>JAABUN010008842.1_pt1 | contig 10113 bp, 9 predicted proteins | sample 5559311 | NCBI WGS metagenome assembly JAABUN01 (sample SAMN10711877, study PRJNA513370) | rock metagenome | isolation source: Antarctica rocks | place: Antarctica: Victoria Land, Siegfried Peak sud
GGCGCCATTCCACGGCGCGCTTGCCGCGCACGCCTTCTTCCGTCGAGCAGAACACGTCCGCCAGGTCGCGGCGGACGCGGCGCTTGTCGGTGATGCGGGTGAGGCCGCCGGTGCCGGGCAGCACCGCAAGCAACGGCGTCTCCGGCAACGACACGGTGGAGCGGCGGTCGTCGATCAGCAGGATGTGGCCGGTGGAGACCGCCAGCTCGTAGCCGCCGCCGGCCGCGGTGCCGTTCACGGCGCACAGGTAGGCCTGGCCAGAGTGCTCGGTGGCGTCCTCGATGGTGCAGCGGGTCTCGTTGGTGAACTTGCAGAAATTCACCTTGTGCGCGTGGGTCGTCGCCGCGAGCATCCGGATGTTGGCGCCGGCGCAGAAGACATTCTCCTTGGCCGAGCGGATCACCACGGCGCCCACTTCCGGATGCTCGAAGCGCAGCCGCTGGATGGCATCGGCAAGCTCGATGTCGACGCCGAGGTCGTAGGAATTGAGCTTCAGCTCATAGCCCTCGAACAGCCCGCCGGCGGGGTCCACGTCCATCAGCAGGTGCGCGACCGGGCCCTCGAAGCGCAGCGACCAGTGCCGGTAACGGCTGGGGTCGGTGCGGAAGTCGATGGGGTTCATGCCTGGTGCCCTTTGCCGACGCCCTTGCCTGCAAGATAATGCATATGAACGGCGCCATGCAAGCCAAGATGAATTATGTTGCAAGTCGCCCACAGAACTCCCGGATTGCCGTAAGTGTCGCCTCCGGCGCCTCGCGGTGCGGCGCATGGCCGATTCCGGGCAGCAGCAACGCCTCCACCGGGCAGTAGGCCTCACGCTCCGCCAGCCGCATCTGTTCCACGGTGCCGTAGGGATCGGCCTCGCCCTGGACGATCAGCATCGGCACGCGGATGTGGGCGAGTTCCGGTTGCAGGTCCAGGGCGGCCGGGAAGCCGGGGGCGAGCCAAGCGTCGTTCCAGCCGTGGAAGACGCCGTCCGGGTCGCGGTGGGCTGCGCCAGGCGGTCGCGCCAGTTGGTCGTGTCCCATCGCCGCTTGGCGTCACGAATGCCGGCCAGCGTCACGTCCTCAACGAAGAAGTGCGGCGCCAGCAGCACCAGGCCGCACAGTGAAAAATCCTGGCGGGACCCGGCGTGGATGGTGGCGATCGAGCCGCCGTCGGAATGGCCGAGCAGCACGCAGCGGCGGATGCCGGCGGCCTCCAGGATGCGCGGCAGCAGCGCGGCTTCCTGGTGCATTTAGGTCAGCGGCCACGGCAGCGGCGCGGGGTCGGACCGGCCGTAGCCGAAACGCGAGAAGGCGAACACGCCGCATCCGGTCGCCGCGGCGACCCGCGCTGGAAAATCCTACCAAAGCGAGACGCTGCGAAGCCCCTCATGCAGCAGGACGATGCTGGGGGCCGCATCCGGCGCCGGTCCCCACCACGCGGACTCCAGCGTGCGGCCGTCCAGCATGATGGTCATGGCTCGAAGCCGGCACGCAGCTTGTAGCGCTGGATCTTACCGGTGGCGGTCTGCGGCAGTTCGTCCATCACCTCGATCCAGCGGGGGTATTTCCACAACCCGGCGCGGTCCTTGACGTGCGCCTGCAACGCCTCCGTGCCCGGCGCGGCGCCGGCATTCTTCAGCACGACGAAGGCCATCGGCTTGGTCAGCCCGTCCTGGTCCTGGCGGCCGACCACGGCGGCTTCCAGCACGGACGGATGCGACAGCAACGCGGTCTCCACCTCGAACGGCGAGACCCAGATGCCGCTCACCTTGAACATGTCGTCGGTGCGGCCCTGGTAGCGGTAGCAGCCCTCGGAATCCCGGAGATACTTGTCGCCGGTGCGGGTCCACTCGCCCTGGAATGTGCGGCGGGTTTTTTCGCGCTGGTTCCAGTAGCCCTCGGCCGCCGAGGGGCCACGCACCAGCAGTTCGCCTATCTCGCCGTCCGGCACCGGCGCGTCGTGGTCGTCGACGATGCGGAGGTCGTAGCCGGGCACCGCGATGCCGGTAGTGCCGTAGCGCACCGCGCCCACGCGGTTGCTGACGAAGATGTGCAGCATCTCGGTGGAGCCGATGCCGTCCAGGATGTCGACGCCCACGGTCTCGGACCAGCGTTGCCCGACATGCTCCGGCAGCGCCTCGCCGGCCGAGATGCACAGCCGCAGCCGGTCCGAGCCGGCGCCGCGGCCCAGCCCCGGATGCGCCAGCAGCGCGGCGTAGAGGGTCGGCACGCCGCAGAACAGCGTCGGGCGGTGGCGCGCCAGCATGGCCAGCACGGCGTCCGGCGTCGGGCGGTCCGGCAGCAGCACGGCCTCTGCGCCGACCGCCATCGGGAAGGTCAGCGCGTTGCCGAGGCCGTAGGCGAAGAACAGTTTTGCGGCGGAGTAGACGACATCCTGCGGGCCGAGGCCGAGCACCTGCGCGGCGTAGGTCTCGGCAGTGGCGCGCAAGCTGGAATGGACGTGCCGGGTGCCCTTGGGCGCGCCGGTGGAGCCGGAGGAATACAGCCAGAAGGCTACCTGGTCCGGGCTGGCCGGCACTGGCGCCGGGACGGCCGGACCAGCGGCCACGAAGGCCCCGAAGTCCTGCGCACCGGGCGGCAGGTCGGCGACCGGCGCGCCGTCCACCGCCGCTACTAGCAAAAACCGCAGCCACGGCGAGGCCACCAGCGCCGGCCCCAGCGTGGCCAGCAGCGGCGCCGAGATCGCCACCGCCGTGGCCCGGCTGTCGGCCAGCACGTAGGCGACCTGCTCCACCGGCAGCAGCGTGTTCACCGGCACCGGCACCACGCCGGCGCGGATCGCCCCCCAGAAGGCCACGGGAAAATCCACGGTGTCCTGCAGCAGCAGCAGCAGGCGCTGCTCCGGGCCGATGCCGGCCTGGTGCAACGCGCCGGCAAAGCGGGCGCTGGCCTCGGCGAGCGCGGCATAGGTCAGGTAGCGGTGCGGGTCGCTGAAGGCGGGCGACGCGCCGCGTCCCTGCGCTACATGCCGGTCGAGGAACCACGAGACCGCGTTGCCGTCCATCGCTGCCGCCTCCGTCACACGCCGAGATGCCGGTGCAGCATCGCGGGATCCGCCAGCAGCGCCGCCGGCTTGCCGCTGAACACCACGCCGCCCTTCACCAATATCTCCGCACGGTCCACCAGGGACAGCACCGCGGCCACGGTCTTGTCCACCACCAGCGTTGCGATGCCGGCGTCGCGCACCGTGCGGATGGTTTGCCAGATGCCGTCGCGGACCAGCGGCGCCAGGCCCTCGGTCGCCTCGTCCAGGATCAGCAGGCGGGGGCTGGTCATCAGCGCCCGGCCGATCGCCAGCATCTGCTGCTCGCCGCCCGAGAGCTGGCCGCCGAGATGCGCCGTGCGCTGCGCCAGGCGCGGGAACAGCGCCAGCACGCGGTCCTCCGGCCAGGGCTTGGTGCCGTCGGCAGCGGGGCGCGCGGCCAGGCGGAGGTTCTCCAGCACGGTCAGCCTCGTGAAGACGCCACGGCCTTCCGGCACCACCGCGATGCCGTGCCGGGCGCGGCGGAACGGCGCCTCGCGCGTCAGGTCGCGGCCGTCCACCAGCACCTGGCCACGCCGGGCCGGCACCTGACCCATGAGGGTGCGGATCAGCGTGGTCTTGCCCATGCCGTTGCGGCCCATCAGGCCAACCGCCTCGCCGGGGCGGATGGCAAGGTCGATGCCGCGCAGCACCAGGCCCTCGCCATAGCCGGCGGCCAGCGCCCTGGCCTCGAGGATGGGCGGCGCAAGGCTGGGGGCTGCGGGACCGGGCATTCCGGGGCGGCCGGCGACGGGTCCGGGCAGGTCCGGGACAGGCATCATGCCGGGTGGCCCAGATAGGCCTCGCGCACCACGGCGGAGGCGCGGATTTGCGCCGGCGGGCCATGTTCCAGCACCCGGCCGTCGACCATCACGGTCAGCGTGTCGGCGACCGCGAAGACCACGTCCATGTCGTGCTCGATCAGCAGCACCGCATGGTCGCGCGACAGCGCCCGCAGCAGCGCCGCCAGCCGATCGCTTTCCTCCGGCCCCATCCCGGCGAGCGGTTCGTCCAGCAGCAGCACGGCGGGGCCGGCGGCCAGCGCCATGGCGATCTCCAGCAGCCGGAGCTGGCCGTGGCTGAGCGTGCCCGCCACGGCCGCCGCCGCGTCCAGCCCGACCCGCGCCAGCGCGGCGTGGGCGCCGGCGATCGTCACCGGGTCCCGCGCCGCGCGCCGCAGCCAACGGCCGGTGGTGAACCCTTGGGCCTGCGCCGCCAACCGCATGTTTTCGAACACCGTGAGGTCGCGCATCACGTTGGTCCGCTGGAAGGTTCGGCCGATGCCGCCGGCGGCGCGCCGCCAGGTGGACCAGGCGGTGACATCGCGGCCACCCAGCCGAACGGTGCCACCGCTCGGCGACAACTCGCCGCCCAGCAGGTTTACCAGCGTGCTCTTGCCGGCGCCGTTCGGGCCGATGACGGCGTGCAGCGTGCCGACCGACAAGCTGAGCGAAACATCCGCCACCGCGACCAGCCCGCCGAAGCGCCGCGTCAGGCCGACCGCCTCCAGCGCCGGGGTCATCGCCGGCCCGCCGCCTGCCGCAGGACAGGCGCGGGGCAGCGCGTCCGTGGGCGGGCGGGACGCTGCGCCAAGGCCGCGGCGTCGACCGCCCTCTGCGCCAGGCTCATGGATCGGCCGCCGTTGCCAGCCGTGCCGGCCTGGCCACACGACGCAGGCGGAGCCCGGCCAGGCCGCGCGGCAACGCCAGCACCACGGCGAGGATCACCAATCCCTCAACGAGCCGCTGCCGTTCGGTCAGCAGCGTGCTGGCCTCGCGCAGGCCGACGAAGGCGAAGGCGCCGAGCAACGGGCCGTGCAGCGCGCCGAGGCCGCCCAGCAGCACCATCAGCAGCGCCTCGGCCGAGCGGTGCCAGCCGAGCAATTCCGGAGTGACGAAGGCCTCGGTCATCGCCCACATGTGGCCGGCGACACCAGCCAGCGTGCCGGCCAGCACGAAGGCCGCCAGCTTCAGCCGCGCGGTGTCGTAGCCGAGCGCCTGCATGCGGTCCTCGTTGGCGCGGATGCCGCGCAGCGCGTGGCCGAACAGCGTGCGCATCAGCAACGCCAGGCCGGTATACATGGCGGCCAGCACGCCGAGGTTGAGCAGCAGCAACACCGCCGGCCGCGACCGGCGGGGAATGTCCCAGGCGGCGCCGAAGATCTCCAGCGCGGGGCGCGTGATGAAGACGCCGTCCTTGCCGCCGCCGAGCGGGGTGTCGTGGAACACCGAGAACAGCATCTGGCCGAACGCCAGCGTGACCATCAGGAAGAAGAAGCTTCGCGTCCGCAGCGACAGCGCGCCGACCGGCAATGCCGCCGCCGCCGCCAGCAGGGCCGCCGCCGGCAAGGTCAGCAGCACCGACAGGCCTGGCGGCAGCAGGTGCACCGCATAGGCGCCGATGCCGAAGAACGCGGCATGCCCCAGGCTCACCAGGCCGGCGCCGCCGACCAGCAATTGCAGGCTGAGCGCGAACATCGCCGAGACCAGCGCGATGGAAGCCAATTGCAGGTGGTAGTTCGAGGCCCAGAGCGGCATGGACGCCACGACAAGCGCCGCCAGCGCCAGCAGCAGGTGGCCGTTGCGGGAGGCGACGAACATCGCTCAGGCGCGTCCCGAGAACAGCCCGGACGGCCGCCACAGCAGCACCGCCGCCATCAGCACGTAGATGGCGAGGCCGGCGGCCTCCGGCACGTAGGCCTTGCCGAGGGTGTCGACCAGGCCGATCAGCAGCGCCCCCCAGAAGGCGCCGGCGATGGAACCCACGCCGCCCACTACCACCACCACGAAGGACACGATCAGGAAGCCGTCGCCCATGTTCGGGTAGACCGATTGCAGCGGCGCCGCCAACGCGCCGGCCAGCATCGCCAGCGCGGTGCCGACCGCGAAGACCAGCAGGTGGATGCGCCGCGCGTCGAGGCCGAGCAGTTCCACTATTTCCGGCTTTTCGGCGGCGGCGCGGACGGCGCTGCCGAGGCGGGTGCGCTCGATGCCCAGGAACATCAGCGCGGCGACGAGCACGCAGATGCCGAGTACAACGAGGCGGTAGGCGGAGTAGGAGAAATCGCCGGCGACCGGCACCGAGAAGTCCAGCATGGCCGGCACAGGCACACTATGAAAGTCGTTGCCGAGCAGCAGGGAGCGCGCCTCCTCGAACAACAGGATCAGCGCGAACGTCAGCAGCACCTGGTCGAGGTGGTCGCGCTGGTAGAAGCGGCGGAACAGCCAGCGCTCCAGCGCCGCGCCGAACGCCAACCCGCCCAGCACCGCCGCCGGCAGCGCCAGCCACAGTGAGCCGGTCAGCCGGGCGATGACGAAGGCGGTGTAGGCGCCCAGCATGAACAGGCTGCCATGCGCCAGGTTGATGATCCCCATGACGCCGAAGATCAACGTCAGGCCGCTGCTGATGAGGAACAGCAGCAGCCCGTATTGCAGCCCGTTGAGAACCTGCGCGAATAGTCCGGTCAGGTCCATGCGCGCGCGTCAGCTCATGCGGCAGCCGGTGCCAGGGTCGGCCAATGCCTCGGCGGCGATGCCGATCACCTGGTTCGCACCGCCGCGGGCCTCGCGCAGGTAGATGTTCTGCACCGGGTTGTGCGAGGGCGACAGCGTGAAGGCGCCGCGCGGACTGTCGATGCGGGCGCCACGCATGGCGAGCACCAGCTCGCGCTCGGCGGTGGGGTCGCCGCGCACCGCATCGAGGCCGACGCCGAGCAACTGCGCTGCGTCGTAGCCCTGCACCGCGTAGACATCGGCATCGCGCGTGGTGCGGTCCTTGAAGGCCTTGCGGAATGCCAGGTTCTTCGGGTTGTCGAGGCCGTCGCCGTAGTGCAGCGCGGTGCGGATGCCCTCGGCCGCGGCGCCCTGCGCGGCCAGCGTGCCCTCGGTGAGGAAGCCGGAGCCGCACAGCGGCACCCGGTCCTTCAACCCGGCGGCGGCGTATTCGCGGACGAACTGCACCGCGCCGCCGCCGGCGAAGAAGCTGCCCACGGCCTCGACGTTCAGGCCCGGGATCTGCGCCAGCAGCGGCTGGAAATTGGTTTCCGGGAAGGGCAGCTTGAGCTCGCGCACCACCTCGCCGCCCGCCGCCTTCAACCCGTCGCGGAAGCCGCTGCCCGCCTCGTTGCCGGCGGCGTAGTCCCAGCTTATCCAGGCGGCGCGCTTTACGCCCTGCTTGCCGAGCGCGAGGCCCATGCCATAGGCCGGCTGCCAATTGCTGAACGAGCTGCGGAAGATGGTCGGCGAGCACAGTTCGCCGGTGGCGGCGGCGTTGCCGGCGTTGGGGATCACCAGCGGCACGCCGCGCTCGCGCGCCGCCTGGACCAGCGCCATCACCACGCCGGAATGCACCGTGCCGATCAGCGCCTCGGCCCGGTCGCGGCCGATCAGCCGGTTGACGTTCTGCACGGCGTTGGCCGGGTTGCTCTCGTCGTCGAGCCGGATCAGTTGGACGGTCCGGTTGCCCATCCGGCCGCCGCGCTCGGCCAAATGCAGCTCGACCGCCGCGGCGATGTTCTCGCCCAGCGCCGCGAAGGTGCCGGAGAAGGGCAGCATCAGGCCGATCCGCAACGGCGCCCCTTGCCCGCCCCCCTGGGCCAGCGCCGGCATGGCAAGCAGCGCGCCGGCGCTGGCGAGAAGGGCACGGCGCGGCACGGGCATCTGGGCGTGATCGCGCATCGGGCGTTTCCTGTCCTGCTGGTCCGGGCGTTCTCGTTGGGTCCGCACAATCTCCGGCGGGCGGCATTCTGTCGCACGCGCAACAGGCCCCCGCAACATCCCGCCGGCGCCTGTATCACCTGCACGATACCGCTTCTCGGCGTTGTCGTCGTGCATTATGTTTCATATTGCTTCGGCCATGAACGCCGGACCCGGCTGGCCTTGCCACGCCGATCAGACGATTATTCGCGCCGTCCTGGTCCGGCTGCAACGGAGACCTCAACCATGATCGACGCACCCGGCTGGTCCCGATCGGGCGCTCCCCTTGTGCTGGTTCCACCCTGCGGTTCCGCCATACGCGTGTCTGGCGGCGCCCCATGCCGGAGGCCTTGACCAAACCCTTCGCGCTCACGGTTTTCCTGCTGGCCGTCGCGCCGTTCATCGGCAGCTTCCTCGGCACCCTGGTCCTGCGGCTGCCCACCGGGGCGCCGGTTGTCGCCGCGCGGTCGGCCTGCGCGCAGTGCGGCCATCGCCTCGGCGTCGCGGAATTGCTGCCGTTGCTGAGCTACGCGCTGCAACGCGGCCGCTGCCGGCACTGTGCCGCCCGGTTGCCGCCCTTCTACCCGGCCATCGAGCTGGCGGCGCTCAGCATCGTCCTCTGGGCGATGAGTCAAACCAGCGGCCCAGTCCTGCTGCTCACCTGCCTGCTCGGCTGGGCGCTGCTGCCGCTGGCGCTGATCGACCGCCAGCACTTCCTGCTGCCGGACGCGCTGACCCTGCCGCTGCTGGCCATCGGCCTGCTCGGCACCGCCTGGCTGGACCCCGAGGGCCTGCCGGACCACGCGCTCGGCGCCGCCATCGGCTACACCGCCTTCGCCGCGATCAGCCTCGGCTACCGGCGGCTGCGCGGGCGGGATGGGCTGGGCTGGGGCGACGTGAAGCTGCTCGCCGCCTGCGGCGCGTGGTTGAGTTGGGCGGGGCTGCCCGCCGTGGTGCTGCTGGCGAGCGCGCTTGGCCTGGTGGAAGCCCTGGCACGCCGGCTCCGCGGCGCCGGCCCGGCAACGGAGGAGCGCATCGCCCTTGGCACTTGGCTCTGCGCCGCCCTCTGGCTTGGTTGGTTGTACGGGCCGCTGCTGGCGGAGTGACCCCCGCCCTTCGTCGTTTGAAAATCAGAAAAAGGAGGGGGCGCGGCACTGCCGCGACAACTTCCCCGCCTTGCTGGCTACCCGCCCAGCTGCAACGCCAGCACGCGGTCCACCATCTCGCCGGCCAGGCCGCAGTAATTCGCCGGGTCCAGCAGCGCCGCCAGGGCATCGCGCGTGAGGTGCAGCTTGACCTCCGGGTGTTCCGCCAGCAGATCGAGGAAGCTGCCCTGGCCGCCGATCACCGCGCGGCAGATGTCGTAGACCAGATCATGCGCCCGCTGCCGGCCGAGCGCCGGCCCGAGGCCCATCATCACCGCCTCCGACACCACCAGGCCCTTCGTCAGGTCGAGGTTGGCACGCATCCGCACCGGGTCCACCTGCAGGCCCGCCACCATGCCCCGCGCCTGCGCCAACGCGCCGGCCGACAGGCAGAAGATCTCCGGCACGACGATCCACTCGATCTCCCACGGCCCGGTCGAGCGCTCGTGGTCCTCCACCATCGCATCCAGCAGCGCCGCCACGTGCTGCCGCACCACCGCGGCGTTGGCGTGGATGTACAGCGAGGAAATCGGGTTGCGCTTCTGCGGCATGGTGCTGCTGCTGCCGCGGCCCTCGGCGAAGGGTTCATACACCTCCTCCACCTCGGTCTGCATCAGCAGCTTCACGTCCATGCTGATCTTGCCCAGCGTGCCCGTCACCAGCCCGAGGAAGCAGCCGACCTCGGCGATGCGGTCGCGCATGGTGTGCCAGGCGATCTCCGGCTGGCCGAGGCCGAGTTCCACCATCAGCGCCGCCTGCACGTGCAGCCCCTCGGCGCCGAGCGAGGCCAGCGTGCCGGTGGCGCCGCCGAACTCGCCGACCAGGACGCGGGGCCGCAATTCGCGCAGGCGTTGCAGGTGACGCTGGAAGCCCGCCAGCAGCACGGCGCATTTGTAGCCGAAGGTGATCGGCGTGGCCTGCTGGAGGTTGCTGCGCCCGGCCATCGGGGTGTCGCGGTACCGCGCCGCCAGCCCGGCCAGGGAGTCGGCAATCGCCACCAGGTCCTGCTCCACCAGCCCCAGCCCATCGCGGATCTGCAGGATGGTCGCGGTGTCGGTGATGTCCTGCGTCGTGGCGCCCCAGTGGCACCATTCGCCCAGGCCGTCGCGGCACAGCTCGACGAGCTGCTGCACCACCGGCAGCACTGGGTAGCCGATGCGCTCCGTCGCCTGCTTCAACCGCATCATGTCGAAACGCGCGGCGTCGCAGTGCCGCACGATCTCCTCGGCCGCCTCGGCGGGGAT
>JAABUN010008844.1_pt1 | contig 10112 bp, 9 predicted proteins | sample 5559311 | NCBI WGS metagenome assembly JAABUN01 (sample SAMN10711877, study PRJNA513370) | rock metagenome | isolation source: Antarctica rocks | place: Antarctica: Victoria Land, Siegfried Peak sud
CACCTCGACCTGCCGCAACTTGGCAACGATCTCCTCCGGCTTGTGATGCTTGCGCGCCATCCCAGTCCCTTCCGTGTTGCCACCGAAGTCTCATCTCCGGCGGCTCACTTCTAGGGGGTCACGTCACTTCCGCCGCGGAGGCGAAGCCAGCGCCGCCTTGCACCATGGTGGTCTTCGGCGCGAACGGCGACCTGACCAAGCGCCTGCTAATGCCGGCGCTCTACAACCTTTCGGGCATGAAGCTGCTGGACGAGGGGTTTTCCGTCCTGGCCCTGGACCGCGACCCCGGCGCGGATGACGGCTTCCGTGACCGGCAGAAGCGGACGATGGAGAGCTTCACCGTCGCCGCAGGCGGTGAATTTGCGGAAGACAACCTGAACACCGGCTGGTGGGACTGGCTGGAACAGCGGCTGCACTACATTTCCGGGGACTTCAGCCAGAAGGCCACGTTCGATGCGCTGGCCGATCGGCTGAAGGACGGCAACGCAGTGTTCTATCTCGCCGTCGCCGACCGGTTTTTCTGCGGCATAATCGACAAGCTGCACGAATCCGGGCTTCTCAAGGAGGAAGGCGCGTTCCGCCGCGTCGTGATCGAGAAGCCATTCGGTCACGACCTCGCCTCCGCGCAGGCGTTGAACAGCCAGGTCCTTTCGCAACTGGACGAGAAGCAAATCTACCGGATTGACCATTTCCTCGGGAAGGAAACGGTTCAGAACATCATGGCGCTGCGCTTCGCCAACGGCCTTTTCGAGGCGCTGTGGAACAGCGGCCATATCGAGAGCGTGCAGATCACCGCGGCCGAGACGGTCGGCGTGGAGAGGCGCGGCAAGTTCTTCGAGGCAACCGGCGCCCTGCGCGACATGGTGCCCAGCCACATGTTCCAGTTGCTGGCGATGACAGCGATGGAGCAACCCAGCTCCTTCGACGCGGACGCCGTCCGCAGCGAAAAGGCGATGGTCATCGATGCAATCCACCCGATGACGGCCGACGACGTGGGGCGCAACGTCGTGCGCGGCCAGTATTCCGCCGGGCGTTCGGCGGACGGTGACGTGGGAGCCTACACGGACGAGCCGGACGTCGCCGGGGACAGCGATGTCGAGACGTACGTCGCTATCAAGCTGATGCTCGACACCCCGCGCTGGGCAGGCGTGCCGTTCTACCTGCGGACTGGCAAGCGCATGTCCAAGCGCACAACCGAGATCGCCATCCATTTCAAGCCGGCGCCGCTTGCCTTGTTCCGCGACGTTCCAGCAGCCAGGTTGGCGCCGAACGTCATGGTGCTGCACCTGCAGCCGCAGGAAGGCATCTCCCTGCATTTCAACGCCAAGGAACCCGGCCAAGCCCTGCATCTCGACGGGGTGCGGATGGACTTCCGCTACAAGGATTTCTTCGAGCTGAAGCCTTCGACCGGATATGAGACGCTGATCTACGACGTGCTGACCGGCGACCCGACGCTGTTCAACCGGGCTGACAACATCGAGGCGGGATGGAAGGGCGTGCAGCCGATCCTCGATGCGGTCGCGGCAGGTGGCAGCAAGGTCCACCTGTATGAGGCCGGCAGCGACGGCCCTGCGACTGCGGATGCGCTGCTGTCCCGGGACGGTGGCCATTGGCGGGAACTCACCTAACCAGCTTGCTGCACAATCTGCTGCGATGCGGTTCAGCACGCCTGCCGCCGCGGCCTGACAAGCCAGCCCGGATCGTTTGCCAGGATACATTTGCCGGGCTGGGCGATGGGCGGGTGCGGACAGGCTGGTACGGGCGGCCATGGGTATATCCCGAACCTGCCGAGGTGAACCCGCCACGGGCTATCGTTCGGCAGCAAGCAAACCGTGTCCAAGGCGATGGATGAAGGCTCCCGTCGCCGGGACGGCAGCAAGGACCAGGAAACATGCCCGACACGGTCGAACGCCTCGCCTGGACGACCAGCATTGCACCCTCGAGCCTTGAAAGGAACGCAGGCCAACTCCTGCGCCTCGCGCTCGTCGCGATTTTCCTGGTGTTTGGGGCACAGAAGTTCACTCTCATCGAAGCAACGGGCATCGCACCCTTGATAAGCAGCAGCCCGCTTACTTCCTGGCTCAACGTGTTCGGCGCACAGGGCGCTAGCAGGGTTGTTGGCAGCTTCGAGCTGACGTTTGGATTGCTGCTTGCATTTGGCCTTTGGCGGCCAGGCTCGGCGCTGGCTATCGCCGGCGCACTCGGCTCGTGCGGGACCTACTTGATGACGCTCAGCTTCCTGCTGACTACGCCAGGTGTGTTTGCGCCAAATGCGGCGCCGATCCTGTCCGGCGATGTCGGCCTGTTCCTCTTCAAAGACATCGTACTTCTTGCGGCATCGGTCGTGCTGCTGGCGCAGAGCTGGGCGCGGCGGACGCGCTGATGGGTTGGATATTTCTCATCCTGGCCAGCGTGTTCGAGGTCGGGTTCACCACGACCATGAGGCTGAGCGACAACTTCAAGAACCTGCTGGCAGTAGGCGGCTTCCTAGTATGCGTGGGCCTGAGCCTGCTTTTCCTTGAGTTGGCGAACCGTTCGATCCCGCTTGGGACAGCCTATGCGATCTGGACCGGCGTCGGCGCCATCGGCACGGTTGCGATTGGAATGGTGTGGTTCGGCGAACCCGCGACGGTTGTTCGGGTGGCGTTCATCCTGGGCATCGTCGGATGCGCCATCGGCCTGAAGGTCACTTCAGGCGAGTGACGTGGTTCCTGCACCCCATCCCGGGCGGGTCCGCCTCGTTCGGGTCTTGGGCGGCGTCGGTGCAGGAATGCGGTTCGGTGGCCAGAGGACCCCAAAGCCAGAGGACCCCAAAGGTTGTGACCTCCACGCAAAGTTGGGAAGTGCCACCCGAAAGGCTGAACAACGCGGTCTAGGCGGGTTCGCCAACTCCGGAGCGGCATGGAGCACCTTGGAAAAGCCGGTGCGGAAGGCATGGATACCATGAGAGATCGGCATTAGCGGCGTTTCCAAGATTTCGTCCAGCATCGAAGATCGCAGAACCGGAACGGAAGTCCATGCCTTGATGATGAACGGGACTACCACCACAAGTGGCCGCTGGCACCCAGCATGCCATGAAAAACGTCCAGCTCCAGTGTCCGGCCATTTCTGGGCAGGAGCGCCTCATGCTGCACGGAGTTGAGGCCAGCGACGACATGGCCACGACATCGGCCGTTCCGGAACATGACCTGGCGCTTGCCGACGACGCCGCGTCCTATCCGCCCATCGCCGACTATGCCATCGTCGGCGATTGCCGGACGGTGGCGCTCGTCTCGCGGCAAGGCTCGGTTGATTGGCTCTGCTTGCCGGCCGCCTCGGGAGCATCGGTGTTCGCGGCGCTGCTGGACCGGCGACGCGGCGGGCGGTTCGCAGTGCGTCCGACCGCACCATTCAGGACCGAGCGGCGCTACCTTGACGATACCAACGTGCTGGAAACCACTTTCATCACGGCATCTGGGCGTGTCCGGGTGACAGACCTGATGGTGCTGGGCGGCGCGGGCGGGACCGGGCTGGAGGCCGAGCGGGAGCTGCTGCGCATCGCTGAGGGCATCGAGGGCGAAGTGGAGATGGAAGTCCTGTATGATCCGCGCCCAGATTACGCCCGCGCCCGGCCGCGCCTGAGACGCCGGATCGGCGCGCTGGGCTGGGTGTTCCAGCACGGCAGCCAGGCGTTCCAACTGCTGGCCGAACTGGACATGCGCCCGGTCAGGGACGGTGCCGGACTGGCCGGCCAGATGGTGCTGCACCCAGGCGAGCGGCGGCGGCTGTCCTTGTCGCACGCCGTGCGCGACATGCTGGTCATTCCGCCCATGGGCGCCGCTGCGGACCGCCGCATGGAGGGAACCGCGCAATGGTGGCGAGACTGGAGCGCGCAGTGCAGCTTCGAGGGCCGGCACCGTGCGAAGGCTTTGCGCAGCGCACTGGCGCTGAAACTGCTGACCTACGGCTTGTCCGGGGCGGTCCTGGCTGCGGCGACGACCTCCCTGCCTGAGGCGATCGGCGCCGGGCGCAACTACGACTACCGCTTCTGTTGGCTGCGCGACGCGGCGACGACGCTGCGCGCCTTCGCGGACCTTGGCTTCAAGCACGAAGGGCGAGCCTACCTGGGCTGGCTGCTGCACTCGACCCGCCTCACCCGGCCGCGGCTGATGGTGATGTACGACGTGCACGGCCGAACCCTAAGATCCCTACAGGAGCTGGGCCACCTGGAGGGCTACTGCGGCTCGTCCCCCGTACGAATCGGCAACGACGCGGACGGGCAACTGCAGCACGACGTTTATGGCTCCGCCATCTCTGCCGCCGCCGCCCATGTCGAGTGCGGCGGCACGCTGGCGCGCGACGAGCAGCGCCTACTGGTCAGCTATGGCAAGCAGGTCTGCAAGACCTGGCGCCAGCCGGACAGCGGGCTGTGGGAAGTGCCGGGACCACGGCGGCACTACGTCCATTCCAAGCTGCTGTGCTGGTCGGCGTTGGATGTGCTGCTCCGCCTGGACGACGCGGGGCACCTGCGGGCGCCGCGGGAGGACTTCCTGCGCGAGCGCGAGGCGGTGCGCGGCGCCATCGAGGCGCAGGGCTATCTTGCCGCGCCGGACGGCTCCGGCAGCTACGTCGGCGCGTTCGGCGAGGATTGGGTGGACGCAAGCCTGCTCATCATGGCCCGGCTCGGCTTCCACGAGGCCAGCCACCCGCGGATCGCCGGGACCACGGACCGCATCTGGCGCGAGCTTGGGCGCGACGGGCTGCTGCTGCGCTACCTGCCGGAGGTTGATGGGCTGCAGTCCCGTGAGGGTGCGTTCGGCATCTGCGCGTTCTGGGCAGTGGAGCTGCTGGCCCTGCAGGGCCGGATCACGGAAGCCGAGGCGCTGTTCCACCGCGCAGCCTCGCTCGCCAACGACGTGGGCTTGCTGGCTGAGGAGTACGACCCGACATCCGGCGCGGCCCTTGGCAACGTGCCGCAGGCATTTACCCATGCCGGGCTGGTTTCAGCGGCACTAATACTCGATCAGATGGGAAAGAAGCTTGGGAGGGAGACGTAGGCATGACCGAAAGCCTCGCGCTGCTGCACCGCCTGAACATGAACCTGGATGCGGTGCTGATCTGGGCGCTGGTAGCCACCGCTGTGATGACTACGGTGCTGCAGGGCAGCCAAGGCCTGGGCCTGTCGCGGCTCAGCCTGCCGTTCCTGTTCGGCACCTTCGTCACGGCTGACCGCGGGCGGGCGGTGGTTGTTGGCTCCTTGATGTACATGGCCGGGGGCTGGCTGTTCGCAGTGCTGTACTTCTTCGTCTTCGCAAGCCTGGGCGTGGCGACTTGGTGGCTCGGCGCGGCCTTGGGAACGTTGCACGGGCTGTTCCTGCTGGTGTCATTGCCAGCGTTGGCGCAGCTTCATCCGCGCATCGCCTCCGAGTACGATGCGCCGGCCAGCGAGCCGAGGCTGGAGCCACCGGGGTTCCTCGGCCTGAACTACGGGTCGCGAACGCCCCTGACCACGTTGCTGGCCCAGGCGTTGTACGGGGCGATCCTGGGCGGCTTTCTGCCGATGCGTTGACATCGCTGATCGCCGCCCTGGCCGGAGCGGCTGCGGAGCTTTCACCAGTCTCGAAAGGCCAGTTGTCCGTAGGCAGCAACGGGCAATGTCCGACCCCGAACCAAGCCTGGCAGGCGGCGGCGCGAGTATATCCAACGTGAGCGGCGGACGCGCCGGATGGACTCCGGACTCTCCGTGCCGAGGCCAGTGAGCAGCAAGGCAATGATGATCCGGGCGATCCTACGGCGCCCACGTTGGCGGAAGAGGATGGATTGGATGCAATGCCGGTTCAAAGAAAGTGCGGGTGCCCGGCTTCATCGTAATGGATCGTCTCCTCCGAACCGCCATTTGGACCGTTGACCCCAGAGGCGGGCAGGTGAGCCGGCTGCGACGTGTTGCACGCGGAAAGGGCAAGAGCCAGAGCGCAAATCGCGAGCCGTTTGCCAGAGCGCGGCAACGTGATGGGATCACGGTGCATGCTGCCGGTCCAGGGTGACGCGACCCGCTGCCGAAGCGTCAAACTCGTTATTTGCAGATGGGAATGTCGAGGTTGCATGTCCGGTTTTCCTGGAAAAGCAGGGTGCGGAAGGCCTGTCACTCACTATTTCCCGCAACGGCCATGTTGCCGCCAATCGAGCTTGGTTATGCACTCCATGCTGGCCGACTTCGCCTATCTGCGCCTGCGCTGGCCGTTTCAGGACTGCCTGGTCCTTGCTGCACCGTCCAATCCGATCTGCAGGACAATGGGTGCGCTCGCATAAGCTCGGAGCAAGCTGGCTTCGCCGAGCAGACTGCCACATGCGCGCGCTGCTTCCCGCCCGGAATGCCGTTGGCGACGCGGCGGGAGCCGCGCAGGCCAAAATACTAATTGAGAGCACTGGCCGATCCCCAATTCCGCGCGCGCGCGAGCTTCACGAACGCGTCTGCGGCCTGCACCGGAGGCCGGCCGGCAACCGCCACGAGTACGACATCATGCGTGGCCAGGCCCGCGACGGGCTGCTTACGCAGACCATCAGGCAACATGGCCAGCTCCGTTGTAAAGCCGACGCCTAAGCCCGCGCGCACCAAGTCCGCCACGCGCCCTGCCGTGCCCGCGCAGTGCCGGTGGCATGGCCGTGCGCCGTGGTCCTGCTTCGCCTGCTCCAGCAGACTCGCCATTCCGCAATCCGGCGCTCGCTGAACCACAGCCATCCCGTCGAGGGCTGCAAGCGGCACGGCAACCTCTGCGTCCAGCGCGTGGCCGGGCGGCACCAAGAGGGCCGCCTTGTCGGTGAACAGCGTCCAACGATTCAGCCGGTCGGGCAGTGCCGCGTCTCCGGTCACGATGGCGGCGTCAAGCGTCCCATGCAACAGGGCATCGCACAGGCTGGCGACGCCCGCGTCCGCCAGGGTCAGCTTGAACCCCTGCAGCCGCGTTCCAAGTTCCTCGAATAGCGGCAAGAATGGATGGGTCGGCACATCTGCGGCAAAGCCTAGCCGCAAGGGAAATGAGGATTGCCGCTTCATCCCGAAAGCGTGAGTTTTTGCATGCTCTGCGGCTACGTAGGTTTGTTCAAGCAAAGGCAACATCGCCTGTCCCAGCGGCGTCAACTGCGTCAGCGACCGCTCCCGCAACAGCAGCGGGCCACCCAGCTCCTCTTCCAGTCGCTGGATGCTTTTCGTCAGCGCAGGCTGGGAGACGTTGCACGACTCCGCCGCACGTGTGAAGTTCAACGTGCGCGCAAGTGAAAGGAAGTAGCGAATCTGTCTCAAGTCCATTGCATGTCCCCTGCTCTTCTCAGCCCGCACCCAACCACAGAAAGTCTGGCATTTGATCTGCTGTGCCCTTGCTGGTAGACTGCGTAGCGAAGTCGCACTTCAATTTTGGCTCTGAAATCTAAGCCGTGCTCTGTTCGTCTGAACGTTGCAAACGGCATCGCATGAGCCGCGCAGAAGCCAATGCAGCTATTGTTATCAAGAGGTTTTGCGGATTGGGGAAGCCTCGGCCAGCGCCCGTGCCGGCCTATGAAGCCAGGCCAGCATGGGTCCACTTTCCCGACAAGTCCCAACGCCGGCTATGCCCCGTAACGGTCCATTTTGGGGCGCATCGGTCAGTAGGTGCTGCGCCCCACGCCCACGCGTGCTGCCGTGGCCGGACCGACCCGCATCATTCCGATGTTGCCGACCGAGTCGGTAACGGGCTCCATCACGGACGAGCCGCGTAGCAGGCTGTTGGACAACTCCGGCTGAGTAGCAGCGCTTCCAGCGCCGGCAGTCGAAACCGGCGCCAGGCGTGACCCCGCGGCGCGGCCGGCAACGGCGAGGATCGGCAGAAGCATTACGGCAGCGACACGCATGATCGGTCTCCAGGGTTGGTGCGTTCAGGATTAAGGCCGTGTGGCTCTGGTCCTTGAGTTTCGAGCTGACCGTAAACCTATGTGGACCGTAGTGCAGGGGAACAGGAAGCGGCAGGTTCGGAATATACCTACCTGTATAGTGGTCGGCCGCTCCAGCCGGAGTCTCCAGCCTTGTGCCAACCAAGTGCTACCGCTGCAATTTTCGGGCTTGCTCTATAAAAATTTGACTCTTTTTAGTCGCCCAGAGTGCCCCGCCATCAACGCATGTGATCAGTTTCACAATGATACTTCGATCAACCGCAACACCAGCAATGGCGAGACGACGGTTGCCAATTAGGGCTTTCTTATGAGCGGAGTCGAGTCGAACACTGGGCAGCAGGCAGCTACTTTATGCTGGCTACCAAGACTCTCCTCAAAACCGGTGGCGATTAAGGCGGGGCGGTGTTGGCCTTGCCTTCGGCCACCAGGAAACTTTACGTCTTTGCCGTCGGTGGCATTCGGCCCGACTCGATTGGGCGCGTAGCGTCAAGTGTGGTGGAGTAGTCAGTCTTGACCCGGCGGTGCATCAGTCCCGGCGTCCCGGCGTGGCATGAGCTATTCCAAAACTCAGGTAGCGCCGTGATCGGGCCGTGTGACCGGCTTGAGGCTTGAGGCAGTGGCGGTCAACATGCGGACAGTGCTGTAGATTTAAGGGCGCTGTCGGAGCGGAGGCCAGCCAGTTTCTAAGGCGTCACTCATCGTTGGTGGGCACGGCTTCCAAGGCATCGGCAACACGCTTGGTCGCTGACGATGCCGCAAGCTGAACACCCTCTTCGGCCCGGGCGGCTCGCGCGCGAAAAGCCCTGGGGTCAAGACCATGAGCGATGCGGAACGCGCGCGTGAAGTAGCTTCGGTTCGCATAGCCAACGCTGGAAGCTATCGCCTTGACTGGAAGGTCGGTAGTTTGCAACAGGTGCGCCCCAAGACGGAGCCGAACATCCTGCACGAACTCGATTGGGGCCTGCCCGAAGACTTGGGCAAAGCGCGCGGCGAATGTGGATCGGCTCATGCCTGCGAGAGAAGCAAGGCTACCCACCGTGTGTGGTGCCGAGGGCTGTTCAAGGACGCCGGTGATTGCGCGCGCCAACCGATGGTCCTCAAGCGCCGCGTAAAATGGCGAGCCGACGCTGAGTTGGGTGAGATGACGGCGTAGCAGCAAGACGAGGCATTGCTTCATCAGTGCCTCGGTCAGCGCCCGTGTCCCGATTTCTGGCCGTGCGATCTCTGCCAGCATTGCATTGAAGAGCCGGGACATCGCTTCATTTTGCGATACGTCATCCACGACCGGACCGCGCAGGTAGTCAAATAACCCGAGTGCGCCACCGTAGGAGGCCGAAATCGTCGCGCAGACAACAAGCGTATCTCTGCTCCCGTCGCCGGCAGTGAATTTGACCAGCCCGTCTGCCACCGAACCACAATGGTCTGCAGCGTTTGCCTCGACTTCAAGGGCCTCGACCTCCCCAAGGCTTTGATGCACTCGGGCAGGGACAACGATGATGCTGAACGGTCCATAGGCGACATCAACCCCAGCAGCAGTGCAAATCGTGCCGGTCCCAGCCAAGACGTAATGAATGGTGACAGCATCCATCGGGTCGAAGGCAAGGCGCCAACCCATTTTGATCTCGCAGATTGCAAAAGCATGAATTCGTACGGCAAGGGTCGTGAGCAGCCTATCGAGCGTATCGGTTGCCACTGGGCCTCCTTGCGTTGTTATGCAACCTCTGCTGGTCCAAGCATCATGCCGACCAAACCACCGGGCGCTGTTCGTCTAAGTAGGTGATGGTTGCTTAGAAAGACGGCAATGACAAGGGCTTCGGTGTCTGGACGATAAGACACGCAATACGGACGCTCACTACCTTGGCGAAGTGCAACTTGGCGGAGTGCAATGGGACACGTCAGCCTTCTAACGGTTCATTGCAATCAGGGTAGATGAGGTTCCATGGCCCGTTGCCTCCACTACGCCTCGACTTGGAGCAAACCCAGAACGACGGTTCTGATAGCTGGACGCCAACATCCTTCCACTGCACGTTGAGGCCAGCTCGGATGCTATCTGGCCGCGTTCCGCCCAGCTTGCTATGATGGCAAGCACTCAGGCGACTGAAGGCGGCGGTTTCATGGTGGTCGCGGTCGGCGCCTCGGCTGGCGGGCTGGAGGCCTGCACCAAGCTGCTGGGCGCCCTGCCCGCCCCCACCGGAATGGCGTTCATCCTG
>JAABUN010008845.1_pt1 | contig 10111 bp, 7 predicted proteins | sample 5559311 | NCBI WGS metagenome assembly JAABUN01 (sample SAMN10711877, study PRJNA513370) | rock metagenome | isolation source: Antarctica rocks | place: Antarctica: Victoria Land, Siegfried Peak sud
TCGTCGTGGCGCTCGCCGCCGCGGGCGCCGTCTCGCTGTACGCCGCCGAGGGCCTGCTGCTCGGTGACCCCCGGATCACCGGCGAGGCCTGGCGGCGGGCCCTCGTCAGCACCGTCCCCTACTCTGTCGCCTTGACCCCCCTCGTCGTCCCGGCCGTCGGTGCGCTGGTCCGTCGGGCGGACCTCGACCTGCTGCGACGGTGACCGGTGACTGACCGCTCCTCGCTCCGGCTGTTCGCGCTCCGGGTCCTCGTCGTGACACTGCTGGCGACGCTGTTCGGCCGGCTGTGGTTCCTCCAGGTCCACGCCGCCGAGTCCTACAAGCAGGCGGCCAGTGCCAACCGGGTCCGCGAGGTGGTCGAGCCGGCGCCGCGGGGCGAGGTCGTCGACGCCCGCGGGGTCGAGCTCGTCCGCAACCGCACCGCTCTGGTCGTGGCGGTCGACCGCACCGCGCTGCTGCGCCAACCCGACGACGGGCAGGCGGTGCTCGATCGGCTCGCCGCCGTGCTCGACCGTCCCGCGGACGAGCTGCGCGGGCAGATCACGCCCTGCGAGCGCGGCGCCCCGTCGCCCTGCTGGCGGGGCTCGCCCTACCAGCCTGTCCCGGTGCAGGAGTACGCCGCGGACGACGCCGACGGGCTCGCCCGGGTGCTGCGCATCGAGGAGCGCCGCGAGGACTTCCCGGCCGTCAGCACGGAGTTCACCGCCGTGCGCGACCACCCGGCCGGGGACTCCGCCGCCCACCTGCTCGGCTACCTCGGCCCGCTCAGCCCCGAGGAGGCCGACCAGCCGGAGTACACCGGGGTGCGCCCGACGACGCTGGTCGGGCGGGCAGGAGTGGAGGCCAGCTACGACGCCGAGCTGCGGGGCACCGACGGCAGCACGCGGCTCTACGTCGACAACGTCGGCACGGTCACCGGGACGGAGAGCAGCACACCCGCCGTGTCGGGGGACACGCTGGTGCTGTCGATCGACGGCGCGGTGCAGCGGGTCGCCGAGGACGCCCTGCGCCGGGCCGTCGAGCAGGCCCGCACCCTGCCGGCCCGCGGCACCGGCGCGCCGCTCGTCGCCGACTCCGGGTCCGTCGTGGTGATGGAGGCCCGCACCGGACGGGTCGTCGCAATGGCGAGCTACCCGTCATACGACCCGATGGTCTTCGTCGGTGGCGCGAGCAACGAGGAGTACGCCGCGCTCATCGACGAGGACCGCGGCGCGCCGCTCGTCTTCCGCGCGGTGCAGGGGGCGTACGCGCCGGCCTCGACCTTCAAGGTCATCTCGGCGGCCGCCGCGGTGGACAGCGGGGACTACCCGCTGCGCGGGCTCTACCCGTGCCCCGGGGTGTTCGGGCCGACCGGTCAGACCAACTTCGACAGCGCGCCGCTCGGCACGGTGGACCTGCGCGAGGCGCTGGTGAAGTCGTGCGACACCGTCTTCTACTCCTTCGCCTACGACCAGTGGCTGCGTGACGGCGGCAACGACCCGGTCTCGGAGCCGGGTGACCCGATGATCAAGATGGCGCAGGCATTCGGCCTGGGGCAGCCGACCGGGGTCGACCTGCCCAGCGAGCGCAGCGGCACGATCGCCGACCGCGCGTACAAGCAGCGGCTCTGGGAGCAGACGAAGGACAACCGGTGCGCCGGGGCGGTCAACCCCGCCCTGTCGGAGGACCGGCGCCTCGACAACGCGCAGTACTGCGCCGACGGCGACCGCTTCCGTGGTGGCGATGCGACGAACTTCTCGATCGGGCAGGGGGACACGCTGGTCACACCGCTCCAGCTCGCGACCGTCTACGCCGCGATCGCCAACGGCGGTGAGCTGCTCGAGCCCCACGTCGGCCGGGCGCTGCTCTCACCCTTCGGCGACGTGCGGGAGATCGAGAAGGAGGTCCGGTCGACGGTGCCGGTCAGCTCGGAGGTGCTCGCCTACCTGCGCGACGCGCTCGCCGGGGTGACCCAGCCGGGCGGCACCGCAGCGGCTGCCTTCGCCGGCTCGCCGGTCGCCGTGGCCGGCAAGACGGGCACCGGCGAGGTCGCGGGCAAGCAGGACACCTCCTGGTTCGCCTCCTTCGCCCCCGCGGCTGCTCCGGAGCTGGTCGTCGTCGGGATGGTGTCGCAGGGCGGCACCGGCAGCTCGGTGGCGGCGCCGATGGTGCGCGACGTCTACGACGGCATCTACGGAGCGCCGGGCCGGCCGGCGGCCCTCCCCGGCGGTCGGCTCCCGGAGCTGCTGCCGACGCTGCGCTCCGACGGCACCGTCGCGCCGCCGGGCGCGCCGTGAGCGAGTGGGGCAGCGCGGCGCGGCTGTCCCCGGTGCGCCTGGACCGTCCGGACGCCGGCCTGCGCGAGCGCACCCTCGGCCGTGACGCCGACCTCTGGCGGCTCGACTGGGTGCTCGCCCTCGCCGTCGCGTCGCTCCTCGGGCTCGGCTCGCTGCTGGTCTGGTCCGCGACGCGGCAGCGCCTGCTCGACGGCGGGCTCGATCCGCAGGGCTACCTGGAGCGCCACCTGCTCAACGCCCTCATCGGGTTCGCGATCGCCACTGTCGTCACGCTCGTCGACTACCGGACCATCCACGCGTACGCCCCGGTCGTCTACGTGGCGTCCTGCCTGGGGCTCGTCGCCGTCCTGACCCCGCTCGGGTCGACCATCAACGGCGCGCACTCCTGGATCGTCGTGGGCGGTGGCTTCCAGGTGCAGCCGTCGGAGTTCGCCAAGGTCGCCCTCGTGGTGGGGATGGCGGTGCTGCTGGCCGATCGGCGCGACCGGGAGCACACCCCGCGCTCGACGGACGTGCTGCTCGTGCTGGCGCTGGCTGCCGTCCCGGTGGTCCTGGTCCTGCTGCAGCCCGACCTCGGCACGGTGCTGGTGCTGGTGTTCACCGTCCTCGGCGTGCTGGCGATCGGCGGCGCGCCGTTCCGGTGGCTCGCCGGTCTCGTCCTCGCCGGTGCGCTGGTGTCGGTGGCGGCCGTGCAGGTGGGCGTCCTCGACGACTACCAGGTCGACCGCTTCGCCGCCTTCACCAACCCCGAGCTCGACCCCCGGGGCGCGGGCTACAACACCAACCAGGCGCGCATCGCGATCGGCTCCGGCGGGATCTTCGGCAAGGGCCTGTTCGAGGGGACGCAGACCCGCGGCCGCTTCATCCCCGAGCAGCAGACCGACTTCGTGTTCACCGTGGCGGGGGAGGAGCTCGGCCTCGTCGGGGCCTCCACGGTCATCCTGCTGCTCGGCGTCGTGCTGTGGCGCGGGCTGCGCATCGCCTCGCGCTCGCCCGACGCCTTCGGCCGGCTCGTCGCCGCGGGCGTGGTGTGCTGGTTCGCCTTCCAGAGCTTCGTCAACATCGGGATGACCCTCGGGATCATGCCGGTCACCGGCCTGCCGCTGCCCTTCGTGTCCTACGGCGGCTCCGCCATGTTCGCCAACCTGGCGGCCGTCGGGCTGCTGCAGAGCGTCCACCTGCGCTCCCGCGACCTGTAGCGGGGCGGCGTCGGCGTCGGCGTCGCCTGACGGTGATCATTCGCACGTCGGTGTCGAACCCGCCCGGCGAGTTCGACGTCGAGCTGCGGACGATCAAGGACTGCCGCGTCGCGCGTGAGCGTCGTACTCCTGGCGCACCCGCTGAGCGAGCGCCGCCTGCTGCCGGCGCAGCTCGAACCACGTGACCCGCTCGGTCGCCCAGCCCCAGCGACCGGTGGCGCGGTCCCGTCGGCGGTCACGGACGACCATCGCCGTGCCGGCGCGCCCGCGCTTGCCGTCCGCCTCCACCGCGAAGCGGGCCACCTGGTCAGCCAGGTCGAAGCGCGCCACGAGCCGGACAGCGGAGTCGACGAGCTGGACCTGCGGCACGAGCGTCGGGATGACAGGCAGCAGGAGCAGCCGAGCCGGCGTCTCGGCAGGGCTCTCCGAGCGGAAGTCGGCCAGCTCGACTGCCTGTCGCAAGGCCGGCGCCCCCGGTCGTCCCTCCACGGCCGCGGCGGCGGCTGCCAGCTCCGCCACAGTCACGCAGTGCCGGTGCAGCGCGGCATCCGTGGCGCAGACCAGCGCCTCGAGGCTCAGCAGCCGGGCGCAGTCGACGAGCGTGCGGAGCGGCGAGGTCACCCAGAGCCCGCTCGGGCGGCGTACGAGGTCACTGGCTTCGAGCCGCACCTCGTGCGGGCGGAGGGTGCGCCCGGATCGGGCCGTCGCGACGCGGCGCACCACCGCGACGTCGTCGAGCAGGTGCTCCTCGGCGCCGGTGCTGGGATCGGCGTCGTCGACCAGCGGGAACCCCCAGACGCGGGCCGCCGTCCGTCCGCCCGCCGCCGCCCGCAGCACCCGCTCGCCCGTCACGGGATGCGGGACCGGGTGGAGGGTGCCGCCCGCTGCCAGGACGGCGGCCACCGCGCGCTGCTCGGCGTCCAGGACGTAGCCGCCGTCGGCGTAGACCCCTCGCCACACCCCCTGCCAGACGCCCGCGCGGACCAGCGTGGCGATCTCTCCCGGGGTCAGCAGCGCGCCCGCCTGCCGGCGCGTCCACACGCCCAGCGAGCACGCGCCGAGCCTGCTGAGGTCTGACATGGCGGCCACCCTGCGGTGCGCGGCCGGCAAGCGGAGCGGGCCGCCGGCAGTCTGGGGACAACGGGGCCGCCCGTCCGCAGGTCGGCGAGGTGAGCGCGACCGCCGACGGCCTGGGGACAACGGGGCCGCCCGTCCGCAGGTCGGCGTCGAACACACCCGGCGCGTCCGACGCCGACGTGCGGACGATCATCGACCGGCCCCCCTTCGGCGGAACCGGGAGGCCGGGGCTCGACACCGCACGTAGCCTTGTCCCATGCCTGTCGAGAGCCTGTTCCCCCGCCTGGAGTCGCTGCTGCCGACGGTCAGCAAGCCGATCCAGTACGTCGGCGGCGAGCTCAACAGCCAGGTCAAGGACTGGGACGGCGAGCCGGACGACGTCATGGTCCGCTGGGCGATCATGTACCCGGACGCCTACGAGGTCGGGCTGCCCAACCAGGGCGTCATGATCCTCTACGAGGTGCTCAACGAGCAGCCGCAGACCCTCGCGGAGCGGACGTACGCGGTGTGGCCGGACCTCGCGACGAAGATGCGCGAGCACGGCATCCCGCAGTTCACCGTCGACGGGCACCGGCCGGTCAGGGCCTTCGACGTCCTCGGCGTCAGCTTCTCCACCGAGCTCGGCTACACCAACATGCTCGAGGCGCTCGACCTCGCCGGCATCCCGCTGCACGCCCGCGACCGCGACGAGAGCCACCCCATCGTGCTGGCCGGCGGGCACGCCGCGTTCAACCCCGAGCCGATCGCCGACTTCATCGACGCGGCGGTCCTCGGCGACGGTGAGCAGGCGGTCCTCGAGATGACCGCCGTGATCCGCCAGGCCAAGGTCGACGGCATCGACCGGGAGGAGACGCTGCTGCGCCTCGCGAAGGCGGGTGGCGTCTACGTCCCGCGGTTCTACGACGTCGACTACCTGCCGGACGGCCGGATCGGACGGGTGGCGCCCAACCGCCCCGACGTCCCGTTCCGGGTCCACAAGCGCACCGTGATGGACCTCGACGAGTGGCCCTACCCGAAGCAGCCCCTGGTGCCGCTCGCGGAGACGGTGCACGAGCGGATGAGCGTCGAGATCTTCCGGGGCTGCACCCGAGGCTGCCGCTTCTGCCAGGCAGGCATGATCACCCGTCCGGTCCGCGAGCGCTCGATCACCGGCATCGGCGAGATGGTCGAGGCCGGCCTGAAGGCCAGTGGCTACGAGGAGGTCGGTCTGCTCAGCCTCTCGAGCGCCGACCACTCCGAGATCGGCGAGATCGCCAAGGGCCTCGCCGACCGCTACGAGGGCACGCAGACCTCGCTGTCGCTCCCGAGCACGCGGGTCGACGCCTTCAACATCGACCTCGCCCAGGAGCTGCAGCGCAACGGCCGCCGCTCGGGACTCACCTTCGCCCCGGAGGGCGGCAGCGAGCGGCTGCGCAAGGTGATCAACAAGATGGTCAGCAAGGACGACCTCGTGAAGACCGTGACCACGGCGTACGGCGCGGGCTGGCGGCAGGTCAAGCTCTACTTCATGGTGGGACTCCCGACGGAGACCGACGAGGACGTCCTCGAGATCGCCGAGATGGCGCGTGAGGTCATCCGCGCCGGTCGCTCGATCACCGGCACGCGCGACGTCCGCTGCACGGTGAGCATCGGCGGCTTCGTGCCGAAGGCGCATACGCCGTTCCAGTGGGCGAGCCAGCTCGACGTCGAGACCACCGACCGCCGGCTCAAGCTGCTGCGCGACGCCATCAACAGCGACCGCTCGACCGCCAAGGCGATCGGCTACCGCTACCACGACGGCAAGCCCGGGATCATCGAGGGCCTGCTCTCACGCGGCGACCGCCGGGTCGGCAAGGTGCTCGAGCGGGTGTGGCGCGACGGGGGGAAGTTCGACGGCTGGTCGGAGCACTTCTCGTACGACCGCTGGGCGACGGCGGCGGCCGAGGAGCTCGCCCCGTACGGCCTCGATCTCGCTTGGTACACGACGCGCGAGCGCGCCGAGACCGAGGTCCTGCCCTGGGACCACCTCGACTCCGGGCTCGACAAGGAGTGGCTGTGGTCGGACTGGCAGGACGCGCTGGCCGAGCAGGACCTCGACGACTGCCGTTGGATCCCGTGCTTCGACTGCGGCGTCTGCCCGCAGCTGGGCACGGAGATTCAGATCGGTCCGACCGGGAAGACGCTGCTGCCGCTCACCGTGGTCTGATCGCGTCATGACGATCGCGCCGGATACCAAGGACTGGACCTGGGTGCTGGAGCGCCCGTGCCCCGAGTGCGGCTTCGACGCCGCCTCACTGACCGACGCCGGCATCGCGCCGGCCGTCCGGGACAACGCCGCCGCCTGGCGCGCGGTGGTGACCGACACCCGTCGCCCCCACCCGCAGACCTGGTCGCCGCTCGAGTACGCCTGCCACGTCCGCGACGTCCACGTCCTGTTCGGTCAGCGCCTCGAGCTGATGCTGGCCGAGGACGACCCGGTGTTCGAGAACTGGGACCAGGACGAGACCGCGGTGGCCGACCGCTACGCCGAGCAGGACCCTGGGCGGGTCGCCGACGAGCTCGAGCAGGCGGCCGAGCGGAGCGCCGACGCCTTCGCCTCGCTGGACGACCAGCAGTGGTCGAGGCCCGGGGGGCGCAGCAACGGCTCGGTGTTCACGGTGTCCTCGATGGGGCGCTACTACCTGCACGACATCGTCCACCACCGCCATGACGTCGGCGCCTGAGCCAGGATCTCGGTCGTGCCGTCAGCCGCCACGGAAGACGTCCGTCCGGCGCTTCGTCCCCTTGTCTGGCTCGCGGCGGTGCTGCTGCTGCCGTTCCGCTCGGCAGGACGCGCGATCGAGCGCTTCTTGGAGGCGTACGAACGCGGCGCCGACGCCGCAGGACGGGCGGTCGCTCGTGCCGCTCGAGCCGCCACGAGGACCGTGGTGCGGCTGCTCGGACCGCTCGGCCGGGCCCTGCGCCGGGCGCTCCGGCCGGTGTGGCGGGTGCTGCGCACGGTGTGGGACCGCGCGGGGCTGTGGCTGCTGCTGTGGCTGATCCGGCCGATGAGCCGCTTCGCGCGGCGCTGCGCCCGGGCGCTCCGCCCGGCGGTCGACCGGGTCGTCGCGTGGGGGAGGGCCCTTGCGCGGCTGACCGAGCCGGTCACCCGACGCGTGCTTGCCGCCGCGACCGCTGTCGACCGGGCCGCTGACCGGCTCGGGCAGCGGATCCGCCGGGTGTGGGCTCCGGTGTCCCGGGCGATGAGCTCGCTGAGCGGCCGCCGGACCGTTCGCGACGGCTAGCCTCGACCACGTGTCCAAGCGCGAGCCCACCGGTCCGCCGCCCCCGCTGGCGGTCCAGAAGCTGCGCCTGCGCTACACCAAGCGGGGCCGGCTGCGCTTCACCAGCCACCGCGACATCGCCCGGGCGTTCGAGCGGGCGCTGCGCCGTGCGTCCGTGCCGATGGCCTACTCGGCGGGCTTCTCACCCCACCCGAAGATCAGCTGGGTGGGGGCGGCCCCGACCGGCGTGGCGTCCGAGGCGGAGTACGTCGAGATCAGCGTGGTCGAGCGCGTCGACCTCGAGCGGCTGCGCGCGGCGCTGGACGACAGCCTGCCCGCCGGGATCGACGTCGTAGATGTCGTCGAGGCGCCGGTGGGCACGTCGCTGCCTGACCGGATCGAGGCGTCGCGCTGGGAGATCCGGCTGCCGCAGGTGCCGCTCGCCGCGCTCGAGGCGGCGGTCGAGGCCTTCCTCGCGGCGGAGTCCGTGCCGGTCGAGCGGCTCATGAAGCAGGGGCTCCGGACGCTCGACGCCAGGGCCGCGGTGGTGTCCATGAGCGCGTCCGCCGACGCCGACCCCTCGGGTTGTGCGACACTTCGCACGGTCGTACGACACGTGACGCCTGCCGTCCGACCCGACGACGTCCTCTCCGGACTCCGGTCCGTGGCCGACCTCGTACCGCCGGTGCCTCCCGAGGCAACCCGGTACGCGCAGGGGCCGCTCACCGAGACCGGCGAGGTCGACGACCCGCTCGCACCCGATCGGCCGACCAGCTCGGCCGCCGGGGCAACGCTTGCGGTCGGCGACCTCGAGCAGGTCACCGCCGGTGCCGAGCTCTCGGGCTAGGCACACACCAGACTTCTCCCGGAGCCGGCCACACCGGCCGGCACCGGTTCCCCCCCCACCCGGGTCGGAGCGCTGCGTCGCGCACCGACCGGACCGGAGACACGGTGCTCGACGAGCCCACCAACGACACCCCGAACGACAGCTCCCACGAGGCAGCGGAGCCGGCCAAGCCGGTGCGCCGCCGCCGCGCGACCAAGGCCGCGGCCCCCGCCGCGGAGGTGCTGGCCGACACGGCGCAGGCTGCCGCGGACGGCAGCGGCTCCCCGACCGGCGGCTCCCCGACCGTTGACGAGGCCTCGGCTGGTGCCGCCGCGGTCGGCGCCGAGGTGACTGCCACGGCAGCCGCCGAGGGCGCCACCGGAGACGCACCGGCGGCGCCCGCCAAGCGGGCCCGCAAGGCGCCGGCGAAGAAGGCCGCCGCTCCCCGCAAGCGCACGGCGAAGGCCGCCGCGGGCGACGCGTCTGCCGCGGGCGACGCGCCTGCCTCAGACGACGCGCCCGCCGACCCGGTGCAGGCACCGGAGCAGCCGGCCGAGGCCGTCCCGCTGACCGAGGAGGAGCTGGCGGCGCAGGCGGCCCTCGAGGGCGCCGAGCCCGTCGTCGCCGCGGTCGAGGACGACCCGGCAGTCCAGCAGAGCATCGCCGACGACGTCACCACCGACGCCGTGGCCGCACCCGTCGAGGTGCCGGCCAAGCGGACCCGGACCCGTCGGGCTGCGACGGTCACGTTCCAGGCCCCCGAGCCCGTGGCCGCACCCCCTGCCGCCGGCTCGGACGACGAGGAGCAGCCGCCTGCACCGCGACGCCGTCGTCGGGCCGGCACCGCCGGAGCAGGAGCGCCCGGAGCGCTCGAGCTGCTCGAGCCGGTGCCGTTCGTCGAGCCCGCCGCTGGCACCACGGATGCGCCGGACGCGACCAGCGACGCCGACGAGGACGACGACGAGGACGGCGACGAGGACGGCGACCGCCCGCGTCGCCGCCGCCGGGGTCGTCGTGGCCGTGGCCCGCGTCGTGACGACGAGGGCGCTGAAGGCTCGACCGAGTCCGAGGACGAGCCCGAGTCCGCCGCCGCCGCATCGGGCGAGCAGGCCGAGGGCGCCGATGACGACGAGGAGGCGGCGAGCGGCACCCGCCGCCGCCGTCGTCGCAGCCGGAGTCGCAGCGGTGGAAACGGCACCGAGGACGCGACCGACGAGGCGACCCCGGCCCGCGGGCCCCGCGCCCCCCGCAGCCGCGGTGGCAGCAGCGGTGGTGGCGCCGGCGGCGGTGAGCGCGGTGCCACCAGCGCCGACGACGACGGCGTCCGCGGCATCAGCGGGTCCACCCGCATGGCCGCGAAGCGCGTACGCCGTCAGGAGGGTCGTGACTCCGGGCGCAAGCGGGCTCCGCTGCTGTCCGAGGCCGAGTTCCTGGCCCGCCGCGAGGCCGTCGACCGCACGATGATCGTGCGCCAGAAGGGCGACCGCACCC
>JAABUN010008846.1_pt1 | contig 10109 bp, 7 predicted proteins | sample 5559311 | NCBI WGS metagenome assembly JAABUN01 (sample SAMN10711877, study PRJNA513370) | rock metagenome | isolation source: Antarctica rocks | place: Antarctica: Victoria Land, Siegfried Peak sud
TCGGCTCGCCGCGCTTGGACTTGCCGAGGTCGAAGACCGTCTTCCAGTCGGTCCGGTCGTCCGTCGGGTCATCGCCGGGGGAGGTGGTGCGCGGCCCGACGCGGGTCTCGACGATCTGACGGCCGCCGGTCAGCAGGTGCTTGGGGTTGCGCGGGTCCATCACGAGGGGGGAGTAGAAGGACGCGTTGTCGACGAACGGGTCGATACTGCGCCAGCTCACCCCCCCGTCGGTGGTGACGCTGATCCCCGCCTCGGGGACCTCCTCGTAGGCGATCTTGCTGTTTCTCGGCTCGACCTGGGTGAAGACGCCGTCGCCGCCGTAGACCTCGACCTGCCTGCCGCCGGGCAGGATCTTCATCTCACCGTTGTCCTGCAGGCCCGCGTACACCACCCCGTCGCGCGAGGCCGCTACGCCGTAGGGCAAGAGCGTGTGGAAGCCCTCGTTGTCGCCGCGGCCGAAGCCGGCTTGGGAGAAGTCCTCGAGCGGCCCGCTCGTGCGTTGCGTGTAGTTGCCGCCGTCGTTGCCGGCCAGCAGGCGGACCCCGTCAGCCTCGGGGATGAAGATGCCGGCGTGCTGGTCAGGGTGGGTCGTGAAGCGGTTCGGGTTCGAGCCCGACGCCTGCGAGCAGGCCGGCGTGGCGATCACGAGCAGGCAGGGGCCGCCGGTCGCGTTGTAAGGGCCGATCACGCGAAAGTCGGAGCGCCCGTCTTGCGGCGTCGGCAGCCGGTTCTCGTAGATCTCCTCGAGCCCGAACACCAGTCGCGTCGGCACCCCGCCTTGCTGGCGGGTGGGGTCGGGGGCGATCCATTCGTTGTACCAGGACTGAATTCCCGGCCCGAAGCCCAGCGGGGTGAGCTGCGCCAGGGTCGATCCCGAGGTCGGCAGGAGGATCTGCTGAGTGTCGGTCATGACCTTCCAGCTTTGGCCGAAGTCGTCGGAGACGTAGACCCCGTTCAGGTAGGTGGGGGTCGCCGAGAGCCCGGTGTCGCCGTCGGGGACGTCGAGGCCGCCGACCTTGCCCGAGGTGAAGAGCTTGGCGTCCTGCACGATCGCGTAGACGTAGTCGTGGTTCTGGGCAGGGCCGGAGGCGAGCCCCAGCTCGACCCGGCCGACTCGGGGCTGGGGAGTGAACCCGGCGGCGCCCTCGTTGATGTCCCTGAAGCTGCCGGGCTTACCGCTGTTGGAGACGTAGAGGCCGTTGGCGGGCGCCTCGGGCTTGCCGTTGAAGTTGGGCCGGGGCCCATCGCGCCAGCCGACCGCCGCCAGCACCGAGCCGCCCTTGTTGTCGAAGCGGTCGGGCGCCTGCACGACGACATCGGTGACGATATTTGCGAAGAAGCAGTTCTCCCTGCGGAAGGTCGTTCCCTTGCACGCTCCCGTCGGGAGCTTGACGTTGTTGAACGAGCGTCCGGCGTTCGTCGAGCGATAGAGGCCGGCGCCGGTCGCCGCGTAGATCACCCGCGGATTCGTCGGATCGACGGCGGCCTTGAACCCTTGCACCCCGTTGGGGACGCCCTTCGAGCGGCGCCAGCGGCGCCCGTCGTTCGTGGAGCGGTAGACGCCGAGGCCGCCGTAGGTGTTGCCGCCGAATGCGTTGTCGCCGGTGACGGCGATGAGGGTGCCGCCGGCGGCGGGGGAGTACTCGACCGAGCCGGTCGTCTGGGTCGGCAGGGAGTCTCCGATCGAGCGCCAGCTCCGGCCGGCGTCGCCCGACTCCCAGATCCCACCGCTGGCGACTGCCGCGTAGAGGCGGTCGTGACCCGGATCCTGGGCATAGTCGCTGATTCTCCCGGCGAGCTCGGCGAAGCCGTTGCCGTAGGTGTCGGGGTACTTCGGATCGTCGGCGTGCAGCGGGCCCTTGCCGACCGGGACCCAGCGCCCGCGGGTGCCGGGGACGCGGCGGGAGCCGCGGCGGGCCGCGTGGCGGCGCTGCAGCTCGGCCGAGGCGAGGGCGTCGGCGGGGGAGTCGACGCCTACCCGCTGGCCGAGTGCCGCGCTCGCAGCCTCGAGCTCCTCGAAGGGCTCTGGGCGGCGGACGCCGCAGGGAGCCTCGCCCTCGCCCTCGCCCTGGGCTTCCGCGGAGGCCTCGATCCCGGCCTCCTCGGGGCCTCCCTCCCCGACCGCCCGCGCGATGCAGGCGGCGAGCTCCGCGCTCGCCGACTCCGCAGCGGGTTCGCCATCGCCGGATCGGCGCGAGAGCGCGAGAAGCAGGCCGCCGAGCAGGGCGAGCAGGGCGAGGCCCCAGACTACGTATCGAGATCCGCTGCCCCTCATTGCCATGCCGGCTTCCTTCCCGTCCCGCGCGATCGTCGCAAGGCTACCGGCCCCGAGGCCATGCACCGCCGCTATAAGTGAGTGGATGGGAGGGAGGGTGAAGGGGTCACTGGCGCTCGCGAGCTGCGGCCTGGCAATGCTGGTCGGTGCCGCTCCCGCCCTTGCAGCGGGTCAGCGCTACGAGGGGCTCACCTCCCAGGAGCAGACGATGAACCTGCATGCGAACGAGCGCGGGGCGGCGACGCGGGCGTTTCTCTTCTGGCGCGCGGACTGCAGGCACGGCAGGGGGTTTCGCAACTCGACCGCCTTCCGGGCGCCGCTCGATCGCTCCTCTCCCAACCGCTTTCACGATCGACGCCACTACACGGCGAAGCAGGGCAAGCTGAAGGCGCGCTACGAGGCGGAGATCGACGGCGTTCGCAAGAGCCCGCGCCGATTTCGCGGGACGTTCGAGCTCACGGTCCGCTTCTTCGACGACGGCGTCAAGTACGAGACCTGCCGGGTCCGCGACGTACGCTGGTCGCTGACCCGCGTCGCGCGCTGACCGCCGGCCGGCGCGCGGCAATAGGCCGCTCCCTGCGGACTTCGGCCCCGGCGCGCGCCGCGGCGCTTGCTACGGTCCCCCGGACGGTTCCTTTAACCCGGTCCGGTGAGGCCAGGAAGGGGCGAGCATGAGCGAGAGAGTCGTCCTCGACCGAGGCGATCTGCGCCGCACGCTGGTGCGCATAGCGCACGAGATCATCGAGAAGAACCCACGGGACCTCGGCGAGGGGAATCTCGCGATCGTCGGGATCCACACCCGCGGCGCGGTCCTCGCCCGCCGCCTCCACGGCCTGGTCGGCGAGCTCAGCGCCGAGGGGGTGCCGCTCGGTGACATCGACATCTCCTTCTACCGCGACGACGCGCTCGGCCGCCGCCCCGCGCAGGCCCCCGTCGTCCACGCCTCCCATCTCGACTTCGACCTCGAGGGGCGCACGGTCGTGCTCGTCGACGACGTCCTATTCACCGGGCGCACCGTTCGCGCCGCGATCGACGCCCTCTTCGACTACGGGCGCCCTCAGCGGGTGCAGCTCGCGGTGCTCGCCGACCGCGGGCATCGCGAGCTGCCGATCCGTCCCGACTACACGGGCAAGAACCTGCCGACGGGGCGCGAGGAGCGGGTCTACGTCCGCCTCGACGAGGTGGACGACGTCGATGAGGTTGCGATCGGGCCGGCCGCCGTCGCGGCGGGCGTCGGCAAGAACGGGGAGGGGCCGCGGTGAGGCACCTGCTGTCGATCGACGACCTCGAGCGCGCCGACGTCGAGCGCATCTGCGAGCGCGCCGCCAGCTTCGCCGAGATCGGCAGGCGGGAGATCAAGAAGGTCCCGACGCTGCGGGGCCGCACGATCGTCTCGCTCTTCTACGAGTCCTCCACGCGGACGAGCTCCTCCTTCGAGCTCGCGGCCAAGCGGCTTTCCGCCGACGTCGTCTCGGTCAAGTCGACGGGCTCTTCGGTCGAGAAGGGCGAGTCGCTGCGCGACACGATCGCGACGCTCTCCGCCTACGAGCCGGAGGCGATCGTGATCCGCTCCCCGCAGGCCGGCGCCGCGGCGCTCGTCGCGGGCTGGACCGAGGCGGCCGTGATCAACGCGGGCGACGGCAAGCACGAGCACCCGAGCCAGGCCCTGCTCGACGTCTACACGCTGCTCGATCGCGCGGGCCCCCTCGACGGCAAGCGAATCTGGATCGTCGGGGACGTCGCCCACAGCCGCGTCGCCCGCTCCTGCATCCGCGCCTTCATCCTCATGGGCGCCGCGGTGACGGTGGCGGGCCCCCCGACGCTGATCCCGCGCGGCATCGAGGAGATGGGCTGCGCGATCTCCTACGCGCTCGACGACCTCGATAAGGCGGACGTCGTCTACGCGCTGCGGATGCAGCAGGAGCGGATGAGCGACAGCTTCGTTCCCTCGCTGCGCGAGTACGCGATCAACTACCAGGTCAACGCGCGGCGGCTTGGGCCGCGACAGCTCCTCATGCATCCCGGCCCGATCAACCGCGGGGTCGAGCTCTCACCCGAGGTCATCGACGGCCCGAACTCGCTGATCACGACCCAGGTCGCAAGCGGACTGCTGGTCCGGATGGCGATCCTCTACGAGATTCTCGCCGGCGCCGATCGCCCGCGACCGGTGCGCGGCATCGAGGCCCCGGCCCCCGCGGCGGCACCCTCCCGGATCGGCGAGCCGGCATGAGCGCGATCTCCTCGCTCGACTGGCGCGGCTCCGGCGGAGGATCGCTTTTGATTCGCGGCGCGCACGCGCTCGATCCCGCCTCCGACCTCGATCGGCGATGCGATCTCATCGTGCACGAAGGACGGATCGCCGCGATTGCGGAGGCGGGGGAGGGGGAAGCGCCCGAGGGCGCCGAGGAGATCGACGCCGGCGGGCTCCACGCTTTCCCGGCCTTCTTCGACCCCCATGTCCACCTGCGTACGCCGGGGCAGGAGTACAAGGAGGACCTCGAGACCGGCACCCGGGCGGCCGCCAGCGGCGGCTACTGCGGGATCGTGGCGATGGCGAACACCGACCCCGTGGTCGAGGACCCGGCCGACGTGCGCGCGCTCCGCGACCGCGCGGCCGCCGAGGCGGTCGTTCCCACCGGCTTCGTCGCGGCCGTCACCCGCGGGATGCGCGGCGAGGAGCTGACCGAGATGGCCGCTCTGCGAGAGGCGGGCGCCGTGGCCTTCTCCGACGACGGGCTGCCGATTCGCTCCGCTCGGGTGATGCGGCGGGCGCTGCAGTACCAGCGCCTCGTCGGCGGGACGATCCTGCTGCACGAGGAGGACCCCGAGCTGAGCGGCGACGGCGTGATGAACGAGGGCCCCGTCTCCGCTGCGCTCGGCCTGAGCGGGGTGCCCGCGGTCTCGGAGTCGACGATGATCGCCCGCGACGCCGCCCTCTGTCTGTACGAGGATGCGCGCGCTCACGTCCAGCACCTCTCCGCCCGGGCCTCGGTGGAGACGGTGGCGGCTGCAAAGGACGGGGGGGCGAGGCTCACCGCCGAGCTCACGCCCCACCATCTCGTGCTCACCGACGAGGAGGTCCGCAGCCTCGACGCCCGCTTCAAGATGAACCCGCCGCTGCGCACCGAGGACGACCGCCAGGCGCTGATCGAAGCGTTGCGGAGCGGGGTCGTCGACTGCATCGGCACCGATCACGCACCGCATGCGGTCAACGAGAAGGAGGTTCCCTTCGAGGTGGCGATGATGGGGGTGATCGGCCTCGAGACGGCGTTCTCCGTCCTCTACACGGAGCTGGTCGAGCCGGGCGTCTGCGATCTCGGGCTGATCGTCGAGCGGATGGGCGCGGGCGCGCGGCTCTTCGACCTCGAGCCGGCCGCCCTCGCCGCGGGCGCCGAGGCCAACGTCGCCCTCGTCGACCTCGAGGCGGAGTGGGAGGCGGGAGCCGAGGGCTGGGAGAGTCGCTCGGAGAACTCCTGCTTCACCGGCCGCCGGCTGCGCTCGCGGCCGGTCCTGACGATCGTCGGCGGCGAGGTCGCCTACCGGCGCCGCAGCTTCGCGATGAGGGTGGCGTGATGAGCGAGCAGCGGACAGCAGACAGCAGACAGCAGACAGCGGCCATGCCCAAGTCCACCGGCGGGGCGGGCGCATGACCGTGGCAAAGCTCGATCCCTCGCGGGCCGTACTGCTGGTCGTGGACATCCAGGAGGCCTTCCGCTCGGCCATTCCCAACTTCGATTCCGTCGTCTCTGCGGCGACGACCATGGTTCGGGGCGCGGAGGCCATCGGGATCCCGATCATCGTCACCGAGCAGTACCCGAAGGGGCTCGGGGCGACCGTCTCCGAGCTGGCCGAGCACCTGCCGGACGGAGTGAGGACGGTCGAGAAGACCGCCTTCTCCGCCGCCGCGGCTGAGGGGTTCGAACTCGCCGGGCGCGAGCAGGCGATCGTCTGCGGGATCGAGGCTCACGTCTGCGTCAATCAGACCGTTCTCGACCTGCTCGACGGTGGGGTCGAGGTTCACGTGCTCGCCGATGGCGTCGGCTCCCGCCAGGAGGCGAACCGCGAGCTCGCCCTGGGGAAGGCCGAGCGCGCCGGAGCTTGGCTGACGAGCGTCGAGACCGCGCTCTTCGAGCTTCTCGGCAGCGCCGGGGACGAGCGCTTCAAGCGGGTCCAGCGGCTCGTCCTGGAGCACGCGCCGTGAGCCGCCCGCAGGGATACGTCCTGCTCGAGGACGGCGCCCGGCTCGACGGCGAGCTCTGCGGCGCCGCCGGAGAGGTCACGGGCGAGGTGGTCTTCACGACCGCTATGACCGGCTATCAGGAGTCGATCACCGACCCCTCCTACGCCGGCCAGATCGTCACGTTCACCTACCCCCTGATCGGCAACTACGGAGTCAGCGCCGAAGCGATGGAGTCCGATCGCGTCCATGCGCGCGCGCTGATCATGCGCGAGGCCAAGAACGGCGAGGACTCCGCGAGCGCCGAGCGAGGCTGGCTCGACTGGCTCACCGACTGCGGCGTCCCGGCGATCAGCGGCGTGGATACCAGGGCGCTCGTCCGCCACATCCGCGAGCGAGGTTCGATGCGAGGCGGGATCTTCTCGGCCGACGTCGCCGAGGCGGAGGCCCGGGAGCGGATCGCGGCCGAGCCCTCGATGGTGGGCGCCGACCTCGCCCGGACGGTCAGCCCGGGGGAGCCGATCGTCCTCGAGGGCGAGGGCCCCCACATCGTCGCGCTCGACACCGGGATCAAGCTCTCGATCATCCGCCAGCTCCGCGAGCGGGGCTGCAAGGTGACCCTGCTGCCCTGCGCGACGAGCGCCCCCGACGTGCTCGCCCACGATCCCGACCTTGTCTTCCTGGCCAACGGCCCAGGCGATCCAGCCGCCCTCGACTACGTCGTCGCCACCGTCCGCGAGCTCGTCGGGACGCGGCCCGTCTTCGGGATCTGCCTCGGCCACCAGCTCCTCTGCCGGGCGGTGGGCCTCGAGACCTTCAAGCTGCCGTTCGGCCACCGCGGCGCGAACCACCCGGTCAAGGAGCTGGCCACCGAGAGGATCGAGATCACCTCCCAGAACCACGGCTTCGCGGTGGCGGGCCCCAACGGCGAGGGACGCATGGAGACCGATGAGCCGATCCGCTGGGACACGGATTTCGGCGCCGCCGAGCTCTCCCATCTGAACCTCTACGACCGCACGGTCGAGGGCCTCAACCTCCTCGACGTCCCCGGCGGCACCGTCCAGTACCACCCCGAGGCCGGTCCCGGGCCGCACGACGCGCGGCATCTGTTCGACAGGTTCCTGGAGATGGCGCAATGAGGGGACAGCGGACGGCAGACAGCAGACAGCTAGGCCGGCGGCATGCACGTGCGAATCAGACCGCTGAGGACTCGACCGATCTCCTCCGTTGCCGATTGGAGCTCCTGACCCCTTCGAAGGAGATCTCTGGCCTGTGCGCGCTCGAGCCAATGCTCGGTCTCGTAGAGGGAGCCACGTGCAATCAAGAAGAAGCGGCGCTGGTCGGCGGGGCTGCTTCGTCCGACCCCCTCGGCGATGTTGGCGCCGATCGAATCAGCCGCCCGCACCAGCTGGATGCCGACCGACCAGAGCTCGAACTTCGGCCACCCAGTGGTCTCCTCGTGAACCCGGTCGGCGAACGTCGCGGCCAGGGCGTACGCCTTGAAGGATCGGTGTCGTCCCCCACTCATTGCCCCCAAGAACCCCGAGAGGGCTCCGGTGCCCCGGGTTGGCAACGCGGTCCGCGGCTGTCTGCTGTCTGCTGTCTGCTGTCTGTCTAGCCATGCCCCGCCGCGACGACATCTCCAAGATCCTCCTGATCGGCTCCGGGCCCATCGTGATCGGCCAGGCCGCCGAGTTCGACTACTCCGGGACCCAGGCGTGCAAGGTGCTGCGGGAGGAGGGCTACGAGGTCGTGCTCGTCAACTCCAACCCGGCCACGATCATGACCGACCCCGAGTTCGCCGACCGGACCTACGTCGAGCCCCTGCTGCCCGAGGTCGTGGCGCAGATCATCGACCGCGAGCGCCCCGACGCGCTGCTGCCCACGCTCGGCGGCCAGACCGCGCTGAACCTGGCTAAATCGCTGCACGACGACGGGACGCTCGAACGCTTCGGGGTGGAGCTGATCGGCGCCGACTACGAGGCGATCCACCGAGCGGAGGACCGCGAGGCCTTCCGCGAGGTGATGGAGGGCGCGGGGCTCCGGGTGCCGTGGTCGCTGATCGCCGAGTCCGTGAGCGATGCCGAGGTGGCGCTGGCGAGTGGCGACTTGACCCTGCCGGCGATCATCCGGCCGGCGTTCACGATGGGCGGCCAGGGCGGCGGCGCCGCCCACACGGAGACCGAGCTGCGCCAGATCGTCTCCGAGGGCCTGGCGGCGAGCCCGATCAACCAGGTGCTCGTCGAGGAGTCGGTGCTCGGCTGGGGTGAGTTCGAGCTCGAGCTGATGCGAGACCGCAACGACAACGTGATCGTGATCTGCTCGATCGAGAACATCGATCCGATGGGCGTCCACACCGGCGACTCGGTCACGGTGGCGCCCGCCCAGACGCTCCCGGACTCCCTCTACCAGGAGCTTCGCGACCAGGCGCTGAAGGTGATCCGCGCGGTCGGGGTCGAGACGGGCGGCTCCAACGTCCAGTTCGGGGTGGATCCCGAGTCGGGCGAGATCGTCGTGATCGAGATGAACCCGCGCGTGTCGCGCTCCTCGGCCCTCGCGTCGAAGGCCACCGGTTTCCCGATCGCCAAGATCGCCGCGCGCTTGGCCGTCGGCTACACGCTCGACGAGATCCCCAACGACATCACCCGGGCGACGCCCGCCGCCTTCGAGCCGACCATCGACTACGTCGTCACGAAGATCCCGCGCTTCGCGTTCGAGAAGTTCCCAGGGAGCGAGGGCGAGCTCACCACCCACATGAAGTCGGTTGGCGAGGCGATGGCGATCGGCCGGACCTTCCGGGAGTCGTTCGCGAAGGCGATGCGCTCGCGCGAGCTCGACTCTCCCGCTGACCTCGCGGGGAGCGACGAGGAGCTCCTGAGTCGGCTCGAGACACCTTCCTCGGACCGCTTCGACCTCGTCCTGGAGGCCTTCCGGCGAGGCTGCTCGGTCGAGGACGTCAACCGCCGGACCTCGATCGACAACTGGTACCTGCGCGAGCTCGAGGCCCTCGCCCGCGACGGGGACGGCACGGGCGCCGCAGAGGGGATGGAGCGCGTCTACAAGGCCGTGGACACCTGCGCGGCCGAGTTCGAGGCCCTGACGCCCTACTACTACTCGGCTCACGAGCGCCAGACGCGCGGTGCCTCGATCGAGGCGAGCGAGGTGCGCCGCGGCGATCGCAGCAGCGTCGTGATCCTGGGCTCGGGCCCGAATCGGATCGGCCAGGGGATCGAGTTCGACTACTGCTGCGTGCACGCGGCGATGACGGTCCGCGAGTCCGGGCGCGACGCCGTCATGGTCAACTGCAATCCGGAGACGGTTTCGACGGACTACGACACCTCCGACCGGCTCTACTTCGAGCCGCTCACCGCCGAGGACGTGCTCGCGGTGATCGAGCAGGAGCGCCCCGAGGGCGTGATCGTCCAGTTCGGCGGGCAGACGCCGCTGCGGCTGGCCAAGGACCTCGAGCAGGCGGGCGTGCCGCTTCTGGGCACCCCGGTCGACGCGATCGACCTCGCCGAGGACCGGGGGCGCTTCGGTGCGCTGCTCGGCCGCCTCGACATCGCCCACCCCCCGTACGGGACGGCGCTCAGCGCCGACGAGGCGGAGGTGATCGCCACCCAGGTCGGCTTCCCGCTTCTCGTCCGCCCCTCCTAC
>JAABUN010008848.1_pt1 | contig 10107 bp, 11 predicted proteins | sample 5559311 | NCBI WGS metagenome assembly JAABUN01 (sample SAMN10711877, study PRJNA513370) | rock metagenome | isolation source: Antarctica rocks | place: Antarctica: Victoria Land, Siegfried Peak sud
CGCTGACGTTGTAGTCGATCATCATGAGCGCTCCACCCAGGCAAGTCGATGCGGAATAGGGGGCAGAGTGCAGTTGGTCATGGGTCTCTCCGATTATGAGGCAGGAACACGTTCGAGGAAAGTCATCTCCGTAGTGCTTCTCACAACGTCGGCGATCGGTGCATTGACGCGCTGAAGGTCACTCTCATACTCAGCACTCCCTCCTCCCCGGGGCTGCGGCTCAACGATGAGGAACCCATTCGGGGTTCGTCAGCCGCATCCGATGAGGAGGCTCGCCAAGACCGAGAACACGCCCGCGCGGCACTACCGCCCGCGGCCGCAGCCGAGCGGCGCGGCCCCACACCCCTCACACCCGAGGCGGCAGGCCCGCACGCGGTCACGCCGCAAATGGTGCGTCACTTCGCCGCGATCGGGCGCGCATAAGCGGGTGCGTCCTACCGCCGGGACCATGCTCGCGGTCAGAGGTCGCCTGCCAAGTGGATCAGCGAGTCGGGGCCCAGACGACTTCGCCGGCTCAACCGCTGCCCTCCTCGGGACGCCAATCGGACACAGATCTTCGAGTCGGCGTCAAAGAAGATGTGACACGAGCTGTCGGCGATGTCGTCGAACGCGAGGCGAACTCGGTGGCGACGCCAAGCTTTTGCGAAGCCCGAGTAGCCGATCTGGTCGGCATTTTCAGCACGCGCCGTGGCCACCAGTGCCGTAGATGATCGCTGCGCACACTCCCGCAGCCACCTGCCATGGCGGAGCAACTCGTCAGGATCAGGCCAAGCCTGTGGTCGGAACATCTCGTCGAGGCAGTCGATGACGACCACGTCGTATCCGAACCCCACCCACCGGTCATCTGGGCTATCGGGACTCGGCAGCGGGACCCACGAGGCCACCTCGAAGCGATCCAGGTCGTGAGCGGTCAAGCCGCTTCGCTCCCCGATGTCCCGCAACCCTGCCAGCAGCCGTCGGGTCGGCATGTGCCCGTTGACGAAGAGGACCCTTGCCGAGCGTGAAGCCCCCACGGCGGCTTGCATGGCCAGACGGGATACGCCGATTCCCGGCGGTCCGGTGATAGTGAGCACCTCACCGGCGCCGATCCCACCGGACAAGACGTCGTCCAGCCCGCTCAAACCTGTGGGGTGACGCGCCAGCTGCGGCAACAAGGCCAGCTCACCCATCGGGTAACCCAAGCCGCCGATCAAGACTGGCCCGCGCATCGGAAGGGAACTCACTGCGTCATCCACGATGCCTACGCTGACAGCACCCACCGACAGAGACGACCGTGGATACTCACCACCATGCACCCACCAGCGGTCAGAACTGAGCCCGCCGCCATCGACGTACTGCACGCCTATGTGCTCGAGTCGGTCGGCCACGATCCGGTCGTTTGGCCCGGGGGCTGGCCCGAGGAAATCGAGGCGGCCCTGATCGACGCTGTCTTCTCGGTGCGGGCTCGGTACGGCAACCGAGAGAGGAAGACCGGGGTCTTTGGCGCGGTTACCCGATGGAGGGAACAGCGGGGGGCCCGGGTCGACGACCTACGAGTGCTGGCCGCCACCGCGCCGGACACACTCCGTACCATCACCAACAACGGCAAGATCGCCGGTCGATACAAGGCAGAAGTCGTCATCGATGCCGCTGGCGCCCTGGCCAAGGCAAGCATCGTCACAGCTGACGACTTCCGACACCACCAAAATCTGGCCAAGCCCGCGTACCTCAATGTCAGGGGATGCGGCCCGGTGACTTGGGCCTACCTACGCATGCTCAGCGAAGTTGACGACGTCAAAGCCGACACGTGGCTCATGCGCTTCGTCCACGACAGGATCCCCGACGCCAGCCAAGACGAGGCCACCACCCTCCTCAAGGGTGTGGCCCAGCGGATGAATGTCGAAGCACGACGCCTCGACCACGCCGTGTGGGCCTACCGACGACGCGCCTAGTTAGGTACCCAAACCGAGTCATCCAGAGCTCCAGTCCTGTCGCGGAAAACCGGCTCTTCACAGATGAGGGTGTAGCGGGCGGCGGCGCGTCGATCGCGGGGTAGGGGTCGAGGGGGGTCGAGGCCTCCCGAAGATGGAAGTTCTGACACCACCCATCTGGAAGACCTCGACATGTCTGACGCTACCTTCGTCCGTCCTGACCTGACCACGTTCTGCCGTCTCGAGGAGCTCGGGCTGGAGGTGACGGGGCAGCGCCTGGAGCGTCATCGTGCGGTCCTGGCGTGCCGGGTCGTCGAACCGGACCGGTGGTGTCGCCGGTGCGGGTGCGAGGGTGTCCCTCGCGACACCGTGGTCCGGCGGCTGGCGCACGAACCGTGGGGCTGGCGACCCACGACCCTGGAGGTCACGGTCCGCCGGTACCGGTGCACCGGGTGCGGGCAGGTGTGGCGCCAGGACACCAGCCGGGCGGCGGAGCCGCGGGCGAAGCTCTCGCGTCAGGGTTTGCGGTGGGCGCTGGAAGCCCTGGTGTGTCAGCACCTGACCGTGGCCCGGGTCGCCGAAGGCCTCGCCGTCGCGTGGAACACCGCCAACGACGCCGTCCTGGCCGAGGGCAAACGGGTCCTGATCAACGACCCCGCCCGGTTCAACGGGGTCACCGTGGTCGGGGTCGATGAGCACGTGTGGCGGCACACCCGCCGCGGCGACAAGTACGTCACTGTCATCGTCGACCTCACCCCCATCCGTAAGCGCACCGGGCCGGCTCGGCTGTTGGACATGGTTGAGGGCCGCTCGAAGCAGGCGTTCAAGCAGTGGCTCACGGCCCGCCCGCAGGACTGGCGTGACGGGGTCGAGGTGGTCGCGATGGACGGCTTCACCGGGTTCAAAACTGCCGCCGCTGAAGAGCTACCCCAGGCCGTGGCCGTGATGGATCCCTTCCACGTCGTCCGTCTCGCCGGCGACGCCCTGGACCAGTGCCGACGCCGGGTCCAGCACGACCTCCACGGCCACCGCGGCCGCAAGGACGACCCGCTGTACAGGTCCCGGCGGACCCTGCACACCGGCGCCGACCTGCTCACCGACAAGCAACAAGCCCGGCTGACAACCCTGTTCGCGGCCGAGGAACACGTCGAGGTCGAGGCCACCTGGGGCATCTACCAGCGGATGATCGGCGCCTACCGCGAACCCGACCGTAAGCACGGGCGCGACCTGATGACGAAACTGATCGAGTCCGTCAGCAGCACGGTCCCCGCAGCGTTGACCGAACTGCGACGGCTCGGGCGGACCCTGACACACCGCGCCGGCGACGTGTTGGCCTACTTCGACCGCCCCGGCACCTCCAACGGCCCCACCGAGGCCATCTGTGAGTGTTGGGGTGGCTGGTCTGGGACTGGCTGGTCAGGATGGTTCCGGTCGTGTTGCCCGGTGCGTGACTCTCGAGGCTATTGGCCCGTTTCGGCGGTGTCTTTCCGTTGAATTGTCCGTACTGGCAGCGCGGCCGGCACCGCCCGGCCCACCTTGGTGACCTGATCAGGAGACTGCCCGGCCTTACGGGCCGTGGCCCATCACAGATCTGCCCCGAAGTGACTCCTCCCGGACCGGTACCGGCCGCTTGACGACCGTCACCATGTCCCTCACGAGGAAGGAGCGTCGATCGCCATGGCCATCGTCGCGCATACCCGCCCGGTTCGTCATCGGCGTCGACACCCACGCCCGAAACCACGCCCTGGCCATCCTGGCTTCACCGACCGGTGAAGTCCTCGACGGCGACCAGTTCCCCGCCACAGCCGCCGGACTCACCCGCGCAGTGTCCTGGGCCGCACGACGCACCGGCGGCGACCTCAACGTCTTGTGGGTGATCGAGGGCATCGGCACCTACGGCGCCCGCCTGGCCCGTGCCGCCGCCGACGCCGGATACCCCGTCGTGGAGGCGGCACGGATGAACGCACGCGCCAACCGCGGGGTCGGCAAGTCCGACCCCATGGACGCTCGCCGCATCGCCGCGGCCGTCCTGCCCCTGCACCTCACCGCTCTGCGACACCCGCGAGCCGACGACGGTGTCCGCGCCGCAGTCCGGGTCCTGGTCGCCTCCCGCGACCACATGACCACCGAGCGGACCGCTGCGGTCAACGCGTTGACCGCGCTCCTGCGCGTGACCGACCTCGGGGTCGACGCGCGCCGGCCCCTGACCAGCAGCCAGATCACGGCCGTCTCGGCCTGGCGCGCCCGCAACGAGGACCTCGCCAGTGCCACCGCACGCGGCGAGGCCATCCGGCTCGGCAAGCGCGTGACCGCCCTCGACGAGGACCTAAAGGCGAACACGAAGCGGGTCACCGAGCTGATCACCCAGAGCCCCGCCCGCGAACTGCTTGAGCAGCCCGGAATCGGTCCGGTGACCGCGGCCGTCGCGCTGACCGCGTGGTCACACCCAGGGCGGCTTCGCTCCGAGGCCGCCTTCGCCAGCCTCGCCGGAGTGAACCCGATCCCGGCCTCCTCCGGTAACACCATCCGCCATCGGATCAACCGAGGCGGAGACCGCCGCCTCAACCGGGCCCTGCACATGGCCATCGTCACCCGCATGCGGATGGACCCCACCACCCGCGCCTACGTGGCCCGCCGCACCGCCGAAGGACGCACACTCAAGGAGATCCGCCGCTGCCTCAAGCGCTACCTCGCCCGCCAGATCTACCGACAGCTCAACGCCGCCCCTCAAGCCAGCCCCACCACGGCTTGACAAACATAGGAGATTCAACGGCCTCATCGAGCTCCACCGCCAGAGTCGCCCGAGGGTTCCGCAACCGCGAGAACTACCGCCTCCGCATGCTGCTCATCGGCGGAGGACTACGCCCATGACCCCACACTCATCCGCGAAGGGCCCCTTATTTCTGGTAGTCGTGGACCTCGCGGATGGTGTCGTCGATATCGATGAACGCCAACCCGCCCCAGCCAACAGCCGCGGCACCGCTGCGGCGAACCCGGCCATCACGCAGGCCGCCTTGGCCGCCGCGTTCGGGCACGGCACGCTCAACCGCTGCTCGAGCAGGTCAGGCAAACCTGCCCGGTGGGCCAGTCGCATCACCGGGACCAGACCGGCCGAACCGATCAGGTTCGGGCCATCGAAAACCGCGGATATCTTGTGCGATGCTTGCACTTGTCAGATCCCCCTTCGGAGCTGATCGGATCGAACTGTCGCAAGTCCAATCCTCCCGCCCCACACGGGCATTCGCGTGTCACGACCCGCCGGATGACCCGACTTACGGATCAGGGCTCAGCGGCGGTCGAGCCGGGCGAGCACGAGGTTCGGGTCGACCTGGGTGGCGCGGGCCGACCCGTCGACGTAGACGGTCCGGTTGCGCACAGCGAGGGCAGTGGGGTTCTCCAGCCCGTCCCTGGCGTCTAGGACGGTCCGATGTAAGCCGTCCCCGTTGACCAGGACGACTTGGTTTGGGCCGAACAGGGCCGCCAGCACCTGGTCGCCGCGGCCGGTGAAGGCGAAGTCGTCCACGTTGGTCAGTCCGGTGGCGCGCAGCTGGGGCTGTCCGGCTGACCCGCCTCGACCGATTGGGATGCGGACCAGGGTGCCGGCGTCGGTGTTCGTCGTCCAGACGGCGCCGTTGTGGACCTTCAAGCCGTTGCTCCCGGCGAAGGAGGTCCGGGCCAGGCTGCTCCCCCTGGCCCAGGATGTCGGGGTCCCGCCGGAGGTTGGGACACGCCAGACCGTGGCGAGGTTGGAGTCGGCGATGTAGAGATGGTCGCCATGGGCGTCGAGTGCGAGGCCGTTGGGGAAGCTGTCGGCGGGTAGCGGTGCGACGCGCTGTAGGGGGCCTCCGTGCCGGAGTCGCCAGACGCCGGTCAAAGAGCTGTCGCCGGCGGCGTAGGCGACGTACACGGTCCCATCGTGAGTGCGGACGATTCCGGTCGGTGTGGCGGCGCCGGTGACGGGGGTGTGCTTACCCCCGTCGGGCGGCAAGGGCAGGGTCGCCAGAACGTCCGTGCGACCGTCAAGCGCGACGTGGGCGACCTGACGGGAGCCAACGAAGGTGACCGTGACGGACCCGTTTGGCTCGACGACGAAGTTCTCCGGTGTCTGCCCGCTGGCGAGGTCGAAGTGCACGGCGGTGCGAGCACCCGACAGGGGCGGGGTCGCCGCCAACGCCGGCCCAGTGCTGGCGATGGCGGCCACCGCGGCGGCAGCTGCGGTGGTGATGACGATCCAGGTAGTGCGCATGGAAAGCTCCTTCAACCAGGTTTGAGGGCGGGTCTGAGCTGGGTGCAGAACCTGATGTGGGCGGGCTCGAGGATCGAGTCAGGCCATCGGGGACTGCCGAGTGGGAAGCGCGCGGGTGATGACGGCCTTCTCCGGGTCCATGAGGGCAAGCACTCTCAGGCCGATTTCGGCGGTCCACTGCTCGTCCTGGTAGACCGCGGCGTACTGGGCGACACGGTCGGCCTCGCTGTCGAAGCGTCGGATCCAGACGTAGCCGTCGGGGTCCTGCTCGTCGATGAACGAGCCGGTCACACTCATGCCCCGGGAACGCACGAAGGGCAGGACGACGTCCTCCATGCACCGCACGAGCTCGTCGCGGCGGCCCGGGTACGCCTGGTAGCGGCGGATCTCATAGAAGCCGGTTGCCCCGCTGATGTCGTCGCCGTCAGCCGCATCGACCCGGGCCGGCGTGAGGTCGAGCACGAGCTTGCCGCGGGTGTGGCCAGCCTCGCCGTCACGGTGGGCCCGGGCGACCTGGTCCAGCGGGTAGGTCTTGGCCTCGACCCGCACCGTGCCGGCATCGATGAGCCGGGCGATCTCGGACAAGGCGGCGCCGTCGGGCTCGACGAGGAAGCCGGTGACCCGCACACCGCGCTGCTGGCCGGCGGCCGTCAGTTCCGGCGCGGCTCCGGAGGGAATGGCGAGCAGCACACCACAAGGGCGCAGCACCAACAGCGACCGGGTGGTGGTGGAGTCGTGGCCGTCACCGACGAGGTCCACCACGACGTCCACGTCCGCGACAGCCTCCTCAAAGCGGGTGGTGGTGTAGTCGATGACCTCGTCGGCGCCCAGCTGGGTGAGCCACCCGTGATTGCGGGCGCTCGCGGTGGCGATCACGTAGGCGCCCAGGTGCTTGGCGAACTGCACAGCGAAGTGCCCGACGCCGCCGGCGGCGGCGTGGACGAGCACGCGCTGGCCAGCCTGCAGGTGTGCGGTGTCGACCAGCGCCTGCCATGCGGTCAGTGCCGCCAACGGGACGGCCGCCGCCTGCGCGTGTGTCGCGCTGCTGGGCTTGCGGGCGAACTGTCGTGACGGAGCGGTGACGTACTCCGCGTAGCCGCCTGCGGCACGAGGGAACCAGGGCATCCCGTAGACCTCGTCGCCGACAGCCAAGGTCGTGACGCCTGCACCGGTGGCCTCGACCACCCCCGACACGTCCCACCCGAGGACGAACGGCGGCGTGCCCAGCACCCCAGCCATCCCACTGCCGGCCCGGGTCTTCCAGTCCACGGGGTTGATCCCTGCTGCATGCACCCGGACCAGGACCTCGGTCGGCAGCGGCACCGGGCGTGGAACCCGGGTGACCTCCAGGACGTCAGGGCCGCCCAGGGTGTGCTGCACCACAGCGCGCATGTCGTTGTTCGCCATCTCGGTCCGTTCTGTCTGGGGCGGACGCGTCGTCCGCCGATGACCGCAACGTACGCCGCAAGAGGTAGTAACCCGCAAGGGAGGTTAGTTACCCTTAGGAAAGTAGACCCGCCAGGAACGCACAAATGTCTCCCACACTGCGCGACCGAGACGAAGACGGGAGTCAGCTGGGCTACCGAACCCCCCCCCCCCCGCACTTCGCGACGACAACAGCTACCACAAGGGCCTGCTACTATATTTTAGATAGTTCCAGACGCCCGCGATTGGGGACCCCCTGATGAGCAGACAGTTCAACGAGGTCGACGTCGAGCACGACGTGTACCTGGCAATGTGTCCCTGCCGGTCGTTGCTGGACCTGCTGGCCAATAAGTGGTCCACCTTGGCCATTGGCGCTTTGGAGGACGGTCCTCGCCGCTTCGGGGAGCTGCAGCGCAAGCTGGAGGGCATCAGCCCCAAAGTGCTGACGCAGACGCTCCGACGTCTTGAGGACGCCGGCTTTCTCGACCGCACCATCATGCCTGCCGTACCACTGCACGTGGAATATGAGCTCACCGACCTCGGGCAAAGCGCCGCGGTGCCCTTGGCTCACCTGCGTTCATGGGCGGTTCAGAACATCGACGCCGCCACCTCAGCGAAACGCACTCATCAACCCGGCAAGGAGCTGGTGAGCTAGCCCACGTCCGGGGTACCCGGGGGCAATCCTGCCTTAGTTGGGTCGGCGCATGCAGCGTGGACGCCGCGGCCGTGAGAAGGCTGGGAGGGTTCGCTCGTGACCCAGGGTCGGGTGGCCCGGGGGAATCTCACCCCCGGGCTCCCACAGAACGGAGCGTGACAGTCTCCCGTCACTCCGCTCTTGTCATCTTGATCATCAGCGGGTACCTGACCCACTTCCAGTGGGCAAAGAGCCTTGGGTACTGCGTGGTGACACGCTCCCAAGCCACCCGTGCCTTTCGTTGGGCTCGGAACCGTTGGTACTTCTTGCGGATCCAGCGCATCAGGTAGGTGTTGATGCGCGCCAGGAGGCTGCACAACGCGGAGCGGTAGAACGCTCCGTAGTAGTGCATCCAGCCACGGACGACCGGGTTGATCATCCGCGCGAGCTCGGCGAAGCCGAGATCGGCGCGTCGGTGAAGCCGCCACCCACGCACCGTTCGACTCAACCGCGTCACGGCGTCCTTGCTGATCGCCGGGAGGAACGAGGTGAACACGATGCCACCTCGACCACGGGCCGCGCGGGCACGAAATGTGTACCCCAGGAAGGTGAACGCGGTGTCCGGGTAGGAACCGCGCCGCTTCCCGTCTTTGCAGTACACGACCTTGGTCTTGTCGGGATGCAGCCGCAGTCCGACGTGTTCCATCCTGTTCGTGATCGCCCGCCGCACCTGCTGCGCCTCAGCTTCACTGACGCAGTGCACAACGGCATCGTCTGCATACCGCTCGAACGGGATGCCCGGGAACTCCCGGGCCATCCACGAGTCAAACGCGTAATGCAGGAACAGGTTCGCCAGCACCGGGGAAACCGCGGAACCCTGCGGGGTGCCACGGTCCCGTTGCTGCAAGGTGCCGTCGGGGTGCTGCAGCGGGGCGGCAAGCCACCGCGTGACGTACAGCACTACCCACGGGTCGTCGGTGTGCGCCTCGACCGCCTTGATGAGCAGGTCCCACCGGACGCTGTCGAAGAACGCCTGGACATCCAAGTCGATGACCCAGTCATACTTCCAGCAGCGCGCCCGACATATCCCTACCGCGTCCAGTGCCGACCGCTTCGGGCGGTAGCCGTAGGAGTCCGGATGGAAGATCGGCTCGACCTTGCCCTCCAGCCGCCGGGCCACCACCGTCTGCGCGACCCTGTCCGCGACAGTGGGAATGCCGAGCATCCGCGTTCCCTGCCCAGGTGGTTTCGGTATTTCCACCGCAGCCACCGGAGGCGGGAAGTAACTCCCGGAGGACATCCGATTCCAGACCTTGTACAGGTTGCCCCGCAGATCCTCCTCGAACTCCCCGATCGTCACCCGATCCACCCCCGGCGCACCCTGGTTCGCCCTGACGTGCTCGTATGCCTCCTTGACCTCCCACTTCGAAATCTCGAACGGTTTCGCTGACGACTTCAACTCGCTCACCACAGTTCCTCCCTCGACCCAGCAGGGCCCCGGTTGACCGGACAAACACAGCCACAGATGACCCAGCCCCTTCGCTCCACCCCCATTACAGAGGCTTCCTCACTACTACGGGCCGGTCCGCCAGCGCGCCTCGCGACGGTACTCACGCCACCCAGGACTCATCCCGAGCAGCCACTCCCTCTCGTCCCTGAACGGGACAGTGTCAAGACGCGCCTTCCCATGTTCCATGCGAGAGCCGCAGACCAGGCTCATGCCGCCTCCATGCCGGACACCACCTGGCCAGTAATCGGGCACCTACCAGGCCCTGCTCCCGCAGCCCGAGACATGGCCACGGTTTCGATGCCACTTCACTTTTGTAACGACACGTCAACAGCGGTTCGGGTTCACTCATCTTCCTGGTCCCCACCTGACACCTCCCGGGCGC
>JAABUN010008849.1_pt1 | contig 10107 bp, 10 predicted proteins | sample 5559311 | NCBI WGS metagenome assembly JAABUN01 (sample SAMN10711877, study PRJNA513370) | rock metagenome | isolation source: Antarctica rocks | place: Antarctica: Victoria Land, Siegfried Peak sud
GACGAGACCCGAACCGCCTTCCAGCAGTGGCAGCAGAACGCCTCGGTGGCGATCAAGGGTCGCAGCCTCGACCTCAACGACGCCCTCGGCAACCTCGGCCCCTTCCTCACCGATGCCTCCGACACCCTGGCGCTCCTGCGCCGCCAGAAGGACCAGCTGCAGGGGCTCGTCCGCGACACCGGCACCGTCTTCGACGCCCTCAGCGACCGCGGCGATCAGCTCGCCGGCGCGATTCGCGGCTCCAACGAGACGTTCGAGGCGCTCGCCTCGGAGCGGCAGGCGCTCGAGGAGTTCTTCCAGATCGCGCCGACCTTCGAGAACGAGACGACTCTGACCCTCAACCGCCTCGACGAGTTCCAGGCGAACACCCGGCCGCTGGTTCAGGATCTGCTTCCGGTCGCCAGCGACGTCAGCCCGACGCTGCGCAGCGTTCGCCAGCTCTCGCCGCCGCTGAAGTCGGTCTTCTCCGACCTCGACGCCCTGACGCGCGCCTCCCGGCGCGGCTTCCCGGCCCTTGCCGAGTTCCTGCAGGGCCTGCGGCCGGTGCTCGACGACCTCGACCCGATGCTCGCGAACCTCAACCCGGTCGTCTCCTGGCTCAACTACTACAAGACCAGCCTCACCGACTTCCTCACGGGCCCCCCGGCTGCCCTTTCCGGCACGCTCAAGCCGCAGCCCGGCGAGCCGTCGGCGCGCCACGCCCTGCGCCAGGTCGGCTACATCAGCCAGGAATCGCTGGCGATCTACCCCAACCGCCTGCCGGAGAACCGCGGCAACGGCTACCTGCAGCCCTTCAACCAGATCGTCGAAGAGGGGCTCGCTGCAAGGGGCGGGGTCTTCCCCAACTTCGACTGCGACAACACGACGATCGGCGAGGCCAAGCCCGGCGAGACGGGCCCGCCGAACGTCTCCTCGCAGCGCAACCCCGTGCCGACTCAGCCAGGCCTCAGCAGCCTGCCCGGAGCGACGAACCGCGCGGCTTTCGCCCCGTGCTTCCTCGCGCCCGACTTCGCCAAGCAGTGGGGCGGCGGCCGCTCTCCGCGCGTCACGCGCGACCCCTGAGCCCCGGGGCGCGGACGCCGAGCTGATCTCGCTCGCGGCCGCTCGCGAGGCGACGCGTAGGATTGCCCGGCTCGCCACCGCGAGCGGTGGCGATGGGAGCACGAGCGGTGACCTACTTCAAAGACGCCGAGGATCTCTACGACACCCTCGGACGGCTCTTCCGGGACCTGATGGCGGACGACGAGCTCGGTCCGCAACTCCGCAGCGCCGGCACCATCGTCCGCTACGAGTACACGGAGCCAGACGCCGCGATCACCGTTCGCCTCTGCGAGGGCGAGGGCGAGGGCGTCGAGTTCGGCGAGAGTGACGCGACGCCGGAGGTGGTGATGCGGATGTCCGCCGACACGGGGCATCGGTACTGGCTCGGAGCCGTCAACGTGACCGTCGCCCTCGCCCGGGGCGAGATCAGGGCGGAGGGTCCCGTCACCAAGATCCTGCGGCTCGTCCCGCTGACGAAGCCGCTCTTCCCGCGCTACCGTCGCCAGCTCGCCGACCAGGGCCGCGAGGATCTGATCGAGGCTTGAGCGGCGGCGCGGATCGGGAGGCATGGGCGACGGCGGTCCGCGAGGTTGCGGCCGATCGCGGCCTCCGCTACGAGGAGGTCGGCGGGATCAACGCCCGCGATGCCCCCGCGGCGCTCTGTCCGGGGGGCTCCAACCGCCTGACGGGAGAGCTCTCGCCCGGCTTCTGGGGAGCGAGCTGCGACGCGGACGAGTTCGAGGCGGGCGGCTTCTTCTCGAAGACGATCCTCCCGGGGGCCGTTCTGGCGAAGGCCCACATGCCCGACCTGACCAGCGTGGTCTCGGCCTTCGACGTCGAGTCGATCGAGGCCACGCCCGACGAGCAGCTGCGCAAGCGCAGCGCCCGGCGGGTGCAGTTCGAGAGCATCGAGTTCAACCGGCGCTTCATCGCCACCGTTCCCGAGGGTCACGACCCGGTCGCCCTCCGCGAGCTGTTCAGCCCCGGCTTCCTCGACTGGGCGACCACGATCGACCGCGAGGTTGACTTCGGCGCCTCGGACAGCCAGCTCTACTTCCTCTGGCGGCTACGGGAGCGCAGCCGCGAGGAGCTCGAGCTTGCCCTCGGCAACGCCGGGCGCCTCTTTGAACGGGTGCGCGGTGAGCTCGATGAGGGCGGGGTCGCCACCTATCCGAGCGGTCCCTGGCACGCGGGGCTCGAGCCGTTTCCGTCCAGCGGTCAGCCGGGCCCGCAGCCGCGGCTCAGCCGTCGAAGCCCGGGTCCCAGGGCAGCAGGACCGTGAAGGAGTCCTCGGTGCCCACGACCCGCGGGGTGATCGCCACCACCTCGCGCCCCTCGGCCGCGTCCATGACCTCCTCGGCGCTCGCGTAGGCCCGCAGCTCCTCGAGGTGCTTGATCGTCGGGAAGGAGAGCTCGAGCTCATCGCGCGTATGCTCGTCGAGACCGGCGGCAGGGGAGATCCAGCGGGCGGCGTCCATCTCGACGCCGTCGGGCTCGGGGCTGCAGTGCGGGGGAGCGAGGGCGACGTAAAAGCGGGTGTCGAAGCGTGCGGGGACCGGTTCCGGGGTGACCCAGCGCGACCATGGCCTCAGCGACGCCGCATCGATCTCCACGCCGGCCTCCTCGCCGAGCTCGCGGGCGCCGCAGACCCGATGGGCGAGCTCGTCGGAGTCGATTTCGCCGGGGGCACCGTCGTTCGACTCGCGATCGGCGTCGTCGACCACGCCGCCCGCGAAGACCCATACGCCGGGCATGAATCGCGCCTTCGCTCCGCGCTGGAGCATCAGCACCTCGAGGCCGCGGTCGGAGTGGCTGCCGCCGCGCCTCAGCAGGATCACGGTGGCGGCCGGCCGGGGGCTTGCGGGCTCGGCGTCGATGCGACAACTCTACGTTAGGCTCCGCGCTCGAATGGCCGGGGCCGCCACCAAGCAGCAGTGGATCTGCACCTCCTGCGGCTACGTCTACGACGTCGCCGAGGGGGATCCCGACGGCGGCATCCCGTCCGGGACTGAGTTCGAGGAGATCCCCGACACCTGGTTCTGCCCGGTGTGCGGCGCTCGCAAGAGCGACTTCGAGCCCTACGACGCCTGAGCCGCGCTTAGGGCCCATCTCGATAGGGGATCGCACGCCTGGATGCGGCCGTGGACGCGTCGCGGCTGCGGCACCGTCACGGAGCCCACATGGCTCCACCATGCGGGCTCCGCGCCGGCACCGCCCCGCTCGGTCCACGACCGCCCCAAGACGCACGCCCCCTACCGAGACAGGCCCTAGGAGTCGAGCGCGCGCTCGCGGCGGCTGCGGCGCAGCCGCGTGACGACGAGCCAGACCAGCGCCATCAGGATCCCGAGGGGGACGAGCACCGCGGCCGACACGAGAAGCACGCCCCCGACCGTGCGCAGGACGTCCCCGGCGTCACCGACCCAGTCGCCGAGGGACCGATCGTCGGTGGCATCCGGGTCCCCGAGCACCGTCAGGCTGATGCTCGAGAGGCTGGCGCGGCGGGCGATGTTCTCGAAGGCCGAGCGGGCGCGGGAGATCTGCCTGCGGGCGTCGGCGATCTGCAGGCGCAGCGCCACCGCCTCGGCGTCGGTGCTCGCGTTGCCCAGCGCCTCGATCAGCCCGCGCCGCTCGGCGCGTGCATCGGCGAGGCGGTCCTGGGCGGACACGTAGGGCTTGGTGATGTCGAGCGTCGACTCGTCCAGCGACTGCACGTTGGCGAGGTCGGTCAGCTCGTCGATCGCCGTATCGAGGTTGCGCGTGGGGACCGTGAGCTCGAGCGTCGCGCTCGATCGCCGATCGCCGACGCTGACCTGAGAGGAGGCGACGATCCCGTTGAGCGACCGTGTGATCGAGATCGCCTGATCGGAGACCTCGCGGACCCCGTCGGGCTTCGTCGACAGCGCCAGGCGCACGTCGCGCTCCACCCGCCGCCGATCGGTCCCGGGCGCGATCTTCTTGTTGGAGTTGGAGAATCGCGATTCACGTGAGCCACCCTCGAGCGCAGCGGTGCCGTCCTCGAAGGTGCCCGCGCTGCCGGCCTCGCCGGCATCCTCGGCGGGGACGACCGACGGCATCGCGGGTCCGCCCGAAGCCGCCTGCTCGCTCGAGTCGCCGCCGCCCCCGCTCAAGGTCGTCAGGGCGACGACGGCGACGACGGCGACGACGGCGACGACGGCGAGCGTCGCGAGGGCGCCCGCCGGGGCCAGTAGGCGGCCGGGGGAGAGGGTTGCGAGGCGCGCGAAGAGGTCCCCGGGGGAGCCGCCCCGGCCCCCCTCGCGGAACCCCGCCGCCGCTCGCCGGTCGAGGTCGTCGCCCCACTCGCTCGACGGCTCGGGACGCTCGTCGCTCAGCAGGGCTGCCAGCTCCTCCCACCGGGCCAGGTCGGGTTCGACCTCGCGACCGGCCAGGGCACGATCAACCGCCTCGAGGTCTCCCTTCATTGCCGGATCGTGCGGCTCGTCGCGTTCACGCAGCTTCATCGCATGCCCTCCTCAGCTTGACCATCGTCCGGTGCAGCTTCGTGCCGGCGTTCGTCTCGCTGCCGCCGATGACCTGCGCGATCTCGGCGTTGGAGAGCCCGGCGAAGAACTTCAGCGCGACGAGCTCCCGCTCGCGCGAGTCGAGGCCCGCCATCGCCTCCCGCAGCGCCGCGCGGCGCAGGGCGAGCTCGGCGCCTTCCTGCGGGGAGCGCGCCTCGATGTCCTCGGGCTCCGCGGCGAGCTCGGCCAGCCGGTTGCGGCGCCGCAGCTCGTCGAGGGCCGCGTTGCGCGCGATCCCGAAGAGCCACGCGCGCCGGGTGCCGCGGCGCGGGTCGAAGCTGCCCTGCTTGCGGTAGGCGCGCTCGAACGCCGCAGCGGTCACGTCCTCGGCGGCGGAGCGATCCCGCAGGAGCCCGGCCACATAGGCGAAGAGGTCGTCTCGCGAGGACCGGTAGAGCTCGTCGAAGGCCGCTCCCGCTCGCCCTCGAGCCGCGCGCGCCCCCGTTGCCGGGGCTGTCAAGGCTTCCTGCACGTCCTCACTACGGCGCCGCGGCCGATCCATCACAAGCGATCATGGCGGCGGTCGGGCTCGCGCGGACCGCGAGGCGCTCAGGGCAGCTTCAACAGGCGGGCGACGAGGCGGTCGTAGAGGCGGGCCGGCAGGAGCTTGGAAGAGGCCGCCATCCCGTAGGCGTCGCGCCCGACGAGGTAGCGGGCTCGGGGGCGACGGGCGGTGAGGGCTCGTTCGATCGTCTCGGCGGCGGCCTCGGGCGGGATCCCGCGCTCGCCCGTCTCCGCGCTCGCCGTCGCGGTCGCCTCCATCGCCTTGCCGTAGAGCTCGCTCGCCTCGGGGGCCATGCGCTCGCGCATCTCCGCCGCAAGCTCCGCGCCGCTCGACCAGATTCCGGTGGCGACGCTGCCCGGCTCGATCGCGATCGTCTGAATCCCCCAGGGGCGCAGCTCCACGCGCAGGCAGTCGCTCAGTGCCTCGAGGGCGAACTTCGAGGCGTTGTAGGGGCCGAAGAACGGCGTTGCCACGACGCCTCCGATCGAGGTCACGTTGACGATCCTGCCCCCGGCGGCGCGCAGGAAGGGGAGCATCGCCTGGGTCACCGCCAGGTGGCCGACCAGGTTCACCTCGAGCTGGCGGCGGAAGTCGTCGAGGGGGACGAACTCGAGCGGCCCGGGGTAGGCGACCCCGGCGTTGTTGACGAGGGCGTCGAGGCGCCCACCGGTCCCCGACTCGAGCTCGCCACGCGCGGCATCGATCGACTCCGGTTCGGCCACGTCGACGATCAGGGGCGAGAGGGCGGTGGACCCGGCGGCGGCGATCGCGTCAGCGGCCTCCTGCTTGCGCACGCCGGCGAAGACCCGCCAGCCGGCCGAGTCGAGCCGCAGCGCGGTGGCCCGCCCGATCCCCGACGAGCAGCCCGTGATCAGCGCCGTTCGCCCGGCCCCGGCGCCCGGGCCGCTCACGCGGCGAAGCTCTCGGCCCCGCCGCCTGCGGCCTGCTCGCGCCGGCGCTCGAGCAGGGAGGCGGGCGCGCCCTGCGGATAGGCGGCGGCGTGGGCGGCGCGGATGGACTCCGCGGTGATCGCGACCAGGCGGACGAGGTCGGCCTTGCCGATCGCCAGAGGCGGCACGAGGACGACCGTGTCTCCGAGCGGGCGGACGATGGCCCCACGCGCGCTGGCCTCGAGGGTTACCCGGTGGCCTAGCCGCAGCGCCGGGTCATGCTCGCCCAGGTCGATCCCGGCCATCATGCCCCGCCCGCGCACCTCGGCGACCTCGTCCATCGCGGCGACCTCTCGGAGCAGCTCGCTGAGGAGGCGGATCTTGGGCCGCGCCCGCAGCAGCGTGTGCTCGGCGGCGAAGACGTCGAGGCTGGCGATCGCCGCCGCGCAGGCGAGCGGGTTGCCGGTGAAGGTGTGGCCGTGGAAGAACGTGCGGAGCTCCTCGTGCTCGCCGAGGAATCCCTCGTAGATCCGCTCCGTCGCGAGCGTCGCCGCCAGGGGCATGTAGCCGTTCGTCAGGCCCTTGCCGAGGCAGAGGAGGTCCGGCGCGACCCGCTCCTGCTCGCAGGCGAACATCGTGCCGGTGCGGCCGAAGCCCGTTGCGACCTCGTCGCAGATCAACAGCACGTCGTGGGCGTCGCAGAGCTCGCGCACCCGCCGCAGGTAGCCCGGGGGCTGGGTGAGGATGCCGGCAGCGCCCTGCACGAGCGGCTCGACGATCACGGCCGCCACCTCCTCGCCGCAACGCTCCAGGGTCCTTGCGAGAGCGTCGGCGTCACCCGCCGGGACGGAGCGCTTGGCGAAGAGCAGCGGCTCGTAGGCGCCGTGGAAGAGGTCGATGCCGCCGACCGAGACGGCCCCGATCGTGTCCCCGTGGTAGCCGTCGTCGAGGCCGATGAACGAGGTCCGCCGCGCGTGCTGGCCGCCACGCTGGCGCCAGTACTGGAAGGCCATCTTGAGGGCGATCTCGGTGGCGGTGGATCCGGCGTCGGAGTAGAAGACCCGCGTCAGCCCCGGAGGCGCGAGCGCGACCAGGCGGGCGGCGAGCTCCGCTGCGGGGGCGTGGGTGAGGCCGAGCATCGTCGAGTGCGCGACGCGGTCGAGCTGCTCGCGGACCGCCGCGTCGATCGCCGGATGTCGGTGGCCGTGCACGTTGCACCACAGCGACGAGGTCCCGTCGATGTAGCGACGGCCGTCGTCGCCGATCAGGTCGGTCCCCTCGGCCCGCTCGATCACCACCGGCTCCTCCTCGACCCAGCCCCGCTGCTGGGTGAACGGGTGCCAGAGGTGGCGATGGTCGAGCTCCCGGACGCCTCCGCTCATCACCCGGGGGACGCTAGGTGGGGGGCCGGTCGGAAGCCCGCCTCGGGGACTTCCGCAAATTGGCCGGATCCGGGCGGCATCAGAGGACCCGGAGGGCGGGCCACGTCTCCGGATCGGCGAGGTCGACGAGGGGGAGCGTGCATACCTCGACCTCGCCGAAGGTGGCGATCGTCTCGCGGTTGGAGAGCTCGAGCCGCGTCGGCTCCCCCGGCCAGGGATTGAGGACCACGGCGCGGACGTCGAGGCCGGCGGAGCGAGCCGCCTCGATCGTCAGCAGCGTGTGGTTGATGGTGCCGAGCCCGGGTGCGGCGACGACCACGAGCGGATAGCCGAGGTCGGCGGCCAGATCGCGGACGAGGTAGCTCGGGGCAAGGGGAACCAGGAGTCCGCCGACGCCCTCGCAGACCAGCAGGTCGGCTCCGGCTCCCGCCGCCGCGGCGGCAGCCCGCAGGCGCTCCGGAGCGATCTCCTCCCCGATCAGCTCCGCCGCCAGGTGCGGGGAGAGCGCGGGCCCATAGCGGTAGGGAGCAATCGCGTCGTCGGGCTGCGCGGAGCCCGCGGCGCGCCGCAGCAGCTCGTGATCGGCCTCGCCGCCCTCGTCGAGGCCGGAGACGGCGGGCTTGAAGACGGCGACCCTGCTCCCGTCCGCGACGGCGGTCCGGGCGAGGACCGCGGCGACGACGCTCTTGCCGACCTCGGTGCCGGTGCCGGTGACGAAGACGCCGGAGGGGGTGCTCAAGCCGCCAGGGCGTCCGCGCGGGGGATTGCCTCGTCCCCGGTCCCGCCCTCGCCTAACCGCCCCGCCCAGAGCTCGCCGGGAAGCGGATCGGGCAGCCCGATCGACCACTCGCCGTCGGCTGAGACCGCCCGCACCGCCGCCGCGATCGCCGCCGCCGCGGCGCGCAGCTCTTCCTCTCCATGGCCCTCCATCACCGTCAGCCGCAACCGCGAGGTGCCCTCGGGAACGGTCGGCGGACGGATCGCCTGCGCGTAGACGCCGTCGTCGAGCGCCCGCCGGCATGCTGCCACCGCCCGGTCCGGGTCGCCGACCGGGACCGGGACGATCTGAGCCCCGGCGCCGCCCGCTCCGAGCCCGGCGCCGCGAAGAGCGTCGCGAAGGTTCCTGGCGTTGTCGCGCAGGCGGGCGATCCGCGCAGGCTCGGCCGCCATCACGCCGAGGGCGGCCTCCGCCGCAGCGGCGCACGCGGGCGGCAGGCCCGTCGAGAAGATCAGCGGTCGCGCCGTGTTGACGAGCAGCTCGCGCAGCTCCCGGCTCACGCAGGCGTACGCCCCGTAGCTCCCGAGCGACTTGCCAAGGGTCCCGACGAGAACGTCCACCTCGCCCGCAAGCCCCGCCTCCGCGACCGAGCCCCGCCCGCCGGGGCCGAGGGCGCCGACGGCGTGGGCGTCATCGACCATCAGCTTCGCCCCGTGCCGCGAGGCGAGCTCACGCAACCGCCGCAGCGGCGCGACGTCGCCGTCCATCGAGAAGAGGCCGTCGGTCACGATCAGCCCGGCGTGGCCCGGCGTCCGCTCGAGCGCCCAGGCGAGGTGCTCGACATCGCGATGGCGGTAGACGAACGTCGTCGCGCCGGCAAGGCGGCACCCGTCGATGATGCTCGCGTGGTTGAGCTCGTCGGAGTAGACGACGTCGCCGCGGCGGGCGAGGGCGGCGACGATGCCGGTGTTGGCGAGGTACCCCGAGCCGAACAGGAGCGCCGCGGGCGCACCGTGAAACTTGGCCAGCCGCCGCTCGAGCCGCTCGTGGGGCTCCATGTTCCCCGAGACGAGCCGCGAGGCCCCACAGCCCGTGCCCCAGCGCTCGGTCGCCTCGATCGCCGCGGAGCGCACCGTCGGATGGGCGGCGAGTCCCAGGTAGTCGTTCGAGCAGAGCAGCAGCACCTCGCGGCCGTCGAGGCTGATCCGCGGACCCTGAGCGGAACCCACGGTGCGCAGCCTCCGCAGCAGCCCGGCCTCGCGAATCGCCTCGAGTCGCTCCCCCGGCGTCGCGGCGGGGGCCATGGGGGCCTCCAAAGGGCTACGCCGCCTCGCGCCCGGCGGGCCGCGGGTAGGCCGGGGGCTTGCTCTTCTTGGCGATCACCCGGAGCTGCGTCGAGGGGTCCCAGAAGTCGGCCTCGGCCTGGCTGTCGATGAGATCGTCGACGGGGGTTCGCGGGGGCGAGCCCTCGAGCCAGCCGGTGCGGTTGTCGGGGCGCGGGTTGGAGCCGTTGTCGGGCTGGCGGGCCACGTTGAGGCCCAGCTCGGTGAACATCTCGCGGTCGTCGGCGGGCTCGGCTCCCAGGGTGGTGAGGAAGTTCCCCATCATCACCCCGTTCAGCCCGGCCTTGACCGCGAGCGGCTGCAGAGCCTCGAGGTTCTCGACCCTTCCTCCGCAGAGGCGGAACAGGGCATCGGGAAGGATCAGCCGGAAGATCGCGATCCACTTGACGACGTCCCACGGGTCCATCAGCTCGCGGTCCCCGAACTTCGTCCCGCTGCGCGGGTTGAGCAGGTTGATCGGAACCGACGTGGGGTCGATCTCGGCCAGCTCGAAAGCCATCTCGACGCGCTGCACCGGCGACTCGCCGAGGTTGAGGATGCCTCCCACGCACGTCTCCATGCCGGCCTCGCGAACCGCGTCGATCGTCCTGATCCGCCCCTCGTAGCGGACCGTGGTCGTCACCTCCTCGTAGTAGGAGCGGGCGGTCTCGACGTTGTGGTGGACGCGCTGAATCCCCGCCTCGGCGAGC
>JAABUN010008850.1_pt1 | contig 10105 bp, 10 predicted proteins | sample 5559311 | NCBI WGS metagenome assembly JAABUN01 (sample SAMN10711877, study PRJNA513370) | rock metagenome | isolation source: Antarctica rocks | place: Antarctica: Victoria Land, Siegfried Peak sud
CTTCAAAACGCTAATAATCTGATGCTCGCTGAATTTACTTTTCATCACTGTTTTCGGTTCTCCTTAACTTTCTATTTTGACCGAAAACTGTAATCTTGTCTGGCTCTATTTTACGGGATGGTTACAGTAGGGTTATCATTTCATTCGAGCGGATCATCGCCTCCGTTCGAGAAGTTTAACTTTTTACCGTGAAAGAAGTGCTTGAAGTCAGTAACTGGTTGCCCTTCTTGACGGAAAGCCATCCGGTTTTTACTGATAGCCTAAGGGCTAGCTCTAAAAAGCGGCGCAAAATAGAAAAGGGCTATTGTAAAAACAACGGGATTACCAAAGCTTTACGCCGAAACTATCAAATAACCTTGGATTTATTCAATTCTTATCAGACTCAAATATACTTTATCTCGCGAGAGACTAGTTCGCTCCGGTCATATTGCTCAATACAATTACACGCCGGGCAAGCGAGTTCAATAACTGAATCAGCGTGTGCCGCCACTTCAATCATTCCTCTAGACGGGTCGTGTGAAAAATATATGGTTGCATCACACGATTTACACTGAATCGCAAAATACCACTCGCCTTTTTCTATTTTCATAAACTTTATTTCTTTGTTCCTTTGGAGGTTTTCAACCGCTTGTACTGACCGGTTAACTCTACTAATTCCGATTGCAGTTCTTCATCGGTTAATTTGCTGAGGTCAGTTTCTTCGATATTGCCGCCCAAGCCATTGATTGCTTTGATCGCGTTACTAATCCTTGTCCGCAAATCCGGCTGCGATATTGCTGGTTTGGATTCCGATTCGGTTTGTTTTTGTTCAGGAACGGTTTCCTGTTTTTCAACAACGGGTTCTTTCTTTTGAACATCCTGTACAGACAAAGTATCTGATTGTTTTCGAGCAGCGTTCTTCATATCAAAGACAATGCACTCTAAAATCCCGAGAAGTGCAAATTCCGATATTCCTTTATTTTCGACTTTATATCTGCCATCCAGCTCGGTGATAATTACTGTTTTTTCATCCATAATTGCCCTTTATTTGATTTTTTTTTCTAAAACAGTCCGTATATATCAATTTCTTTTAAAATTCACATCAGCGCCTCTAAAATATCGATTACTATTTTTTCTCCAGTTCTTTCATCAGCCATATCCAATCTTCCGCGGTGTACCACTTTTTGAAATCATCGAGGAAGTCATCTCCGGTAAACTCTCTGAGCTGCTCGAGCGCCGCTTCCCTTCCCTTTTGATCCAGCAGCTTAATCTCGTAAGTGCCTGAATCAGATTTGCCCACCGTATCAGGTTTCGTCTTTGATGGTTTAGTTGAAGATCGCTGCTGGCGCTGCGTAAAAAACTGTCGCCTTAGAACTTCTGTAAGAAACGCCGGGACAGATGAAACAGACCCCGTACGTTTGGCAGCCGTACGTAATTCTAAAATTAGCAGGTCGACCAATGATTCCCATTTATCCTTTTCCCGCATTGAAATGCCCTTGCCTGTCAATTCGAGTGAGACAGCGTTTAATTTTTCAATCACAAATGAGAATGCGGATGCACTTTCATCATCTATTTCTGTATTAGTATTAATTTTAAGTTTTAAATTGCCGTTAAACTCTTGACTTTGCTGGGTTTGAGCCACGCCACTCACGTTGCTTTCTACGGGGGGTAGGGACTCTACCTTCTGCGGTGCGTAGTGTGCCTGCCGTGATGTGGCTGATGTGGGTGGCGTGGGTGATGTGGGTTGGGTCTCTTCGGGCAGGAAAACTTCATATTCATTGCCGCCGTGTTGACCGTCAAATTCCGTTACTTTTATAAATCCCACCGATTTTAAATGGCTTAAATTCTTCAATAAGGTTCTTTCAGATCCGATCCCTGATCCGCGCATCAAATTGGACTTTGTTACCCTGATACTTCTTTTCGGTTGAATAGCTCCCCGTGTCTTTAAATACATAAAATCGTAAATTTGTTTCGATTTGCCGATGAAAATTCCCTGCGGCACGGCGTCCCGGACTATAGAGTTCGCCACTCGGGTAAAGTCTCTCTCCGGAGCAATAGGAAGTTTTTTGATTTGGGCGGGTGGCGTGGGTTGGGTGCGTAGCGTAGCTGGGGTGGCTGCTGTGGGTGATGTGTCAAGCGTGGGTGGGGTGGGTGGGATGTTTCCGACTTGATTTTCGACAATCGGGGGAACAGCTTCCAGCTTCGGTTTTACTTCAGTTTTTTTCTTTTCTTCAGCCTTCTTTAAGAGATCGGCAAAAGTTACACGCTCGCCCATGACTATTTACCTCGCTTAACAGCTTTAGCTTTTGGAGCTTTCTTAGAAGACTTCCTAACAGTCTTATCCGGCTTAGTGGGTATCAATACTTCGGGTTCGGACATTTCAATAAACTCGGGAGCAATTTCGTCCAATCCCTCCATTTCCTTCACATGATAAGCAAAAGCGCATATCTTTAGCACCGAGCGGGGAACACCCCCCGACACCTGATAAATTTTTCCGGCTGATTCATCAGTAAAAGGGTTGTTAATGTTTTCAAACTTACACCGGTGACTGATCATTTCTTTTGTTTCTTCCAGCGTAAGGGGCGAAAGGATGGAATAAGTCGAAACGCGAGACGCTACTGCCTTGTTTCTTTTATCGGAAAGCCGGTCCTTTAATTCTAACTGCCCGGACAACACAATTTGAATGAGCTTATGAGTATTTGTTTCGTAATTTAAGAGCGAGCGTATCAGCTCGAGTTGTTTGTTGTTAACGTTCTGCGCTTCGTCGATGAAAATGACGACGTTTTTATTTTCAACAAACTTCTCTTGTAAAAACGATTCGAGTGCTTCCTGCTGCTTTTGAAAAGACCGCTCGGGTTCAAGCTTGAAATCCATACAGATGCTTTTAAGCATTGCAAATGGAGAAGGGAAGGCAGGCGTAGGAATTAATGTCGTAACAGTATCTTCGCGCGCCGAATAATCGCTATGCAGAAACCTCAAAATCGTGCTTTTGCCGAGTCCAATGTCGCCTAAAATACAGGTCAATCCCTGCTTTTTATCAATCGTAAATTTTGATTTGTTGACAACTGCCCGCAGTGAATCGGTTAGATATAAACTGTTCGGGTTTGGCGAAATAGAGAAGGGGGTATAAGAGTTATCGCTCATAATGAACGTGATTTTTACACACTTATACTAAAAAAACAATGATAACTTCACTGTTAATTTGCCAAAAGTATGTTAATTCGGCTTTTTTTTTCTAAAAGGAGAGCGAAATGACTACAAATGAATTAAAAAAGGCAGCATCGCCGGCTGGATAATAGACCGCAGGCTCGGAGAGAATGCCGAGATGGACGAAGAAACGGTCAAGCTCTCGATTGCCGATTTATGTGAGAAGAAGCTGGTTAGGATAACAGAGTCGCGGCGACTCGAAGCGACTGACGAAGGCGCGCAGCTTTGGCGCTCATTGGAATGATGAAATACATTTGATTTCGATTGTTTTTAATTTACAATCCGGAAACAAAATTCTACGCGGAATTGAAACAAATCAAAATTGTAATTCAACCAGACGAAGATTGATCGTTTTCCGGTAATGAATATTTTATAATTTGCGCTGATGACTATTTCTAAATCTTCAAACTTTCGCCTCAGGTTTGAAGCCGGCACGTTGATTTTGGAGGGCGCAGCCGAAACCGATTCTCCGCGCGTGCCGGAGGCGTTCGTCTGGGACGCGCGAACGCGGCAGTTCAGGGCGCCCGCCTATCTTTATCGCCGGATAATTAAAGATTTCATCGCGGCAAAAACTCCCTACGAAGACGAAGCGAAAAAATACAGCGCTTTCGATTTCAAGCCGAAATTTCGCGTCGAGCCGCGCCCTTTTCAAACGGCTGCCGTCGAAGCGTGGCGGCGGGCGGAGCGGTGCGGCGTGATTGTTCTGCCGACGGGTGCGGGAAAAACTCACGCGGCGGCGATGGCGATTGAAATTTGCGGGCGGCAAACGCTCGTCGTCGTTCCGACCATCGATTTGATGAATCAGTGGTATGAGCTTCTGCTTTCGACCTTTAACGCCGAAATCGGTTTAATCGGCGGCGGCTTCTATGAAACGGGCGCGATTACCGTTACGACATATGCCTCGGCTTTTCGTCATCAGGAACGATTAGGCAATCAGTTCGGCTTGATAATTTTCGACGAGTGTCATCACTTGCCGTCCGAAGGCTATAAATACGCGGCGGAGTTTGCCATTGCGCCGTTCCGTTTGGGTTTGAGCGCGACGCCGGAGCGCGCCGACGGCGACGATTCAATGCTCGAAAAATTAATCGGCAAATTCGTCTATCGGCTCGAAGCGCAGCAGCTGGCGGGCGAATATCTCGCCGATTACGTCGTCGAGCGCATCGAAGTCGATTTGAGCGCGGAAGAAAGCGATTTATATAAAAGAGAGCGCGACGTTTTTCGCGCCTTTACAAGAGCGAAAAATATTTCATTCGGCTCGCCCGACGGCTGGAAAACTTTCGTCATGCAAAGCGCGATGAGCGAAGACGGCAGACGCGCGATGAAGGCTTATCGAAACTCGAAAAAAATCGCGCTCGGCACAAATGCCAAGCTGAGCGTTTTACGAGAGTTGCTGGTTCGCCACAAAAAAGACAAGATTTTGATTTTCACCGCCGAAAACGAAATGGTTTACCGCATCTCGAACGATTTTCTTCTTCCCGCAATCACGCACGAAACGAACGTCAAGGAAAGGAAATTCTGGCTCGACGCGCTTAACGGCGGCGACGTTTCAGCGCTGGCGACTTCAAAAGTTTTGAATGAAGGCGTCAATATCCCCGACGCTTCGGTCGCGATAATTCTTTCCGGTTCCGGTTCGTCGCGCGAACATATTCAGCGATTGGGGAGAATTTTGCGAAAAAAAGGCGACAAACAGGCGATTCTTTACGAAGTCGTCGCGCGCAACACGGCGGAAGAATATATGTCGCAGCGCCGCTCGGACGCGCCGCAATTTCAAAACGCGAAAAGCGGAGACAATAGAAATTTGTTCAAGTAATTTTTATTCGCCGAGCAGGTTTTTCGCCGCTTCAATCAAATCGCGCGGCTCGATTCGGGTTTTGTAAAAAACGACGTTATCGCTCGTCCAGAGCGGTTCTTCCCGACTTCCCCGAAGTTCCTGCGGGGCGGCGAAGACAAACCGCTTAAAGCTCGCCGCGCCGAATTCTTCCAGTCTTTTTTTCAAAGACTTCGGCGTCCAAAAGCCCAATACGTCGAGATAAATTTTCTCTTCCGTCGGCGAGACTAAAATAAAATCGGGAACAAAAGCCGTTTTGCCCAAATCGACGACTTCTCTATTTTCCAGCAGACGCCAATCGCCCGCCGATTTTTCCCATTTTACTCTCAATTTTTCGATGTCCGAGTTCTCGTATCCCGGCTCGTCGAAACGATAACTGTTTAGTTCCGTTTTCTCGCTCGAAAGCTCGTAAAAAACATTTGCGCCTTCTTTCTGCGCGATTTCCGCCCGAAAACTCCAGTCGCCGCACAGCAGCAGCGCGGGCAGAAAAACCGCCATCCGAATTCCGTATTTCTGCGAGCGGTGAAAAAGAGAGGCAGCGCCGGCAAGCGTTATCTCGTAGCCGTCCGCGGCGCTGCCGACAATCGAATGAATAAGTCCGAAACGCTTTATCCAATCGAAAAGTTGCCTGTAATTCGCCGCGTTCGACGGCGCGACACGAAGTTTCATCTCGACGCATTTGTAAAGCAGCGCCTGCGCCTGTGCCAGATTGTAGCGGTCGAGTAAATCCTTCGCGTCGATCGTTTCAAACGAAGACAGCTTTTGCCGCGCCGACAAATCGGCGTAAAGATTCTCCGAAATTGTATCCGCGTCCGTCTTCAACTCGTCGGCGACGGTTTCCAAAACTTCTCGTCTCGCGGGCGAATCGGGGAAAACAGGCTGAAACTTTTTGGCTTCGAGAAAAACGCGGCGGCGAATTTCTTCGGGTGCGATGACGCTCGCCGTTTCAAATTCGCAGCGGTCGCTCAGGAGTTTGATAAACCCGCGCAGAATTTTGTAATCGGTTCCCGCGCCGACGTATTCTTCTAATTCCCGCTCAAGCTCGCCGCGCGTTTTGTTTTCAAATCGCTCGAAAATTTCGATTAAAACCCGCGCGTCGCTCAAGTAAACCGCGTCGTCGGTTTTAATCGAAAGCGGAAACAGGAGCTCGCCGCGCCGCCGGTTAACAGATAAATCTGAAGTCAGCATTTATTTTTTCGGTACTTCTTCTTCGGATTATTAAAAATGAGCTTGTTAATGCAAAACATCCGAAGCCTCAATTTTACGTTTTACAATTATTTTATTCGATTCGGTTCAGCAAGAGGAATTTCGCGTTTTGCTTAAAGAGCGAAATATTTTCTCTTTTTTGGACTTGTTTTCATCTACTTTTTAATTCAACAAAATCAAAACTCTATAATTATTCTTTTAACAATCTAATTACTGATGTCCTACCTATCTTTAATTGTTTAGCAATCTCAGACTTACTAATTCCTTTGCCTTCAGCAAACAATTTTTGAATTTCTTCCTTTTTATTTGAAGCTGTAAGTGGTCTGCCGTGCGCTTTGCCTTTGCTTCGGGCTTCAGAGATTCCTGCTTTTACACGTTCTTTTAATATAGAACGTTCAAACTCGGCGAATACAGCCAGCATTCCGGCTAAAGCTTTGCCGCCGGGCGTAGTTAAATCAAGCGATTCGTTTAGGGACACAAAACTGACTCCAAGATGATTTAGCTCATCAAGCGTTGTTATCAAATCGGCTAGGCTACGACCGAACCGGTCAAGTCGCCATACAAGAATACAATCGATCTTTCTTTGCCGAGCAAGTTTTAGAAGTTCTTCGCGTTTCGGACGGGTTTTGGACCCCGACGCTATATCGGTGATTTCAACTTCGATTTTCCATTTCCGCTTCTCCGCGTATTCGCGCAGATCTTTTATTTGAAGCGGTAGTGTTTGCTGCTCCTGGGTTGAGACGCGGGCATAAATTCCAACTTTCATTTTTAGAGCATAAATTAGAAAAAGAGGGGTGTCCAAAAACCCTTTGAAAAACGGGTGTGTTTAACGCATATTTTTACTGTGTTTGATGTAGTGTTAAACACCCTGTCCGAAAAGATTAGTTTTCGGACAGTCCTTTATAAATCTCAGTTTATTTTTTCGTTTGCAACCTATGCTTGAAATATGAAACGATTGAGCAAGGCAATCTTAAATTGGGGAAAGGAAAAAAGGCTTGAAAGGGAGATTATGAATAAAAATAAACAACAGAAATCTACGACTGAAACAAATGACAAAACAAACGATTTAGCGAAAAATACAACGAATGCAATCGGCGAATTCTTGACGACCAATCAAGGATTAAAAATTAACGACAATCAGAATTCATTAAAAGCGGGCGAGCGGGGTCCGACTCTTTTGGAAGATTTCATAATGCGCGAAAAGATTACGCATTTCGACCACGAGCGCATTCCCGAACGCATCGTTCACGCGCGCGGTGTGGCGGCGCACGGCTTTTTTGAACTGACCGAATCGCTCGAAAAATACACGAAAGCGAAATTTCTGACGCAAGTCGGCAAAAAAACTCCCGTTTTTACCCGGTTTTCGACGGTTGCCGGTTCGCGCGGTTCGACCGATCTGGCGCGCGACGTGCGCGGATTTGCTGTGAAATTTTACACCGTAGAAGGCAATTACGATTTGGTCGGAAATAACATTCCCGTCTTTTTTATTCAGGATGCGATAAAGTTTCCCGATCTTATTCACTCTGTAAAACCCGAACCGAACAACGAAATTCCGCAGGCTGCCTCGGCGCACGATACTTTCTGGGATTTTATTTCATTAATGCCCGAATCAATGCATATGATTATGTGGGTGATGTCTGACCGCGCTATTCCGCGTTCTTTACGAATGATGGAAGGTTTCGGCGTTCACACGTTTCGCTTGATAAACGAAGAAGGGAAAGCGACTTTTGTAAAATTTCACTGGAAACCGAAACTCGGCGTGCATTCGGTGGCGTGGAACGAAGCGCAGAAAATTTCCGGTTTCGATGCCGATTTTCACCGGCGCGATTTGTTTGAAGCGATTGAAAACGGCGATTTCGCCGAATGGGAATTCGGCGTGCAGCTTGTTCCCGAAGAAGACGAACACAAATTCGACTTCGACCTTCTGGACGCAACAAAAATAATTCCCGAAGAACTCGTGCCGGTTAAAATCGTCGGCAGAATGGTTTTAAATCGCAACACCGACAATTATTTCGCGGAAACCGAACAAGTCGCGTTTCTGCCGACGAACATCGTTCCGGGCATTGATTTTTCAAACGACCCGCTGCTGCAAGGTCGCCTGCATTCTTATCTCGACACGCAGATTTCGCGCTTGGGCGGACCGAATTTTCACGAAATTCCGATAAATCGTCCCATCGCGCCGGTACACAATAACCAGCGTGATTCAAAGTTTCGTCAAACGATTAATGAAGGCAGAGTCGCGTATGAACCGAACACGCTCGGCGGCGGCTGTCCGTTTCAAGCCATGGCGAAAGACGGCGGTTTTACGTCGTACCAGGAAAAAATTGACGGCAATAAAATCCGTGTTCGCAGCGACAGCTTCCGCGACCACTTCACGCAAGCCGCGCTGTTTTTCAATAGTCAGACGGATTACGAACAAACGCATATCGTCAATGCTCTAAGTTTTGAACTCGGCAAAGTCGAAATCAATGCGATTCGTGAAAGAATCGTTTATATTTTGAATCAAATTGACGGAACATTGGCATCGAAAGTCGCCGATAATCTCGGCATTAGTATTCCGACAAAACTAGATTTGCCGATGAATATGGGTTATCCGGCGGACGCGAACCCGGACGATTACCAGCCGATTCCGAAGAAGAATACTGAATTAAAAAAATCCGCCATTTTGAGTATGGCAAACACGGTCAAAGACACGATTAAAACCCGCAAAATCGCTTTTCTTGTCGCCGACGGTTTTGATGCAAACGAAGTCAAAACGATGAAAAACGCGCTCGAAAAACAAGGCGCGACGGCGAAAATTATCGGGATGAAGTCAAAATCCGTTAAAGACTCAAACGGTAACGAAATGAAAGTTGACCACGCTCTGAGAACTGTCGCGTCGGTTTTGTTTGACGCGGTTTACGTTCCGGGCGGTGAAAAAAGCAGTAACACGCTGAGTGCGGAAGCAGACGCGATTGAATTTGTTAACGAAGCGTTTCGTCATTGTAAAGCGATTGCCGCGACTGGTGAAGGAGTTAATTTTGTTAGAAATGAAACCTACGCCGGACGCCCCAAAAGCGATAAAGCCGTAATTCTGAGCGAAGACGGCGGAAATGATACGACGCAAAGTTTTATCAATGCGATTGCCGAGCATCGCAATTGGGATAGAGAAACAGCGCGGAAAGTTCCGGCTTAGTTGAAATATCAGATATTCGCCCACGGCGTAGAAATGCGATTTTCGCAGGTAAAAAACCTAACCTAATTTCAGAACATAAAAGAGCAGGTTGACCGGTCATCAACCTGCTCTTTTATATTTTCAATTTGACGAGCCGTTTTGTTTGTTTGTTCTATATTTTGCCGAAGAGCGGCGGCGAGGTCTCCCATGTAAGGTTCGGTTAAATACTCATTTGCTCCCGCCGCGAGTTCCTTTTGCCTGTCGGCTTCATAATCGTTGCCGGAATAAATTAAATTGGTATTCATCGATTAGAAAGGTTTGACGGCGCTTTGCACCGCCTCAGAGAGCGTCGGATGGATGTGAACGGAATCTCGCACAATGGTAAATGAGACATCGGCATTCATCAAATCCTTTTCTGAAAGTGAAAAAATAGATGTTGCAAAATATCTAAATTGTGATTGATTTAAGTGTGTCAAAAACGCCCGTTTTCGAGACAATCAGAAGATATTAATATTTGTCCCGAAAAAGGAGCGTTTATAAATCGGTTATTGTTAGAAATTTCGATTAGTCCGCATTTGCGGCAGGTTACGAGCGAAAACACGGTGGCGAGCGGCAATCGCTAATGCTAGGACAGCCGGAATTTTCGGTGGTAAAATTTTACTCGCGGACATTCAGGACGGCGACGAGAATTTTACGAAATTTTTATTATTAACAAATTTCGATTTCAACCG
>JAABUN010008851.1_pt1 | contig 10104 bp, 10 predicted proteins | sample 5559311 | NCBI WGS metagenome assembly JAABUN01 (sample SAMN10711877, study PRJNA513370) | rock metagenome | isolation source: Antarctica rocks | place: Antarctica: Victoria Land, Siegfried Peak sud
CTGCCGCTGTAATCGTTGTAACAGTCTGGTTAAGAGATTTTCCAGCACACAAATTATTATCCGGCCTTGTAAATTCTCCATGTCACAAATAAACGGTTGTTTGCAATGCACAGCTTCGCCCCACGAGCCTATCCTAATAGGGCGTCATGCTCAGAATGACCGTTCTTTTGTGCGCCTATCGGGATAGTCCCTTAGCCGCCCAAATAACTATCCTGTGCTTTTCATGAATATTTCATATGATGTCATGAAAATATCGATATCACAATTAGAGGCAAAGCGTCCTTTGTTCGGCATTATAAACGCCCCAATTTCGGTGCATAAAAGGGCTCATTCACTCAGCGTGTTCCTCATTAGCTTTCAGGTTTTTATTTCGTCACTTAAGTAAATGGCCATAATTAACAAGACAATGTTTAGATACTATCTTTGCGGATGCACAAACGCTTCGTTACCCTAGCTGCCGACGAACGGGCCACCCTGCAAGCGGGCCGTCACCAGCACCCACAACACCAGTTCCGGGCGCGCTGCCACTGCTTATTGCTGAGTGCCGACGGGCAGGATGTGGCCGCGCTCATGGCCGTGTTCGACGTGAGCCGGCTCACGGTCTACGCTTGGTTTACGCGCTGGGAAACGGGGGGCTTGGCCGGGCTGGCCAATGCGGCCGGCCAGGGCCGCCCGCCCGTGCTCACCGCCGCGGACCGGGAGCCGGTGCAAGCGGCCGTGCGGGCTAACCGCCAGCAACTCAAAGAGGTAACGGCGGTACTGCGCCAGGAGTTGGATAAAGAATTCTCCCCCAAGACGTTAAAACGTTTTTTAAAAAGCTTGGTGGCTCCTGGCGGCGTTTCCGCCACGACGTGAAAGCGGCCCAGGACCCGGAGGACTACGCCGACAAGGCCGAACGCCTGACTAGCCTGCAAGAGCTGGAAAAGCAAGGGCACATTGACCTGTTCTACGGCGATGAATCGGGCTTTTGCCTGACCTCGGCCATCCCCTACGGCTGGCAGTTTCCCGGTGAGCAGGTTGCCACGCAACCCCGTCATAGCCAGCGCTTCAACGTATTGGGCTTCTACAATGCCACCACCAACGACCTGCACGCCGTGGCCCGCGAAGGCCCGCTGGATGCGGCCTTTGTCATTGACACGCTCGATGCCTGGGCCGCCACGCGCACCCGGCCCACCGTGCTGGTGCTCGACAACGCCAAAATTCACCACGCGGCCGCTTTCCAGGCCAGCCTGGCGGCGTGGGAAGCACAAGACCTGCTTATCTTCTACCTGCCGACCTATAGTCCCCACCTCAACAAAATCGAAACCCTGTGGCGTAAAGTCAAATACGAGTGGCTGCGTCCAGAAGCTTATCTGACGTTCCAGACCCTCAAAACCGCCGTCTGGCATATTCTGGACCGCGTAGGCCAACAATACACCATTCAGTTTAATACTTGACACTGTATAAATAATTTTGGCCAACTACTTAGTCTAAAAAAGATGACAAAGCTCCTTTGCCCGTGTCACCACAAAGCGCCGCCGCTATTATTTCAGTGTTATCATTTTTCAAAAAGTGAGCTGCCGGCCACCACCACATACCCTGCACCGCCCTACGCCTCATGCGCCTCCACAGGCCACTTCCAGCTTTCCATGCTTTTCAGCAGGCAGCCACGACGTGCGTAAACTGCCCTGACAAGAAGTACTTAACTCGACAACTTTTCTGCGCCGCTTACGAAAGCAGATGTTCCGCCACTTCGCCGCGTTATGAGCAAATCCAAAAACAAGGGCTCCAAAAAGGAAAAGCCTGCCAGCGACCTCCCCGCCAGCAACTTCCTCGACTCGGCCACCGTGAGCCTCCAAAAGTTTCGCCGCTTCGCTAAACAGGTCAAAAAGCTCAGCACCACCCAAAAAGTAGTGGGCAGCCTGGCCCTGCTCGCCGCCGGCTACGTGCTTATCTCCAATAGCACGCCAAACGAGGCCCCACCGAAGCGCCAGCTTCCGGTGGGCCAGTCCCCAACGCCACCCCCGGCGACCGAGCCAGGGCCCCCAAACCCAAGCGGAACCAGCCTGCCAGCACCGCCCAACACGTACCCTTCAGCGAAGAGCGCCCATGAAAAACAAGAAAAATAAAGCCACCAAAAAGAACGCCAAGCCCACCGGAGAGAGCCGGCCCCTCAAGAAAATAGGCAAGAGCTTCGCCCGCCTCAGCACCACCAAAAAAGCTGTGGGTGTGCTTGCCCTGGCCACCATTGGCTTAAGCTAGCTGGCCAAGCGCCGCAGCAAGAACAAGGGTACCAGCCCGAGCCTGCCCGACGCCGAAGGCCCCGAATAGCACTCACCCCGCTGTTTACCTACCGAGCACTAAAAAGCAAAGCCCGGAGTACGTCTGTACACGGGGCTTTGCTTTACGAGTTGAAAAGCAGTTCGAACTGGCCCTGTTTGATTCAAGCCCAAGCTGCCGTCATTATACTTCTAGGTAGCGTAAGCATCCAGCGCCGGGCGCGCAACTCATCGTGAAGCAGGCGCAGGTCCAGTTGGTTGCCGGGCGAGAGGCGGGCCAAGTCAAATGTAGCAAGCGTGGCCAGGTTGGTTTGGGCAAACTTCGCGGCGCGGTGGCACTGGGCCTCGTCGGGAATCACCAGCAGCAAATCGTACTGGTGGTAGCTCTAGGCGCCAGCGGGTTAGCAAAACTGGTTTTTGAAGGCGTCGAACCGGGCGTCCGGGATGGGTTCGGAGCCGCGACGCGCGGGGACGCCGGGGCGTAGTCGGTGGCGGCCAGCGCCAACAGCCCGCACGCGCCGGTGGTGGGGCCGTAGCGGAGCAGGCGTAAGGGGGTTCGCATTCGGAAGGGCAGGACCTAGGAAGGTGATTTTCTTTTGCCAACCCTTAGGGCGTGAGGACAATGAAAGAATTGAGTATTCATATAATCCAATAGTTTATTACCCCAATATACCAGAAGGCCAGGAAGGAAACGACGGTTTTTTCGTAGCGCGTGGCCAGGCGGCGGTACTGCTTGAGCCGGCCAAAAAAGCGCTCGATTTTGTTGCGGTCGCGGTAGGTTTGCGTGTCCATCGGCAGGGGCTCGCTTCGGCTGGGGTTGCTGGGAATGACGGCCTCGATGCCGTGCTGGGCACAGTAGGCCCGGTTTTCGTCGCTGTCGTAGGCCGTGTCGGCCAGCACCTTGCCCGGTTGCAGGCCCTTGAGCAAGGGCAGGGCCTGGGGGCATTCGCCGGCTTGCCCGCCGGTGGCTGTCAGGCGCACGGCGTTGCCCAGGGCTTCGGTGCAGGCATGGATTTTGGTCCTGATGCCGCCGCGGCTGCGGCCGAGGCACTCGGTTTCGGGGCCGCTTTTTTTTGGCCCGCCGCGTGCTGGTGGGCCCGCACGACGGTCGAATCGAGCATGACCCAGTCCAGGTCGGGCGCTTGCAGGGCCTCAAAGGTCGCCTTCCACACGCCTTTTTGCGCCAGCCGGCGGAAGCGGCGGCACACGGAGTTGGGCAGGCCGAAGCGTTCGGGCAGGTCAGCCCAGGGGCACCCGGTGCGCATTATCCAGACGACGGCGTTGAAAAACAAGCGGTTGTCCTTGGCCGTTACGCCGCAATCGGTGGCCTTGCCAGGCAACAGTGGCGCGATGGCCTCCCATTGCCGGTCCGTGATTTCGTGACGACGCATAATACTTGAATAAGTAACATAGGACTTACGCAAAAGGCGTAACTTGAGTAAAAAAGGGATGAAAGTCACGGCTCAACTTTATGGCCAGTTTCTGCTCAGTAGCCAGGTGAACTACACGGGCACCTATCTAGCAGAGCATCTAGCTGGTTTGCAGCACGATAATGTGCAGTATTTTCTCAAAACCACGCGCTTTACCCCGCGTCAACTCTGGCAGCAGGTACAGGCCCAGTTCGTGGGCAGCCCACGGGGGTACGTACTCTTCGATGACACGGTGCTCGATAAGCGCCACCGCCAACGCATCGAGTTGGTACGCCGCCAGTACTCGGGCAACGCGCACGGGATTATCAAAGGCATTGGCCTGGTCAACTGCGTGTATGTCAGTCCCGACACGGAGCAGTTCTGGCTGCTCGACTACCGCCTCTTCGCCCCTGAAGCCGATGGCAAGAGTAAGCTGGACCACGTGGCCGATATGCTGGCGCAACTCGCGGTTCGGCAGGTGCCTTGCCGCACGGTATTGATGGACAGCTGGTACGCCACCACGGCCTTGTTCAAACAACTCACCCTGGCAGGCAAATGCTTTTACTGTCCCTTGAAAAGCAACCGCCTGGTGGATGACTCGGGCGGGCAGCAGCCCTACCAACCCGTGGCCCTACTTAGCTGGTCAGCCGCAGAGGTAGCACACGGTAAGTTACTCAAAGTAAGGGGTGTGCCGAAGGAATCGAAGTTGAAACTCTTCCGCGTACGGGTGTCCACCCGCCGGACGGACTACCTCGTGACCAACGAGCTAGCACAAGACGACACGGCCGCTGCCGAACAAGAAAACAACGGCCGCTGGTTGATTGAACCGTTTCACCGCGAAGCCAAGCAACTCACGGGCATCCAAGCCTGCCAATGCCGACTGGCGCGCAGCCAGCGCAATCATATTGCCTTGGCCCTGCGCACTTGGACCTGCCTCAAACGCTTGGCCCATCAAGGCCAAAACACGGTTTATCAACTCAAACAGGGCTTGTTGGACGACTATATGCGGCGCGAACTGACCCGCCTGGCCCTGCCCGACCTGGACGAGCTAACTTGTTGGACGACTATATGCGGCGCGAACTGGCCCAACCTACCTTGCGCTTTGCGTAAGTCCTATATTTATAAAACAAAACGGCCCCAACCTGCAAGTTGGGGCTGTTTTATTTTATACTCGGCTGGGCCACCGTTACGTGGGCCATCGTTACGCGAGCCGCCGGGGTACGCGGCGTCACCCCAGGCGTTAGTCAAAGATGTAGCGCACGCCCACCTGGGCCCGCCAGCGACTGGCCAGGCTGGCGTCGGTGAAGAACGTTTGGTTGCCGCCGCGGAACGTAAAAGCAGGCGTATCGGGGGTGGCCGTGGGGTAGGCCGCTTCGAGGAGGCGGTTGTTGCCCACAACCTGGCGGTTGCCCCAGTTGGCGTTGAGCAGGTTGCCCAGGTTGAGGATGTCGAAGCTGAGCTGCAAGGTATTTTTCTTGCCACCGCCGGTCGTCACGGCGAAGTCCTGCATCAGCTTGGCGTCGAGCTGGGCATACCAGGGGCTGAGGGCCCCGTTGCGCACGGTGTAGTCGCCGCGGTGCTGGCTCAGGTACGGGTCCTGGTTGAGGTAGGCGTCGAGCTGCTGGTACTGCTGGTCGGCCGACACCACCTGGCCGGCGGCATTGGTGTAAGCCACCAGGTTAATTTGGCCCCGGTTGGCGGGCACGAACAGCAGGTCGTTGCCGTCGATGCCGTCGCGGTTCAGGTCGCCCGCGTAGGTGTAGCTGAAGCGGTTGCCCTGGCCGGCCTCGAAGAAAAAGCCCACCGTGGTGGCCAGCTGGTCGTGGGCGTAGGCAAAGCGGCGGCCGGCGGCGGCAATCACGCGGTGCTGCAAGCCGAAGTCGCTGTAGGCCAATTGGGGCTGGTTGGGGTTGCCCACCACCGGCAGGCGCTGGTAGGCGTCGCCGGCAATCTCGCCGGGGTTCGAGGTAATGTCCTTGGCCTGGGCGTAGGTGTAGGCCGCCGTGGCGTAGAAGCCGTTGGCGAACTCCTTGCGCAGCTGTCCGGTGAGGGAGTACTGGTAGCCCTGGTTGGTATTTTCGAGGCCAATCACGCCCGCGTCGAGGAACGTAAACTGGCCGTTGGGGCCGGTGAACGAGTTGAGGCGCGGCCCGCTGGCCGGGTAGATGGCGCGCTGGTCGCCCTGGCCGTTGCCGCTCCCCACCAAGTGCTGCGTGGGGGTTACGAAATTGTAGTTGCGGTGCACCACCGCGTTGATGTCCCGCGTGTAAATGGCTTCCACCGTCGCCACGAGGCCGCCGGGCAGCTCGTGGTCCACGGCCAGGTTGCTGCGCCACACCTGCGGAAACTTGAAGTCGCGGCCCGTGCTATTGATTTGAAACGTGTAGCCGTTGCCGAACTGCGCGTTCGAGGCCTGGTTCGAGAGCCACACGAACGGAATGCGGCCGGTGAAGATGCCGGTGCCGCCGCGCACCTGGGTTTTGGCCCCGTCGGCCTGCGAGGTGTAGTTGAAGCCGAGGCGGGGCGAAAACAGCGGCGTCGATTTCGGAAACTGCGACACGTCCACCTTGGTCGCCTCGCCGGCCCCGTTGAGGAACGTCGCGGCCGCGATTTGCGGGTTCGGGGCCACCGAGTTGGTGTAGAGGGGCACGTCGGCGCGCACGCCCAGCGTCAGCTTGAGGGCCGGGCTGGCCTGGTACTCGTCCTGCAAGTACACGCCGAGCTGCGCCACCGCCAAATCGACCCGTTGCACCGGCCGCAGGGCCCCGGCGGCGGCCTGGGCTTTCAGGTCCAGGAAGCCGGGCTGGCCGGGCCGGGTGTTGGCGAAGAAGTCGGTCAGCTCCAGGCGCTGGTAGCCGTAGCGCTGCAGGTTGAAGCCGTTGACGAAGGCGAAGTGCTCGTAGTTGACGCCGGCCGTGACGATGTGCTTGCCCGCGAAGTAGCTCAGGTTGTCGGTGAGCTGGAGGATGTTCTGGTTGAGCAGGTTGTTGGCCGAGAATTGCTCGGTGCCCACGGTGGTGTAGGTGGTGCCGCCCTGCGTGATGTCAATCTGTGGGAAGAACGTGGGGCTGGGCAGCTCGCGGAAGTCGCGGAATGCCGAGTAGCCGGCCTGGGCCTTGTTGCTGAAGCGGCCGTGGCCGAAGGTGCTGTTCAGCTCGGCCACCACCGAGTTCAGGTTGTTGTCGACGGTGTAGCCCGAGTTCTCAAACTGCAAGGTGTTCACGCCGGGCACCCGCGAGGAAGGCGCGATGGCAATCGGGTGGGGCCCCTGCTGGCGGTAGCTCTTGAGGTAGTTGTAGCGGATGGAAAACGTGTTCGACGGGTTGATGTTCCAGTCGAGCTTGCCCAGGAATTTATTGGAGTACGTGCGGTAGGTGAAGCCGTCGTAGGTGCCGGGGTCGTAGCCGTACACCGACACGAGGCGCTGGCGGATGGCGTCGAGGTCGGCTTGCAGCACGCGGCTCACGCCGTTGAGCTGGCCGTTAAGGGCCTGCTGGGCCTCGGCGGCGCTGGTGGCGGGCCGGAAGCTTTGGCCGGGGTCGGTCTGGCGGGTGAACTCGGCGTTGGTGAAGAAGAACAGCTTGTTTTTCACCAGCGGCCCGCCGAGGGCAAACCCGGTCTGGTTGAATTTCAGGCTGGGGTTGTCGATGGTGGCCCCCTGCACCCGGCGGCCGATCAGGCTCTCGTTGCGGAAATACGTGTAGGCCGTGCCCCGGAAGCTGTTGGTGCCGCTCTTGGTCACGGCGTTCACGCCGGCCCCGGTGAAGCCGCCCTGGCGCACGTCGTAGGGCGCGAGGCTCACCTGGATCTGCTCGATGGCGTCGAGGCTCACGGGCTGCGAGTTTGTCTGCCCGCCGGGCGTGGGCGAGTCCAGCCCGAACGAGTTGTTGAAGATGGAGCCGTCGAGCGAAAAGTTATTGTAGAGCGTATTGCGCCCGCCAAAGCTCAGGCCGCTGGCCTGGGGCGTGAGGCGCGTGAAGTCTTCCTGCGAGCGGCTGATGGTGGGCAGCGAGCGCAGCGCCATCGCGCTGATGTTGGTGACGGCCCCGGTGCGGTCGGGGTTGATCTGGCCGTCGCGGTTGCCGCGCACCACCACTTCGTCGAGCTGCTGGCCCCCGCCTTCGCGCAGTGTCACGCGCGTTTCAAACGTCTTGCCCAGCACCAGCTGCACGTTGCTTTGCACGAACGTTTCGTAGCCCACGAACGAAACCTTGATTTCGTAAGGCCCGCCGATGCGCAGGTTGAGCAAGTCGAACTGCCCGTTGTCGCGGGTGGCGTTGCCGTAGGTGGTGCCCGACGGCAGGTGGGTGGCCACGACGGTGGCCCCCGGCAGCGGCTGGCCTTTGGCGTCGAGCACTAAACCCTTAATGGCGGAGGTGGTAACCCCTTGCCCAACGGCTTCGAATCCGTTCAGGCAAAGCCAGCAGCCCAGCAGTAGTAGTAAGTGATGTTTCATACGGTAGCTTGTTTATGCATCTGGATCCGGTCCTATATTATCACTGCAAAATTATGACAACATCAACATGATGTGGGCATAATATTAGCTTCACGGCCAAAGCTTCACATACTACGTTTGCGGCGCGAATCAAACAGGTCTGGTTAAGAGTAATTTGAGTGTCAGCAAGCGCAGCCAGGGTGAGCAAGTCCGCGCTTTACCTGGGGCTACCCCTGCAGTTCATGTCTCGACCCACCCTGGTCAGTTTTGGAAGCCTGGATAGTTCAATTAGCCAACCCCGCGTGCAGTATGTTAGACTACCAAACTGGTAAGCGCTTGGATTTTCCCCCTCTTCTTTCCCCGTTGTGCCATGAAAATGTACGTTGGAATTGAGGTGGCGAAGGACACGCTGGTCGTGGCCTTGCCGCAGACCACTATTACTTGGAAGGTGCGCAGTATCCGGAATACGCCGGAAGATATTCGCAACCTGAGGTGGTCAAGTTTAGGCGGACAGTAAATACCCTTACCTAGCACCTCGTACCAGGTCCCGAATAAAGAAGTAGGGTCGTTGTCTACCGGCCGCTGGGCTGCGCCCAAATGGCCCAAATTTATTGTCTTCTTTAGCTACGTGGCAAATGCCTCCGCCGGCGCAACCAGCAGGCGCTCGTACAAGCGCTGGACCTGCTTTTGATTGAAGGTCCCCCCGCGCCGGGCCGTAAAGCCTCAGGCATTCAATTCCCCCGCAATCTGGCGAAAGCTCACCCCCTGCGCCCGTCGGGAAGTGATGAGCGCCGTGGCCTGACGCAGCCCTGGGTGCTGGTGGGTATGCTGCTGGCGCACGAGCAAACTCCGCTGCCGAGCCTCGGCGGTCATATTATACCCGTCAGGAAGTGAGCTGCGAATCAAGAATGTGAAAGTTTCGGGTTACTAAGGACGTGAGGTCTTGCCCAAACCCGGGGAGCCGGTCAAAGAAGCCCAGCCCCGCGGTCCGAAACTGGCCCTCAGGGCGGTAGAAGGTCGCGTTGATAATCGGTCGCGTTGATACTCTTCTGCCGCAGGTACTTCCACAAGCGCTCAATCAAGTTCAGGTTGGGTGAACAAGGCGGCAAAAACACCTGCTGGATTCGCTTGTCGGCCAGCCACGCCGTTGAGTCCTTGTTTTTGTAGTAACGGGCGTTGTCACAGACCACGCAAATCGTGGGCGTGTCGGGGTGAGCGGCTGGCAATGGCTCGTAGCGGCGGCGGGTACTTTGCGCGTCTGCCCGGTCGGTTTCGTCGAGCGGTGCCCGGGCAGGGCAGTGGGCGTTGAGCGCCGCGTTCAGGTTCCCGCGGCCGCGGCCGCTGACCGTGGGCAGGGGCCGTTCTGGGCCCCTGGCACCCCCGGCGCGGGTGCAGCGCGTGTTGTGGGTGGGGCGGGCCGCGTCGGCGCAGCAGAGCCCGGCCTGCCCGGCTGCTGTTTCCGCTGCTAAGCCAGCTAACTGCCCCAACAAGGCGGCCCGGGCCGCCGCCCTGGCCCCGCAGGGCACGGGGGGGGGGAGCTTGTAGGCAAAGCCCAACCGGTGGAGCCGGTTCGGCGGCCCGGAGACCGGCCACGGCACCTGGTACGTCCGTTCTGGCCAGGTTTGAATGGCCCGCACGTCGGGGTAGAGGGCCGTACTGACTTCGCGGCAGAGGCGGGCCGGTTGGGCGCTGGTCAGCAGGCCCCGGTAGCCGGGGCGCTCGTGCGCGCGCTACTGCTCCGGGCCGAGGCCGGCGAAGGCGTGGGCGTAGCGGTAAAGCGTTGCCGCGTCCGGGCCGAGCGCTTCGGCCACGCTGCCCAGCGACCAGCCACCGCCGCGCATGAGCAGCACCGCCGAGCATGAGCAGCACCGCCGAGCATGAGCAGCACCGTGCCGTTGACGTAGCCGTCGTTGTCGCGCCGTTGCTGCTGCCACTGCCGCAACTGCTGCCGCTCCTCGCTGGTCAAGGCCACCTTCATGCCACAAGATTCGTACTTTTAGCC
>JAABUN010008852.1_pt1 | contig 10104 bp, 11 predicted proteins | sample 5559311 | NCBI WGS metagenome assembly JAABUN01 (sample SAMN10711877, study PRJNA513370) | rock metagenome | isolation source: Antarctica rocks | place: Antarctica: Victoria Land, Siegfried Peak sud
CGGGCCAACGGCCATCGCTAGCCTGACGGTCGCCGAGATCCTGCACCGGTAGACGTTCAGGTGGCCGCGTTCCGCAAGCTCAAGGGCTTCTTCACCACGTCCGACGCCGACCTCGACCGGGAGCGGCTACGCCGGTTCTGCAAAGACGTGCCCGGCGTGACGCCGATCGGCGACGCCGAGATCCGCAAGGAGATCACCGTGGCCGGTGAGATCTCCTCGTTGCGGATCGTACCCCGTGCTGGGTCACCCTCACTGGAGGCCACGGTCAGCGACGGGAGCGGCTCGCTGGTGGTGGTCTGGACCGGCCGCCGCCACATCCCGGGCGTGGCCCCCGGCAAGCGGCTGGTGCTGAGTGGGCGAGGAGCACCGCACGGGGCCGGAAGCCGCCTGTTGGTGCTCAACCCTCGCTATGAGCTCCTGTAGGGCCCGCCGGCCTCGGGGGCCCGGCGGTAGCTGTGGGCGCCGCCGCGCCCACCAGCAGGGTCTTGACCTGCTCCTCGGAGTCGGGGGTGACCAGGACGAGGACCTCGTCGCCCGGCTCCATCACCGTCTCGCCCCGGGGCACGATCACATGGCGCTCCCGGATGACGGCGACGACGGTGGCGTCGCGCGGCACGCCGAGCTCGCTGATGGCCTGGCCGCCGGCCGGGGAGTCATGGGCCAGGGTGACCTCGACCAGCCGGGCGTCCTCGAACTGCAAGAGGCGCACGAGCGAGCCGACCGACACTGCCTCCTCGACCAGCGCGGTGAGGAGGTGGGGGGTCGATACCGCGATGTCGACGCCCCACGTCTCGTTGAACAACCACTGGTTGTTGGGGTGGTTGACCCGGGCCACCACCCGGGGGACGGCGAAGACCTGCTTGGCCAGTAGCGAGATGACCAGATTGTCCTCGTCGTCGCCGGTCACCGCCACCATCACGTCGCAGGTTTCGACGCCGGCGGCGGTCAGCAGAGACGGCTCACAGGCGTCGGCCACCACCACCTGGACACCGGCGACGAGGCGCAGGCGGGCAGCGATGTCGGGATCCTGCTCGAGCAGGAGGACATCGTGGCCGGCTTGGGCCAGGTCGTTGGCGATGTGGGTGCCGACGTTGCCGGCCCCGGCGATGGTGGCGCGCATCAGTGGGCCCCTTCAGAACGCATCAATGGGGGCCCTTCGGGACGCATCAGTGGGCCCCTTCGGGGCCGCCGACCATGCGGGACTCCATGCCATCCTGGGCATCGCCGCGGACCATCAAGTGCAGGATGTCGCCCTCCTGGCCCACCAGCTCGGGGCTGACCAGGCGGGCCTTGCCTGCCCGGGTCAGGGCGACGAGCCGAAAACGGTCACCGTCGTCCAGCTCGCTGAGCTTGCGGCCGGCCCAGGGGTCGGGCAGTGACCGTTCGAGCAGACTGACCGTGCCCGAAGCGTCGGTCCACTCCGACACCGACTTCTCCGGCGAGAGCCGGCGCAGGACCTGATCGGTGGTCCAGGCGACGGCAGCGACGGTGGCGATGCCGAGCTGGCGGTAGATCACCGCCCGCCGGGGATCGTAGATGCGGGCCACCACGTGGGGGACCTCGTAGGTCTCCCGGGCGATGCGCGCCGTCAGGATGTTGGTGTTGTCCCCGTTGGTGACGGCGGCGAGCGCCGACGCCTCCCGGATGCCGGCCTGCTCCAGGTGGTCCCGGTCGAAACCGAACCCGAGAATTGCCTTGCCGGCGAAGCTCTTAGGAAGCTCGTGGAACGCGTTGCGGTCCTTGTCGAGCACGGCGACGGTATGGCCCTCGGCCTCCAAGTCCACAGCCAGTTCCCGGCCCACCCGGCCACACCCGACGACGACGACGTGCACGGCCGACATGCAACACCCGGCGTGACCGCATTACAAGTCGTCCACCCCGGCACCCGTGGCCGGAGGTACCCTGCGCGGCGTGTACGCGTCGCTCAAGCGGTTACTGGTCGGGCGGCCGATCGCCACCAGTGAGCTCGAGCACCAGCGGCTGCGCAAGCTGGTAGCCCTTCCGACCTTCTCTTCCGACGCACTTTCCTCGACCGCCTACGCCACGGAGGAGATCCTCTTCGTCGTCGCCGCCGGCAGCTCGAGCCTGGCTCTGGGCCTGGCCAAGCTCGTGCCCCTGGGCGTGGTGGTGGCCTGCCTGCTCTTCGTCGTCGTGCTGTCGTACCGGCAGACGATCTACGCCTATCCCCACGGGGGCAGCTCCTACGTGGTGAGCCGCGAGAACCTGGGGTCGCGCCCGTCCCTCGTGGCGGCAGCCTCGATCCTGGTCGACTATGTGCTGACCGTGGCCGTGTCCATCTCCGCCGGGGTGGCCGCCATCGTCTCCTTGCCGGCCTTCCGAGGGCTCACGGACCAGCGGGTGATCCTCGGCCTCGGGCTCATCCTCCTCATCACGGTGGCCAATCTCCGGGGGATGAAGGAATCGGGGACGCTGTTCGCGTTCCCCGTCTACGTGTACATTGTGGCCGTCAGCGGCCTCGTCGTCTACGGCTTGTACCGGACCTATTTCGGGGACATCGACGTGATTCCCTTCGACCCCGGGAAGGCCGAGATCCGCCGGGAGGCGGGCGGGTCGCTCGGGCTCTTCCTCCTGCTGCGGGGCTTCTCGTCCGGCGCCGTCGCCCTGACCGGCGTGGAGGCCATCGCCGACGGCGTGCCCGCCTTCCGCAAGCCCGCCCCCCGTAACGCGGCCACCACCATGATGACCATGGCCGTGATCCTCGGCAGCCTGTTCTTCGGGGTGTCGGTGCTGGCCCACCACTTGCATCCCTATCCGAGCCAGGAAGAGACGGTGATCTCTCAGCTCGGCCGGGCCGTCTATGGCGAGGGCCCGCTGTACGTGATCCTCCAGCTCTCGACCGTCGCCATCCTGACCCTGGCCGCCAACACCGCCTACGCCGACTTTCCCCGGCTCTCGTCGATCATCGCCCGGGACGGCTACCTCCCCCGGTACCTGGGCAATCGTGGTGACCGACTGGTGTTCTCCAACGGCATCGTGGTCCTCGCCGTGGCCGCATCGGTGCTGATCATCGCCTTTGGAGGCATCACCAACGCCCTGATACCGCTCTACGCGGTGGGGGTGTTCACCTCGTTCACCCTGAGCCAGGCGGGCATGGTGGTCCACCACCGGCGCGCCCGCCAGCCGGGTTGGAAGCGGGGGGTGGCCGTCAGCGCCCTCGGCGCCCTCTCCACCTTCGCCGTTCTGCTCATCGTCGCCATCACCAAGTTCGCCTCGGGCGCCTGGGTGCCGATCGTGGTCGTCCCCCTGATCATCGCCCTGTTCTCCGGGATCAAGCGCCACTACACCCGGGTCTCCGTCGCCTTGGAGATCACGCCGGGCGAAGTCCGGCCCTTGCCTTTCAACCACACCGTCGTGGTGCTGGTCGGACGGGTCCACCGGGGCGTGATCCAGGCCCTCGCCTACGCCCGCTCGCTGCGGCCGGAACACCTCATCGCCCTCTACGTCTCCAGCGAGGAGGACGACCAGGCCGAGATCGAGCGCCAGTGGCGGGAGTTCAACATGAACGTCGACCTGGAGATCATGCACTCGCGCTACCGAGACCTGGTCGGGCCGGTCATGGAGTACCTCGACGAGCTCGACCAGCGCTGGCACAACGACACCATCACCGTCGTCGTCCCGGAGTTCGTGGTCGGGCGGTGGTACGAGAACCTGCTCCATAACCAGAGCGCCCTGCTCCTCAAGGGCCGCCTGCTGTACCGGGAGGGCACGGTGGTGACGTCGGTGCCCTACCACGTCGACACCGGAGACGGGGTGGCCCCACCAGGGCGAAGGTCGCCGACCCCTTGACGTTTCGGCCCCCTGAAAGTTACGTTCCGGGTCGACAAAACCATGGGCCACCTCCTCACCAAGTCTGAACGCGAGACGTTGAAGTCGCTGTACCGGCTGTCGCGTGACGGCGGGGACGCCCACACCGGTGCGCTGGCCGACGCCCTGAGCGTGTCCCCGGCCACGGCCACGGCCACGGTGAAGCGCCTGGCCGAGCGGGGCCTGCTCGATCACAAGCCCTATCGCGGCGTGGAACTGACTCCGTCCGGACGGGCGGCGGCCAGCGCCGCCATCCGTCGTCACCGCATCGTCGAGCGCTTCCTGGCTGACATGCTGGGCTACGCCTGGAACGAGGCCGACCGGCTGGCCACCTCGTTCGAGCACGACCTGCCCCAAGAGGTGGAGGACCGGCTCTACGCCGCCCTCGACCGGCCGCCGTCGTGCCCCCACGGATTCCCCATCCCGGCCCCCGAGGTGGCCGATATCCCGGCCATGCCGCCGCTCTACGACCTCGAGCCCGGCGACGTGGCCCTCGTCGCCGTGCCCGGCTCGACCGTTCCCGAGATGGTCAAGTTCCTCGACACCCTCGGCCTGCGCCCGGGGGTGCGGGTCGAGGTACGCGAGAAGCACCCGTTCGACGGTCCGCTCGTCCTGCGGGTGGACGGCCATGACCGCACCGTGGGCGAAAAGGTCGCCCACCACATCTACGTCACGAAGGACCTCGACATGAGAGGCAGGAACATGAAAGGCAGCATTATGGAGGAGAAGCCGTCATGATCACGACGCTCGCCGCTGAGGGCGGTTACCAGGTCTTCACCCTCAAGGGTGGGGAGTTCGCCTGGCTCTTCTTCTCGGTGGCCACCGCCCTTCTGGCCCTCGGCGTGGGCTTCTCCCTCATGAAGGGGGTGCTGGCCGCCGACCAGGGCACGCCCAAGATGCAGGAGATCGCCCTGGCCATCCAGGAGGGGGCCATGGCCTACCTCAAGCGCCAGTTCCGCACCATCGGCTTCATCCTCATACCGCTGGTGATCGTGGTGTTCATCACCTCGACCAAGGTCCTCAAGCCCGACAACTCGACCGCCCTCTCCTTCGCCCAGTCCGGCATCTTCCGCACCCTCGCCTTCCTCGCCGGTTGCACCATGTCGGGTCTCACCGGGTTCATCGGCATGAGCCTGGCCGTGCGGGGCAACGTGCGGACCGCGGCCGCAGCCAAGTCGGGCTCATTGCCGGCGGCGCTGAAGGTGGCGTTCCGCACCGGTGGCGTGGCCGGCATGTTCACCGTCGGCCTGGGCCTGCTCGGGGCCACCGTCATCATCCTGATCTTCCAGAACACCAGCTCGGCCATCCTGATCGGCTTCGGCTTCGGTGGCTCCCTACTGGCTCTCTTCCTCCGGGTCGGCGGCGGCATCTTCACCAAGGCGGCCGACGTGGGCGCTGATCTGGTCGGCAAGGTGGAAGCCGGTATCCCCGAGGACGACCCCCGCAACCCCGCCACCATCGCCGACAACGTGGGCGACAACGTGGGCGACTGCGCCGGAATGGCCGCCGACCTGTTCGAGAGCTACGAGGTGACCCTCGTCGCCTCCATCATCCTGGGCGTGGCCGCCTTCGCCTCCATCGGGCGGAACCCGGCCCTCGGGCTCATCTTCCCCGTGGCCACCCGGGCCATCGGCGTGCTGGCCTCCATTGTGGGGGTCTACGCGGTGCGGGCCACCGACCAGGACCGTTCCGCCATGGCCCCCATCAACCGCGGCTTTCTCACCGCCGGGCTTCTCACTGTGGTCGGCACCTTCCTGGTGGCCCAGTTCTACGTCCACAACCTGCGGGTGTTCTGGGCCGTGGTCGCCGGCCTGGTGCTGGCCCAGGTGGCCAGCCGCCTCACCGAGTACTTCACGTCGACCGAGACCACTCCGGTACGGGAGATCGCCGAGGCCACCCGCACCGGCCCGGCCACCACCGTCCTGGCCGGCATCTCATCGGGCCTGGAAAGCTCGGTGTGGGCCATCATCGCCATCGCCGGAGCGCTCGCCGTGGCCATCGCCCTGGGTGGCGGCAACATCCAGTTCTCCTTCTACCTGGTGGCCCTGACCGGCATGGGCATGCTGGCCACCACCGGCGTGGTCGTCTCCGAGGACACCTTCGGGCCTGTGGCCGATAACGCCGCCGGCATCGCCGAGATGTCGGGGGAGTTCAGCGGTGAGCCCGAGCGCATCATGGTCAGCCTCGACGCGGTGGGCAACACCACCAAGGCCGTGACCAAGGGCTTCGCCATCGGCTCGGCCGTGATCGCCTCCGTCGCCCTGTTCGCCAGCTTCATCGAGACCATCTCCGCCCAGCTCGACCTGCGCTACACCGACACCTTTCGCCCGGTCAGCGCCATCGGCGCCAGGATCGGCGACGCGGTCAGCGGGTCGGACCTGTTCCGCCATCCTCTCACCCAGATCAACGTGGCCGACCCCAAGACCTTTATCGGCCTGCTGATCGGCGGCTCGGTGGCGTTCCTCTTCAGCGCCCTGGCCATCCGGGCCGTGGGCCGCACGGCCGGCACCGTCGTCCAGGAGGTCCGCCGCCAGTTCGCCGACGGCAAGATCATGGCCGGCACCAAGCGCCCCGACTACGGCCCGGTGATCGACATCTGCACCGTAGCCTCGCTCCGTGAGCTGGCCACACCGGCCCTCCTCGCCGTGCTCACGCCGGTCATCATCGGCTTCGGCATCAGCTACCTCGCCCTGGGCGCGTTCCTCGCCGCCGTCATCCTCACCGGCCAGCTCATGGCCAACTTCCTGTCGAATGCGGGCGGGGCGTGGGACAACGCCAAGAAGTACATCGAGGACGGCAATGAGGGGGGCAAGGGATCCGACGCCCACAAGGCCGCCGTCATCGGCGACACCGTGGGGGACCCGTTCAAGGACACCGCCGGGCCGGCCCTGAACCCGCTCATCAAGGTGATGAACCTGGTGTCGCTGTTGATCCTTCCTGCGGTGATCAGCCTGCGGGACAACGATGGCGCCCGCTACGCGGTGGCCGCCGTCGCCCTCGTGGTCCTCGGATGCGCCGTGGCGTTCTCCAAGCGCAAGGCTCAGGCCATGGACGCCCCCGCTCCGACGACAGGGGCCAGCCTGGCCCGGTGACGGTCGGCGACAGCACGGCCCGGCTCCTTTATGACTGACTACTTCGACGCCGAGCGGGTCGTGCGGTCGTTCTACGCCCCCGGCGCCGGTCGGGGTCGGGTGGTTGCGGCGATCGACCGCCTGCAGAGCCAGGTGCGATCGGCCCCCGTGCGGATCGGTTGGCGGATCCGCAGGATCGTGGCGGTACGGTGACGCCGATGATGACCGGCCCGGACGCAGCGGCGGCCGCCGCCCGGTTGGCCGAGGGGGTGGCGGAGCAGTCGGCCGCCATCGACGCCGCCGGTCGGCTCCCCGAGAGCATCGTCGCCGGTCTTCGGGCCAGTGGCGTCCCCGCCCTGTGGTTGCCGGCCGAGCTCGGTGGCGCCGAGGCGGCGCCCGTCGACGTGATCGACGCCATCGGTGCCCTGGCCGCGGCCGACGGGTCGACAGGGTGGTGTGCGGCCGTGGCGGTGGGGAACAACGCCCTGGCTGCCTACCTACCGGTCGAGGGGGCTCGGGAGATCTTCACCACGCCGTCGACCATCACCGGCGGTTCCTTCAACCCGGCTGGACGAGCCACGGCCGGCACCGACGGCGCCCTGTGCGTCACCGGTCGGTGGCGCTTCGGAAGCGGCAGTTCGCACGCCGACTGGCTGTCGGGCGCATGCCTGACGGTCGACGACGTCGGCGAGGTGGTGATGACCGACGACGGCCGCCCCGCAGCCCGGCTGGTGTTCTTCCCTATTGGCGCGACCACGCTCCACGACACCTGGCACACCTCGGGCCTGCGGGGCACGGCCAGTGGCGACTACGAGGTCGACGGGCTCCGGATTCCTGCTGCCCACGCCATGTCGTTCGGGTTCGTGCCGTGGCCCAGCGGTCCGATGTGGCGCATGCCGCCGATGGCGCTGTTCTTCGCGCCCCTCGCGTCTGCCGCCCTCGGTATCGCCCGGGGTGCGATCGACGACCTGGTGACCCTGGCGGCCGAGAAGACGCCGTACCGCAGCAGCCGACGGTTGGCCGAGCGCGACGTCGTCCAGTCGATGGTGGCCCGGGCGGAAGCCGGCACCCGTTCGGCGCGGGCCTTTCTCCGGGAGACGCTCGACGAGCTGGCCGATGGAGCACGACGGGGCGACGTCGCCACCATGGAGCAGCGGGCCATCGCCCGCCTGGCCGTGGTCAACGGCGCCCGGGCCGCCATGGGCGCCATCGATCTGTGCTTCGAGGCGGCGGGATCGACAGCGCTGTTCCTCGACCATCCGCTGCAGCGCCGCCACCGCGACGTTCACGCCATGGGCCAACATGTCGCTCTGGCCTTCCCCGGACTGGAGACGGTCGGGCGGGTCCTCCTCGGCCTCGAGCCCGACATCCCGCTGCTGTAGTTATCGGCCGGGGGTGGCCCCTCCGGCCGAGGCGATTGTGCTGGTCGGCGCAGATTCTGCCGGCCCCGGCAGCGGCGGGCTCTGAGGGACGGCCACGCCGGACCGGTACGGGCTGTCGTTGGTCGTACACGCCGCCATCGTCGCGGTCAGAGACGCCACGATCGCCAGCGTCACGGCGACCCGCCGCCCGACCATGCGGCTGGCAGGTCGTGTCGTCGCTCTCATGGTCGTCCCCGTTTCTCGATCGGCCTTCGCCTTCGCAATGCTCACCCTGCATTCTCCCTGCCAGTCGGTGAGCAGGGGGTCGCCCTGCTCTTCAGGGCAAGAGCGTAGGCCGGGGCGAGGTCCGCCAGCACGGCGAACCATCGGCGACGGGCGTGACGGCGATCACGGGGTATGACTGTCACATGCACCAACATCTCTTGGCGCACCCCGAGTCCCTTCTCCTGGCTCTGGGCGCCGCCATGATGTACGGCGTCACGTCGGTGCTGCAGCACTCGGCGGCGTCGGGGGTGGACCAGCAGCACTCGATGCGTCCCGGGCTGCTCCTGCAGTTGGCCCGCCGGCCCCGCTGGCTGCTGGGCAACGCCACCGACGTGGCTGCCGTCGTCCTCCAGTTCCTGGCCCTGCGCCGTGGCGCGCTCCTCGTGGTCCAGTCGCTGCTGATCACCGGGCTCTTGTTCACACTGCCGGTGGCGGCAGCCGTCTGCCACCGCCGCCTTGCCGCCAGGGAATGGTGCAGCGCCATCGGGCTCGTGATGGGCCTGTCTGTGTTCTTGATCCTGGCCAATCCCACCCGCGGTCGTTCTCATTCCACGGGGATCGGGTGGATCGCCGTCATCGCCAGTACCGGCCTGTTGGTTGCGGTGCTCGTCCTGGGGGCACCCGCCTCCCCGGGTCGGGCTCGGGCCCGGCGTCTCGGCGCCAGCAGCGGGGCGGTCTTCGCCCTGACCGCGGCGCTCGCCAAGGCGTCGGGTCACGTGTTCAATCACGGCTTGATCGAGGCCCTCACCTCTTGGGAGCCCTACGCATGGCTGCTCATCGCCAGCGTCGGCTTCCTACTGGCCCAGAGCGCTCTCCATGCCGGTCCCCTCGATGCGTCGATGCCGCTCGTTGTCATCGCCGATCCGCTGGTGTCCGCCTTCATCGGGATCGTCGCGTTCCGCGAGCGTATTGCCTTCCACCCCGTCGACGCCGTGCTGGAGGCCGCCAGTGTGGTGGTCATCGTCGTGGCCGTGGTCACGCTGACCCGATCGCCGTTGGTGGCCGACCTCGACCATCCCGTGGCCGCCGGGCCGCACGCAGGCTGACATGGAGCACGCCGCCGAAGCATGCGGTCGGCGGTGACGGGGTACAAGCCCAGGACTGAGCGGGAACGCCGCTCCCATCCGGAGGAGATCACCATGCCCGTCGTCGCTGTTGTCGGATGGCTCATCGGGCTGCCGGTCATCGTGGTGATCGTGCTGATCGTCCTGTTGGTCAAGGCCATCTTGTAGCCGCCGGCCTCTCGTTGCCAGCATTGCCGCCAGAGGTTCAGGACGGGCTGTCGGAAACCGCGGTCCGGGTGGCGATCTGGTCCTGGACCAGGACGACCACGTCCCCGTACGTGCGGACCTTGTCGACCACCTCGTCCGGCAGGGCGATGTCGAACTCGTCCTCCAGCACCATGGTGAGGTCGACAGCGTCCAGGGAGTCGATGCAGAGATCGTCACCCAGGAGCGCGTCCAGGAGGAGCCGGTCGGGATCGATGTCGAGGTGGGTGGCGACCACGATGCGCACTCGCAGCTCGAGTTCGCTCATCGGCTCACCGTCGCCTGGCGCAGTTC
>JAABUN010008853.1_pt1 | contig 10103 bp, 8 predicted proteins | sample 5559311 | NCBI WGS metagenome assembly JAABUN01 (sample SAMN10711877, study PRJNA513370) | rock metagenome | isolation source: Antarctica rocks | place: Antarctica: Victoria Land, Siegfried Peak sud
AAGCGGCAACGACTCGCTCTCGTAAATCTAAGGAATAAGCTCGCATTACTTCAGCCTACACCTTCTAAAATAGTCGCTCAATTCTGAAAACCGCTATAAGTCCGTTGTTAACGGCGATTTAAGACAGCCGCGCAATCGAAGCGTTCAAAAAAAGTATGGTTGGACGCCTCGATTGTTTTTAATAAAAATCACCCCCAAATTTTTTGTAACGGCGCAGTCAACAGGGATACAATTATTTTCTTTCGGAGAACAAATCTGATGACGGCAAACCAACGACCACGCAAAATTATCGGCTTTGGAATCAACCGATTTAGTAAAGTATTCGCTCGACGAACGAATCAGGGAAACAACAAGGAGTTTGACCGATGAAATTAAAATCTCTTTCCATTTTTGCATTTATTACGCTTTCAGCATTTGTTTCGCTCTCGATTTTTGCCGCGACAACGGGAAGGGAATTCGTCGGCTACCGGCACAAAGGTGTCGTTTTCGGTCAAACTTTGCCGAACGGCGTTAAGGATTTGGGCGGCGGATTGCTGACGGATGAAAACTACGGCGTATCGCGCTTTAGTAAAGGCAAAAAATATATGCTGTGGCTCGAAAAAATCGTCGGAAGAAACACCAAAGGCGAGCCGAGTTGGGAAGTCAAGGACGTTTTGATGTTCCCGAATCTGAAGAAAAATCAGGAGTTTTTGTTTTCGTACAGCTCAACCTGCAAGCGAAACGGCAGGGAAAATCTCGATTTAGTCGTAATGGCTGAACTCGCGCCGAAAACTAAAAATTACAAAGTTCTCAAAGCGTGGCGGGCAAACGCCAAAAAAGAAAGATTCGAGCAAACGTCGTCTAAAGGAATTGTTTGTCAATACAAAGAATCTTAAAAGTCTGCGAAATTTGCAGTCGCCGCAACCTGCAATCATCGCTGTGTTGCGACGCAAGTTACCTGCAAATATAATGCTCTGATTTCTTGGAATTTTTGCACTTAATTTTTATCAGTTCCGATATTGACAAAACTGTTCGTGTCTTTTTTGGATGCCCGTAACAACCTGCCTTAGCTTCGCATTTTCTCTAAGCTCGCCGATATTTCAACCTGCACACGATGTAATATAACAAAACTTAATATCGCGGCTTATATGAATGAAAATGACTCATTCTTAAATTATAAAGCGTTAAATTCTGTTTTCCGCGACTAATCGCCTCGTGATTAAAGAATATGGAGAATTTTTTAGGAACTGAGACCTTAATTATCGAGCTGCTGCTGATCGTGTCGCTCGTCGCGCTCGTCGTGCGCCGTTTGCGGATTCCGTATACGGTCGCGCTGGTTGTGGTCGGCTTGCTGATTACTTTTCAGCACCCTTTGGAAATCGAATTGACGCCGGAATTGATTTTATCTCTCTTTATTCCGCCGCTCGTTTTTGAAGCTGCGTTTCATCTGGAATTTAAATCTTTGCGCGAAAACTGGCTGCCGATTATCGGTTTGGCGATTCCGGGCGTTTTGCTGACGACGGCGATGGTCGGCGCGATTGTTTCGTGGGGCGCGGGAATTTCTTTGACGAGCGGATTGGTTTTCGGAGCGTTGATAGCGGCGACCGATCCGGTGGCGGTCGTCGCGCTGTTCAAAGCGTTGGGCGCGCCGAAGCGTTTGACGACATTAGTCGAGAGCGAAAGTCTTTTTAACGATGGAACGGCGATTGTCATTTTTAAATTGATGCTGGTCATCGCTCTGTCGGCGACTGCCGGAAACGCCGGAGAAGCGCCCGGCGGCTCGTTTGGTTTACTGACGGCAACGGTTGATTTCGTGCGAGTTTCGGCGGGCGGACTGCTCGTCGGTGTCGGTTTGGGCTGGATTTTCGCCCAGATAATTGCCCGCGTGGACGATTATTTAATCGAGACGATGCTGACGACGGTTCTCGCTTTCGGAACTTATTTAGTCGCCGAGCGGTTTCACGTTTCCGGCGTGCTGGCGGTCGTCGCGGCGGGCATCATCACGGGCAACGTCGGCTTGAAAGGAATGTCGCCGACGACGCGCATCGTGCTGTTTAATTTCTGGGAAGTTCTCGCTTTCGTCGCCAATTCGCTAGTGTTTTTATTGATTGGTCTCGATGTCAACTTACGCGAAATCGGCGCGAATATTTTGCCGATTGGCGTGGCGCTGTTTGCCGTTCTGTTGAGCCGCGCGTTAGTGGTTTACGGCTTAACTTTCCTGACGAATCTGCGGACGGCGAATAAAGTTCCGCTCGGCTTCATGCACGTTCTTTTCTGGGGCGGCTTGCGCGGCGCGATCTCTCTCGCGCTCGCTTTGAGTTTGCCCGCCGCGCTCGCCGAACGCGACCTTTTGCGCGTAATGACGTTCGGCGTGGTTTTATTCACCCTGCTCGCGCAGGGGACGACGATGCAGTTTCTGATGCGGCGTTTGGGCATCGGACAGCCGGAAAAACTCGAACTCGAATACGAACGCCGTCACGGACGACTGCTCGCCGCGCAAGCCGCGCTGCGCCGCGTCAGCGAAATGCACACGGGCAACACGCTGTCGCTGACGACGTGGGAGGCAATCGAACCCGAACTGCAAATGCAGGTCGCCGACGCGAACGCCGCACAAACCGCTCTGCTCGAAGAACATCCCGATTTACAGACCGAAGAACGCGAAGACGCGATTCTCGAAGGCTTGCGGGCGCAGCGGGCGGCGTTGACGACAATGCTCAGCAACGGAATGATTTCCGATGCGGTTTATGAAGAGTTGATTGAAGAAGTTGATAAGTCAATCGCCCGTTCGCACCGCGCCGCCGCGCCGTCGGCTAAAACCGAGGCAACCGTCTGAAGGCGAAAATTCGCGCCGCCGCGCCGGTGTAAATCACGGGAATCAGCGTCGCCGGAAAAGCGAGAACCGCGTCGTGCCGTTGAAGATTTACAATGCGGCTTTCCAAAAATTATTGCTCCGCCGCTTTCAAGAAATCATTTTAAACGGCAGCAGAAGTTGAATAAAACTCTTTTTTACGTTTCCGCGCGGGCTTGGCGTTCGCCTTTGACTTCGACTCGTCTGCCTAGGATGTCTTCGGCGTAAAGCATTTTGACCAGCACGAAAACGACGGCGACGATCGGCACGGCTAGCAGCAGCTGCGCGGCGATAATCAGCACCGGCGGGATCGAAACGGCGCGCTGCTGCACGAGCGGCGTCGTTAGAAAGCCGTCAATATTCTGCACGGCGAGATAGAGCAGCGCGACGTATAACGCTTTGGTCGGACTCAGGGGAAAGGCGATCAAAATCGCGGGAACGCTCGCCGCCAGCGGTCCGATGTTCGGAATAAAATTGAAAATCGCGGTAACAATCGCCAGCGGAATCGCAAACGGAATGCCGAGAAACCACAGTCCTAAACCCGTTATCGCGCCGTTGATCGTAACCGAAACGACAGTGCCGACCAGATAGCGGCGCAGCGTGAACTCAATCGTGTAGAGAACTTCACGCGCCCGTTTTTCGCGATCTTTCGGCACGAGTTTGATAACGCCTTCTTTATACGATTGCGGGCTAAAAGCGAGATAAACGGCGGTCATCAGGACGATTAAGACATTAACGACGACGTTGAAAGCCGTCGAAAAAATTCCGGTAACGCGCCCGAAAAGATTTCCCGATTGATTATTGACGATTTGCTGCGGCGACGGAATACGCTCGATAACGCGCCGTCCGAGCGGGTATTGCAAAATTTTCTGCCGCGCCTGCTCGAACGCTTCGGGCAGCTGATTTGATAATTCGTCAAACTGATTCTGCATCGAATCGGTCAAAAGCCAGATGCCGAGCGCGGTTAATCCGGCGATGACCAGCAAAACGACCGCCAACGCCTGATTTTCCGAAAGCGGCGCGTGTCTGCTCAAAAATCCGCTCAGAGCGCGAAGAAAAATCGCCAGCAGAAATCCGGCGAAAATCAACAGAAAAACTTCCGCGCCCTGCCACAAAACGAATAAAACAAGCGCGAACAAAACGACGATTAAAATTTTTTCAATAAAATCACGGCGCGGCGAACGCGCATCCGGCTGCAAATCCTGCATTTCATTTTGTTCGGAATTCGACTGCGGCATTTTTACCGACATAAATAATTTCTCGCCTTTTTGCAAATACTTTATCGCGGCATCGCGGGCGGCGACTAATCTGACATTTCAAATCGCTTTCAACGCCTGTTTTGACTAGATTAACTTACGTCCTTCAAAGCCGTGCGCGAATCGTTGGCTGATTTTTTGACGACGCTGAACGTGCCGTCGGTTTCCAGCACGACAGCTTCGACCGATTCGATTGCCGCCAAACCTTTTGAACGAATCGCCGCGCGGATTTCCAATTCGGTAACGCGCTGGCGGCGCATCACCGCGTGCAGAAATTCGCCTTTATCGAATAAAAGCGTCGGCTCGGCTTTGACGATTTTTTTGACAAAATCGAATCTGACCGAAAGCCGCGTGATGACGAACTGCAATCCGATCAGCAGCGCGAAAGCAGTAACGCCTTCGATTAAAACCACGTCCTTCGAGACGACGACCGACGCTAAGGTCGAGCCGAGCGCGATGGTTACGACAAAATCAAAGGCGTTCCACTTCGACAAAGTGCGCTTGCCCGAAACGCGCAGAAAAATTATCGGCGCGATGTAAGCCAGAACGCCGACTATTAAAATGCGAATGATGCCCGACCAATTATCGAAAAACATTTTATATTTTGGGGTTGCCGCCGCCCGTCAATTTACGGCTGCCGCGATTGAAATTTCAAACGTCTTTGACGACATCTTTTTCAACTTTGCTGTTTTCGCGCTCTTCCTGCATTTCGCGTGTCAGAAAATAATTGAGCGCGGTTCTAATGACGGCAATCGCGCCTAATTTTCCGATTTGGTCCCACGACGGCGCGACGGCGGTTGAGAGAATGTCCGCGCCGAGCTGGAATTCGAGCGCGAGCGCCAGATAACGCGCCAGCGTCAGTCGGATTCGGTTGTAGCTTTCCATCTGCGTCGGCACGAGCGAGCGGACGAATTCAAAAACGGAAATCGCCACGCCGATACCGATGACGATTGCGCCCGTCGTCTCGATGGCGAGTTTGAGCCACTGCACCAAGTTAATAATCGTGTTTTCGACCGCGCCTTCGCCCGGCGCGCCGATTAAATTCCGCGCCGCTTCATTTTGTAAAAAAATCAATAACGCCAACATATTCTCTTTCTCTCCCGACAAAATTTCCGTTAATTATTTGTCCGCGATTCGATTAAATTTCAGCGGGCGACTCGATTTTTGTTCAGCCGAAACGCTCCGCCGTTCATTCACTTTGTCTCATCTTAAACTGCTGAATTTCTTGCGTCGCCGTATCGCGCCGGCAGATATTTCGCCTGCTCGATGTCGCCGCTCCGCGTGCCAGTCGCGTCGTGAAACAGCACGACCGAGTGCGGATAAGGCATATCAATTCCGGCTTCGTCGAGCGCGTATTTAATTCCGGTTGCAACCTTGTCCGAAACTTTTAAGACGTTCGCCTGATTCGATTCGACCCAGAAATAAACCGTGAAATTGACCGACGACGGCGCGAGTTCTGAAACGTAAATCCACGGTCCGGGGTCGGGCATAACGCCTTCGGTTTTGTCCAGAACCTGCCTGATTGTTTCGCGTCCTTTTTCGATATCGTCCAGATAGCCGATGCCGACGACGAAGCGGACGCGCCGCCGGTCGTAGGCGGTTTTGACCAGCACGGCGTTCGTGTAAACGTCGCCGTTCGGGATGACGGCGCGTTCGCCGTCAAAGGTTTTAATCCTGGTCGAGCGGACGTTGATTTCTTCGATTGTGCCTTCAAACTCGCGGAATTTTAACTGGTCGCCGACGACGAACGGTTTGCGCCACAAAATTAAAATTCCGGCGAAAAAGTTTTGCAGCACGTCTTTGAAAGCAAAGCCGACGGCGACCGACGTGATGCCGAGACCGGCAACAAGGTCGCCCGGTTTGAACGCCGGAAAAATGACGACCGCTGCGACGAAAATGCCGAGAATAATTATCAAAAGGGAAGCGAGCCGCCCGAGCAAGTCGGCGAGCGTTACGTCGAGGCGCGTTTTTTGTCCGGCGGCGTGAATGACGCGCTTGACGATGCGGGCGACGACGACGAACACGCCGACGACGAGAATGCCGAGAATGATATACGGCAACTGCGCGAAAAATCCGTTGCCCAAATCGCGCAGAGTTTGCCAGATGATTCCGGGATTAAATTCGCGCGGCTGAATAATCGGAGTTGGAGTTTGCAGTAATAAAAATTTCATAATTAAATTTTTCCGGGTTCAAGCGGAAACGATTTTCGATGCGGCGAAAACTTTATTTTCCCAATCGAGTTTCTTCAAAACCTTTTCAATATGTTCTTCAATCTGCGCCCAATCGTCTTTCGATTTGACGTTTTCACGCGCCGCACCAACGGTCATTTGCAGATGACGCGCGATTATTTCCAGTCGCTCGGGGCGTTTTTCCGCTGATAGGTTTTGCTGTTTGCCGTGCAAATCGTGTCCGTCTTTGATTCGCAGAGCGATTTGTTCGAGCGCGTGCAGAACGCGCAAAATAATGGCGACGTTGTTCGTCGCGTTCTGGCGCGTCTGGTTGAATGCCAAATCTATCAAATCTTCAAACGACGGGCGACGGGCTATGACTTGCAGGCGATTTTCGGCGAAACGAAAGCGCGACGGGAACGGGTGCGCAGCGAGATGCGAGCAAATCGCCGACAGATAATCAATCGAAATAACGGCGGTCGTCGTGTCGTTCACGCCGGGCGACAGAGCCTTCATCACGATGTCAACGATTTGCCGGATGCCGAAGGCAACGTCCTGGTCAACGGTGCGAAAATTATCCAAACTATATATACCGTTTATTCTGTTTATTACGTTTCGGTCAACGGAAAACTCAGCGCGGTTAGTTATTTTGACCTGAGCGACGGACGCGAGCGGCGCGCCGGCGATGACAAATTCGCCTACGCCGTGTTCCATTTTTACGACGACTTCGCGCTCGCCGGTGAACTTGAGCAAGCCTTCGATGTCAATGTTTTGAATATAGCCGGTTTGCGTCGAACGAATCGTTTGCCAATCAGCTTCAATCGAAAATTTTTCGAGATTTTCCAATTCTTCGGCGGGCGCGTTTTCGCCCAAACGATGCGGGAAAAGCTCGTCAACGACCGCGATTGTTTCCTCGAAAACGTCCGCGATAATCGTCGAAGCCTGAATCGAAACGGCGATGTGATGGATAAAATAAATCAGAAATCCAATGCCGACGAGCGCGAGCAGAACGCCCACGATAACGGCGATTGACGGCACGAAAACCTGATCGTCGTCGCCGCCGCGAATCGTCCGCAGAACGACGATGCAGTAAGTGAAAATTCCGACGAACACGCCGAGAACGACCTGATTTATCTGGTCGCGCATAAAATTTCGCAAGATGCGCGGCGTGTATTGCGTCGAAGTCAAACTCAAGGCGACGATAACGATTGAAAAAACGATTCCGGCGATGGTTATCATCGAACCGGCGACCGCCGAAAGCATATCGCGCGAACCGGCAGGCTCGACCCCGAACAGACGCGGACAACCGTTAATCCAATTTCCGCCGAAAGTTTTGTCGAGTTCTACCAATCCGAGCGCGAGAATGATGCTGCCCGCGACAATCAAGCCGGGCAAAAACCACAAACTCGAATTTAAATCAAGCCATAGCTTTTTCAATTTGTTCATAACGATTCGCCGTCTTGTCCGCAAAGAACCATTAAAAATCGAACGAGCTAATTTTCTTATATTTTCTCGACTGATTATAAATCGTTCGCCGTAAATTTCGCTGACAGCATTTTAATTTCTTCGCGCAGAGCGGAGATTTCCGTCTTCAGAGCCAAAACGTCTTCCGCGCCGACGATTTCCGAATCTTTGTCTTCGGCATCGCGCCCGACGAAAAACGTCGCCAAAGTCGCCGTAACATATCCGAAAACCGCGAAACCGTAGAGCGCGATGATAAAGCACAACACGCGACCTTCGAGCGTTTGCGGGAAATAATCCGAGCCGACCGAAGTTAAAAGCATCGCCGTCCACCAGAGCGCGTCGCCGTAAGTTTTGATGCCGTTCGGAACTTCGTTTTCAAACGCCAGCATTCCCGCCGCGCCCGCGAAACAGACGATTAAGGACAGCGCGACGACGTAGCCGAAACCGCGCCGCCCGAAGCTCGCGCCCAAAGACTTCATTCCGCGATTCAAACTCGTTAAAACGCGAAAAAGCCGCACGCCGCGCACCGCCCGCGCCGCCCGCAAAACCCTGAAAACGCGGAAGATGCGAAACACGCGCAAAGCGGGAACAAGCAAAGAAAGCGCGGTCAGCCAATTCGATTTCAGGTAATCAATTTTCTCCGGCGCGAGCAAAAACTTGACCGCGAAATCAACGATAAAAATTATCCAGATTATCGTCCCCACAAGTTCGAGCGCGGGCGACAGATGCCAGACGAATTCGTAAACGAGCAGGGCGAGCCAGACGAAACCCAAAATTAAAAGCGGCGTTTCGAGCCACTTCTCTAGCCGTTCGAGCAGACTTTCGCGTTCTTCTTTAACTCTTTGGCGAACGATTTCTTTTTCTTCTTTCATGGCTAAAGATTTTAACCCAAAAAAAACAGCCGCCTTGCAGATTTCGTTGCCGGTCATTCTGCAAAGCGACTGTTTTTTAGGTTCGCGCCGACGCGCCTTCTTGTTAGTTGGCGCGCGGGGAAGAGGCGCGAATCGTGAATTCCGCGCCGTTTTGAAGTTCCAAATCGTCGCGTCCCTGAACGTAAACCGAACCCGCGCCCGCGCCCGCGCCGACGACCGCGCCGATTGCCGCGCCTTTGCCGCCGCCGAGAATCGCGCCTAAAATCGCGCCGATGCCCGTGCCGATTGCCGTGCGTCCGATGGTTTGATTCGTTTGATTACTGTCTTGAACCGCGCCTTCGTTATCAACTCTAATCGTGTCGCCCGAAGTCGTCCGCACGCTGTCGGTGATACCGGCGAAGCGATACGTTTGGTTGTTTGAAAGCCGAATCGTTTCGTAATTGAGATTGATTTCCGAGCGTCCCGAAATTCTGCCCGAACGGTTGGCGTTCGAGACGTAGCCTTCGATAATCGCGCCTTGATATTGCGACGGACTGCGAACGATCATCGTAAATCGGTCGCCGTCTTTCGCCATTTTCGTCGAAAGATTTTCGTTCAGCATCGCCGTCAAAATCGTATTGTCGGGAATGTAAAAATTGTTGTTGACGTTCGTGTTCGTTCCCGTATAAACCGGCGAATTGTTGTAGACGTTGAACTGCGCCGTGTCCGAAGTGCGGTCGTAATAGCTTTTGACCTGAACCGTTTGATTCAAACCTTCGGCATAAAGACTGCGCGTAACGAGCATTCTGCGCCCGCCGTCGAGCGAGGTCAGCGTGATGGTAAAATCGTTGGTTCGGTCGCCGTTTGAAACGATGTTCAGCGTGTCGCCGGAAAACGAAGCCCGAACTCTCGACTGCCGTCCGTTCGGATAATTTTCGATGTGTTCCCGATTGTCAACGTCTAAAGTCACCTGCGGCGCGATGGACGAAGCGAACATCACGCGCGTTCCCTGACGCTCGACGGCGAGCATTTCCGGCGCGGTCAGGCGACTGACCAAATTATCGTTAATGCGGTCGCGGTTATTGCGATTGACATAGCGCGTCGCGTTGTCGGCAACCGTTCTGGCGTTGTCACTTTGATTAATATTCAAACGGTAAGTTCCCGTAAATCTGGCATCGGTATTCGTCAAAACGCCGCCGTTCATCGCCGTGTAAGCGGGGATATTGCGGCGGTTGTCGAGATTAAACGCGAGGCTGTAATAACTCGATAACAGATTTAGATCGGTTCGCAAACTTCTCCAATCGCGCTGTGCGGTGTATTCACGGCGTAAATTTCTTCGCATAAAATCGTCAATTCTAGCGGCGCGGACGAGCAGATTTGAAGCGTCCATATCAACCGACGCGCGACTGTCGAAATTGCGGCGAAGCTGGTCGGTCGAATTTTCGTAATCTTTTACGAATTCGTTAATGTTGTCTTCGCTGTTCGTGTTGTTAAAACGACTGCGGTCGAGCGCGGCATCAAGACTGGTGCGAAACCT
>JAABUN010008855.1_pt1 | contig 10101 bp, 14 predicted proteins | sample 5559311 | NCBI WGS metagenome assembly JAABUN01 (sample SAMN10711877, study PRJNA513370) | rock metagenome | isolation source: Antarctica rocks | place: Antarctica: Victoria Land, Siegfried Peak sud
TGGCCAACCTCGCCGGCTCGCAGATCGGCGCGCGGCTGGCCATCCGGCGCGGGAGCGCCTGGGTGCGGCGGGTGTTCGTCGTGGTCGTCAGTGCCCTGATCCTGCGGTTGGCGTACGACCTGCTGGTGGGTTGACCGGGCCGACGCGGCTCAGGCGCCGCCCTGCTCCCCCTTGGGGGCGCCGGGGACGTGCGACGGCGCGTCCGCCCCCTGCTCGGCGGAGGGTCCATCCGGTTGGTCGGCGGCCGGCTGCTCGTCAGCGGGCGAGCTCGTCCGGCCCCCGGGTGTGCTGGCGGGGTCGGCGGCCTTGGGCTCGGCATCCGTCACCGGGCCGGTGGCGCCCCCCACCCGGACGCCGTCCCGCATGGTCTCGCCCTCCTGGTCGGGCTCGGCGCTCTGCGTGCGACCGTCGTACGGCGGGACGACCCCACCGGGTTCCTGCTCCCCCGGGACGTGCGTGGCGGGTCCGCGCTGGCTGCGCCCACCGCCCATGTCGCCCTCGGGGTGGGTCGGGCTCTGCTCGCTCCCGGACGGTGTGGGCTCGCTCCCGGACGGTGTGGGCTCGCTCCCGGACGGTGTGGACTCGCTCATCGTCAGCCTCCCTGGTCGCCGGCGGGCTGCTGCGTCATCTCCGGGTCGGTCGTGCCCTGCGGGTCGACCCCCGTGTCGTCGTCGCTGTCCGAGGTGCCGGCCGGCCGGTTCGCCGGTCCGGACCCGGGCGGTCCACCCTCGTCGCGCGAGCCCATGGCGCCGCGTTCCTCCTGGGGCTCCTCGGTCGTGCTGTCGGGATGCGACATGGCGCGCTCCTTCCTGGGGGCGGGTTCAGCAGATGCGCGGCAGCGGGTCGCCGACGAGCATGTCGATCAGCCGGTGGCCGCCGAACGACGTGCGGCCGAGCACGCGGCCCGGTGGCTCCTGCCGGACCTCCCCGACGATGGCGGCGTCCTGGCCGGAGGTCACTGCTCGCATCGCCTCGAGCGCCGCGTCAGCGTGCTCGGGAGCGACGAAGGCGACCAGCTTGCCCTCGTTCGCGACGTAGAGCGGGTCGATGCCGAGGATCTCACCGGCACCGAGCACCTCAGGTCGCACGGGGACGCGCGACTCCTCGACCACGATGCCGACCTCGGCGGCCAGGGCGATCTCGTTCAGCACCGTGGCGACGCCGCCGCGCGTGGCGTCACGCATGCAGTGCACCCCGCCACCGACCGCCGAGAGCAGGGCCGACGCCAGCGTCCAGAGCGGCTGGGTGTCGCTGCGCACGTCGGCCTCGATGTTGAGGTCACCGCGGGCCAGCAGGATGGCGATGCCGTGGTCGCCGACCGTTCCTGAGAGCAGCACCTTGTCGCCCGGGCGCACCAGCGCGGGCGAGAGCACGACCCCGTCGTCGATCACGCCGACACCGGTGGTCACGATGTACATCGAGTCGCACTTCCCGCGTTCCACCACCTTGGTGTCCCCCGTGACCACACAGACGTCGGCCGCGCGGGCAGCCGCAGCCATGGCCGTCACCTCCGCCTCCAGCACCTCGGCGGCCAGGCCCTCCTCGAGGACCAGGGCAGCGGACAGGGCGACGGGTCGCGCGCCGGAGACAGCCAGGTCGTTGACGGTCCCGTTGACGGCGAGCTCACCGATCGAGCCGCCCGGGAAGCGGATCGGGCGCACGACGTAGGCGTCGGTGGTCAGCGCCAGGCGCACGGCGCCTGCCGAGGTCGAGGGGCCCACGGTGAGCAGCCCGGCGTCCGACAGCTGCTCCAGGGCCGGGTTCGCCAGGAGCGGGACGACGAGACCCTCGACGAGCGCCCGGCTGGCCTTGCCACCGGCGCCGTGCGCCATGGTGATCCGCTCGTCGCGGAAGCGCTGCGGGCGCCGGCGCATCTGCTCGATCCGCTCGGCGACCTCGGTCTCCGTGACCCCGGCGGCCACCTGCCCTCGCGTGGTCACGTGAGCACCTCAAGAGTCAGGCGCTGCTTGGCGTACTGCCCGTAGTTGTAGTACGCGGCGCAGGCACCCTCGGAGGACACCATGCAGGTCCCGATCGGCGTCTCGGGGGTGCAGGCGGTGCCGAACACCTTGCACTCCCAGGGCTTCAGCACGCCCTTGAGCACCTCACCGCACTGGCACGCCTTGGGGTCGGCCACACGGACGCCGGGCAGCGCGTAGCGCAGCTCGGCGTCGAACTCGGCGTACTTCGGAGCCAGCTGAAGGGCGCTGTGGGCGATGGAGCCGAGGCCGCGCCACTCGAAGAAGGGCCGCAGGGCGAAGACGTCGGCCAGGACCTTCAGCGCCACGGGGTTCCCGTCGTAGGGCACCACCCGGCTGTACTGGTTCTCCACCTCGGCGCGACCCTCGTCGAGCTGCTTCATGATCATGTACACCGACTGCAGCAGGTCCAACGGCTCGAAGCCGGCGCACACCAGCGGCATGCCGAAGTCGCGCGAGATCCACTCGTAGGGACGACAGCCGATGACCGTGGAGACGTGGCCCGGCCCGAGGAACGCGTCCAGGCGCATGTCCGGGGAGTCCAGGATCGCCTTGATGGGCGGCACGATCGTGACGTGGTTGCAGAACACCGAGAAGTTAGCGATGCCCTCCTTGGCCGCGCGCAGGATCGTGAGCGCGGTCGAGGGAGCGGTCGTCTCGAACCCGATGGCGTAGAACACGACCTGGCGGTCGGGGTTCTGCCGGGCGATCCGCAGCGCGTCCAGCGGCGAGTAGACCATCCGGATGTCGGCGCCGCGGGCGTTGGCCTCCAGGAAGGACCCACGGCCACCCGGTACGCGCATCATGTCGCCGAAGCAGGTGAGGATCACGCCCTCCTGCTCCGCGATGGCGATCCCGTCGTCGACCCGCCCCATCGGGATGACGCACACCGGGCAGCCGGGGCCGTGCACCAGCTCGATCGCCTCGGGCAGGTGGTCCTGCACCCCGTACCGGTAGATGGTGTGCGTGTGCCCGCCGCACACCTCCATGATCTTGTACGACCGGCCCGGTGCGCACAGGGCGGTGATCTCGCGGCCGAGCACCTCGGCCAGGTCTGCATCGCGGAACTCGTCGACGAACTTCACCGTCGGCCTCCTGCTGGCGGGAGCTGCTCGAGCGCCACGCCCGCGTGCACGAGCACCTGGTCGCCGGCGACGACGTCGCCGACCAGCTCGGTCGCCACCAGCTCCTCGCGCCCTTGCTCGTCGCGACATCGGGCGTCGGCACCCGCGATCTCGACGACGGTGAGGACGACCGCGACGTCGCCGCAGGTGATGCAGCCGGGACCTGCGTCGTCCTGGGTGCGGGCGCTGCAGGCCGGGACCGCGTTCACTCGATGCTCGATTCGGCCACGGCCTGGAGCTCCTCGGTGAAGGTCTCACCCATCATCTCGAGCATCGACAGGGCTTCTGCCGCCTCCTTCTCGTCGACCTTGCTCATCGCGAAGCCGACGTGGATGAGGACGTAGTCGCCGACCTCCAGCGCGGTGTCCTCCAGCAGACCGATGTTGATCTTGCGCTTCACGCCGACGACGTCGACCAGAGCCAGCTGGTCGTTGTTGCCGGGCAGGAACTCGACCACCTGGCCGGGGATGGCGAGGCACATCTCCTAGTCCTGCCCGACGTGCGTGTGGGCGGGCACGAGCTCGGGGTGACGGTCCGGCGGCGCGGCCACGTCAGCGTACTGCAGCCACTCGAGGACGACGTCGTCCCCGCCCTCGGCCGCGACGTCGAGCGACCCGCAGGACGGACAGGCCGGGGACGGGTCCGGCGACGCGAAGTCGGCCCGGCAGTCCATGCAGTGGCCGAGCACCGGGACGACGACGACCTCGGTGGTGGCTCCCTCCGCCGGCCCTCCCATGGCGACCAGCTGGAAGGACTGCTCGAAGGCGTCGGCGACGACCCGGTGGACGGCACCGATCCGCACCCCGACCCGGGTGACCCGGCGGTTGCCTGCCCTGCGGTGGACCGCCTCCAGAACACCTTCGCAGTAGCTCATCTCGTGCACGTCACAGCCCCCTACATCGATCGCATGCGCAGGTAGCGCTGGACATCCGGAACGGACCGGATCCCGAGGGCGACGCCGAACAGGGCGACCAGGCCCAGCACGCTGGTGGTGACGATCCCGACTGCTCTCATGACAGGTCCTCCGAGGACGGTGCGAACGCGGATGCGCGGCTGCGCTCCGCCGGTCGTGCGGGGGTTCGGCCCGGCTCCGGGCGCGACAGACCCAGCTGCTGCTCGAGCACCTCGTGCACCAGGGCCACGGCCCGCTCGACAGCCCCCTGCACCGCCGGCGTCAGGCCCATGCCCTCGCCGACGTCGCCGGGCTGGCAGCCCACGACGTACGTCGGCGGCAGCGCGCCGCCCAGCTGGCCCAGGCTCGCCAGCACCGAGACCGGTGCCATCCCGTGGGCATCGAGCTCGCCCTCGCCCAGGTCCTCCGGCCGGACCTCCAGGACGCAGAGGTCCCCCGGCACGCCCTGCCCGGGCAGGGCGTCGACGACGACCAGTGCGTCGTAGCCGTCCAGGAGGTCGTAGGCGAGGTGCATGCCGCGGATGCCGTAGTCGACGACGCGGACGCCGACCGGCAGCGGACCTGCCGTGAGCCGCCGGGCGACCTCGCTGCCGAACCCGTCGTCGGTGAGGAACAGGTTGCCGATCCCGGCGACCAGCACGCCGTTCCCGCTCGGCCGGCCGCTCATCGCGCGTCCTCCCGGGCAGGCAGCGGCTCGATCTCCTCCGGGCCGAAGTAGTAGTAGCGCCCGGTCGCGCCGTAGAGGTCGCTGCCGGGGTCGTCCTCGAGCATCACCGCGACGTGCGTGCGGCCGTCGACGTCGGCGTAGACCCGCGAGACCACCGCCGTCATCCCGGCGAGGAACAGGTCCTGGGCATCAGCGCGACGCGAGGGCCGCAGGAGCACCCGGCAGCCCTGGGAGACGGAGGTGCCGGCGACGAGGACCCCGTCGGTCTCGGGCGCCGCCCGCGAGTCCTGCCCCTCGTCCCACCACGGGACCTCGTCCTCGACGACGGGGTCGGCGGCAGCGGGCCGCTGGGCACCGTGCAGCCGCCCCATCGCCTCGTCGCTCATCGCGTCGCAGCGGGCCAGGATGGCCGCCGCCCGCGGGTCGGTGCCCCGGGCCTCCGCCTTCTCCCCGTCGGTCATGGTCATGACCCGGAGCGTGAGGATCTCGTCGATCTCGGTCGCGTCGAACAGGTCGCCCGCGCTCTCGGGCGCGATGGTCGGGTGGTCGCCGAGGATGATCGGGGCGACGAGCACGGCGCCGGCGCCGGCGTCCTCGGACACGAGCACGGGCCAGCAGCGGTCCTGGCGGCAGGAGCGGGCGTCCGGGTCCGCCCAGTCGGGTCCGTCCAGCAGCGAGACGGCCGTCGCGTCCCGGGCAGTCAGGAGCAGGTGCGTGCCGACGAAGGAGTAGCGGGCGGCGACGTCGCGATCGGACCAGCCGTCGACGGCGCCTGGCGTCCACGACGTGGTGTTGTCGACGCGCAGCCCGAGCACGGTGAGCCGCGCGTCGAGGCCCGGCCGCGGGTGGAGGGCCAGCGTGGCCGAGACGGCCTCCCGGCGCCGGACGAGCCGTCCGACGACCTCTCCCCGCTCCAGCAGGTCCTCGACGTCCTCGCCACCGGGCACGTCGACCGGGAGCACCGCCGGCAGCAGCGGCAGGGCGCGCAGCGACACCTCACGCGGGACGGCCTCGTGGAAGGGGATCCACCGGCTGCCCTCGACCAGCAGGTCGTCGACCTCCTCCCAGCCCTCACCCATCCGCCGCTCGACCGTGCGCGCCTGGACCTGCAGGAAGCGCAGGTGCAGGTCGACGGCCGCCGCGGGACCAGCCTGCAGGAGGACCTCGGCCGACATGGCGGGCAGCTCGCCGACACCGGCCTCGGCGGCACCCTCCGGACCGAGAACCCCGAACTGCCACCGCACCACGTTCTTCGACGACGACGCGCGGTACGGGTAGAGCAGGTAGCCCTCGTACAGCACGGCGTCGGCGACCTGGCGGGCTGATGTCAGGCTCATGACGTCACCGCTGCGGCGGGCAGCAGGCACGCGAGTGTCTGCTCCCACGATGTCAGGCCGTGCGCCGTGCGGTAGCGCGCCAGTGCCTCGAGCGACTCTCGCTCCAGTCGGATCCACCCGGCGCCCGGGTAGTAGAGGTCCATGAGTCGACGCCAGGTGCTCACCGGCATCCGGCACGACGCCTCGAGGGACCACGACAGCTGCTCGACGGCGAACCCCGTGGCGCCCCGGGTGAAGGCGGTCCCGCTGAGCAGCAGCACCAGCGGCACGTCCCCTCCCCGGAGCGCGGCGAGGTACTTGGTGGCGCTGACCTCGAAGTCGTAGGTGCACAGCACCGGCAGGTCGACCTCGCAGCTGCCCGAGAAGCCCTGGACCATCGCGGTGGCGTGCGTCCACAGGAACGGCTTCAGTGTCGTGCTGTAGCGCTCCGAGGTGCCGAACAGGTCGGCGAGCCCCTCCTGTTCGGCCGGGTCGTACGGCCGGCGCTGCGGCTCGATGCGGAGCTGGCAGCGCAGGGCAAGGGCGTGCACCACCTCCCCGCTGGACTCGGTGATCCGCAGCCGGAACAGCAGGTGCGGCGCTGCGGCGTGGGCCTGTGGCTGCACGTCGAGCACGACGAAGGACAGGTCGGTCATGGCGACGCCGCCGGGGTGCTCCGGCTCCGGACCGTGTCGAAGAACTCGGCCAGCCTCCGGCGCACGTCGGAGCCGCCGTCGAACCCCCGCCACAGCGTGCGCAGGTGCCCGACCAGCTCGTAGCAGACGTCGATCGGGACGAGGAAGGCCTCCACCTGCGACCGGTTCGTGTGCACCAGGAGCGCCTCCACGTCCGATTGCAGGGTGGCCAGGCCCGGCGCCGCGGCGACCACCCGCTCCCAGGCGTCCAGCGAGAGCTCGGACTCCGTCGCGCCGGCGGGACCGGGGTAGAAGGCGACCACCCGGCTGAGCGCGGAGTTGACGAACAGGAAGGCGGTGCCGACCGGCAGCTCCAGCTCGTCCCAGACCGGTGCCGGCAGGTCCGCGAACGACAGGTACCTGCCGGGGACCGCCCGGTAGGCCAGTGCCGCGTCGTCGTGCGTGAAGAGCAGGTAGCAGGGCCGGCAGGCGCACAGCAACGAGCGGGTGCTGACGTTGACGACGTGGGAGTGCTGGTCGGCCACCGGCGCCCCGCACATCTCGCACCGCTCGTACGGCGAGGGCGCGGGGCGGCTGGCCCGGATCCGCGAGAGCACCGAGAGCGCAACCGGACCGGGGCTCACACCGCGACCGCCGTACGAAGGGCCAGCTCGACGATTCCAGCACGCTCGAGCAGCGGGATCGGCTCGAGGTGACGCCCGGGTACCTCGAGGTCCGCACCGGCAGCGCGGACGTCGAAGCGGGCACCGCATCCGCGGCAGGTCAGGACGGCGCTGCCCGGAAGGGCCGGGGACCGCTGCAGGCCCGCCCCGTCGAAGCTCTCGGCGCAGCCGGGGCATCGGTCGCGGTAGGCGTAGACGCCGGACAGCAGCCGGCAGAGCACGACCCCCACGTCGCCGACCGTGCCGCGCTGGACGCCACCGACCGCGATCTCGTCCACCCGGCCGAACGTCGTCCAGGCCACCCCGCCCGTGGGCTCCGAGGACCGCAGCCGGGCGCTGAGCTGCGCGACCGGGATCAGTCCGGGCGAGGCCGGCGCCTCCGCCACGTCGATGCGCACGACCTCCGGTGCAGCAGCACGGATCGCGTCCTCGACCGCGAGCTCGAGCGTCACGGCGGAGGAGGCGCAACCGTCACAGCTGCCGAGCAGCTGCAGCCGGACGACGCCCTCGGACGTCACCTCGAGCAGGCGCACGTCCCCGCCGTGGGAGCCGAGGTAGGGACGCACGTCGTCCAGCGCCCGCTCGACCCGCTCCTGCACGCTGTAGGGGTGCAGCCCGTGCACCAGCAGCAGGCTCGACACCAGCTCGTCGTCGGCCAGCTCGGCGAGCAGCTGGTCGTCCAGCGCCCCTGCCTCGTGCGCGAGCTCGAGCAGCCGCTCGATCCCTGCCCCGTAGAGCTCGACGACCAGGCGCACGAGCTGCTCGGCCCGCTCGCGCGCAACCGGGCCGGCAGCGGTGCTGGCCTCCAGCAGGAGCTCGATCCGCTCTCCGGTGGTGGCAGCGTCGACCGTGGCGGTCATTCCTCCGCCGAGACGGCCGCGGTGGGCGAGTGGACCTTCTTGAGCGTCTTGCCCTCACCGAGGTACATGTGGACGCCGCACGGCAGGCAGGGGTCGAAGCTGCGGACGGTGCGCATGATGTCGATGCCCTTGAAGTTCTCCCGGCTGTTCTCCTCGAACAGCGGCTGGTCCTGCACCGCGTCCTCGTAGGGGCCGGGGGTGCCGTACACGTCGCGCGGGTTGGCGTTCCAGGGCGTCGGCGGGTAGGGGTGGTAGTTCGCGATCTTGCCGTCCCGGATGACGAGGTGATGGGAGAGCACGCCGCGCACCGCCTCGGTGAAGCCGCAGCCGATCGCCTGCTCCGGGACCTCGAAGCTCTCCCAGGTCTTGGTGCGCCCGGCCCGGATCTCCTCGAGGGCCTTCTCGCAGAAGTGCAGCGCCTGCGCGGCCGCGAAGGCCTGGAAGTAGCTGCGCGCGCGGTTGCGCTCGAGCGTGTTGCTCCACTGCGGGATCTTCCACTCCAGGTCGACCGGACCCTTCAGCGACGTCTTGGGCAGGTGGATCTGGACGCTGGTGCCCGTCGCCTTGACGTAGCCGGTGTCGACCAGGCCGGCCAGCGCCGTGGACCACAGCCGGGCCAGCGGGCCACCACCGGTGTCCAGCGCGAGGTGGTCCTTGCCGTCGTGCCACCGCGGCGACATGACCCAGCTGTACTTGTCGTCGAGGTCACGCTTCTGCGGCTTGGGGTTCGTGTGCTGGTTCCACGGGTGCCGGCGGTCCACCGGGTTGCCGAGGGGATCGTTCTTGACGAACATCTCCTGGTCGTCCCAGTCGTCGTAGTACGAGCTGCCGAGCAGGATCCGGATGCCGAGGTTGATGTCGACCAGGCTCGTCGTGACGAGCTTGCCATCGACGACGACGCCCGGGGTCACGAACATCTTGCGACCCCACTCCTCCATGTCCTTGTACTCGAAGTTGCAGAACTCCGGGTCCTGGAAGGAGCCCCAGCAGCCGAGCAGCGTGCGGCGCAGGCCGACCTTCTCGTAGCCGGGCAGCGCGTCGTAGAAGAAGTCGAACAGGTCGTCGTGCATCGGCACGACCTTCTTCATGAACTCCACGTAGCGCATCAGCCGGATCTGGTAGTCGGTGATCAGCTGGATCGTCGCGACCGTGCCGACCCCGCCGGGGTAGAGCGTCGAGGGGTGGACGTGCCGGCCCTCCATGAGGCAGAACATCTCGCGGGTCCAGCGGCTGACCTGGAGGGCCTCTCGGTAGAACTCCCCGGTGAACGGGTTCAGCGCACGCATGATGTCGGCGATGGTCTTGTAGCCGTGCGCGGCTTCACCGGCGCAGCGGGTGTTCTCGGCCTTGGCGAGGACCCCGGGGTTGGTCTCCTTGACCATCCGCTCGCAGTAGTCGACCCCCACCAGGTTCTCCTGGAAGATGTTGTGGTCGAACATGTACTCGGCGGCCTCGCCGAGGTTGACGATCCACTCGGCGAGGTTGGGCGGCTTCACGCCGTAGGCCATGTTCTGCGCGTAGCAGGAGCAGGTCGCGTGGTTGTCACCGCAGATGCCGCAGATCCGGCTCGTGATGAAGTGCGCGTCGCGCGGGTCCTTGCCCTTCATGAAGATGCTGTAGCCGCGGAAGATCGACGACGTGCTGTGGCACTCGGCCACCGTCATGTTGGCGAAGTCGATCTTGGTGTAGATCCCGAGACTGCCGACGATGCGGGTGATCGGGTCCCAGGCCATCTCGACCAGGCCCTTGTCCTTGGAGCTCGTGGCGCCGGTCCGCGGAAGTGTCGACGTCATCGGAGTCCATCCCTGGGGTCGGTGGGGGAGCCCGCAGGGAGCAGGTGCGGCCCGCGGTCGTTCAGTGGCGTTGCGGCCGCTCGGCGGCCGCCGACTACCAGGTGCGCGTGGCGCCGGTGAGGAGCTCGCGC
>JAABUN010008856.1_pt1 | contig 10100 bp, 7 predicted proteins | sample 5559311 | NCBI WGS metagenome assembly JAABUN01 (sample SAMN10711877, study PRJNA513370) | rock metagenome | isolation source: Antarctica rocks | place: Antarctica: Victoria Land, Siegfried Peak sud
TGGGCCCGCCCGTACCCGTCACCGCGATCTCGTGGATATGCAGGTGGCGCAGCCACCGCAGCCCCAGTACGACCTGGCCACAGTCGTCGGCGTCCCGAGCCGGCCGATACTCCTCTTTGCCCACGACCTTGTCCAGTAGGTCGTCCAGGGCTGCCACCCACCACACGGCCTCGACGGCGGCTGTCCAGGTAGCGAAGGCGTCGCTGCTCGTGCTCTGGCTCCTGACCCCCGCCGCCTCAGCCGCTTGGCGGGCCCAATGCATCGCACGCATCCGCCCAGGCGCGGGTGTCGCCACCGCGTATCCGTCCGTCCAGCGCGCGGTCCGTGACGGGTCGGCGCGGTCGGCGCTGTGTTCCGTCACCTCCAGTGCCATGGACAGATGCTAATCAGCGGTCCTTCACAGACTCGTCGTTGAGGTCCACGCGAGTCCCGCAAGCCGAACGGTCTGCGGGAAACCCGCTGGTCAGTGTGCCTACGCGTGCGGGCGCGTCCCGGATGCCCCGTCCGGACGCGATCACCGATGGGGTGCCTCTAGCGGGGACACTTTGATTCACAGCTACGGGGCGGAGGCGTCCCTTCCGTCGCTCGCCCGCCAGCTCCATCTATCGCAGGTTTCACGCAGAGAATCAGCTCGGCCAGTGCCGTCGCGGTGACGCGCGGTGGATCGATCGTGAGGGCCGTTGGGGTGACGGTGACCGGCTCCCCCGTGCCGTGACCGCACCTGCGGTGATTATCACGGTGCGCTTGGGTGTCGCCCCTGGCTTCCGGCGAGCGCTTGGGGTGTGCGGGCATCACAGCGACCCCCTCGGCTGTCGCCGCCACCGTCGAATCTGGTCAGCCGTCGACTTCCCCGGTGGTCTCGTCGACGGTGTGCCTGTCGATGACCCGCAACCGTAAACCGCCTCCGGGTGGCGAGGGGTCCACGCAGGTGTCGCGGTCCTCCTGGTACGCCTGTTGCCGTCGTGGGTTTTCGGCAAGGTGACGGGCGTGCCGGCTCTTGGCCGGCCAGGGCTGGTGGGTCTCCTCACAGATGCTGCGGGTGCGGGTGGCCATCCGGTCTAGGAACAACGGCAGCGCGTGGCGGTGCCACTCCTCCAGGGCGGCGCCGGTGAACTCCAGGCCGGCGTGGTGGCGTCGGTCGGCCAGGACGGCGATCTCGTGGACCAGGTGGGGGTGGAAGGGCCAGCACGGCGGGATCATGGTGGTGGCCTCCCACACGTACTCGGTGTTGACCCAGGTGACGACGTCTTCGAGCCAGGCCCACAGTTCGACCCGGTGGGCCGGGGTGGTGACCGATCCTGGGTCCCAGGGCCGGGGCAAGGTGTCCAGGTCTGCGAGGGCTTTGAGGTCGTGGGGGTCACCGTCGTTCGCCTTCCCCAAATCCCGATAAGCGTTGCGCAGCTCGCGTCCGGGGGTGGGGAACGCAAGCACCAGGGGGTACGGGGGACGGCCTGCATGGTGTCGGGTGGGACGGTCGTCGTCGCGCGGGGTCACGGGTTGGCTTCGGGGTTCAGGTCGCGCCGGTGGGCCTCTGCCAGGGCCGCGGTGGTCCTGGCCCCTGCGGGGACGACGGTCCGGCGTTGCGCGGTGAGCCGGTCCCGCAGGTGCGCTTGGTCGGCCAGGAGCTGCTTACCGGCGCGGCCGTCGATGCACCGGGTTAGCCGGGCGATGAGGGGTTTGCCGTTTTCGGCGATGACCAGGGCGTGCCGCTCGCCCAGTTGGCGGATCTCGGACCCAGTCAACACGGGGATGTCGTCCCCGGACACGCTGCGGCCGGCCCGGTGCCCGGTGGACCAGCTGGTACGGGCGACCCGGGTCTTGCCGAGCAGGTCGGAGACTTCCTGGTTGAACGCGACGTCTTTGGACCCGCCGAAGATGACCAGGTTGTTGGTCAGCCCGAGCACGGCGCGGGCTTCTTGTTGTCCGAAGATGCCGTCGAGCTGGGCACGGGTCTGCGCGGCCCAGATGAACGACAACCCCAGTGCCCGTTCGTTGGCCATCCGGGTCCGCAACGTGGGCAACGGGGCGGTGGAAGGCAACTCGTCCAGGCAGGCCAGCATCGGCGGGCACAACCTCCCCCACGCAGACTGCTGTGCGGCGTGTAGGGCGGTGTCCAGGACGTGCTCGGCCAGCGCGGTCATCAACGGTGACGCGGACGCGTAGGGGTCTTCCCTACCGAGCAGGTAGATCGTCCCACCCCGTGCGAGGACACCGGTGATGTCGGTGGCGGGCCGACCGGGGCCGGGGACGCACCGGGCACGGATGGGTTCTTGGAAGAACAACGCGAGGGCTTGTTGCACGGTGGTGGTGGTGTTCCCGGCGGTCCGTTCGTCGCCGTGCAGGGCGCCGTGCAGCAGCCCAGCCCAAAACGGGGCGGCGTGCGGGTGGCTGCGCAGGATCTCCCCCGGTTCGGCGCTGTGGTGCGGGTGCGCCACCCACCGCAACACGTCTTCGATGCTGCGCCCGGTCAGGGCGGCGGCGTGGAAGTAGGCCTGGATCACTTTGGCGGCTTCGGCGGCGTAGAACCGGGCGCTTTGGTCGCCGTTCCCTTCGGCGAGCGCGCCTTTGATGGTGCCGGCGGTGAACGCTTTGGCGCGGCGTTCGGCGACCATCGCGTCCACGCACCCTTCGATCGGGTCCCACACCAGTTCGGGCAGCCCAGGCACCAAACCGAACGGGTCGAGCACCAGGCACGGCCTGCCCCCAGCAGCGCGGGCGGTGAATGTGAGCAGCAGGTCCTCGGGTTTGGTCAACGTGACCAACGCGGGACCGGGGGCGGCCAGCAGGGCGGGGGTGAGCAGGTCCAGGGTCTTGCCGCAGCCTTGCGGGCCGATGACCCCGGTGGTGCGGTCCCACGGCACCCACAGGTGCCCGCCTCGGGGTTCCCGGGCACGGCCCAGGCGCCACCCGACGTCCCGCGGATCGGAGTTCGTCATCTCGCCCGCTTCGATGGGTACAGGTCGGGGCGGACGACCCTACGCACCTTCCGCAGCCGGGTCAGGCCGAGGAGCTGCTCGGCCTGTGCCTTGGTGGCCATGCCGCGGACCCGGCGGCCCCACCGGCCGTAGACCCACACCCCCACCACCAGGGCACAGACCAGCACGACCAGCTCGGTGACCGCCATCCACACGTACAACACACCGGGGGTGGCCACCGAAGCGGACACTTGGGTGAGGCCGGCGGTCGCGTCACCGCGGACCAGATCGACCGTGCTGGTGAACAGGTCGGTGGCCGGCGGGAACGTGATCCCGGCGCCGGCGGTCAGGTTCGCCAGGACCCGGCCGGTGTGGGCACCGAGGACGAGCACCAACAGCACTGCGCAGGCGATGCCCAGGGGGATCTCCCAGGTGTGCGGGTAGGGGTTGTGCCGTCGGTCGCGTTGCATCAGCCAACTCCATATCGCTTGTTCGTCTGTCTCCCCGTAAGCCCGCACCGGGTGGTCCTGACTGTCACTGCATGGTTGGTCAGGGCGTGGTGGTGGGGTGGTCCGTGATGGACCCGACCCGCCAGATCTGGAAGATGGCCCGCTCGGCCTGCTCGTCGGCGTAGGAGAAGTGCCCGACCCCCAGCCGCGGGTTGACCGCCTCGATGGTCGTTGTCGTGGCGGGGTCCCACACGAAGCCGACGTGCCCGATGACGTCCGGGCCGAGGTAGGAGTCGGAGAAGACCAAATCGCCCGGTCGCTCCGCCCCTGGTTGCACCCGGTGGCCGTTGCCCAACGCGAGCCAGTCCCGTTGCGCAGCCGCGGTGCGCGGCGCGGAGATGCCGACCTGGGCCAGAGCCTGCTGGGTGAGGCTGGAGCAGTCCCACACGTCGGGCCCGTTGGCGCCGAGCACATAGGTTTCCCCGGCCTGGTCGGCGGCGAACCCCAGCACCGTCTTGAGGCGTTCGTTGCTGATCGGGGGCAGGGTCGGGTCACCGGGGCCGGTGCCGGGGCCGCAGTCGGTGGGGTCGGCCAACACCACCCCACCGCCATAGGCGGCGGCGTAGGCCAGGACGTCGTTGACGTACCAGGTGGCATGGTTGTACGCGAACAGTGCCTGTCTCACCCCGTCAGGGCCGTCGGTGACCCCGGAACGGGTCAGGTAGTTGGCGGCGGAGTGGACACTGTCCGCGTCGTCGCCGATGTCGATGGTCCCGTCGTGGTTGCCGTCGACACCCATGGCCGCGAACGTGGCCGGCATGAACTGCATCAGTCCTTGCGCGCCGGCGGTGCTGGTGGCCGTGTTCGCGCCGTGCGCCGTTTCGGCCATCCCGATCCCGGCCAGCAGGGTCCACGGCAGGTTGTACCGTTCGCCAGCCTGCACGTAGAGCTTCTTGATGTTGGCCGGGACCGGCACGGCGGGGTTGGTCAGGGACGCTCGACGTGGTTGGCCTGGGGCCGGCAGGGGAAACCCGACCCCGCCTTCCCCGTCCACCGGCAACCCCGGCACCGGGGCCGGGTCTGCGGGGGAGGGTGCGATCGCGAGACCGTTCAACGGTGCCCCTCGCGCCAGCATGAACGGCAAAGGATCAACCGGGGTGCCGCCGGTGTGGACCTCGAAGTGCAGGTGCGCCCCCGTGCTGGCCCCGGTAGACCCTTCCACCCCGAGGCGTTGGCCCGCGTGCACGGTGTCCCCGGTCGCCACGTCGAGCCGGGCCAGGTGCAAATACCTCGTGGTGACACCACTCCCGTGGTCGAGCGTCACGGTGTTCCCGCCCGTCGTCGTGGTGGTCGCGGTGGTGACGGTCCCAGCGTTGACGGCGACGACGGGTCCGGGGGCCGGGTGGGTGACCAGGTCGACCCCGGCGTGCAACCGGTCCTCCAGATGAATGGGGTGGAACCTGGTCCCGAACCGTGAGGTCACTGTGTACGCCTGGTGCACCGGGGGCCGCCACTGCCCCGTGGCCGGCAACACGCCACGGCAGGGTGTGGTGGCCACTTGTTCGCCGACCGCTGGGCTGGCCACTGCGGTCAGGACCACTGCGGCGGCCAGGGGGGCGCCGAGGACCAGGGCCACGACGGCGGCCACCAGGACGACGACCTTGGTCACGGGCGTGGTCCCCTCACCTGGTGCTGGGTCAGGACCGCGTCCTCGGCGAGGTCCATGCCACCGGCGGTGACATTCGCTGCGGCTGTGGGCTGGTCGGGGCCAGCATCGACGCACCCACCGGTTACCTGTCGACCGTGGGGCATCTTAAACTCACCAGCGAAGACAAGCAGCCTGCGCGGACGTGAGCCGTGCGTAAGCAGGCGCGCTCCGGGCGCGCCGAAGCAACCTGCGGCGGGCCGGTCGAGACGCTCGGGTAGATTTCGTGGACGATGAACGCTCAGGGCCGGCCCGGGCCGCCACAGCAACACCAGGCACGCCGGCTGCGTCGGATCGTGCTGGTCGTGGCGATGTTGAACCTGTCCTACTTTTTCGTCGAGTTCTCCGTCGCCCTGGTGGCCGACTCGGTGTCCTTGCTCGCGGACAGTGTCGACTTTTTGGAAGACACCTCGGTCAACCTGCTGATTTTCATCGCCTTGGGTTGGCCGTTGGCCAGGCGGGCCGTGATGGGCAAGGCGATGGCGGTGGTCATCCTCGGTCCGGCAGCCGTGGCCGGGTGGGTGGCGATCGGGCGGTTCTCGCAGCCGGTGGCACCCCAGGTTGTTCCCGTCGTGCTGGCGTCGTTGGGGGCCATCGTGATCAACGGGACCAGCGCCTGGCTGCTGGTCCGGGTGCGTCACCACGGCGGTTCGCTGTCCAGGGCGGCGTTCCTGTCGGCCCGCAACGATGTCCTGGTCAACGTGGCCATCATCACCATGGCCGCCATCACACTGTGGTCCACCTCGGGATGGCCAGATTTGATCCTGGGCTGCTTCATCATCGGGTTGGCGGTGCACGCGGCCCACGAAGTCTGGGAGGTCAGCGAAGAAGAGAGGCTGGCCGCCAAGGCCCTGGCCGGGGACGCCATCGACTGACCCGGTCCCAGCGACCGCACCGGGCGGGTGACCCCCACGGGGAGACAGGTTCGCCGCACATGGGCACGCACACCAGCTCGGGGGGCTGTGGGTGTTCAGGTGCGGGCCAGGACCGTCACTGTTCATCGGAACGTCTGACCTGCGCCGGCGATGGCCTGGTTGGTGAACGCCAACTCGGCCTCGAGGGGGTGCAGCACGGTTTGCACCTGGTAGGCCCGTTCCCCGACCTGCCACAGGGCACGGCCGGTGGCTTGCACCGCCCACCTGGTGATCACGTCGGTAGCCAGGGGGCCCAGGCCCAGCAACGTGTCCAGCTCGGTGGCGACCCCGGTTCGTTGTCCGTGCAGGATTTTGATGTCGGCCAGGTGCAGCAGGTCTTTGGCGATGGTCTGGGCCTGGGTCCCGTGGTCCCCGGCGGACAGCAGGTCGGAGGGTTTGTGGGCGATGGCGTACTGGATGTCGCCGCCGCGGCCGGCGACCCCGCGGGACAACCGCAGGTCCGCGTCGAAGCTTTTGACGGCTTCGGGGCCCAGCCGTAGCTGCTTCCACGACTCGTCGCGGACCACGATTCGCAGGTCCCCAGCAGGGGCGACCTCCCGCATACCCCGGCCCCAGGAGTTCAGGCAGGTCAACGCGACCCCGATGGCCTCATCCCCCAACGGTTCCAGTCGGGACAGGGACAGTGACTGGATGGGCGCGGCCCAGTCGATGTCGATGGTCGTGTGGTCGTCGAACAGCCCGGCCAGTGCCCCGCTCACCAGCTGCCCGAGGGCGTCCCGCAACAACCGGGTGGAGTCCAGAAAGTCCCGTGCGGTGGCGTACCGGCACTGGGTGATCAGGGTTTTGGTGGGGGTGTCCAGGGCGTGCCACAACGCGGGGATGGTGGTCTCGGTCAACCGGGTGGCGGCCCGGTCATACCCGGTCAACTGCGCCAGCGCGGCCTTGACCACTGCCTCGTCGGAGGGTCCGAACGGGACCCGGTGCTCCCCCAGCTGTTGGGAGGCGACCAGGCCGCGGACCAGGGTCAACCACCTCCCGAACACCACCGCAGCCCTTGACTGCGCGGCGACGGCGTCGAGGTGGTCCCACCCGGTGGCCAGGGGCCCCAACGCGAGGGGGTTGACCCGGGCCGGCAACCCTGGCCCGAGCCGAATCGGTTCCACACCCAGGAAGGCGCACAGGGGTTCGTACTCGTCCTTGGGGTCGCCCAAGATCAGGGTGCGGTACCCGAAGTCCATCATCCGCAAACAGAACGCCTTCGTGGTCGCGGACTTGCCGGTGCCCGGTTTGCCGAAGCAGAAAATGTTGGGGTTGGTCACCGGCACGTCGTCTCGCAGGACCCACCCGAGGGGGTCGCAGTAGAACGCCGACCCGGACAGCATGTCGATGCCCATCTGTGCGCCGGTCGGGGCCAGGCCGGGGGTGGCGATGAACGGCCACAAGACGGGGGCCTGGTCACTGGTCATCCGCCACGCCACGACGGGTGCGGTGGCCGGGGACCACCCGGCGCCGGCGGTCCGCGGGCCGTGCCTCGGGGCCGGCGCGAACACCCGGGCCGCCCGGGAGGCTTTGGCCGGGGTGGGGGTGGTGGGCAGGTCGTGCCCGAAGTCGGCCAGCAACCGGGTCACGTCCCGCCCACCAGCACCACCCCTACCCCTGCCCCTACTGTTGCTGCCAAACCCCCGTCGGCGTGTGGTGTGCGGCTTCATGTCAGGCGATCTTGCGGTGTAGCCCGGTGCCCAACGGGATGACCGACGCGGCGAACGCGGCGTCGTGGGCCAGGTCCAGGCGCAACGGGGCGAACCCGGCCCGGCGGATCGAGGCGTCCAACGCCCGCCCGGCCTCGGCGACCCGGGTCGTTTTGGGCACGGTGACGGTGACCACGGCGTAGGGGTGGGTCAGCGCGGCACCGCGGGCCAGCTTGGACTCGATCCGGCGGACTTTCGCGGTCTCATCACCGGTGGTGGTGGACTGTTTCACCCTGGCTTTGGACCGCAGCGTCTCACCGAGGTCGGCGGCCCACTCACTGGACGCGGACTGCCGTCCCGCCCTACCCGGGGCCACCACCGGAAAGCACACCATCAGGCAGCGCCGCTCCCCCGCATGCCGGGTGGTCAACACCGGCGCGAGGGCTCCCATGGCCGCGCCTTTGACCGGCAGCTTGATCGTGGCGCTGATCGAGTTCCACGCGTCGTGGCTGTAATGCCTCGGGGCGGGGTCGGCACCAGACGGGCCGGCCATCGCCCACGGCACGTCCGCGTTCACCGAAACGTCGCTGTGCTGGTCGGCGAGGGCCGCGATGATCCCGGCCCGGTCCCCGGGGGCGAACCCGGTACGGCACGCCACCGCCAACGCTGGGCTGGTCAACCAGTCCACGCTGGTGGCGCCCAAACCGGACCGGGCGTGCGCCTCGAGCTCGGTCGCGGTCCCGTACAGGACCCTGGCCCGGCCGGTCAGGCCGCCGCCGGACTCCCTAGCGGCCTTGCCCAACCGGGACTCCGGCACCACCACGGTCAGGTAGGCCTCGGTGCGCACCGACGCGGATGTCACGGCGGCGTGCACGTCGTCGTTCACGGCCCGGGCTGCGGGCGGGCCGTCTGGTGCCCGGTGTCGGGTGATCCACTCGTGTCGTTCGGCGCCGTCCTCCCCGACGGTGCGGACCATCAGGATGACCTCACTGACCAGTTCGGTGCGGGTGGCCAAATCCAGGAGTTGCGCCAGTCCGTGCCCGTAGGCGTCCCGGTCCTGCGTTTCGCACAACCCCAACCCGGGGTGCACGATCCTGGCGGTCAGGGCCCAGGTGGCCTCGGCGTGGTTCTGGATGATCGCGACCCGGGTGTGGGTGGGGCCGTGCGGGGGTCCTTCGTGAATCTGTACCCCGGCCAGGGCCCCGGGCAGGTCCACCGTGTCCAACGGCGTTGCCCGCCCGGTGGTGGCACGTGCCCGGAACCTGGTCCACCCGGACAGGGCGCCGAACGCGAACCGCACCATGGTCACTGCCCACCCGGTGGCTGAGCGGCCCCGGACCGGGGTCACCGTGACCGCGACCAGGACCACCCACAGGCCAGCGAGTAACCCGGCGGTGGGCCAGGCCTGGCGGGAGACCGCCGCCGCGACCGGCAACACGGTCAGGGAGACCAGTGCCAGTTGTGGTCCGGACAGGCCGAAAAACCAGCCGATCCGGGCACGGGAGTAGTCGGAGTAGATGCTCATGGTCAACGTGGCCTTTCCAAGTGGTTAGACGGGGGGCACTACGGCAGCGGCTTCCGCACCACCGGCAGTCCCCCCGGCGTCACCGGGACCGGCACCGCCGGTACCACCGGCGGTGGGCCCCGGGGTGGGTGGGGTGGTGGGTTGCTGGCCGTCGTTGTCCTGGTTCTCCACACCGCGGCCCTGCGGGTTGAAACCCCTGCCTGGTCTGCGGTCGTTCACGTCGGGCACGTACGTGTTGTGCCCCACGCCCATCTGGTTGGTGGCATCCGCGGCGACCACGGCACCCTTGCCGCCCACGGCCGCCATCGCACCCAACGCCAGGGAGGCGCCGCCGCCGATGGCGGCGCCCACCGGCCCCAGGGCGGCACCCGCCGCACCGAGCAGGCCTTGGGTGGCCTGCGCGGCCTTGGCGGACGTGTCGTCCTGCCCGGACCGTTCGGCCTGGGACCGGCCCTGGTCATCGGTGGACGACGCGGCGTCCGTGGTCCCCGACGAGGCACCACCACTGTTGCCGGTCAGGAGGCCTTGGAGGCCGCCGACGCCGGCCAACCCGGCCCGCATGGCCGCACCGGAGCTGGTGCCGGGGTCCACGAACGAGAGCAGCTTGAACAACACCAACGGGGAGAAGCAGGCGATGCAGATCAGGATCACCCCGGGCACCGCGGTGCCCACCGCGGCGCCGACACTGTCGTTGTCGGTGACGATGACACCGTTGGTGAACTGCACACCCACCCCGAGGACCAGGACCAGCAGCACCGGGGTGAACGCGGCGGCGTGGAACCAGCGCAGGCTCTTCCAGAACCAGGCCCGCCCGACGTCGCTGACCAGTCCGGCGGCGGCGATCGGGGCGGTGGCCACCAGCACCAGCAGGGCCCCGGCCCGGGTGAGCATCACCACCAGGTGTCCGACGGCGGCGAACACCAGGAACAGGCCCATGATGCCC
>JAABUN010008857.1_pt1 | contig 10100 bp, 11 predicted proteins | sample 5559311 | NCBI WGS metagenome assembly JAABUN01 (sample SAMN10711877, study PRJNA513370) | rock metagenome | isolation source: Antarctica rocks | place: Antarctica: Victoria Land, Siegfried Peak sud
CTGGCATCGACTCATCCCGCGTGCGTCGTCAGCCACGCCCAGCCACTCGGGAAGCTGAAGCGGAACTTCCGCCTCAGGTCACTAGTCAGGCGCTGCAGAGCGTCGCCACGGAGCCTCGTCGAGGCTCCTCCGGGCTGACTCTCATCGGCGGTTGGCGCAAGTAGCGGTTATCAGCCGCGCGCCGGTTCGGGGGGCGCCGCGGCTCCGAATCTACAATCAGTCGGATGAAGGTCAGCGACCAGCTCGTCGTCTCCGGGGCGCGCGAGCACAACCTCAAGGACCTCCACGTGGTCCTTCCGCGCAACGCCCTGGTGGTGATCACGGGGCTGTCGGGCTCGGGCAAGTCCAGCCTGGCCTTCGACACGATCTACGCCGAGGGGCAGCGCCGCTACGTCGAGTCCCTGTCGGCCTACGCCCGTCAGTTCCTCGGGCAGATGGACAAGCCAGACGTCGACTCGATCGAGGGGCTGTCGCCGGCCATCTCGATCGACCAGAAGACGACCTCGCGCAATCCGCGCTCGACGGTGGGCACCGTCACCGAGATCTACGACTACCTGCGCCTGCTGTGGGCCCGGATCGGCCATCCCCACTGCTACTCGTGCGGGCGTGCGATCGACGCCCAGTCGGCCGAGCAGATCGTCGACCAGGTGATGACTCTCGACGAGGGCACCCGCTTCATGGTCCTGGCCCCGATCGTCAGAGGGCGCAAGGGCGAGTACGGCAAGGTGCTCGAGGGGCTGCGTGCTGAGGGCTACACGCGCGTAAAGGTCAACGGCGAGCTGCGTCGCCTCGAGGAGGAGATCGTCCTCGATAAGAAGTTCAAGCACGACATCGCCGTCGTCGTGGACCGTCTCGTGATGCGTCCAGACCTGCGCCGGCGGCTCGCGGACTCGGTGGAAACCGCGGTCGGGCTGGCCGAGGGGATGGTCGAGATCGAGGTGCTGGGGGTCGAGGGGGGCAACTCCGAGGTGCGCACCTACTCTGAGCGCTTCGCCTGCCTGCACTGCGGCACGAGCATGCCTGAGCTGGAGCCGCGGATGTTCTCCTTCAACTCGCCCCACGGTGCGTGCCCGCGCTGCACCGGGCTCGGGACCCAGATGGAGATCGACCCCGAGATGGTGGTGCCCGACCCGAGCCTCAGCCTGTCGGAGGGGGCCATCCTGCCGTGGTCGACCGGGGCCTCGAACTACTACGAGCAGATGACCCAGGCCATTTCGGAGCGCTACGAGATCGACGTCGAGACGCCGTGGGACGAGCTGCCCCAGGACGCCCGCGACACCTTCCTCTACGGCACCGACGGCGACAAGCTCTACATCTCGTACCGCAACCGCTACGGGCGGCGGCGCTCGTACACGACGACCTTCGAGGGCATCGTCCACAACCTGGAGCGTCGCTACAAGGAGACCGACTCCGAGTACTCGCGGGAGAAGATCGAGGAGTACATGTCGGTGCGGCCGTGCCCCGACTGCGGCGGGGCGCGCTTGCGGCCGGAGAGCCTGGCGGTGACGGTCGGTGGGCTCGGCATCCACGAGCTCACGCGCATGTCGGCAAGCCGGGCGATCGAATGGTTCGGCTCGCTCGCGATGTCGGACGTCGAGCGCCAGATCGCCCGCCTGATCCTGCGCGAGATCGACGAGCGGCTGCGCTTCCTCGACAACGTGGGGGTCGGGTACCTCTCGCTCGAGCGGGCGGCCTCGACGCTGTCGGGCGGGGAGGCCCAGCGGATCCGCCTGGCCACGCAGATCGGCTCGAGCCTCGTCGGGGTCCTCTACATCCTCGACGAGCCTTCGATCGGTCTGCACCAGCGTGACAACAGCCGGCTGATAGCCACCCTCGAGCGCCTGCGGGCGCTCGGCAACACGGTGATCGTCGTGGAGCACGACGAGGGCACCATGCGGGCGGCCGACCACCTCGTGGACATGGGGCCGGGGGCCGGTGAGCACGGGGGATACGTGGTGGCCGCGGGCACGCCGGACGAGGTTATGGCCGTAGAGGACTCGCTCACCGGGCAGTTCCTGGCGGGCACCCGCCGGATCGAGATCCCGCCGAAGCGGCGGCGGCCTGCCGGCCACGTCGAGATCGAGGGCGCTCGGCAGCACAACCTTCAGAGCGTGAACGCCAAGATCCCGCTCGGCGTGTTCTGCTGCGTAACGGGCGTGTCGGGGTCCGGCAAGTCGACGCTCGTGAACGACGTGCTCTACAAGGCCGTGGCCAACCGGCTGCACCGGGCGAAGCTGCGGCCCGGCTCGCATCGGCGGGTCACCGGCCTCGACCAGATCGACAAGATCATCAACATCGACCAGTCGCCGATCGGGCGTACGCCGCGATCGAATCCCGCCACCTACACCGGTGTTTTCGACGCGATCCGCGACCTCTTCTCGCGCACCCAGGAGGCGCGTGCCCGGGGCTACAAGCCCGGCCGCTTCTCGTTCAACGTCAAGGGGGGGCGCTGCGAGGTGTGCCGCGGAGACGGCCAGATCAAGATCGAGATGCACTTCCTCCCCGACGTGTACGTGCCCTGCGAGCAGTGCGGTGGCAAGCGCTACAACCGCGAGACGCTGGAGGTGCGCTTCAAGGGCAAGACGATCGCCGACGTGCTCGCGATGCCGGTCGAGGAGGCGGTCGAGTTCTTCACGAACATTCCGAAGATCAGGCGCAAGATGCAGGCCCTGCACGATGTCGGGCTGGACTACATCCGCCTCGGGCAGCCGGCCACGACGTTGTCCGGGGGCGAGGCTCAGCGCGTCAAGCTCGCCACCGAGCTTGCGAAGGTGGCCACCGGGCGCACGCTCTACATCCTCGATGAGCCGACCACCGGCCTTCACTTCGCCGACGTGCAGCGGCTGCTCGACATGCTGCAACGCCTCGTCGACGCCGGCAACACGGTGGTGGTGATCGAGCACAACCTCGACGTGATCAAGACCGCCGACCGGCTGATCGACCTGGGCCCCGAGGGCGGCGAGGGAGGTGGCCGGATCGTGGCCACGGGGACTCCCGAGCAGGTGGCTGCCGTGCCGGGATCCCATACCGGCCACTTCCTGGCCGAGATCGTGGCCCCGGCCGCACCCCGGCGCCGGGCGCAGCGGCCGAGTATCGCCGCGGCTGCGTAGCGGGGGCGAAACTTTACGTGCCCGCGTGTTCTGTAGAGGCTTAGTCCCGCGCGCGCGACTGCTTTCGCGCGCGAACAGCCGAGAAGAGGAGCTCACATGAGGAGAATTCTGCGCATCGGGCGCCGCCACCCGTCGCCTGCCATGGTCGTGGCCTGCATGGCCCTGTTCATCGCGCTGGGGGGCACGAGCTACGCCGTCTCCCAGATCAACGGGGATCAGATCCTCAAGCGCTCGATCGACGGCAGCAAGCTGAAGGTCAACGACGTCGGAGCCAAGGAGATCAAGGAGTCCGGCCTGAAGACCAGCTTCGCCGGGCTCGCCGACAACTCGATTGCGCTGGGTGGCACTCCTGCCGCGGCTCATGCGCGCAATGTGGAGGTCGTCGAGAATGCGACGGGCGTGAGCTCGCCGACCGTCCAGTCGGCCACGGCGACCTGTCCCGCAGGCAAGCTCGTGATCGGCGGCGGGGGAGCGATCGATCCGACGGCGAACGGCCAGGATGTGGCGCTTCGCGCCTCGGCTCCCAACGCGGACCGCACGGCCTGGGTGGCCACCGCCTTCGAGGTCGGGACCGGCACCAACCAGGGCTACCTCGTCAGGGCGTTCGCCGTCTGCGCGAACCGGTAGCAGCCGCATCGCCTGCCGCCGCGGCTCCCCCTGAGGGAGCCGCGGCGCCGGGCCCAACCAGTAGCCCGGACGGCACGGCGGATAGGGTCAGGCGCGGTGGACCCGCGCCTCAAGCTCTACGCCCAGAAGTGGCGCTGGTACGAGCGCAACTCGCTCCCGTGGAACCGCCTCCGGATCCACCGTGAGTTCATGCGCCGCGAGGCGTTCGTGCGCTGGCCGGTGCAGGGAAACCTGCTCGAGGCTCTCGAAGAGGGCAGGCTCGAGATCGGAAGCGGGACGATCCTCGAGCCGAACGTGTGGATCACCGCACCGGGTGAGGCCCGGATCCGCATCGGCGCCGGATCATTTCTCAACATCGGAGTGATGGTCGCCGCAGTCGAGCTGGTCGAGATCGGCGACCACTGCATGTTCGCCAACGGATGCTTCGTGACCGACGGGGACCATCGCTTCGACGATCCCGACAAGCCGGTCCCGTGGCAGGGCTTCACCAGCAAGGGGCCAACCCGTATCGGCGACAACGTGTGGTGCGGGGCCAATGTGGTGATCACGAGCGGGGTGACGATCGGTGAGCGGTGCGTAATCGGGTCGAACAGCGTGGTGAACCGCGACATTCCGCCCTTCTCGATCGCCGCCGGAGCACCGGCCAAGGTCATCAAGCAGATCGAGTACGCCTTGCCGTAGGGGCAACCGGGCCGGTCGGGGGCGAAGAACCGTGGACGGCCATGCTAGGTTCGCGCCGCCCACCGGCTACGCGAAAGGTCCCATGTCAACTCGCCTCGCAGCTCGCATCCTCGCCCTCGGCCTCGCTCTGATCGCCGTGGCGCTTGCCGGTTGCGGTGGCAGTCCGGAGGACGACGTCCGAGAGGCAGTCGTCGCCGCCAACGACAACATCGACGACGGACCGAAGTTCTGCAACGACTATGTGACCGACGAGTTGATCAAGAAGTCCTTCGGGGACGTCAAGGCCTGTGAGGCGGCCGCGAAGGACGAGAAGCCCGCCAAGGGCTTCGAGGTGGGCGAGGTGAAGGTCGACGGAGAGAAGGCCACCGTCAAGACCAAGGACGCCGAGACGGGCAACTCCATCCTGGAGCTGGTCAAGCAGGACGGGGACTGGGTCATCAACGACATCCGGTAGGCCGGTCGCGGCCCCCCCCGATCTCGTTCGTCACACGCGCGCCGTCAGGGCCTCCCTCACCCGTTCGGCCTCGTCAGGGGCCATCGTGTAGCCGTGCTCGGGAGCCGGGTAGTCACGTCCACGGACGTCGTCGGCGAAGGCCGCCACACCCTCGATCATCGCCGTGCGCACGTCGGCGTAGCGCTTGACGAAACGCGCCGCGTGGCCGTCGTAGATGCCCAGCAGATCGTGGAAGACGAGCACCTGGCCGTCGACGGCCGGCCCGGCGCCGATGCCGATCACCGGAATCTCGAGCCGCGGCATCAGCAGCTCGGTGAGCTCGCTCGGGATAGCCTCGAACACGAGCGCGAAGCAACCGGCCCGCTCGAGAGCGAGGGCGTCGTCGGCCACCTCGAGCGCGCGCTCCGCGGTCCGGCCCTGTGAGCGGTAGCCCCCGAGCGCCGTCGCGGTCTGGGGGGTCAGTCCGACGTGGCCCATCACCGGGATCCCGGACTCGACGATCGCCCGGGCCCGGTCCACGGAGGTCCCTCCTCGCTCGAGCTTGACGGCGTCGCACCCGGCCTCCTTGACGAAGCGCTGGGCGGTTGCAATCGCCTGCTCGTCCGAGACCTCGTACGAGCCGAAGGGCAGGTCCCCCACAAGCAGCGGGGTCTCGAGACCTCGCCGGGCCGCGCCGGCCAGCATCAGCATCTCCTCGACCGACACCGGCACCGTGCTCGGGTAGCCGAGCACGGTCATCGCCGCGGAGTCGCCTACGAGCACGACGTCGACCCCCGCGGCCTCCGCCACCTGGGCGCTCGGATAGTCGTAGGCCGTGATCATCACAACCGGCTCGCCGAGGGCCTTCTTGTCCGCGAGCGATGAGAGCGTGACCCGGGCGCGCCGCGCCGGAGGAGCGGGGGAGATGCGCGGTCCGGCGCTCACGAGAGGAGCTCCGCGACTGCGTCGTCGACATGCACGATCGAGTTATCGGCGGCAACGTGGACCACGCGCGGCTCGTAGGCCTCGAGGTCCTGCTCGTCGTAGTCGGCGTAGGAGACGACGATGACCGTGTCTCCCCGCTGCACGAGCCGCGCCGCCGCGCCGTTCACGCACATCTTCCCCGAGCCACGCGCGCCGGCGATCGTGTACGTTTCGAAGCGGGCCCCATTGTCGATATCGAGCACGTGGACTTTCTCGTGCTCGAGGATGTCGGCCGCCTCGAGGAGCTCGGCGTCGATCGTGATGGAGCCGACGTAGTGCAGGTCGCTGTCGGTCACACTCGCGCGATGGATCTTCGACTTGAGCATGGTGCGTGTCATTTGTCTCCCAGGATTGCGTTGTCGATCAGTCGAGCCCGTCCTACGCGGGCCGCCACCAGCAGCAGGGTCGAGCCGTTCACACGCTCGACGGGTGAGAGGTCGATAGCCGAGCGGAGCTCCAGGTACTCGGGGTCCACGCCGGCCGCGTCCAGCTCGGCGCGGGCGGCCGCGAGCACCGCCGCGGAGTCACGTCGTCCGTCGGCCACCATGCGCTGCCCGGCGGCGAGGGCGCGGCTGAGGCCGAGGGCCCGCGAGCGGTCTTCCGGCTCCAGGTAGGCGTTCCGTGAGCTCAGCGCCAAGCCGTCGTCGTCGCGCACCGTCGGGCAGATCTCGACCCGCACGGGCAGATCCAGATCGCGCACGAGCCGGCCGATCACGAGCGCCTGCTGAGCGTCCTTCTGGCCGAAGTAGGCAACGTCCGGCTGGGCCATGTTCAAGAACTTGGTGACCACCGTCGTGACGGCGTGGAAGTGGGCGGCGCCGCGCCTGGCGGGGTCCCCGTCAAGGGTGTCGGTGAGGCCGCCAACCTCCACGCGGGTGTCGAAGCCCCGGGGGTACACGACCTCCGGGGGCGGGGCGAAGAACAGATGGGCACCGGCGGCGGCCGCCAGCTCGAAGTCCCGGGCCTCGTCGCGCGGATAGGCATCGAGATCCTCGCCCGGCCCGAACTGCGTCGGATTGACGAAGAGCGAGACCACGACCAGCCCGCAGTCGGCGGCGGCCTGCCGCACAAGCGAGAGATGTCCCTCGTGAAGGGCGCCCATCGTGGGCACGAGACCGACCTGCCCGGTGTCGGGGTCGGAGCGCCACGAGCGCACCGCGGTGCGCAGCTCGGCGACGGTGCGGATCGTCCTCATGCGGCGGACCCCACGGCGTTCGCGGCCAGCGCCCTCGTTCGCTCGAGTAGGACGTCGAAGAGCTCGACGAGCTCGGGCGCCGCGACCGCCACCGCCGCGCGCTGGAGCTCGATCGTGGCCTCGTCGCCGCGGGCCACCGGTCCAGTGAGGGCACGCTCCGGGCCAAGCGCCGCCCAGTTGTCGACGGTCGTGCGGACGAGCGGCGCAAGCAGCGCCCGCGCCTCGCCCGGCCCGAGCCCTGCGGAGTCCGCCATTCGCTCGGCCGCGGCCTCGAGGGTCAGGAGGAAGTTCGAGGCGATCGAGGCGGCCGCGTGGTAGGCACCGCGCTGTCGGTCGTCGATCACGAACGGAGACATGCCGAGGTCGTTTGCGATGACGGTGGCAGCAGCCTCGGCAGCCGGGCTCGACCCCGCCACCGCGCACCCGATCCCGCGCAGGCTGGCGTGGTCGTCGGCGAGCGACTGAAGCGGGTGGAGGCCGAGGAGCTCTGCGCCGCCCCGGGCGGCGGGCTCGAGCGCCTCAAGCGACGTCGCGCCGCTCGTATGCCCGACGAAGCGGGCCGCGCCCGCGACAGCCGCGGCCGCGGAGTGGATCTCGGCGTCGGGCACGCAGAGCAGGATCACCTCGCCCGCGGGCACCGCACCTCGGCCGGCCGGACCGTCGGTGCGATAACCGGCTTCGAAGAGCGCAGTCGTGAGCGCCGTGCCCATTCGCCCCGACCCACCACGCCGACCGAAGGCCTCCCGGCGAGCGCGGGCGCGGGCACAATGAGGGATGTGGGGTGGTCCTGATCCAATTCCCGCATGCGAGATACCGGTCGGACGATGCGATTGGTCCACTCCCGGAGGTAGCGGCCGTTCACCAATATAGCCGCGTCGGCGTTGCTCCGGGATCCAGGCCCTTAACCTGGATCCAGGCTTAACCTGTCCGCGTGGCACGCCCGACGGCCGATCGGCGCACCGACCTCGTTTCCCTCTACAACGCGCTTGGGCCCGAGCACCGGTGCCCGCTCGCGCCGACCCGCACCAGGGTCGTGTTCGGCTCGGGGAACGCCGACGCGGACCTGATGTTCGTGGGCGAGGCACCCGGCGCGAGCGAGGATCGCGAGGGGCTGCCCTTCGTGGGGCGCGCCGGCAAGTTGCTCGATCAGCTCCTGCGCGAGATCGGGCTCGATCGGGGGCAGACCTTCGTCGCCAACGTGCTCAAGTGCCGGCCGCCGGGCAACCGCGACCCGCGCCCGGAGGAGATAGAGGAGTGCAGCCCCCACCTCTTCCGCCAGATCGAGCTGATCGAGCCGAGGGTGATCTGCACGCTCGGCAACTTCTCGACCAAGCTGCTCAGTGGGAGCCCCGAGGGGATCTCGAAGGTGCACGGGCGCCCCCAACGCCGCGAGATCGGGGGCCGGACGGTGATTCTCTATCCCCTTTTCCACCCCGCAGCAGCGCTCCGAACCCCAGCGGTGCTCGCCCTGCTCCGCGGGGATTTCGCCGGGCTACCGGACCTGCTCTCAAGGGAAGGTGCGACCCGGGATGGAGGTGAGGCGGAGGAGGCGCCCCCGCTGGCCCCGGGGCTGCGCGAGGCCGGCGAACCCATCGAGCCCGTACCCTCAAGGGGCGGGGTGGAGGATCCCCGCCTCCCGCAGGACACCCAGCTCGGGCTGTTCGGTTCGCAGGGGTAGCGGCGCGCTCGATCCCGCCGGCTCAGGTGGCGCCTTGCGACACCCGTCCGGCACGGACTCAGACTCCCGTTTCGAACACGATCGTTCGGCCGTCGTCCCGGCAGCGGATCGTTTGGCTCCCGCCCGCCTCGCCGCCGCCTCCCGCCGGCCCGCAGTCCCAGGTGGTCAGGCCGTCTGGGTCCTTGATCAGGGCTTCGGCCTCGGCGCAGCCGATGCCGGTCACCCGTACGTCGAAGGCGCCATCGCCGCTGTTGGGCGTGATCGTCACGTCGCCGCAGTTGTCATTCGAGGCGTCGGGACCGGGCGCGCCGGGCGCGGGTTCCCTGTTATCCGCGGTACCGGGCGGTACGCCGTCCGCCGGATCGCCCTGCGGCTCGCCGGGGTCAGGCACCGCTGAACCGTCGGGGGGAGTGGGCGACGGCGCGGTGACGGTTTCGGTAACGGCCCGTCCGGGGTCGGACGCCACCGGCTCGTTGTCGCCTCCGCAGGCGGCAAGGGCCGTGGTGGCCGCCGCACACGCGGCCACCGTGAGGGAGATGCGAGCCGATCTGGTTAGCGGAGCCACGGCCGCAGTCTTGCATCACCGCCCGCCGCCGCCACACTGACGGTGTGGCGATACAGACGGCCAATGCCGAGGAGACCGAAGCCGCGGGGGCCGAGCTGGCCGCTCGGCTGCGGCCCGGCGACGTGGTGCTCGTGTTCGGCGAGCTCGGAAGCGGCAAGACGACCTTCGTCCGCGGCGCGTGCCGTGCCCTGGGGGTGGAGGGCCCGGTGACCAGCCCTACGTTCACGGTCGGGCACCTATACCGAGGCCGCAATGCCGAGGTCGCCCACCTCGACCTCTACCGGCTGAGCTCGCTCGACAGTGAAGATCCGGGGTTGTTGGACGACTACGTCACTCCCGAGCGCTTCGCCTTCATCGAGTGGCCGGAGGCTGCGGAACCGACGCTTTCCAAGGCGATCCGGGCGCGGGCCCTACTGCGCCACCTCGGCGGTGATCGCCGCGAGCTCGACGTGCGGATCGAGGACGTGGCGCCGTGAACGTGCTCGGCTTCGACACCTCCACGGCCGCCACCTCGGTGTGCGCGTTGCGCCGAGACGGCGCGGCGTTCGAGCGCTGCCCGGGGCCCGCTTCGCCCGATGAGCGCCCGCGCCACGCCCAGGACCTTCTTCCGGCCCTTGAGCGCGTGCGCGGCGACGCGGGTCTTCGTTGGGAGGAGGTGGACGCGATCTCGGTGGGGATCGGTCCGGGAGGGTTCACCGGCCTGCGAATCGGCATCGCCACCGCTCGGGCGCTCGCGCACGCCCGGGCCATCCCGCTACGGCCCGTCGTCTCCCTCGCCGGCCTCGCCGCGGGCCTCGACGCGCCCCTGGCGCTGCCGGTGATCGACG
>JAABUN010008858.1_pt1 | contig 10098 bp, 10 predicted proteins | sample 5559311 | NCBI WGS metagenome assembly JAABUN01 (sample SAMN10711877, study PRJNA513370) | rock metagenome | isolation source: Antarctica rocks | place: Antarctica: Victoria Land, Siegfried Peak sud
CCGCACCAGCGGCATGAACACGTGGAGAGCCGGATGCGCTGAAAGTCGCACGTCCGGTTCGGAGGGCGGGCCAGGGAAACCCACCAGTCGAAAGGCTGACAGGGCGCCCTGGTCCGACCCCTACACCGGCATGATGGACCTTTCGTCCTGGCCGGACGGGATGCGCTACACGGCCCTGGCCACGAACCAGGAGGCCGGTCAGCTCGCGGACCTCGAAGTCCGCCACCGGTTACGGGCCCGGTGTGAGGACCGGATCCGTAACGCTAAAGACACAGGCCTGGCGAACCTTCCCCTGCACGCCTTCGCCAGCAACACACTCTGGTGTCACCTGGTCATGCTCGCCGCCGAACTCATGGCCTGCTCCTGCCGCGCGCTCTGAGGGCTGGTTTCATGCACTGAGGTGAATGGATGATGCCTTTGTTGGGAGTTGGGAGTTGGGAGTTGGGCGTTGCCGGACCCAGAATAGTTGCGCGCGATCTTCCTCACCGGGTGACTGATTCGGTTTGGTGGAGGAGGGCTAGTTCGGCGCGTGTGGGGAGTCCTTCCCAGTCTCCGAAGGCAAGGCAGGCAAATGCTCCGGTCTTGGCTGCGACCTGGAGCCGCTCCGACGGGGTCGCCCCTGCCATTAATTCGGTCAGGTAGCCGGCGACGAAGGCGTCACCGGCGCCGACAGTGTCGATGGGTTCGATCGGTACAGCGGGTTGGTGGTGGAGTTTGCTGTTGATGCTCGCGACGGCTCCTTTGCTACCCAGTTTAATGATTGCCTGCGAAGGTCCGAGTTCAGCAAGCCGTTGAGCCAGCTCGGCAGGATCATCGGCAGGTCCGACGGCCAGCGCTGCTTCTTCATCGCCGGCGAAGACGATGTCCGTGAGAGGAATGAGCTCTTGGTAGGAGCGCTCAGCGTCGATTGTTGTCCAGAGATTCGCCCGGTAATTGAGATCGAACGAGATGGTTACTCCTCCAGATCGGGCTATTTCAATTGCGCCGCGGATCGTCCGCGCCGCCGATGTCGACAGCGCCGGGGTGATGCCGCTGACATGGAGTACCGCGGCTCCCTTGATGAGGGCGGAGTCGAGGTCCTCCGGAGTGAGCCGGGAACCGGCGCTGCCCGCCCGGTAATAACTGACCTTCTGCGTCGACATGGTCCGGCGTTCCTTGAGCATCAGGCCCGTCGGCGCGCCTGGATCCTCGGTGATGCGGACGGTGACTCCTTCGGCACGTATTTCCCGCTTGACCAGCTGACCAAGGGAGTCCGCACCTGTACGCCCGCACCACACAGCGTTTCCCCCAAGCCGCTGCACGCCGATAGCGACGTTTGACTCGGATCCGCCGATACCAAGACTCATGGAGGACACGTGTGCAAGCGGCCCGGGATCTGCGGCGATAAGGAGTGCCATTGTCTCTCCAATGGTCACAAGGTACGGCGCCGGGCTGCCCGTATTCACAGCGTTGCTCGTGCTTCATCGACGACGTTCCGCAGACGTCTTGCGCGTTCGGTCAGTTCGCGCAGGTCTCCACCCTTGAAAGCGTCACCGACGAGTGGGCCGCCGAGGCTGACTGCCAGCGCTCCCGCCTTCATCCACGCGGCGGCCTCATCGATACCTACTCCACCCGAGGGAACAACCTCGATATCGGGGAACGGACCTCGCAACATGGACACGTACCCGGGACCGACGATTGAGGCGGGGAAGATTTTGACTGCGGTCGCTCCCGCAGCCCACCCATCGAACAGCTCCGTGGGCGTCAGCCCACCAGGGTAGATGGCAACGTCACGCTGCATCGCTGCCTCGATGATGGAGGTGTCGGTGACCGGGGTGACCAGATAAGCCGCGCCGGCGTCGATTGCCCGCACCGCCTCGTCGACCGTGGTCACGGTGCCCACGCCGAATTCGGCCACATCGCCGAAGCGCTTCTGCAGCAGTGGCAGTTCCTCGAAGACCCCGGGGGTACTTAGGGTCAGTTCGATGCTGAGCACCCCACCGCGAACCAGTGCCTCGACAACGGGAGCATAAGCCGTCGCATGGGGAGCGCGCATCACCGCTACGGTCCCGGTGTTCAGCAGTATCGATGACGCCGGAGCGCGGTTGACGGTAACTGGCGGCTGTTCTGATGAAGACAAGACGAGTCCTTCGCTAGTGGTGTGCGGTATACGGCGTTGCCGCTGCGGCGGCTGGAGAGGAGGCGTCAGCGGCCGAGCCAGCCGCCGTCGACGGGGAGAACGACGCCGTGGACATACTCCGATGCGGGGGAGGCGAGGAAGACGGTGGCGCCGGCGAGGTCGTCGGGTCGTCCCCATCGCGCTGCGGGAATGCGCTCGAGAATTCCTCGTTGGCGGTCGGGGTCGTCCTGAAGGGCCTGGGTGTTGTCTGTGGCGATGTAGCCGGGAGCTATCGCGTTGACGTTTATCCCGTGCGGCGCCCACTCGTTGGCGAGGGCCTTGGTCAGGCCTGCGATGCCCGATTTCGACGCGGTGTAGCCGGGAACGTTGATACCGCCCTGGAAACTGAGGAGCGAGGCTGTGAAGATGATTTTCCCGCTAACCCTTTCGAGCATCTGCTGTCCGACCTCCCGGCTCAGGATGAACTGGCTTGAAAGGTTCACCTCGATGACCTGGTCCCACATGTCGTCCGGATGTTGGGCTGCAGGGGTCCGGGCGATCGTGCCACCGTTGTTCACCAAGATGTCGATGGGCCCCGCGGCAGTCAGGTCGGCGGCGAGTTGGTGTACCGCGGCACGGTCCGCGAAGTCCGCGCGCATCGCCGTGAAGCTGCGCCCGAGCGCTGTGACGGCGTGTCCGACGGCGCTCCCTTCGGCTTCGAGGTTCGCGGAGACTCCAATGATGTCGGCTCCTGCTTCGGCGAGGGCTACGGCCATCGCCATGCCAATTCCTCGCCGGGCTCCGGTGACAACTGCGGTTTTCCCGGTCAGGTCGAAGGGACTCGTCGTGCTCATGCCGTCACCTCGCGGCAATCGACGAGGACCTTCATGACTCCGCCGGATTCGAGGGCGAGGAATCCCTTCTCGACGTCCTGCAGTGCCACGACCCGGGAGATCAGCTGGCGGGCGGGGAGGGCGCCGGCGGCCACGAGGCGCACGGCTTCCTCGAAGTCCTCGCGCTGGTACAGGCGGGCACCGAACATCTCCAACTCACGCCAGAAGAACCGGTGGAGGTCGATCTCCTTCGGCCTGGGGTGGATTGCCACCATGACCAGCCGTCCCCGGGTGGTCAGGACTTCGACAGCCGAATTGACGCCTGCCGCTGCCCCGGAGACTTCGAACGCCACGTCGGCTCCCGCGCCGTCCGTCTCCCGCAGGACGTACTCGACGAGGTTCTCCTCCCGTGGATCGATCGTGGTGATACCGAAGCCCCTGGCGGTCTCCCTCCTGCCAGGGTCGAGTTCGACCAGCACCACTCGGGCGCCCTGCTGCAGGGCCACGGAAGCGATGAGCTGACCGACCGGGCCGCCGCCGATCACGACGACGAAATCCGAGACAACCAGCTTGGACCGCCGGACGTCGTGCACGGCGACGGCAGTCGGTTCGATCAGTGCTGCCTCGTCGAGGGCTAGGCCCTCGGGCAGGGCGACGAGGATGTCGGCCGAGACGTTCCAGGAATTCTGCATCGAGCCCTCGGAGTCGATGCCGATGAAGTTCAGGTTGTGGCAGATGTGAGTGTTCCCCCGGCGGCACGCCGGGCATAAGCCACAGGAGAGGGTGGGCATGACCGTCACCGGTTGGCCGACCGACCATCCGGTGACCCCCGTACCGACGGCAGCGATGGTGCCCGACATCTCATGGCCGATCACCGCGGGCATGGTCACCCGTGCATCCATATCTCCGTGGAAGATATGCAGGTCCGTACCGCACAGACCCGTGTAGGCGACGGCGATCTGCACCTGGCCGGGTCCCGGCGGGCCGACCGTTGGCTCGGCAGTCGTGAAAGTTCGTGTGCCCGTATAGGTTGCAGCGGTCATGGGGTTGCTCCTTGTAAAAGGGGGGAGGGGGTGGGCTCAAGATGCGGGCCCCGATAGCCGAGTGCCTCGGAGATGGCTGCGGCTGATGCGAGGAGGCTGCCGGACATCGCTTCCACCTGCTCATCGGAATGTTCGATCGACAGGGTGGAGATACTCAATCCGTACCGGACGACACCGGTGTGATCATGGACTGGAGCAGCGATGCAGGCGATCCCCGGAACGTTCTCGCCGCGATCGCGGGCGGTACCCCTGCGGCGGACGTCCTCCAGCTCACGCCTAAAATCCTGCACATTGGTGATGGTCGCATCAGTCAACTGCACCATCCCGGCGCGCTTCAGCATGCGTTCCACCGTCTCGTCGTCGTAGGTGGCAAGGATCGCCTTGCCGATTCCTGTTGTGTGGAGTGGAACGGACAGCCCGACCCTCGATGGCATCTGGTAGGGCTTGTCGGAATCCATGCGGAGGATATAGATGACGGAGTCACCACTGATGGCACCCATGTGGACCGTGCAATGAATGGTGTCGACGAGGTGGTCGACAAAGGGTTGCGCAATCGAGGAGATGTCGATGCGCTCCAGGGCCCGACCCGCCAGGGCGAGGATGGACGGCCCGGGCAGGTAATTGCCGTGGGCGTCGATCGTCACGAACTGGCGGTCGACCAACGTCGAGATCAGTCGATGGACAGTTGCTTTCGGGAATCCCGTAGCGGCTACGACCTCGCTGAAGCGAGCGTGCTCCAGCGCAGCTTCGAGGACGATCAAGGTTTTCTCGCTGGTACTGGGTGAGGAGGGGACAACCTGCGCGGTACTTTTCTCTACCATGACCGTCTTTCCTTGAAAGGTGTTACGTCCATGGTCGGTCAAGGCAGTTCGGTGATGGCGACGTGATCCATGTCGTCGAACGATTGATTTTCGCCGGCCATCGCCCAGACGAAGGAGTAACTGGCCGAGCCCACGCCTGAGTGGATGGACCAGCTGGGCGAAATTACGGCCTGTTGGTTGCCGACGATCAGGTGCCGCGTTTCCGTCGATTCACCCATGAGGTGCACGACACGTGCTTCTTCCAAGAGGTCGAAGTAGAGGTATGCCTCCATGCGCCGATCATGTGTGTGGGCCGGCACCGTGTTCCACATGCTGCCGGAATGCAAGGTCGTCACTCCCATGATGATCTGGCAGCTGCGTACGCCGTTCTCGTGGATGTACTGGTTTAGGGCGCGCCGGTTCGACGTCGATTGATCTCCGAGTTCTCGTACCGTGCCGGCGCCCGCTTTCACCAGCGTCGTCGGAAAGGTGGTGTGAGCGGGCGCGGAGAAGATGTAATAGCGGGCCGCATCGGGTCCATCGGAGGCGAATACCAGGTCCTGCGCACCTCGCCCCACGTAGAGGCAGGAACCGTGGGCCAGGGCGTACGACTCATCGTCGACCGTCACGGAACCTGGACCACCGACGTTGATGATGCCGCCCTCGCGCCGCTCGAAAGAGTGGTCGGCACGGAGTTCGGGGAAGGTCGGAAGCGACAACGAGCCGTTGACCGGCGCTGCCCCAGCCAGCACGACCCTGTCTCCGTGGGAGTAGACAGCCCGCACCTGGTCGTCGGCGAACAGGTCCTCGACGAGGAATCTGCGCCGCAGATCTTCAGAGGTGAGGGCTGGGATCTGGTCGAGACTCGTTGAGTACAGCACATGCATGGGAGGTCCTCGTTAGTAGCTGAGCGGGATGCAGGGAAAGAAGGGCCGTGCTGTCACAGGAATCCGAGGAGCTTCGGCAACCATAGGGACAGTTCTGGGACGAAGGTGATGATGAGGAGCAGAATGACCAGGACTCCCATGAACGGCAGGAGCTTGGTGATCACGGGTCCGATGTCCACGTTGGCTACCTGGGCCCCGACGAAGAGTACGGGCGCCGAGGGCGGGGAGATCACCGCGATCGACAGGTTAAACACCATCATGATCCCGAAGTGGACGGGATCTACGCCGTAGCTAACCGCGATGGGAAGGAAGATCGGCGTGAAGATCAGGATCGCTGGAGTTGCGTCTAAGGGGATGCCGATGATGAGCAGCACGATCATCATGATGAGCAGCACCACGATCTTGCTGTCGGTCCAGCCGAAGAGACTGTCGGCGAGCAGCGCAGGGATTCGCGTAAAGCTCATGACGAAGGACATGATCGTGGAGACACCGATCAGGAAGATGACCACCGAACTCGTGCGGGCGGCATTCATGAGAATGCCGGGCAGATCCTTGACCTTAATGCTCCGGTAGATGAAGGAGAGAAGCAGCGCATAGACGACGGCAACCGCTGACCCCTCGGTCGGTGTGAAGAAGCCGGAGACGATGCCGCCGATGACGACGACGATCAGGCTCAATGCGGGTAGGGCCTGAAGGAGAATGACGAGTGCTTCCCTCGGCCGCGTCCACCTCTCGGCTTTCAGTTCGGGATGGCGCCGGGCGTAGAAGTACACGACGGCCATGCAGGTCAGTCCCCACAGAATGCCGGGGACGTATCCGGCCAGGAACAACGCGCCGACCGAGGTGCCTCCGCTGGCGAGGGCATAGATAATCAGCGTGTTGCTGGGTGGGATCAGCAGACCGCTGGGTGCAGCTGCTACATTCGCCGCTGCACTGAACGCCGGGTCGTAGCCCTGCTTCGCCTGGATGGGAGCGGTTGTGGAACCGACAGCCGCAGCGGTGGCGACGGCTGACCCGCTGACCGCACCGAACAACATGCTCGCGAGGACACCGGTCTGGACCAAAGGTGCAGGGGTGCGGCTGACGAGCACTTTCGCGAGGTTGATGAGCCGGATGGCTATCCCGCCGTTGTTCATGATGACGCCGGCCAGGATGAAAAAGGGTATGGCAAGCAGCGCGAACGAGTTTACGCCGTTGAACATCCTCTGGGCCGAGGCGAGGGCACCGTCCTCGAACCCGAGGACGTAGACCATCGATATTGCCGACGGCAGGGCCACGCTGATGCTGATGGGAGCGCCGATGGCGAGCAGGATCACCATTCCGCCGATGAGCATCGTGGCGACTGTCAAAGCGTCTGTCATAGCTCGACCTGCATCTCTTCAGGAGCGGTTGCATCCTCTTTCGCCAGCACAATGCGGACGAAGTGGTAGCAGAGGTAGAAGGTGAGCAGCACGCCCGCGACAGGGACTGCCAGGTACAGGACGCCCTGGGTCACCGGCAGAACCGGGTTGGCCTGGTTCCAGGAGAGCTGCGCGTTCAGGTAGCCGCCGTAGACCATGAAGACTGTCGCGAAAGTGATGGCTGCGAGGTAGGCGATGGCGGTTACCCAGCGCTGGGCCGCGACGGGAAGCTTCTTCACGAGGAGATCGATTGCGACGTCGGCGCGTTCCCCAGTGGCGACGGAGATACCGATGAGGCTGAGCCAGATGAAGGTGTACCGCGAGGCTTCCTCCGACCAGACGCTCGGGTCATTGAGCACCAGCCTCGTGAAGATCTGCCAGCACACGAGGAGCACGAGAATCGCGAACAGCACGATGCAGAGTGCCCGCAGGACGGAATCAACCGCCTGTTTCAGCTTGGACATGTCAGTTATTTCCGGTTATGGTCAGGCGCTCAGCGAGCCGCCTCGATCTTGTCAAAGATGGACTTGGTGACGTCGTTGCTGATCTTCTCTTCGAGCAAGGGGGCGACCGCTTCGCGGAAGGCATCGACATCTGCTTCGTGGAAGGACGCCCCCGAGTCCTCCGCCTTTTTCTTGGCTTCGGTGACCTTCGCGTCGAAGGACGCCAGTTCGTTGTCAACCGATTCGGTGAAGAGCGATTCGAGGTCCGCGCGCTGGTCCTCGCTGAAGGCCTCAAGCACGGCGGGGCTGGCCACGAGGTAGTCGGGGATCATGAGGTGCTTCGTGTAGGAGTAGTACGGAGCGATTTCGGAGTGACCCAGGTCGGCGAAGATGAGCTCGTTGTTCTCCGCACCGTTGAGAACGCCCGACTGGATAGCGGTGTAGACATCGCCCTGTGGCATGGGAGTTCCGACGCCGCCCATGAGTCCGACCATGGAGACGTTCGTGTCGGATGAGATGACGCGGATCTTTTGCCCTGCCAAATCGGCGGGCGTCTCGACGGGACCATCCGTTGTGTACACGTTGCGGACGCCGCCGTGGTACGCACCGATCACGGAAATCTGCTCCGACTCGGTCAGCGAGTCGTACAGGACCCCGGTGATCTCGGGATCATTGAGGACGGACATCTGGTGCTCGGGCGAATCGTAGATATAGGGGAGGTTCAGGACCGAGAAGTCAGGGTTGAACGCCTCCAGGAGCGGCCCTGCAACGATGGCCATGTCGACCGCGCCCGACTGCACCAGTTCCAGCGTTTCAGCCTGCGAGCCCAACTGCTCGTCAGGGAAGAGCTCGAGCTCATAGGCTCCATCGGTAGCCTCTTTGAGCTTTTCGCTGAGTTCCGTGATCGCCACCGCCTGGGGGTGGGAGGCGTTCTGATTGAACGCCACCTTGAGTACCGTTGCGGACTGCTGGCCCGCCTCACTGCCGCCCCCGGAACCGCAGGCGCTCAGTCCCAGCACTGCTACGGAGGAGAAAGCCAGGACGGCGAATACTTTGTTGCGCTGCATGTGAATCCTCTTCGTCGAGCCCACGCATGTGGGCGCCTCATCGCGCCTCGACCAAGATGCCCGCAGCAGGATCAGAGTGTCCTCCGCAGAACCGACCTTCGGCCGAAAATGAAACTGTGTTCCATTTTCCGCAACGCTAATGGGTACACAGCATTAGGTCAAGCCTCGAGGTGCCGAAAATAGACGCCTGCATACAGAGCAGCGCCGACAGGTGCTCCCGCTATTCGTTCTGCCAGGGCGGGCCCTCCGGGCTGACCTCTTGCAGGAAGCCGGGCAGCCCGTGTGTTCGAGCTGAGCCGCCGTAAGTGTTCCTAGGTCAGTGCGCCACCACGTGTTGGTGCTGCTCGCCCAGTCCTTCGACGCCGAGAGTCATGGTGTCTCCGGAGGCGAGGTACGGGAAACGCCCCGAGAGGGCTACGCCTTGAGGCGTTCCGGTGTTCACGATGTCTCCTGGATCGAGGGTCATGTACTGGGAGAGGTCGCGGATGATCTCGGCCACGCTGAAGACCATGTCAGCGGTCGTGGAGTCCTGCCGTTCCTCGCCGTTCACGCTCGAGTACAGCCGGAGCGACTGGGGGTCCGGTACATCGGAGGCAGGGATGAGCGCTGGACCGAGCGGATTGAAGGAGGGTGCGCATTTGCCCTTCGACCACTGTCCGCCGGAGTGCCTGATCTGGTAGTCGCGTTCGGACACGTCATTGCTGATAGTGAAACCGGCAATGCATTCCAGCGCCTCCTCGTGGCTCTGCACGTCGGAGGCGCGCTTGCCAATCACTACTGCCAGCTCCACCTCCCAGTCCATTTTCTGGGCCCCGGGTGGGATGACGACGTCGTCGTTCGGGCCGACGACGGTGTTCGGGTGCTTGAAGAAGATGATCGGCGCGGCGGGCGGTTGGTCGCCGGTCTCGGCAGCGTGCGCTCCATAATTCATGCCGACGCAGACGACGGCACCGATTCCAGTAAGTGGAGGCCCCACCCGCAGGGACTCGGAGCCCTCCAGCTCCGGCAGGGAACCGTCCTGCAGGGCGGCGCGCACGCGCTCGATGAGCCCGGCTCCGAGTGCAGCCCCGGTAATGTCTGGTGCCAGTCCGCGCAGATCATAGTACGTGTTTCCTGCCCTGACGGCCGGTACTTCCCGTCCGGCCTCGCCCAGTCTCATCAAATCCATCAGCATTCTCCTAGGGCGTGTCTCCTAATGCTTTGAGCCAGAGTGTGATGGCTTTGAGAACGGCTCCGCTGACCGGTAGGTGAGGGCGAGTTTGATGCCCCTATGGATGTCAAGCCGCGGCTTGGGGGGTCTCCTCGGTGGGCGCAGTGGTTGGTGTTCGGATGAATTCGAAGATCTCGCGGGCCACGTATCTCTTGAGGCAGCGGATGGCTTCGCGTCGTGTCTTGCCCGCAGCGAGGCGCTTCTGGAGGTAGTCCTGCGTGCGGGCATCCCAGCGGAGCCGACTGAGGACGATCCGGTATAGGGCGGCGTTGGCTTGCCGGTCACCGCCGCGGTTCAGTCGTCGGCGCTGGGTTTGC
>JAABUN010008859.1_pt1 | contig 10096 bp, 9 predicted proteins | sample 5559311 | NCBI WGS metagenome assembly JAABUN01 (sample SAMN10711877, study PRJNA513370) | rock metagenome | isolation source: Antarctica rocks | place: Antarctica: Victoria Land, Siegfried Peak sud
TTCACCGCGTCAACCTTAAACTCCATTGGGTACTGCCTGACTACCCTTTTACCTTCTGACATGATCTCACTCCTTGGCAGGATTCTAGACCCTACTGGATTTGTCCAAGGAAATGAACCAAGACCATTTGGCCTCGAGCCCAGCCTGCTGCCAGGCGTGGTTGACGACCAAGATCTTGCCGCTCGCGTCGATGACCGCTACCTGCTCATGCAAAGAGTCGAGTACGCCCTGTAAGGCGTCGCTATCCAGCTTGGATTCGAGGCTTAAGCGGGTTGTCGTGCTCTCTGTCATAAGTGGTATCGAAGTAGGGGATACCGCCTGCTCGCTCAGAACTGGTGTCGATGACGGCGGGGGACTAGCTGGACGGGCAAAGAAGTAGCCTTGCAGATACTCGACCCCTTGCGCCGCTAACCAGCGGTACTCGCCCTCGGTCTCGACGCCTTCGGCGAGCGTATGGATGCCCAGCTCATGCGCCATCTCGACAAGCTTGACAAAGACCTTTTGCTTATAGGGGTCTAGGTCCACGCCACAAATCAGCTCGCGGTCGAACTTGACGAAGTCGGGCTTTAAGCTTGTAAGCAGGTTGAGCGACCCGTACCCCGCCCCGAGGTCGTCTAGGGCGATTCGGAAGCCCTGCTGGCGGTAGAACTTAACGATGCTTAAGAGGTGGTCGGGGTCACGCACGGCGTCGCTCTCAACGATCTCGAAGACAATACGGTCGGGCGCAATGCCCGCCTCCTTGATAGCCTTAATGGTTGTGCGCAAGCAGAACGCCGGGTCGTAGATGGAGGTCGGGTTGAAGTTGATAAAGACGGGCGTCGTGACGCCGTTTGCACTCGCGTCCCGGATAGCGGTAAGCCTGGCAGCGCGGTCCACCTGAAAGAGCAGTTCGGCACCCCTAGCGGCTTCAAAGATGAGCCCTGGGGCGACCGTCTCACCCTTAACGTCCCGGCCGCGCAGTAGGCACTCATAGGCGAACACCCTGATAGGCGAAACCGCCGACACAATGGGCTGGAAGTCAACGTAAAAGCTGTCCGCCTTGAGCATCTCGACCAGCCAGCGCGAGCGTACCTTGGCGATAAGCGTGTCTAAGGGCTGCACCAAGGACATCTTGTCGAAAGTGAGCGGCTCGCCTTCAGCCAAGAGCAGCACCTTGCAATCTTGCTGTTCGGAGGCGCTCAAGGTTTCCTCGAGCAGGCTTGTCACGTCAGCTATAGAATTTGCGGGAAGTACGACTGCTACACCATCGTGAGCCGAACGCTCGAGCCGGTAGTGTTCGCCGAACGTCTTACGGAGCTTGCCGACGGTGTGCGGCAGCGGGTGGGTCAGCCTGAGGACGCCGCCCTTGTCTTCGGGTACAGTGACTGTCCGGCAGTGTGAGCATGATGACATAGTTTGATTTCCTTTATAGCGCTCCGGGCGCTTCCCCAAATAAGCGAAGCTTACCGACAAGGGTCTCACAAGAAACTTACAGCTGATAGGGTGCCGGATGCACGATAATTGCCCTTATCATCCGCCCTCGGACGACCTGTAGGCCTCTAAGAACGCAAATACGACGCGCCATTGACGTCGATGATGGTGCCGGTTGTGGACTCTGCACTCGGTGAGGCGAGAAACCCCAAGCAAACGCCTCAAACACGTTCAAGCGTGGTGAAGCGCAAAAAATCCTTGGCTACACAGACGACCTGATACGACCAGCCACTTTGCGAACCGAAAGCCGGGAAAAATCTGAAAAGCCCTATGGGTTCGTCCTTAGTGTAGACCCAGCCTGTCTGACCGAAGTCGAACTCCCCCGGTAACCCCTCCCACTGCCGTGCGCCTATCCACATCACCCAGTAAGCGTCACCGCTTTGTGCCTCGGCCATGACTACCCCCGCCCCAGTAAAGCGGTTGAGGCAGTTTGAGACATGATGAAAAGGTAAAGCTGCTTTAATGTGAATGTACGCTAGAGCGTGGCCGAACTCCCGAAAACCCCCGCCGAGGTCATCCGCAAACGGCGCGGCGCGCTCGCCGCCTCGGGCATCCTCGCAGCGCTTGCCAAAGCGTTCGGCATGGTTCCTTATGTGTGGTGTATCTGCTGGCGCTCGAGCTCTTCGGCAGCGCCGCCACCGGCGTCGATCAGACGCTTATCTGGCAGCTTGCCGCCGCCGCGCTCGCCGCCGTAGTGTTCAAAGGGGTGCTCAGGGGCTGGTCGCTCCATTTCTCGCACATCACCGCCTACAACGCGCTTTACGACCTGCGTATAGTGCTCGTACGCAAGCTCGGCACGCTGCCCCTGGGCTACTTCAGCAGGCGCACTACCGGGCAAATTAAAAAGGTCATGCACGAGGATGTCGAGCAGATGGAGGGGGGGCTAGCCCACATGATCCCCGACCTGGTCGCGGGGCTTACCGTGCCGCTGCTGACGCTCGGCGTGCTCTTCTGGGCGGACTGGCGTATGGCGCTCGCCACGGTCGCGCTCTTGCCCTCGCCATCGGCATGTACGGCTAAGTGGTGGCGTGCGCAGGGGTGGCGACGTACAACGAGATCGTGGGTCGTATGAACGGGGCGCTCATCCAGTACCTCAACGGGATGAAGTTGCTCAAGGCTTTTACCCGCACCGACACCTCGTTCGCCAAGCTCAAGGCGGTCGTCGAAGAGTTTCACGCCTTTTACGAGGGTCCTTACAGCGCCTCGATCCCGGCGCTCGCGGTCGTGACCACGGTGGCGCGCGCCAATCTGCTCGTCATCGTTCCGGTCGGGGTGCTGCTCTACCTTGCAGGGAGCCTCACCATCCCTACCTTCGTGCTCTTTCTGGTCCTTGGCATCGGCTTCAACCGTCCGATCTACAGCCTCTTTTTCAAGTACAGCACCGCCGTTTGGCAGGTAAACAGCGCTTCAGGGCATATCGCGGCGGTGCTCGCCGAGGCGTCACTGCCGGAGCCGCGTCAGCCGCAATTCCCCAAGGGGTTTGGGCTCGAGTTTGAGGGCGTCTCGTTCGCCTACACGGACGGGCGCAAAGTCCTGAACGAGGTGAGCTTCACCGTACCCGAAGGGAGCGTCACGGCGCTCGTTGGGCCTTCAGGCGCGGGCAAGAGCACCCTCGCCAAACTCACCCCACGCTTTTGGGATGTAGACAGCGGCGCGATTCGCGTAGGCGGCGTGGACGTGCGCGACATCGGCACCGACCCGTTACAGTCCCTTATCACCATGGTCTTTCAGGATGTCTACTTGTTTCAAGACACCCTCCGCCCCAACATCACGATGGGCAAACCCGGCGCAACCGAAGAGGAGGTCATCCGTGCCTCCAAGGCGGCGCGCTGCCACGACTTCATCACCGCTCTACCGGACGGCTACGACACGCTCGTTGGCGAAGGCGGCGCGACCCTCTCGGGCGGCGAAAAGCAGCGTATCAGCGTCGCCCGCGCGCTCCTCAAAGACGCCCCGATTGTGCTTTTAGACGAGGCCACCGCCAGCATCGACCCCGAAAACGAACGGCTTATTCAGCAGGCTTTCGACGCGCTCGTCGCCGAAAAGACGTTGTTGGCTTTATCCTAATACCGGAAGGAAAGCACGACTCTTACTTGGATTAGCTATAATTGCACTTGTAGTCTGGCTCATCGCTGAGATAACAGGTTATACAGGGATAGCTAGGAAGGCGTCCAGTGCTGCAAAATTATCGCTCTCTTGTTTTTGATAGCAGCCCTTATAGTGTTCATGATGGATGTAATTGGAGTCAACCCTCCATCGGAATCTTAAGGATGGTAAGCGCTGATGCGCTGCGTATTTACTAGTACTTCACCATTAGGAGGTTGAGATGCTTTCAACAACGCTCACCCCTCACCGCGAGTACTTACTCGCTCAGTCGCCCGGGCAGAAGCTCTTTCTTACGTTAACGCTTCGACCCGACGCTCAAGCCGAGGCGGCGAGAGCACAGCTTTCTGTCGCCTTCGTTGTAGATACCTCCGGCTCGATGCGTGAAGTTGTCACCGAACCAACCGGGTATACGGGGCAGACCACTGTCGTGGACGGCAAACGCTACGAAGTAGTGGAGGGTGGCAAAAGCAAGATGGACGTGGTCGAGGAAGCGCTTTTAGGCGTGCTTGAGGCTGACACGATGCACTCAGACGACCGCTTGGCGCTCGTCAAGTTTGACGACCATGCCGAAGTATTGCTGCCTTTTACGTCCCTTCGCGAACGCGCTGACCTACGAGGGGCGGTAGAACAACTCAAAAGCTTTTCAGGGGGTACTCGGATGGGCGCAGGGCTCGAGCGTGCCCTGGAGCTTCTGAGGGATGAAAGCGGCAGTCGCCGCATGGTGCTCCTGACCGACGGTCAAACCTTCGACGAGGAGCTTGCCCGCCGTGTCGGCGAGACGTTGGCTCAGGAACAGATACCCGTAACGGCTATTGGCGTCGGCGAGGATTGGAACGAGGCACTCCTCACCGAGTTGACGGACCGAACCCAGGGCAAGCCGTTTTACGTGGTGCCAAATGCACACGCCAAGCCTCCCGCAGTGGGCTTAGAACAGTTGCCCCGCGAACTTCTGGCCGACTTGGCACACACAGCCAGCGAAGTGGTGACCAACGTCAACCTGAGTGTACGGACCGTGCAAAAAGTGGTTCTTGAGCGCATCACCCGCGTCTACCCAACTCAGAACGAGGTGAACCGGGAGGCGCAGCCCTTCTTTTTAGGTAACGCCGAAGCAGGCGACGAAACCCTTTTTCTCCTCGAATTTACTTTACCGACTCGCCCACCCGCACGGATGCGCTTGGCGCAACTGGGCTTAACCTATCAGGTGCCAGGTGCCGACTTCCGCGGCGAACTACCGCCTTTGGATGTAGTGGTGGAGTTTACTGCCGACGAATCGTTGGCGGGACAGATCGACCCTGAGGTCATGCGCTGGGTGCAGCAGCGTAACCTCGAAGGGCTGATCGAGCAGGCAACTCGTCAGGCGGAGCGTGACCCTGCGCAGGCACAGAAAACCATGGAGCTGGCACGGGCGATGACCGTCAAACTCGGCAACGGAGTGATGACCCAGGCACTCGACCGGGCGATCGGTGAGCTTAAGGATGGCAAAACCGTAAGTCTCGGCACCGCCAAAACATTAAAGATCGGTGCTAAAACGCAGACCCTCAGGGCAGGCGAACAGAGCCTTCCCTCGGACGAGGAGATTCGCAAGATGACGGGGGCATAGAAGGTGGCTTTAGAATTGCTGTCGGCCGCTGCACAGCCAGAATGGGTAGTCGTGATGCGAGAAGGGACCTTCTAACGTGGTTCACTGTCACGCTTGCGGCACCGCGCTGCAAGGCACCGAGCAGCGCTGCTCCGCCTGTGGCATGCCCCTGTCCAACCCCACACTAGCTAGCGGCACCAAACTCAACCGGGGACGCTACAGCGTCGGGCGGATGCTAGGGCAAGGGGGCTTCGGCATCACCTACGAGGGGACCGACACGGTCCTCAACCGGCGTCTCGCCATAAAGGAATTTTTTCCCGACGGCTCGAGTCGCCACACCGGCCTGCTGGTTCCCCCAACCTCGCTCGGACAGGAAGGTATGCGTGGCGCGTTAGATGCTTTTTTAGATGAAGCGCGTACGCTGGCGCAGTTTAATCATCCCGGCATCGTCAACGTACTCGACGTGTTCGAGGAGAACTTCACTGCCTACCTGGTGATGGAGTACCTCGAGGGGCAGACGCTAGGCGGGCGGATCGAGTCGCAGGGTGCGCTCCCGGTGGCCGAAGTCAGCTCGCTGGCGCTGACCATTGCTGATGCCTTGAGGGTCGTCCACAATGCTGGGCTGCTGCACCGCGACCTCAAACCCGACAACATCTTTCTGACCAAAGATGGCCGCGCCGTCCTTATCGACTTCGGGTCGGCGCGGGCCTATGCGGGTGGGCAGACAGTGAGCCACACTCGTTTGGTTACCCCAGGCTACGCACCCCCCGAGCAGTACAGCTCAAAGGCCAAATTCGGCCCCTATACCGACATCTACGCTTTAGCAGCTACCCTCTACCACGCCGTAACCGGCACGCAGCCACTGGCGGCGACCGACCGTTTGGTGGGCGAGGAGATACCGCCGCTGGCAGCGGAGCTACCCACTGGGTTGCGCGCAGCTTTGAAGCAGGGCTTGGCGATCCGCATTGACGAACGCCCGCAGACTATTGACGATTTTGTCGAGCTTTTGCAGGAGGAGGTCAAGCCACAGCGTGTCCCCACCGAAGCGCCTGCCACACCCCGGCCCGAAATGGCTGGTGACGTGGGGCGCTACGACCTGGTACTCGAGGATCCCGGTCCGCTAAGTTTTCTAGTGTTTCGCGAGCTGATGCGCCTCACTGGCGTGCGCTACGCAGAGGTCGAGCAGGCCGTACGCACCGGTGAGGCAGTTGTACGCGGAGCCAGCCGAACTCAGGTCGAGCAACTCCGGACCCAATTGGAGGCGATGGGGGCGCGGGTTGTAACTATGTCGGCGGGTACCGCGCCTGCACGCTCCGGGGGTACGCAGCGCCCGCCTCAGCCCTCTCCTACGCCGACACCGACGCGTCCCCCAGAGCCGCAGGTATGGGGGACGACAAACGGCTTCGGCGGCTTCGGGCTGGGATGTCTTTTGTTCCTGCTCTTTTTCCTGTTTATGAGTTCGGGAAGCTTTTTCTTTTTCTTCTAGTGTTTCTACCGTTTCTTTGCTGCGCGCTCGCACAGCGTACCAGGAGGTTTTACCATGTCCGTTACCTGCTCAATCTGTAGCACCACCAATCCCGACATCCTTAACCGCCAAGACCCGCAGTACTGCGAAGGCTGTGGCGTCGAATTGACCTCGCAGACCTCCGACCTTGAAGGGACTGGTTCTGAAGCTGCAAGCGCTAAACCTTCAGCGTCAAGCGTCTCTTCGCCACCCCCCTCCGAGGTGCCTTCGGAGGAAGCATCGGACTCAATTACGCCCAAAGCGCCAAGTCTAGGGGGAGAGCCTGAGAAATCTATAACGGCTGAGACAGAACCTCAGATAGATGCGCTTGACGACGGGGGGACACCCGACGCGGTGCAAGATCCAAGCTCCGAGCCTGTGCTCGAGCCCGAGCCTATATCCGAACCGGAGCCCGAGCCGGAAGTTGTGCCCAAGCTAGAATCAGCTTCTGCAGAAGTGGCCCCAACAGACGCGACGGCAAACTCGGCAGAGCCAGCCCCAATATCGACCGCAAATAGCAGCACTGCGCCTGCTTACTTGCTCGTTAAACGCCATGGTGCAGTGACGAGTGAGCGCGTTCCTCTACAGGGTGAACGCCTAACTGTAGGTCGTTTCGACCCGTCGACAGGCCCTGTCGACATCGACGTAACGGACCTCCCGGGAGCGGAGCATATCTCGAGGCGTCACGCCGAAATCTACGCTGAGGCAGGGGTGTGGAACGTCCGAGACTTAGGTTCGACCAACGGGGTATTTCTCAAGCCTGAAGGCGAAGCGAGTTACTCGCCCCGCCTTCAGGAACCTGCCGAACTCGCTGATGGCGACGAGTTAGCTTTTGGCAACGTGATCTTCGTCTTCCGGCAGGAGTGAGCGTGCACCGCGAAGACACGTGGGATGATGAAGAGCAGGGTACGAAGCTCGAGAAAGATGGAGGCGAATCGTTCTCGAAGGATGGGTCAAGAGAAGATGGAATCGAGGGAGCAAACGAGGCTGTTGAGGACACCTCAGACACTTCCGCCGCCGCTGAAGTGGAAGTCACGTCGGAGCCTTTGGCGGTGCCTGAAGGCGAACTTGAAAAAGTGGCGTATGAGGCTTTCGGCGACGAGCTGGACGCCGGTTCGGAGAGTACTGAGTTCGGGGGTGGAGGAATAGACGGGGCTCGCGCCGACGACCTGTGGGCGAGACAAAATGGGGGCGAAGTAGACCTTGCCGATATGTACCTGGAGGAGGCGTTCTACCCGGCGAAAGCGGGGGGGGAGCTTCTCGGGAACGGTTCGCTTCATACATGGGGGAAGCTGGGTTTTGTCGTCGAAGCGCCCTTCGGACGAGGTTGGTACCGCGCCCACACTCAAGGAGAGGGCGAACCTTTGCTTGTCCGCCCAGGAGCCCAAGGGACGGTGTGGGCGAGCTTACCCAACCACCGTTTACTCCCCTCATTACGTTACAGCGGCCCTGAAGGGCTTGTAACGGCGTGGCTTGAAGGAGATCCCCTACAGGGGCCACTGCCGCCCGAAGAGATGCTGGACTATGGACTTGCGCTAGCGCAACTACTGCGTTTTTTCGAGGGGCAGCGGCAGACCGTCTTGTACCTCGAGCCGGAGAGCCTGCTGCTCACGCCGACGGGGCTGCGTCTGCGGCTCCCGCCCCAGCTCGCATCGCTCGGCGAACCGTTACCTAGCTTCTACCGCGAGGGGTACACGCCGCCTGAGGTGCAAACAGGCACCCCTGCAAGCGGCAAGGAGGGTGTATACGTGCTGGCGGCGCTGCTGCTCGAGATGCTGACCGGCAGCCCCCCACCCCCCGAAGGGTTCGGCCCCCTTTCGCTGACAGCGGTGAAGGTACCAGGAATGCCTCAGCTGCTGGCCACCGCCTTCGCTTCTGCGGAGGAGCGGCTCGACCCGGCAGCCTTTCTCGGGGCGCTCCGGACACTTCACCGAAGCATGACGCAGCACCCCCCTGCGTTTGAGATCGCGGGCGCAACGACCGTGGGCCTCAACCCCGACCGCCCTGTCAACGAGGACAGCTACGGCTACCTCCAGGAGGTTAGGGAGAGCGATGGACACCGTCTCCATTTGCTCCGCGCCTGTGTCACCGATGGGATGGGGGGTGAGGTGGCCGGAGAGGTTGCCAGCCGCGCGGCGGTCGAGACGTTTACCGGGCAGACGCCCTCACGTCCACTCGACAGTACGAGCGCACAAAACGAGTGGACAACGCACCTCGTGTGGGAGGCTAACCGCGCCGCTTTGGAGGCGCTTTCAGGACGTGAGGGCGGTTGCACGTTTACCGGCGTGGTGGTGATCGGCAACCAGCTGAGTGTGGCTCATGTCGGCGATACCCGTGCTTACCTCTACCGGTCAGTTGAGAATGAGGGCACGTTTCAGGCGCTCACCCAAGATCATTCGTTGGTCCGCGCACTGGTCGCTAACGGGGTTCTCAGCGAGGCTGAGGCGAGAAACAGTCCGGATCGCAACAAGGTGCTGCGGTCACTCGGGTCGTTGAAGCAGCCTCAGGAAGGATATGTGGACGATCTTCGGACGGTTTTACCGGACTTGCGCGACGCTACGATGCCGCTGGAGTTTGGAGATCTGCTGCTTTTGCTCTCGGATGGAGTGTGGGGCGACCTAGAGGACGGATCGCTGCAAGCCATTGTTGCCGCGCATGCCGAGGATCCGAGAAGGCTGGTCAACGCGCTGATCGCTGAGGTGCTCGAGGTCGGTGCCTCTGACAATGCCACCGCTGTAGCCATCCGAAGGATGGCTTAAGACAAGCTAAAGAGCTGAAACGAGACTGTAAAGTTGTGCTGGGTTGAGTGTATAGACGTTAGTTTTATACAATGAGTAGGCGGTTGTGGCGGATAAATGCTCTTGACCATAATGTAGTCAGGCTTCCAGTAGACGAGCCGAACAGCTTTTATTGGTACCCCTGTCGTTTTAAGGAGTTAAATGCTCAGATATTTTCCAAAGAAACTGAATAACTATTTGTTGATATTGACCCGTTAAAACGGAGACCGAGTTAAGCCTCTGAGCAAGAATGGAGGCATGATGAAAGAACGAAAAGTATATACAGCAGAGTTCAAACGAGAAGCGGTACGGTTGAGCGAACAGGCGGGGGTGAGCGTAGCGCAGATAGCTCAGGAGCTGGGCGTATCCGACTACAGCTTGTATAAATGGCGGAAACACGCTAGGGAGAGCGGAGAACTCGCCTTTCCGGGGAACGGCAAAGTTGCCTTGACCGCCGAGCAGCAAGAGAACGTGCGCTTGAAGAGAGAACCCAGGGCGGGTCAAACAGGAGCGTGACATCCTAAAAAAAGCCACGGTGGGATCAACTGGTCGTTGCAACGCTTTCCCACAGGATAGCTGCCGGGGTAAGGAAGCCAAGTGTTTTACGAGGTCGCCGGTTCATTTTTAGGGCTATGGTATCAAGATCTTGCTGAGCATAGC
>JAABUN010008860.1_pt1 | contig 10096 bp, 7 predicted proteins | sample 5559311 | NCBI WGS metagenome assembly JAABUN01 (sample SAMN10711877, study PRJNA513370) | rock metagenome | isolation source: Antarctica rocks | place: Antarctica: Victoria Land, Siegfried Peak sud
CAGGACGCCCAGCACGAGCCGTCCGTCGAGCCACCCAGGCGCTGTGAGTCGACTCGCCCTGGGCGAGGCTGGGCTGTCGGACAAGGCTTCCTCCTGGGGCAGCCGCACGGACCGGCCGTGCAACACGGTGCGACATCGTCGCAGCACCGGTCGCGGGCATCACCACCTGTCCACAGGCAGGCCGCTCTGCGCACCGTGAGGCTCGTCTCGTCGCGGGTGCAGATGCTGTCGGGGTCCAGGCGTGGCCGTCGTCGCACCCGCTGGTTCTCGACGGAGGGCCGTGCCCGTACCTGGACGTAGGCACCCACGCTCGGACCAGCAGGTCCGAGGAGCGGCTGCAGGCGGGTTCGCCTGCCACGGGGGGTGTCATGACCCGGTACCTGATCTCGTTCGCGACGGCGCGATGAGCCACATCCCCGACGAGGACTGGCCCGCTGTCGGTGACGCCTCGCACGCGGTGGTGCGGGAGGCTCGGGAAGCCGGTGTGTGGATCTTCGGCGGCGGTGTGGAACGCCAGCAGGCAACGGTCGTGGCACCCGACGGCGCAGTGTCGGCTGGCTCGAATCCGAGACGAAGGCAGTCATCGGCGGCTTCTCCATCATCGACGTGCCGTCACGCCAGGAGGCGCTTGTGTGGGCCGCCAAGATCGCCGTGGGATACCGCTGCGCACAGGAGGTTTCGGGAGATCGTGGTCGACCCGCTCAGCTAGGCGGGCAAGGAACGGAGCTCACCGCTTCGGGTGCCGTCGGGGACGAGGAACGGCACCTACAGGGCGTACGGGCGGACGTTTCCGGGAAGGTGTCCTGCAGCCTCGTCGTGCTCGGGGCGTTCCCCTGCATCCCGCTCTTCGACCTGCTGGTCGAACGGCACGTTCGCCGTCGCGACAAGCTCGTCAAGGCTCATGGAGTACTTGTCTTGTGCCGTCATAAAACGATCATGGGCGCGAGGCAGGCCGTTGTCCAGCCCCGCTGTTGCAGCGCAGAACGGCACCACCCTTCTCGGAGCAGGTCGTCGGCGCGTCGTCCGCAGAGCCCCACCTCGTCACTGTGAGCAGTGCGGTTTCGGGGCCAAGCGGATCACGCTGCGGGTCGCGGACGGCAAGCCGGGGGTGGAGTGCCAGATCGACTTCGGTCGCCTCGGGGTGATGCACGACCCGGACACCGGACGTCGCCGGGCGGTGCACGCGCTGATCTTCACCGCCGTCTACTCCCGGCACGTGTTCGTGCACTTGTCGTTCACCCAGACCCTGGAGGCGGTCCTTTCGGGGTGTGAGCGGGCGTGGGAGTTCTTCGGCGGTGTGTTCGCGGTTCTGATCCCGGACAACATGAGCCCGATCATTGCCAGCGCGGACCCGATCAACCCGACGTTCACGGTCGGCTGGCTGGACTACGTCCAGGCCCGCGGGTTTGCCACCGACCCCGCGAGGGTTCGCTCGCCCAAGGACAAGCCTCGGGTCGAGCGGACCGTGCAGTACGTCCGGGAGAACTTCTGGCGCGGCGAGGAGTTCACCGACCTCGCGCATGCCCAGGCCAGGGTCGAGCTGTGGTGCCGCACGACGGCCGGGATGCGGATTCATGGCACGACCGCGCAGCGGCCGGCCGAGGACTTCACCGCCAGCGAGTCCCCTGTCAGGTGCCGCGGGCAGGTAGCGGCAGTCCCTGCTGCTCCCGGGATGCCCCGGCGGGCCGCGCCCGCCAATGGTAGATGGACCCCCGGTCGTAGGTTGGCGACCATGGGCAGGCCGTGGTTCAACAAGCGTCCAGGTGAGGCCTATGCGTTAACCGCCACCGATGCCTACTACTGGCACGCGAGTTGCCCCTGTCAGCGGCCACAGCCGCGTGGGTGGAGGCAGATCAGCGGTCGAGGACCTGAAGGCGTACGATCCGCGACCTGGATGGACTGGCTGTGGCGCACACATGTCGAGCCGAGGGGCTTCGTCTTAAGGCGGGGCGGCAGCCGTCGCGTGTACGACGTAGAACTTCTCAGCGCCCACGACGAATCCCGGTTGCGTGACTCGATCACGTCAGGCCCAGTCGGTCCCGAGCCAGCGCCGGTCCCGCCTTTCGACCCGACCAAGGACAAGGGACTTTGAGGAGCCAGGCGGGTTCGATAGCGCGACTCGGACTGGCTAGGCTGAGAGCATCCAGCTATCAGACTTGCCGCACGTAGCGGCACCTACCCCTGTCGCTTCCGGAGAGCCAGTAGTAGACCCCAAGCGCAAGTCGCCAGGACAGCACCTGCCACCGCGCCGACGAAGAGGGTGATGTCACCCGGCGGGATGTTCTCGCCCGAGCAGCCGCCTTCGCAGAACGTGGTGCTGTCCCTCCACATCCACCAGAAGCCCGACACGGCGATTCCGACGGCAGCCCCGAACACCGCCGCGATCATCAGCCGGACTGGCAGCGCCACGAGCAGAGGGTAACGCCGGCTACTCCTGTGGATAACCTGCTTCCGCGGAAGCGCGTCGCGCCGGCGCGCCGCGCTTCCGCTGGGGTGTTGGATCCGGCGCCGTGTCGGCCCCCGTGCTGGCGCGGGCTACTCCTGTGGAGGAAGGGCGTCAGCTCGGCGACGAAGGTCCGACAGGTCCGTATCTCCACAAGGAGCGAGGCAAGCCGTACGGAGCGGCGATGTGGACGGCAGGGCGCGTAGCGGTCCGGCGGTGGCAGACTCGCCTCCGACGCAGGACGGCGCGGCGCGCTCCCCCGGAGGCCGACCGCGGGGACCGGCGTCAGGCAGACCGCTCGGACCGACCGGAGGGACCCCATGGCAGGCGAGCGCTTCCTGCAGTTGTCGGACGTGGCAGAGGTCCTCAACATCTCGAGCTCGCAGACCTACGCCCTGGTGCGCTCCGGCGAGCTCCCGGCCATCAAGATCGGCGGAAGGGGTCAGTGGCGCGTGGAGCGCAGCGCGCTGGAGGACTACATCCAGCGGTGCTACGCCGAGACCAAGGCGTTCGTCTCCGCCCACCCGCTGGGCCGCGACGAGGCCGGCGTCGAGGCGGACTGACTCAGTCCCTCCCCGTCGCCGACCCGCGGCTCGGTCAGCCGCTGCGCACTACGGCGACAGCGGTGAGCGGCACCAGCCGTACCTGACGCACGGCCCCCGCACGGCGGGCCTCCCCCAGCCCGTGCTCTGCCACGTCCAGGTGGTCGGCCCCGACCCGGTCGAGCGTGCCGGTCACGACAGCCCCATCGACCAGGACGAGCGCCACGCCCGTCCTGCTGCGGGCCAGTCCTCGCAGCGCCCACGACAGGTCCAGACGCCGGGCCACGGCTCCTTCCGAGCCAGGGACCGCGGAGCCTGCCCCGAGGCCGGTGAGGCCGAGCACGGCGACCAGCGGCACGAGCAGCTCACGGCCAGCGTCCTCCTCGAGCAGCAGCCAGTCGGGCCCGACGTCGACCAGGCGGCCGCGCAGCACGCCTGACCCCAGCACCTCCGCACCGACCCGCGCCCCGATCGCCGATCGCAGCCGGTCGAAGAGACGCACGAGGGCAGCCTCGCGTCGCGTCCGGTCCGCGACCTCACCGGCGAGCTCCTGCGCCTCGACCTGGTCGAACTGCGCCTCCAGATCGTCGAACAAGCCTCGCCAGCGCACACCGCGCACCCTGCCGCGTCCAGCCGTGAAGTGCAAGTGGGCTTGACAGCAGTTGAGCATCCGTGTACGAACGCAAACACAAGCAAACGCACGTCACTGCACCGTCCAACGCCCGAGGAGCACCCGTGAGCCTGGCCCCACGAGCCCGCACCGCCTGGTGGACTGCCGCCGCAGCCGGAGCACTCCTGGTCGCCGCGCCCTCCCCGGGCGAGGCGCTGGCGGAGCTGGCGCACGCCACAGCCGGGCCGGACCCGACCGCACCGCTCGTGGCGGCAGCGGCACTGCTCGCGTGGGGGCTCGCCGCCTGGCTCGGCGTGACGGTCCTCGTCACCGCACTGGGAGCGCGCCCCGGTGCGTGCGGCCAGGTGGCTGCTGTGCTGGCCCGCCGGATCGCCCCTGCGGCGGTCCGCCGCGCCGTCGAGCTGTCCCTCGGGCTGACCGTGGCGGTCGGCACGGTGGGGTTGTCGACGGCAGCCCAGGCCGCGGTCCCGACCGCGGACCACCTCGCCGCCAGCAGTGTCGATGGCGAGCATGTCGGCGCCCCACCGCTGCGCCTGGACTGGCCGACCAGCGGGGTGGCGGTGCCCTCGACGACCGCCACGACCGCCACGACCGCCACGACCAGCACCCAACCGACCGCGACGTCGACGGCGACGGCGACCAGTCCTGCCCCAGCCTCAGCACCGGCCGCCTCCCTGGCAGCTCCCACCCCGTCCGGCCACCGCTCCAGTGCGCCGATCTATCCGGCGACCCAGCCGGCGACCCAGCCGGCGACCGCCGAGACTCCCCCCGGGCACGCGGCACGCCGTCCCACCGACCCGCCCCCGTCGGGCTCAGCAGCACCCGTGAGCCCCGCCGCCACCGGTGAGGGCGATGCGGCACCGGGACGCGCCACCACGGCCGTCGTGGTGCGCCCCGGGGACTCGCTGTGGGCCGTCGCCCGTCGGGACCTGCAGGCAGCAGGCGCCGGGGCCACGGCGCGCGACGTCGCAGCGGCGTGGCCGCTGTGGTGGGCCGCCAACCGTCAACTCGTCGGCGAGGACCCGGACCTCCTGAGGCCCGGCACCCACCTCACCCCGCCCGCCGCCCCGTAAGCCGGTGACCGCCTGAGCCCGACCGCCTGAGCCCGACCGCCTGGGCCGACCGCCTGAGCTCGACCGCCTGAGCTGGACCGCCTGAGCCCGACCGCGCCCCACCCCGACGCCACACCGACCCGAAGGACTCCGATGTCCGCCCTGTCCCCTGAGCTGCTGCCCACCACCCTGACCGGATCGCCCCCGACCACGGCGCTGCGACTGCTCCCCGTGCCGGTGAGCGAACCGCCCTACGACGACGAGCTGCCAGGGACGCCACCCCCGGCAGCGACCCGCCCGCTCGGCCCTCTCCGGTCGCTGACGCCGCTGCGCCTGGTTCCGGTGCCCGCGCTGCTGCTGGCGCCCGGCACGCGCCGTCCGGCCGCCGACCAGGACGACGACGAGCTCGACCAGCGGACGCCGCTCGACCAGCTCCCCGCGGCCCGGCCCGTGGCCCATGCCCTCGTGCAGGGACTGCTCGAGGTGCTCGCCGGCGTCCGCCCGCTCTCCCAGCTCCGCAGGGCGACGAGCCTGGAGCTGTACGACCGGCTGGAGGAGACCATCTACAGCGGGCCGCGCGGGACCGGGCCGCGGCCGACCGGCGCCGCCGTGCGCAGCCTGCACGTGCAGGCCCGTGACGAGGGCGTGGCCGAGGTCTGCGCCACGGTGCACCGCGACGGGCGCACCTCAGCGCTGGCCCTCCGGATGGAGGGCGTGCGGGGCCGCTGGACGTGCACCGAGCTCGCGGGACTGTGACCGCCCGGCGCTCCGTTCGCCGCCCACCCGGCCCACGACCTCGGAGCGCCAGCCCCGCAGCAGCGCTGGATCACAGGAGGGCTGGCCCCAGGAGCGCTGGGTCCCGGGGGCGCTGCGTCCCGGGGGCGCTGCGTCCCGGGGGCGCTGCGTCTCCAGGCGCGCTGCCTCCTCAGGCGCGCTGCGTCAGGCGGCGCGCTGCCTCCTCAGGCAAGCTGCGTCCTCAGGAGCGCTGCGTCACGAGGGGCGCGCTGCGTCACGAGGCGCGCTGCGTCACGAGGCGCGCTGCGTCACGAGGCGCGCTGGGCCCCGTGGCAGCGCTTGAACTTGCGCCCCGAGCCGCAGGCGCACAGGTCGTTGCGGCTCTGTGCCGCCTCGCCGTCGACCCCGGGCGCCGTGTCCGTGGTGGTCGTGACTCCCGTCGTGCCGGGTGCCGCGTCGAGCGTCGGTGCCGTGTACTGCATGGTCGCGGGGCGGGTCGGACGACCGAAGCCCTCGGGGAGCACGCCGCCGGTCGGAGCCGGCGACTGCTGACCGTCACCGTCGCCTGCCGCCGCGCTGTCCTCGTCGGCGTCACCGTCCTGCGCCGTGGCGGCCGCCGTCGCGTCGCCTCGAGCACCGCCGCCGAACGGCACCGGACCGCCGTCCTCGGGGCTGAGCCGCTCGACCTGCACCTCGCCCGGCGCCTCGCCCGGCCCGGTCGCGACGAGCCCGGTCGGCACCGGCGGCGCCGCGGGCACGGTCACCTCCACGTTGTAGAGGAAGCCGACGGCCTCCTCCTTGATGGCGTCCATCATGGCGTGGAACATGTCGAAGCCCTCGCGCTGGTACTCGACCAACGGGTCCCGCTGCCCCATCGCCCGCAGGCCGATGCCCTCCTGCAGGTAGTCCATCTCGTAGAGGTGCTCGCGCCACTGACGGTCCATCACCGAGAGCAGCACGCGACGCTCCAGCTCGCGCATGAGCGGCTCGCCGGACGGACTGAGCCCGAGCGAGGCCTCACGGGTGGCGTAGGCGGCACGCGCGTCGGCCTGGATGTCCTCGATGAGCCCCTCGGCGGAGAGGGCGTCGCGGTCCCCGTCGTAGTCCTCAAGCGACAGGGTGATCGGGTAGAGCGTCTTGAGCGCGGTCCACAGCTGCTCGAGGTCCCAGTCGTCCGGGTAGCCCTCGGCCGTGGCGGCCAGCACGTAGCCCTCCACCACGTCGTCGACCATGTGAGCGATCTGCTCGTGCAGGTCGGCGCCGTTGAGCACCTTGCGGCGCTCGTCGTAGATGACCGTGCGCTGGCGGTTGAGCACCTCGTCGTACTTCAGGACGTTCTTGCGGATCTCGAAGTTCTGCGACTCGACCTGCGACTGCGCCGACCGGATCGCGCGGCTGACCATCTTCGACTCGATCGGGACGTCGTCCGGGATGTTGAGCCGGTCCATGATCATCTCGACCGCGTTGGCGTTGAACAGCCGCATCAGGTCGTCGCCCAGCGACAGGTAGAAGCGGGACAGACCCGGGTCGCCCTGGCGCCCGGAGCGACCGCGCAGCTGGTTGTCGATGCGGCGCGACTCGTGCCGCTCGGTGCCGAGGACGTACAGCCCACCGACCTCGACGACCTCCTCGTGCTCGGTCTTCACCGACGACTTGGCCCGCTCGAGCGCGTCCGGCCAGGCCGCCTCGTACTCCTCGGGGGTGTCGACCGGCGACAGCCCGCGCGAGCGCAGCTCGTCGGCGGCGATGTGCTCGGGGTTGCCGCCGAGCATGATGTCGGTGCCGCGGCCGGCCATGTTGGTCGCGACCGTGACGGCGCCCTTGCGGCCGGCCTGAGCGACGATCGTGGCCTCGCGGTCGTGCTGCTTGGCGTTGAGGACCTCGTGGGGGATCCCGCGGCGCGTGAGCAGCGTCGAGAGGTACTCGCTCTTCTCGACCGAGATCGTCCCGACGAGCACCGGCTGCCCCGCCTCGTGCTTGTCGGCGATGTCCTCGACGACCGCGTCGTACTTCGCCTGCTCGCTCTTGTAGACGACGTCGGCCTCGTCGATGCGCTTCGGGTCGCGGTTGGTCGGGATCTCCACCACGCCGAGGTCGTAGGTCTGGCTGAACTCGGCGGCCTCCGTGGACGCCGTACCCGTCATGCCGCCGAGCTTGGTGTAGAGGCGGAAGTAGTTCTGCAGCGTGATCGTGGCGAGGGTCTGGTTCTCGTCCTTGATCCGCACCTTCTCCTTGGCCTCGATCGCCTGGTGCATGCCCTCGCTGTAGCGACGGCCGGCGAGCACACGACCGGTGTGCTCGTCGACGATGAGCACCTCGCCGTCGATGACGACGTACTCCTTGTCCTTGCGGTAGAGCTCGCGGGCCTTCATCGCATTGTTGAGGTAGCCGACCAGCGGCGTGTTGACCGCCTCGTAGAGGTTGTCGATGCCGAGCTGGTCCTCGACCTTCTCAACGCCCGACTCGGTGATCGCGACGGTGCGCTTCTTCTCGTCGACCTCGTAGTCGACGTCCTTCACCAGGCGCGGCATGATCCGCGCGAACTCCTCGTACCACTTCGTCGCCTGGTCCGCCGGACCGCTGATGATGAGCGGGGTGCGGGCCTCGTCGATGAGGATCGAGTCGACCTCGTCGACGACCGCGAAGTGGTGGCCGCGCTGCACGAGCTCCTCGGCGCTCCACGCCATGTTGTCGCGCAGGTAGTCGAAGCCGAACTCGTTGTTGGTGCCGTAGGTGATGTCGCACGAGTACGAGGGGCGGCGCACCTCCGGCCGCTCGTTGGCGAGGATGACGCCGACCGACAGCCCCAGGAAGCGGTGCACCCGGCCCATCCACTCGGCGTCACGCCGGGCGAGGTAGTCGTTGACCGTGACGACGTGGACGCCCTCGCCGGTCAGGCCGTTCAGGTAGGCGGGGAGCGTCGAGGTGAGGGTCTTGCCCTCACCGGTCCGCATCTCGGCGATGTTGCCCATGTGCAGCGCCGCGCCGCCCATGACCTGGACGTCGAAGTGGCGCTGGCCGAGCGTGCGGCGCGCGCCCTCGCGGGCCACCGCGAACGCCTCGACGAGGATGTCGTCGACGGTCTCGCCGTCCGCGAGGCGCTTGCGGAAGACGTCGGTCTCGTTGCGCAGCTCGGCGTCGGTCAGGTCGACGAAGTCGGGCTCGACCCGGTTGACGGCGTCGGCGACGGCCTTGAGCCGGCGGACCATCTTGCCCTCGCCGGCACGGAGCAGCTTCTGCAGGACCACGGTCGGTGCATCTCCTCGAGCAAGGGGGCGTCGTACGACGTGGGCATCGTAGGCGGTTCTGACCGAGCAAACGGTTCGCGATCTGGGTCCGTGCCCGGGCACACTCCCCGCGTGGACCCCGTCGAGATCACCGCCGGCCGGCTGCACCTGCGCCCGTGGCAGCCGGGAGACGAGGCGGTGCTGCTCGAGACGGGTGCCGACCCCGAGGTGCGTCGCTGGACCTCGTGGCCCGACCCGTACCTGCCCGAGCACGCCGAGCAGCTCGTCCGGCAGGAGGCGCCCGAGGGCTGGGCGGCCGCCAGCTCGCTGGGCTGGGCGGTCTGCAGCAGCACCACGTCGGAGGTGCTCGCCGGCGTCACGCTGCGGCCGGGCTGCGACGACGGCGTGTGGGACGTGGCGTACTGGTGCCGCCCGGCTGCCCGCGGGCAGGGCGTCACCGCCGAAGCGCTCGGCGCGGTGTGCCGCTGGGCCTTCGCCGAGCTCGGGGCGGCTCGACTCGAGTGGATGGCCGAGGTCGGCAACCTGGCGTCTCGCCGGGTCGCCGAGAAGGCCGGCTTCCGCCACGAGGGCGTCCTGCGCCGCGGCATGGTGTCGCGGGGGTCGCCCGTGGACGGCTGGATCGCCGGTCGGCTGCCGGGTGACCCCGACGGCGACACGGCGAGGTTCCCGCCGCTCGGCCGGCTGTCCGACGGAGTCGTCGCGCTGCGCCGGCTGGCAGCCCGCGACGTGCCGCTGGTGCAGCAGGCGTGCCGCGACCCGGCGACCGCCCGGTGGCTGCCCGTGCCGGTGCCCTACACCCTCGACGACGCCCGTACCTGGGCGCTCGAGGTGACGCCTCGCGAGTGGTTCGACGGGTCGGTCGCGACGGCGGCCGTGGTCGACGCGGTCAGCGACGACCTGATCGGCGCCATCTCGCTGAGCCTCCACCACGGCATCGGGGAGGTCGGCTACTGGACGGCACCGTGGGCGCGCGGGCGCGGCGTGGCGGTGGGGGCCACCCAGCTCCTGACCGCCTGGGGCGTGCGGCAGCTGAGCCTGCCGCGTGTCGAGCTGCTCCACGACGTGGCCAACGCGGCGTCGCAGCGGGTCGCCGAGAAGGCCGGCTTCGTACGGGAGGGCGTGGCGCGGGCGGTGCGTCCCGCGATCCGGCGCCAGGGACGAGTGGACATGATCGTCTGGGCGTACGTCCCGTAGCCGCGCCGCGCCTCGGCGAGTCGTGTCGTACCAGGAAGGATCCACAGCACCGGAGTGCTGTGGATCCCTCGCAGAGGTGACGCCGCCGCGAGGGTGACGCCGCCGCAGAGATGACGCTGCCGCTGCGGGTCAGGTGATCTCGAGCAGCTTCTCCCGCACGGCGTACACGACAGCCTCCATCCGCGAGTGCAGCTGGAGCTTCTCGAGGATGTTGCGGATGTGGTTCTTGACGGTGTTCTCGCTGATGAACA
>JAABUN010008861.1_pt1 | contig 10094 bp, 5 predicted proteins | sample 5559311 | NCBI WGS metagenome assembly JAABUN01 (sample SAMN10711877, study PRJNA513370) | rock metagenome | isolation source: Antarctica rocks | place: Antarctica: Victoria Land, Siegfried Peak sud
GCCCCGCCTTTATCGTGATGAAGGCGGCCTCGGAGTTCACCGACAAAACGACCGCACCCAACGAGATGTGGCAGACCGACTTCACCTATCTGAAGATCATCGGCTGGGGCTGGATGTACCTGTCGACCATCCTCGATGACTTCTCGCGTTACGTCATCGCCTGGAAGCTGTGCACCACGATGAAGACCGAGGACGTCACCGACACGCTGACCCTGGCGCTGACGGCGTCAGGTTGTGACCAGGCCCATGTCCGCCACAGACCGCGGCTGCTCAGCGACAATGGCTCGAGCTACATCTCCGGCGAGCTTGCCGAATGGCTCGACGAGCAGCGCATGACGCATGTTCGCGGGGCGCCTTACCACCCGCAGACCCAAGGCAAGATCGAGCGCTGGCACCAGACCCTGAAAAACCGCATTCTGCTGGAGAACTACTTCCTGCCGGGCGATCTCGAGCGGCAGATCGAAGCGTTCGTCGATCACTACAACCATCGCCGATACCACGAGAGCATCGACAATCTGACGCCTGCCGACGTCTACTTCGGTCGCGGCCCCGCCATCCTCGCCGAGCGCGCCCGGATCAAACGCCAGACCATCGAACATCGGCGCTTGCAGCACAGCAAGCTCGCCGCCTAAACTATCAATCCCAGATGAGGCCAATGCCCCGCTAATTTACGCCGCCAACTGTCCCAAATGATCTGACGACGCACAATCTACAAGCAGACGGGCAATTTGCGAGCCGTGCAGATCCTGCTGGGACACACCAAGATCGAGAGCACCATCCGGCACCTGGGTGTCGACGTTGAAGACGCACGGGCCTTAGCGGAGAATACAGAGATCTGACCAGTGATGCACAATTGGGAAGCGCCGTTCCGCTTGCGGACAAAAGGGCGGCAACCAGGGCCGCTTCTACGTGATGATAACGCCAAGTGACGGCCTTGGGCGCGCAGTCCGATTGGACGCTTTGCAGATTGGCAGGCAGGAAGGCGGATACGTAATGGTAGGTGGGGCTAGCAAGTGACATTTTGGGGAGCACTCGTCGGCGCGCTGCTGGGCTGGATCTGGAGCGACTTTGAATCTTTCGGACTGCTGCTTGGTGGTCTGCCGGGTGCACTTGGTGGCTTGAGCCTTCGTTCGATCGTGCGCCGCGAGATCGCGGATCGGACCGCCGGACTGCGCAGTGAACTTGAAACATTGCGAGCGTCGCGCGCGCCCAAGGTGCCAATGGTGCCTGCTGTCGAAGCGGCACCGTCATCTCAGCGTCTCGTCATGGCTCCGCTCCCTGCCGCTCAGGTCGAGCCATCCGACGTTCCACTCGAACCACGAACGAGCACGCCGGCCCCGCTTGCGATTGCCCTCCAGGCGGTGCGCGGCTGGTTGTTCGGCGGGAATACGGTCGTGCGCGTCGGCGTGGTCATCCTCTTCATCGGTCTCGCCTTCCTGGCGAGCTACGCCGCATCGGCCGGGCTGTTTCCGATCGAGTATCGCCTGGCACTCGTTGCGATCGCCGGCATGGCGCTCCTGTTCATCGGGTTCCGGACACGGGAGCGGCGAACTGAGTTCGCGGTGGCTCTCCAGGGCACCGGCGTCGCCACCATCTACCTGACGATCTACGCCGCCGCCCAGTGGTACGGCCTTGCCTCGCTCACCTTCGCCCTAATCCTCACGGTAGTCGTCTGCGGGCTGGCGGTCGCCCTAGCGCTGCTGCAAGCCTCCCCGTTGCTGGCGGTGCTTGCCTTTGCGGGTGGGTTCGCCGCCCCCCTCCTGCTGGCGAGCGACAGCGGCGAGGTCGCCGTCCTGTTCGGCTATTACACCCTCCTCAACCTCGGCGTTCTGGCGCTGGTGCGCCAACAATCTTGGCGAGTGTTAGGCTTGGTCGGCTTCGGGTCGACCTTCGGCATGGCGACACTCTGGCAGCTGGGCGGAGCATCGTCGAACGCCGACCAGATCGCGGGTCACTTCTTCGTGCTGACCTCGGTGGTGCTCTACGCCCTCGTGGCGCTGCTCTCCACCCGGAGTGCCGAGCGGAGTGGAAGCGCCGCCGAACCTCTCATCGACACGACGCTGTTGTTCGGCCCTGCGGTCGTCGGCTTCGGCCTGGAGCTGGCACTGCTCGGCGACCGGCCGTTTGAGAGCGCGTTCGCGGCCTTAGGTTTTGCGGGGCTCTACCTGGCACTCGCCGCCGTCGATCGCCGGCGGGGCGGCACGTCCGCCCCGCTCCTGACGGACGCGCTGATCGCCATCGGTGTGGGGTTCGTGACGGTGGCGGTGCCTTTGGCGCTCGGCGCGCGCTGGACGTCGGCCGTCTGGGCCCTGGAGGGTGCCGCAGCGGTGTGGGTGGGCTTGCGGCAAGGACGCTGGCTGCTGCGCGCCTTCGGCCTGCTGTTGCAGACGGCAGCGGCCGTGATCTACTTCGACACGCCAGCGTTTCCGTTCACGTCGGCCTCGCTCGTCGTGACAGGGGCGGTCGGCGCGGCGTTGATCGCCGGTGCCGCGATCGCGTCATCCTGGTGGCTGAGCGAGACGTCCGCACCCGCGCCGTCGCGGCTGGGCGCTGCCTATACCAGGGTCGAGGCGAAACTGGCCGAGCCGTTGTTCCTCATCGGCTTCGCCTTCTGGTGCGGCGCGTGCGCCCTTCAGCTGTCGCGGCTCAGCTTCGACCCGACCACCCCTGCGGTCGCCGGCGACCTGCAGCCGCCGCTCGTGATGCTGGCGGTAGTGGCAAGCGCGTGGGCGTCTCAGCTGTTTGGCCGGCGACTGGATTGCTCCGTGGCGACATGGCCGGCCCAGGGCACCGTGGTCGTGCTGGCGGTTGTGTTCGTCTGGCAACTGCTCGCGAGCCGTTTGGTCTTTCTGTGGCCCGACGCAGCAATCTGGGCGGCGGCGTTCGCCATCCACCTGCGCACGCTGTTCGAGTCCGATCGCGCCGCGCACCCCGACACTCGGATCGCGCGCCGGGTCGGCCATGTTGGAACGGCCTGGCTGGCGACCGCCATCCTGGTGGACGGACTCCTTCGCGCGACGGACGCAGCCGGTCTGCGTGCCACCGGATGGTCCGATGCCGCGCCGCTCCTCGCCGTGACGATGGCGCTGCTGGTGCTGACCGTGTGTGCGGTTCGACCCCGCTCCGCCGCTCGTCACTGGCCTTGGGCGGGTCGCATTGAAGATTACGGCTGGAGCGCCGCTGCTCCCCTCGCTGTCCTGGTGCTGATCGCGGCCGTGGCCGTCGGTGTGCTCTCTCCCGGCAACGCGACTCCGCTGCCTTATCTGCCGCTGCTCAATCCCGTCGATCTAGCGCTGGTGCTGGCCGTCTCTGCCGTCGTCTTCTGGGGCGGTGGCGTTCGCGAGGCGCGGCCCGCGATCGATGGAGCCGCTGTCCTGGCCGGACGTAGGGCGCTCGCAGGACTGGGCGGCGTGGCCTTTGTGCTTGTCAACACCATCTGGCTGCGCGCGAGTCATCAACTGCTCGACGTCGGTTGGAGCGGGCCGGCGCTAATGGGCAGCTTCGTTGTCCAGGCTGGCCTCGCGATCGTCTGGACAGCGCTGGCGCTTGTGCTGATGGTCGCCGCCCATCGGCGCGGCTGGCGCGTGCTGTGGCTGGCTGGTGCCGTGCTGCTGGCGCTGACGGTCATAAAGCTGTTGTTGGTCGATCTCACCAACATTGGCGGGGCCGTGCGGATCGTGACGTTCATCGGCGTGGGCGCGCTCATGCTGATCGTGGGCTACGCCGCCCCGCTCCCCCCGCGCAGTCGCGACACAGATGCGGAGATGGAGCCGGCAATGACATGAAGAAGCGAGTAGCCAAATCGTTGCTCCTCTTGGCGGCAACGCTCGGCTCGGCGGCGTCGAATGTTGATAAGCCTGACGACTACATGGTGACCGCACCAGTCGTGCCCGCAAGCACCGCGCCCGTTCAGCGCCTCGATCTGCCAGCGGGTATCCTGGCGGCGCTTCAGAGCGCCGACGGGACCGACGTGCGACTGTTTGACCGCAACGGCCGCGTATTGCCCATGGCGCGCGGGACGCCGGTCAGCGGGCCGGTCCTGCGCCGCCCCATTTCGGTGCTCCCCATCCTGGGCAGCGCGGACACCTTGGACATCACCGGCGTGTCGCTGACGCTGGACGGAGAGGGGCGCGCCCAAGTCGTCGGCGTGAACGGCCGGCCAGTCGATCGCGGCGGCGCGGTGACGCTCGGCGCCTTGCTGGACGCGCGGCCACTTACCGGATCTGGCAGGGCTTTGGAGCTGTCACTCCAATCGCCAGCCGGACAGCCCGTGACGTTGGACGTGGACGCGAGCGCGGACCTGAAGACGTGGCGACCAGTGGCCGAGCAGGTCGCCTATCAGAGCGGTGAGACGGCACTCCAGCTGTCCCTGCCTCTTGCCGACCTGCCGCTGGATCGAACGTGGCTGCGCGTGTCGTGGAGCGCGTCGTCTCGGCTGCTGTCGCCGGTCGCCGTGCGCGGGGCGGCCGTCCTCGTCTCGCCTGGTGGAGGAGCGGCGGCCCCGACCATCGGCGCTATAGTGGCTTTGTCTGCGGATCGTCATGTGATCGAGGCGGCATTGCCGTTCGCCACGCCGTTGACGGGGTTGGCCGTCGAGCCGGCAGAGAATGCAATCGTGCCCATTCGCATCCTTGGCCGAGCGGACAGCGAGCAACCCTGGCGCTTGCTCGGGACGGGCACGGCGGCGCGCGTGGCCGGCGAAACACGCGGCGGGATAATGCCCATCTCAGGGGCAGGCGTGGGTCAGCTGAGGATCCAGGCCGACGCGCGCACCGACGGCTTCGCAGAAGCGCCCGCTTTGACGCTTCGCTTTGCCCCTGCCACCATCGTGTTTGCCACCGGGCCCGAACCGCTTACGCTGGCGGCCGGGAAGATGGAGGGGGACGATCGCTTCCTTCCCTTGCCGGCCGTGCTGAATACACGGGAGGAGTCCGACACGCTGCCGGTGGCTTCCGTAATCTTCAACGAGCAGCAGCCGCTGCAACTCACGGCCAGTCCTGACGGGATGAACGCACGGCGGTGGCTGTTGTGGGGCGTTCTGCTGCTCGCAACATCTTTTCTGGGCTGGATAGCGTGGCAACTGACCGAAAAGAGCCGGTTGACCAATTCACAATCGGGATCATCCAAGTAGCTCAGTGTCGAGGCGAGTCATTGCAGTCAGGCTGCACGGTTGGCAGGGTCGCTTCAGACGTGGGGGAAAAGTAGGTATGCGCGCGCACTTTTTCATGACAATCACTGCAGCTTGGGCGTCACCAATCTGCGCCCAGACAATGCCACCGCCGACATCCGTTCCGGCGGCACAACACGGTGTTTCGACGGACGCCTCGGCTCAGGGCGACGTGTCGCTCACCATCTACTCAAACAATTTGGCGCTCGTGCAGGACGTCCGATCGCTCGCCTTGCCGCGCGGTGAAGTCCGCCAGAGCCTACCCGATGTGTCCGCCGCTATCCTGCCTCAGACCGTGTCGCTCAGCGCCGAGGGCGTGTCGATCATCGAGCAGAATTTCGACTATGACCTGCTGTCGCCGACCAGCCTGATCGAGAACGCGGTGGGCGAGACGGTGACCCTGCTCCGCACCAATCCGGCCACCGGCGTCGAAACACGCGAGCGGGCGCGCGTGCTGGCGGTGAACGGCGGCGTCGTGCTGCAGATCGGCGAGCGGATCGAGGTGCTGCGTGACGACGGTCTGCCGGTGCGCGTCATCTTCGACCGCGTGCCCGACAGCCTGCTGGCTCGACCGACGCTGACCGTCGCACTGGACTCCCGCCAGGCGGGCACACGGCCGGTGACGCTGTCCTACCTCTCGCAACGTCTCGGCTGGAGCGCCGACTATGTCGCGCTGTTCGACCAAACGGCGGGGCGGATCGATGTGCAGGGCTGGGTTACGCTCTCCAATCAGACCGGCACCAGCTTTCCCAACGCGCGCGCGCTGCTGGTCGCCGGGTCTGTCGGCGAGGCGCCCAACGAATACGGGCGTCCGTACCGTCCGCAGCCGCCGCGCGGAGGGGTTCGGCGGGCCGGCACCGAAACGGCGGACCGGGAGCAGTTGGGCGACTTTTACCTCTACCCGCTTGATGCGCGCACGACGGTCGCCGACAAGCAGACCAAGCAGGTGAGCTTTCTCGACGTCAAAGGGGCTCGTGCCGCCAGCGGCTATCGCTTCGAAGCCGGCTGGCAGGACACCGCCGAGGAACCGCGCAGCGCGTCCACCGTGCTGCGCTTCTCCAACTCCGCCCAAGGTGGTCTGGGTGATGCGCTGCCGGCGGGGACGGTGCGAGTCTATGTCAAGGATGCGCGCGGGCAGGCGCAATTCACGGGCGAAAACACGATCGGCCACACGCCGCAGGGGTCCGACATCGCGCTCGTCACGGGCGACGCCTTCGATGTGAAAGTGCAGCCGGTCGTCGTCTCGCGCGAGCCGATGTCGACCGGTCGGTGGCGCACCTCCATGCGCTACACGGTGACCAACGCCCGTTCCAATCCCGTATCGGTCGAGCTGGTCCAGACTGGCGTGCGTTGGGGGTGGGACGACACGCGCATTCTGAACGAGAGCGTGAAGAGCGCGCGGCCGAATGCGGACACGGTCGTGTGGCAGGTGCCGGTGCCTGGCAACGGCGAAACGGTGGTCATGGCGACGTTCGAAACGCGCTATTGATGCGTCGTCCGTTCGCAGCCGCGCTGCTGCTGGTGTCCGCGCCGCTGGCTGCGCAAACCGCGCCTGTGGAACCTGCTGTTAGCCAGTCAGCCGCACCGACGAGCGCGGTTGTGACGGCCGGCCCGCCGACCCGCGTCGCAGTCACGATCTACCGCAATCCCAACCGCCGCTCGGGCCAGACGATCGACCTCCGACAGCCCCAAGGCTTCGCCGTCGTTACCGAAACTCGGCGAGTCCGCTTGCCCAAAGGCCGGACGACCATCCGGTTCGAAGGCGTGGCAGGCGGCATCGTTCCGGCAAGTGCGCTGATCGAGGGCTTCCCCGGCGGAATAATGGAGAAGAACCGCGACCAACGGCTGCTCTCACCGGCCTCCCTCGTCGACGGTTCGCTCGGTCGACACGTGACGATCAGACGCACGAACCCGGCCACGGGTGAACGGGTGGAGGAGGATGCGGTCGTGCTCGCGGGGCCTCGGCCTGGCGTGGTGCTCGCCACATCGCGAGGCGTGGAGACGGTGCGCTGTTCCGGTCTGCCGGAGACGCTGACCTATGACGGCGTGCCGCCCGGCTTGTCGCCCGATCCAGTGCTGTCGGTCGCGGTGGTCAGCCAAGCTGCGCGGACGGCAACGGTGACATTGTCGTACCTCGCACAGGGCTTCGACTGGTCAGCGAGCTACGTCGCCACGCTGACGAATGCTGGCGACCAAATGGATTTATTCGCCTGGCTGACTCTCGCCAACGGCAATGACGAGGGCTTTGCCGATGCGCGGGTGCAGGCGGTCGCCGGGCGGCTCAATCGGACGGGTGTCGCGCGGATCATGGAGGAGGCGAGCGCTCTGTCCCTCACTTGCTTCCCACTGGGCACGACGACTTCGGATTTGCGAGTGCGAGACGCAGCGCCTGCGGAGATCATCGTCACCGGAGCGCGGCAAATGGCGTATGCTCCGCCGCCGCCGCCGATGTTTGTGGCACCTCTGCCACCGCTGCCGCCCGAAGATCTCGGCGACCTGAAGCTCTACACCGTGCCGAGACGCGTCACCATGGCCGCTAAGGGGCAGAAGCAGGTGGCCCTGCTAGTTCAGAAAGGCGTCGCGGTGCGGCGGGTCTATCGCCTGGCTGTCCAGCCCCGTCAAACCATCGAGAGCGCGTCCACGGCTATCCTGTTGAGCGCGAACAACGAGGTGGCCGACGGCCTGGGTGTGCCGCTCCCGTCCGGCACCACTTCACTCTTTACCGGGCGTGCGGGCGAGCGGTTGCTGTTGGGTCTCGGAACATTGGGCGACACCGCTGTGGGTGAACGACTTCGGTTCTCCGCCGGCACCAGTGGGCAAGTGTCGGTCAGTCAGCGCAACCCGACGAGCAACACCGCAGAGCTGACCGTCTCCAACGCCAACCCGTTCGCCGTCGAGGTCGAGGTGCCGATCGGTAAGCCTGGTATGAAGGACCTGATCGGGCCCGATCAGCCGCTGACCCGCGACGGGGGCGTGCAGGTGTGGAAGCTGATTGTTTCTGCAAATGACCGGTCGGTGCTGAGTTACGGCTTCTGAACTTGGGGCCTCTTCGAGCAGGTCCCGCACACGAGCCAATCCTTTAACAAACTCTTCTCCGCTTGAAATTAGCGCGGATTGCCAAGGGGCAGAAGTCTAAAACTACCTATGGAAGTGCTTCAACTGAACGGCAAACTTTTGCGCACACATGCAAAAAACAGCCATTCCGCATTCTGGCCGATGCTGTTGAAAAAGTCGGCATCTGAGGGAGGCGGCAGTGGCTCAGCCTTGGGCTAAGTGGTCCCTCTTGGCTCAGACGGGTACCATTTGGACCGGCATTGGGACGCGCTTGGCGAGCTTGCGGAGGTTCTGGGCTGCGGCGGCGAGGTGGAACTCGTCACGGGCACCTTGGGGACCTCGTAGTCGCAGCCGATCGAGCCGAAGGATGCGTTTGAGGTGCGCAAACAGCATCTCGACCTTCTTGCGTTCGCGCCGTGAGACGAGCCATTCGTCCTCGTGCGCGACGGCGCGGGCAAGGTCGCGAGCGCCCTCATGGACCGAGCGCGGCACCTTGCGCGCGTTGACGCCGGGGCAGCATCGCGGCTTGAGAGCGCAGACATCGCAGTCGAGCTTGCTGGCGCGATAGCGGAAGAAGTCGTCCGCATGCGACAGGTCCGGGTCGCGGCCGCCATATGGTCGGGTCCGTCTCAACACCTTGCCGGCTGGACAGGTGTAGTGGTCCCGCTCCAGGTCGTACGCGAAGTCGGCGCGCGCAAAGGTGCCATCGGCCCGGGCGGACTTGTCGAACACGGGGATGTGCGGCTCGATGTTGCGCTCGTGGACGAGCCAGGCGAGCATCTGGGCCGAGCCATATCCGGTGTCGGCGATCAGCTTGCGTGGCCAGATACCGAGATCGGTGTGGACGCGATCGATCATCCGTTTGGCCGCCGTCACCTCGGCTTGACGCACCGCCGTGCTCGCCTCGACATCGACAATGACGGCGTTCTCGACGTCGATCAGGTAGTTGGTCGCGTAGCAGAACTGTGCCTGCCCGCCGTGCGCCGATGTGTATCGGGCCGCCGGATCGGACGGCGACACGCGCGAGGGAACCACCTTTGTTGCTGCGCCGAACGCGGCATCGTCGAGGGTGGCGAGATACTCGTCGAGTGCGCGGCTCGACAGGTCGGACGGTAGCCCTTCCTCGCCGGGATGGAAGCGCTGGCGGCTCGCCTCGGCGCAGATGAGGCTCGCATCCACCGCGAAGCCTTCGCCTGCAACCAGGCCTTCGTCGATGCAGCGCCGCACTGTCGCCTCGAACAGCTGGCGGAAGAGATCACACTCCCGGAAGCGTCCGTGCCGGTTCTTCGAGAAGGTGGAGTGGTCCGGTACTCCACCGTCGAGTCCGAGCCGGCAGAACCAGCGATAAGCGAGGTTGAGATGCACCTCCTCACAAAACCGCCGCGATGCTGAAGCATCGGCAGGTTTCGGGCAAGGCGATCTCATGCAGGAACGTCTGCTAGGGGTCGGAAGCCGAATGGCAGCTTTTCCAACGCTGTCGTTAAAAGGGGCCGGGCAGTTGTCGGCCAAACCATTCCGTATTTCTTACTTACCCGTGGTAGGCATGCTAGAGCCTTTTCCGCACGGCCTGAATTGTTGTGGGATTCCCAAGCGGGTGGAAGTCTGATTCAGCGTTGCCAACGGTGGTTGGAGGCCGGACGGTATGGGCAAGCCGTTGTCGATGGATTTGCGTGAGCGGGTGGTGGGGGCAATTTCGGAGGGCATGCCGCGCCGGGCAGCGGCGGCGCGCTTTGGGGTGAGCGCGGTCAGCGCGGTCAGGTGGGCGGCGCTCCAGCGCGAGCAGGGCAAGCCTGTGGCCAAACCACAGGGTGGCGATACACGCTCGGCGAAGATCGAGGCCAATGCGGCGCGCGTGTGGGCGCTGCACGAGGCG
>JAABUN010008862.1_pt1 | contig 10093 bp, 14 predicted proteins | sample 5559311 | NCBI WGS metagenome assembly JAABUN01 (sample SAMN10711877, study PRJNA513370) | rock metagenome | isolation source: Antarctica rocks | place: Antarctica: Victoria Land, Siegfried Peak sud
CCGTCATCAAGAAGCTGGTCGAGCGCCACGACGACCAGGTGCTGGTCATCGGCGCCTACCTCGACCAGCTCGACGAGCTCGGTGAGGCGCTGGACATGCCGGTCATCCAGGGCTCGACGAAGAACGCTGAGCGCGAGCGGCTCTACGACCTGTTCCGCAACAAGGAGATCCCCGGGCTGGTGGTCTCGAAGGTCGCCAACTTCTCGATCGACCTGCCGGAGGCGACCATCGCCATCCAGGTCTCCGGGACCTTCGGCAGCCGCCAGGAGGAGGCCCAGCGCCTCGGCCGGGTGCTGCGCCCGAAGGAGGACGGCCGTACCGCGCACTTCTACACGGTGATCAGCCGCGACACGGTCGACCAGGAGTACGCCGCCCACCGGCAGCGCTTCCTCGCCGAGCAGGGCTACGCCTACACGATCGTCGACGCTGACGACGTGCTCTCCGGCAGCTGATCCGGGGTGCCGTCGCTGTCACCCCCGGTCGTGGCCCCGGGGTCCTTGGGGTCCACCCCGCAGCCGTCGCTCTCCACCGGCGACCTGCTCATCCGGCCATGGGAACCCGCTGACGGTCCGGCGGTCCAGGTCGCCTACGAGGACCCGACCATCCAGCGCTGGCACGGCGAGCGCCTCAGCGACGCCGAGGCTGCGACCTACGCCGAGGACTGGGCCGGGCTGTGGAAGGCAGAGCGGCGGGCCGGCTGGGTCGTCATCCGCGACGACGCGCTGGTCGGGCAGATCACGCTGACCCGCCTGGTGCTCGAGTCCGGTCAGGGCGAGGTGACCTACTGGGTCGTCCCCGCCGCCCGAGGCACCGGCGTCGCCCCGCGCGCCGTCGCGGCGGTCATGGCCTGGGCGTTCGGGGAGATCGGCTTCCACCGGCTCGAGCTCGTGCACTCGACGCAGAACGCCTCCTCGTGCCGGGTGGCCACCAAGAGCGGCTTCGCCCTGGAGGGAACGCTGCGTCGGCAGGGCCTGCACGCGGACGGGTGGCACGACATGCACGTGCACGCCCGGCTCGCGGACGACTAGTGGTGCTCCACCCGGCGCTGGTCGAGGCGGCGGCAGCGGTGCGTCGCGACCTTGGTCCCCTGACCTACGACGCCGCCCTCGAGCGCGCAGTCACCACCCGCGGCTGGTGGCTCGCCCAGTGGGAGGCAGGTGCGCCGTACGTCTTGGGCCTGCTCGCCCAGGACCTGCAGGAGGCGGTGCAGGTCGACGACCCGATGTGGCCGCTGTGCTCCGAGACCTCGTGCCCAGCGCGCTTCGGCCACGCGCTGTTCGTCGAGCCCGACCTCGGCGACGACCCGTTCTGGACCTGCCACCGGACCGGGCTGCCGGTCGCGCCGGTGGGGTCGCTGCAGCGCTAGCGAGCTGCGCGGGCCGGCCGGTGTCGTCACGGCGACCATGGCGCCCCTCTCTCGTCGGCATGTCACGACGGTGCCCGCGACGCAGCGGTCGCGGGAGCGCGGAGGTGCAGGCTGTGGATCGCATGGGTGGCGGGCGCCCCGCTCGCGCGTGTCGCGGGGGTCCGGCGCACTCCTCCTGGGCCTGTTGCCCGTGAGGCCGAGTTCGACCACGTTCCGGCCTGACAGGCAACACAGCCGGAGGCAGTGCACCGGCTCCGGGCGGTTGCCCACACCTCGCGGACGGGCAGGACGTACCCCTTGTCCAGCGCGGCCCGCCTCGTCCGCAGTGGCGTCCAGCGATCGGCGGGACCTCGTCGCCGCGTGGGAGGTCGTTCGCGAGGTGTTCGCTCCGCACGACCCGCCGAGCACGCTGCTCGGTGTCGCCGCTCTCGGCTACGACGGCCAGCTGGTCGAGGTGGTGGCGGTAGCGGCGCTGCCGCCGACCTGACGCGGCCTGCCGCTACGGGCAGCCGACCGCCTCGCACAGGTCCCGAGTGACGACGACGCCCCAACCGTCGCCCTGCCGGCGCAGCTGCAGCGGCACCCTGAGCGAGCCGTCAGTGCGCCGGATCTCGACCTCGGCGACTGCCCGGTCCTCGCTCTGCGTGGCGACGCTGACCAGGTCGATGCCGATGCTCGACGCCTGAGCGCGATTGCCCTCGGTGCGCTGGCGGAGCTCGAGGCACCGCTCCCGCTCGGTCGGCACCGGCGGGATCGGCATCGGCTCCGGGATCGCCAGCTCCTCGTACGCCGTGCAGTCACCGAACACCGCAGCGCCCGTCCACGCCAGCGCGGCGCCCCGCGGCGTGTTCAGCCGACGCAGGTCGACCGCCGCGACGATGCCGACCGCGAGGCACATCACGACGAGCACCGCGACGAGCGTCTCCGGTCCGCGACGCACCCGCCGGGCGTTGACCCGCTCGAGCTTCTGCTCGGCGGCGGCGTAGATCCGCTCCTCGCGCTCCCGCCGGGTCTCGGTCACCGGCGCAGATCTGCCACCGCGGGCGCGAGGCGCGCCCAGTCGTCCCGCGGCACGTCGAAGGGGTTCGCACCTAGCACCTGCAGGCAGACGTGGTCGGCGCCGGCGTCGAGGTGCTCCTGCACCCGGTCGCGGATCGCCTGCTCCCCCGCGACCACGAGCGCCGCCTTGAGCCGGTCGCTGCCGCCGCGCACCGCGTCGGACTCCTCGAAGCCCAGCCGGAACCAGCTGTTGCGGTAGTTCGGCAGTCCGGTGTAGATCTCGAGGTGCCAGTGGGCCCGCTCGCGCACGACGTCCGGGTCGTCGGACAGCACGACGGCCTGCTCGACGGCCAGCAGCGGCCCGTCGCCCAGCAGCTCGCGAGCCTCGCGGGTGTGCTCGGGCGTGACGAGGTAGGGGTGCGCGCCCTGCGCCCGGTCGCGCGCCAGCTCCAGCATCCTCGGGCCGAGCGCGGCGAGCACCCGTGGCGGCGCGGTGGCCCCGCCTTCGGCGACGTAGCTCGCGCCGTCGACCGCGTCGAGGTACTCGCGCATCGCCGTCACCGGCTTGCCGTAGGAGTGGCCGCGCATCCGCTCGACCAGCGGCGCGTGGCTGACCCCGAGGCCGAGGACGAACCGCCCGGGGTGCAGCTCCGCCAGCAGTCGCCCGGCCGCGTTGGCCGCGACGGCGTCACGCCCGTAGATGCTGGCGATGCCGGTGGCGATCGCCATGCGCCGGCTCGCCCCGAGGTAGAGCGCCGCGGCCGAGAAGGCCTCCCTGCCGTACGCCTCACCGAACCACAGGGCGTCCCAGCCCTGCTCGTCGAGCTCGGCGACCTGGTCCTTCGCGGCTGCGGCCACCAGCGCGTCGAGCGCGCCGGTCCACAGCCCGACCGGGCCGGGCAGCAGGGAGGTCACGGGCTCAGCCGTAGACGAGGCGGGTGATCCAGTCGGCGACGAGGGCGGGCTTGCTCTCGCCCTCGATCTCGACGGTGTAGGTCTTGGTGACCTGGATCGTGTTGGCGTCCTTGGCCTCGACGGCCTTGACCACCGAGCTGGCACGCACCTTCGACCCGACCTTCACCGGGTTGACGAAGCGGACCTTCTCGAAGCCGTAGTTGACGCCCATGACGATGCCCTCGACGCGCTCGGGCGGCTGCGGCACGGTCTCGGCCAGCTTGCTCAGCAGCGACAGGGTCAGGAACCCGTGCGCGATCGGCACACCCCAGGGCGAGAGCGTCTTGCACAGCTCGGGGTCGACGTGGATGAACTGGTGGTCCTCGGTCACGTCGGCGAAGGTGTTGATCCGGTCCTGGTCGATCGAGATCCAGTCGCCGGCGCCCTCCGCCTCGCCGATCGCGGCCTGGTAGAGCTCGTACGCCTTCTCGCCGTTCGTGGCCATGCGGGGGTTCCTCCTGAGAGCGCCGGGGTGTCCGGACAGGATCGCAGACGGGTGTGCTCCGCGGTGCGATGGGCACGTGCCCGTCATGACTGACACCGCCGTGACCTCGCTGTCCACCGTCGTCGACCGGATCGACCCGGAGCTCGCCCACCAGCTCGTGGGCCAGGTGTCGGTCGGGCTCGGAGCCCTCGCCGTCGTGGCTCCGGCCGCGACCGCCCGGCTGTTCGGCATCACCGCCGGGACCACGGCCGTCCCCCTGCTGGTCCGCATGGTGGGGGTCCGCAACGCCACCGCCGGCGTCCGCACGCTGCAGGCCCAGGGCCCCGAGCTCGAGCGGGCCCTGCGAGCCGGGCTCGTCCTCGGCGTCGTGGACACCGCCGCCGTGCTGCTGGCTGCCCGCAAGGGGCTGATCAGCAAGAAGGCAGCGGTCGGCGCGCTGACGCTGCTCGGCGGAGTCGCCGTGCTCGGCGTGGCCGCCCGGCGCGAGGCGCTGCGCGGCTCCGGCTGAGCCCTGTGGTCAACCCGGCTCCTCCAAGGTCGCGGTGAGTGATGACGCCGCGCCCGCCCGCACAGGTCACCAGGAGCGGCGGACCGTACGGGGTCACCGAGACTGCGCTCGCTGTCTCGGCATCGGTGCGCAGCGAATCGTCGCGTCCTGGTCGACGACAGGCGCCCGCCCCGTCCGCAAGCGATCCACCAGGGGCGCGTTGCGGACGCCGCCGTCGCTGCAGGCGGTCAGGAGGGAGCGGCCGAGCTCTTGCGGGCTAGAAGGTATGCCTGCGGCACGGTCTCCGGGTCGTCGGGGTCCCGCACGACGCGGGCGTGTACGGGCATGCCAGCGGTGTTCAGTTGCTGCACGAGCTGGCCGGGCTGCATCCGGTAGGTGTCGAGCGAGATGGCGTGGCCGTACGCCTGCTGGAGGTGCCGGCGTTCGTCGCCGACCTGGAAGGCGAGCAGCAGCTGCCCGCCGGGGGCCAGCACCCGGCAGAACTCGGTGAGGACGGCGGGAACGTCCGTAGGAGGGATGTGGATCAGCGAGTACCAGGCGACCAGGCCTCCAAGGCTGGCGTCGGGCAGGTCGAGCCCGGTCATCGAGCCCTCGACGAAGCGCAGGTCGGGCAGCGCCTGCCGGGCGACCGCCAGCATGCCCGGGGACAGGTCTATGCCGAAGGCGTCCAGACCGAGGTGGTGCAGATGGCCGGTGATCCGGCCGGGTCCGCATCCGACGTCGGCGACCGGTCCCAGCCTGTCCCGCGACACCAGCTCGGCGAAGGTGGCGAGCACCGCCCGGTCCCACGGCATGCGATCGAGCGCATCGGCGAGCAGGTGGGCGTAGTCGGAAGCGACACTGTCGTACGCCGCCCGCGTGGCGGTCAGGTAGTCAGTCTCCGGCATGACCGCGACTGTGCCAGGACCACGCCCCGCACACCGATTCCCGCAACGACGATCGGCGGTCTTTGAGCCGGACCCGGGCCATCGACGGTCTCAGCCGTGAGCATGAGGCGGCCCGCCCGCACGAGGCGACCCTCGGAGCGCTGTTCAGGGAATGGCCCGCCTCAGGCCTGCTGCTGGAAACGCCGGTGCAGCTCCCGCATGCGCAGGGCAAGATCCATGACCGGACCCTGCACCTGTACGTCGGGGGCCACCTCGTGCACCGGGAGCGTGCGTACGGGGGGCGGGGCGGCGCCGAGCTCGTCAAGCCACTGCGCGAGCTGCTCCGACGAGTGCGCGTACACGATCCTTCCCAGCCCGACCCAGGCGTGCGCAGCAGCACACATCGGGCAGTGCTCGCCGGAGGTGAACACGGTCGCCCGGGCCCGCTCGGCGGGTGACAGGTGCTGCGCGGCCCAGCGCGCCAGCTCGATCTCGGGGTGCTGCGTCTGGTCGCCGGTCGCGACCACGCGGTTACGGCCCTCCGCCAGCCGGCCGCCGTCGGCGCCGACGAGGACGGAGCCGAAGGGCTCATCACCTGCGGCTAGCCCCTGCTCGGCAAGCTCGATGCACCGCTCCAGGTGCCCGCGCTCCTCGGGGGGAAGCCCCGGCTCGCTAGGACTCATCGGACTCACGTCGCCTCACCGGCACGGATGGGTACGCGCAGCCAAGTCCTCCCGCGGCGGCAACGGTCAAGAGGGCCTCCTTGTACGCAAGGTACGGGTCGTAGGTCAGGTTGACGTCGATGTGCAACTGCCCTCCCCGCTGGGTGCGATGGCCAGGGAGGGCCCGGCACCGTACGCCTGCTTGCCGCTGGTTGCGTCACGGAACGGCTGTCGCAGGGTGTGCAGGTCGCTCTCGTCCATGTGACCCTCCCCTTCGTCGTTCGGCGTGCGGCACACGATCACAGTTGGCTGAACCGTGCCCCTGGGGTGAGCGCGCGTCTGGCCAGGTCCGGGGCGGGCGGGTCTCGGGAAGGAACCTTCGTGGTGTCGGTCAGTGCGTTGCCCCGGAACCCTCGCCTAGTTCGACTTCGAGGCCCTTCGCAGTGCGCTCACCGCCGTCCGGTTCCCGTACCCGGTTGCGCGCGTAGCGGTAGACCCCGTCCCAAGAGCCGGCGGGGAAACGGGCGACCTCCTGCTCGCCGCAGTGCACGGTCAGGACTCCGCCTTGGTCCTGGTAGTGAGTGGCCTGCAGGAAGGTGTGGTCGGTGTGGTGCTCGTAGCGCAGGAGAACGGTGATCACGGCTGCCACTGTGCAGCACGCGGGCCATCAGCACCATCTGGTGCGGTGCCCATGGCAGGACGGCGTCGATCACGGTCACGGTGGTGCCCGCCACGGTTCCCCGCCCGGCGGACACGCCTCGGGACGCCGCGCTCCACCGCTGGTCGTGGATCCCCTTCGGGACGACTGGTCCGCGACGGGTAGAGCGCCCCGAGCGGCGGGCCGTCCAGGTCATGCGACGTGACCCCAGCTCCAGCCTCAGGCCCTGACTCACCGGCATCCAGGACGTCCACGCCGGTCACGTTCGGGACGACGACACCGGTCACCGAGCGACGGTAGCCCCGCGTGGGACGGCGGACGACACTTCGTCGCGGCAGTCTTCCTTGCCTACGTGGGTCCCGACGCCTCCTGCTGCGCGATGCTTCACCATCACCGGAACCACTGAGGACGGTCCGGCGTCTCATCGCAGACGAAGACCCGACAGTCGGCAGACGGAGGGCGAGGGACAGATGCGCTGGATGCTTCCGCTGGGAGGGTGCTTCGCATCGGTCGTCGCTCTGGGTGCTTGTGGAACGACCTCATCGGGTGCCTCGGACGAGGGGATGCGGGTCGAGGCGCAACAGGCCGTCTTGGTGACCGACGAACCCCTCGGAGACGTCGTCTCGGGCGAGCTCGAAGCCGGTGACGCAGCGACGGCGCTGTGCTTCGTCGCTGAGGCCCAGACCAACACCGGCGCTGCAGGAAGTGCCATCAAGATCGAGTCGGGTCGGCTGTCGGGCTATGCCGCAGTTGCCAGTTTCCCGGCAGACGCTGCAGGCAGAGCCATGGTCTTCGACGTCAACGAACGCGACCTCTGGGAACGGCTTCCGTCCTGCCGCTCGTGATGGCGGATCGCAGCTATGAGCGACGGGTCGGGCAGCCCAGGTCAGTGCCACGATCTCGGAGGATGTCCACAACGAAGACGGACGTGGTCTCGCCATCGCGGAGCCGATGACGGGCAGTCGTGCTCTTTTCAGCACGGGATCGGCTTGCGGGACGTCTGACCAGCCGCTCGGCGGCAGGTACGGGCGTTGTGGCGCTGTCGCTGCTGCTTCGCGCAGCGTGAGGCAGGCGGGATCCCGTCAGGCGGGGGCGGCACGGCCCCTATGGTGACCGAGTGAGGACGGACGTCGTCGTGGTGAACGGTGGGTCCAGCTCGGGCACGACGTCGGTCGCACGCTGCCTCCAGGAGCTGCTACCGGGGATATGGCTCAGGTGGAGCATCGACGACCTCGTCGAGGCGCTTCCCGCCACCGGGGGGCACGAGGAGGCGATCGTCGTGTTCACCTCCGACGGTGGTGTCGCGCTGGGGTCGGACTTCCAGCACGCTGAGACCGCCTGGACGGCGGGGCTCGCGGCCATGGCCCGGGCAGGGGTGGGCGTCATCGTCGACGACGTCTTCCTCAGCGGGTCGGCCTCCCAAGAGCGTCTCCGTGCCGGTCTTCACGGCCTCCAGGTTCTGTGGGTGGGAGTGCATTGTGATCCCGATGTGGCCGCGGCACGGGAAACCAGGCGGGGAGACAGAACCGCGGGGATGGCTGCATCCCAGGCGAAGGTCGTGCACCAAGGTGTCGTCTATGACGTGGAGGTCGACACGAGCAGCAGCTCCCCGCTGCAGTCCGCACACACGGTCCTCGAGGTCATCAACGGATCTTGACCCGTCACCTGCGCTGGTGCGCTGGCGGTCTTGTGCCGAAGGACCCGTCCGGTGGTTCGACTCTCCCGCTCAGGGGCGTCGTCCGGCACACGATCTTCGTCCCCGTTCCTAGCGGTCGCCCCCCTTCATGTGACCTAGCTCGTCGGACGGCCGCAGGTCGCCAGCCTCTGGGGGACCGGCAACCCGTCAGCCGCTGCTCGACGGCGGCGCTCACGCCGTGGCGCGCTCGGGGAAGCGGGTGAGTGCGGTCAGCGTCCCGTGCGTGACACCGAGCAGCACGAAGAACGTGGTGGCAACGGTGTCCTCGACGAAGCCACCGACGAACGGCGCGAGCACCAGCAGCAGGGCCAGCACGTAGTCCAGCGTGGCGTGCGCGGGTGCGGCCAGGCTGTCCGTGAGCGACAGCGGGCTGCGGCTGATGACCGCGACGAGCAGAACCACGACGCCGACGGCGATCGACGTCCACTTCGCCGTCTCGCTGTCGAAGCCGAACAAGAAGGGAGCGACCAGGAAGAGCAAAGCTGCGGCGTACTCCACGGCGGCATGGACGACCCAGGGGACCAGTCGGACGAGGCTCATGCACCGATCATGCCCGTACCGACCGCTGCTGACCCGCCCGTCACGAGACCGTCACGCGGAGGTCGCCGGCCAGCCAGGGGAGGGCAGACCCTCAGCGGAGCAGGTCGGACAGCGCCATGCGGAGCCGGAACGGCAGGCTGACCTCGACCGACCCCTCCCCCGAGCCTGCCGCGACCTGCTCGTAGCCGCCGCTCCGCAGCTCGAGCACGGTAATCCCCGGTTCGTCCGGATCGACCAGCCAGTACGACGGGACGCCGGCCTCTTGGAGCAGGTCCCGCTTGAGCAGCAGTCGACCCGGCGGGTGCTCGGAGAGAGCACCTCGACGGCCAACAGCGGAGCGCCGGGAAGCTCCCGGTCGGTGAACTGCGAGCTGGGGGCGACGAGCAGGTCCGGCTGCACCTCGGTGTCGTCCGCGAGAGCGACGGCGAACGGCGCGAGGATCACCTGGAGGTCCGGCGGGCAGGCAGACCGCAGGAGCAGGTGGAGGTTGCCGACCACGGTCTGGTGGCGGTACCGGGGCGCCGGGCTCACGATGAGCGAGCCGTCGATGAGCTCGTAGCGGTGCCCGTCATCCGGCAGCGTCTCGAGGTCGGCGCGGGTGAGCGGTCGGGCGAACGGCAGGGCGGTCACGACGGTCATGGTGCTCCAGTTCTTCGGCCACGTCGACGCCGTGTCACCGGCCGGCCGCTCGGCGGCGGTGGTGCGCGCGACGTGTGGACGGACGGGTCGGGTGCCGCAACGCCGGCGGGGCGGCCCTCCGGAAGGAGGACCGCCCCGTCGTACGAGCAGGTGGTGCAGGAGCGCAGGCTGGACTAGAAGTCCATGTCTCCCATGCCGCCACCGGGCATGCCGCCACCGGCGCCGGCGCCAGCCTTCTCCGGCTTGTCGGCGATGACGCACTCGGTGGTGAGGAACAGGGCCGCGATGGACGCGGCGTTCTGCAGCGCCGAGCGGGTGACCTTGGCGGGATCGATGATCCCCTCCTTGATCATGTCGACGTACTCGCCGGTCGCGGCGTTGAGGCCCTGACCGGTGGGCAGGTTGCGGACCTTCTCCACGACCACGCCCCCCTCGAGGCCGGCGTTGATGGCGATCTGCTTGATCGGGGCCTCGAGCGCCAGGCGCACGATGTTGGCACCGGTCGCCTCGTCGCCGACGAGGTCCAGCTTCTCGAACGCGGTGACCGAGGCCTGCAGCAGCGCGACGCCACCACCGGCGACGATGCCCTCCTCGACGGCCGCCTTGGCGTTGCGGACGGCGTCCTCGATGCGGTGCTTGCGCTCCTTGAGCTCGACCTCGGTGGCCGCGCCGACCTTGATCACTGCGACACCGCCGGCCAGCTTGGCCAGGCGCTCCTGCAGCTTCTCGCGGTCGTAGTCGGAGTCGCTCTTCTCGATCT
>JAABUN010008863.1_pt1 | contig 10093 bp, 8 predicted proteins | sample 5559311 | NCBI WGS metagenome assembly JAABUN01 (sample SAMN10711877, study PRJNA513370) | rock metagenome | isolation source: Antarctica rocks | place: Antarctica: Victoria Land, Siegfried Peak sud
ACGTCGGCATCGGCGAATTCCGGATTGATCTCCTCCAGCTCCTTCACGTCGTCGTAGGGCACATTGGCCTCGGCCAGCAGCACGTTCATGTGGCCTGGCATCCGGCCGGCGACCGGGTGGATGGCGTATTCCACCGTGGCGCCCTCCTTCTTCAGCAGGTCCGCCATCTCGCGCACCACCTGCTGCGCCTGCGCCACCGCCATGCCGTAGCCCGGCACGATGATGATCTTGCCGGCGTTGCGCATGATGTAGGCGGCGTCCTCCGGGCTGCCGGCCTTGACCGGCCCGTGATCCGCCGTGGCGCCGCCCACCGCGGCGGCGCTGCTGTCCGTGCCGAAGCCGCCCAGCAGCACGTTGAAGATGCTGCGGTTCATGCCCTTGCACATGATGTAGGACAGGATCGCGCCGGACGCCCCGACCAGCGCGCCGGTGACGATCAGCAGCAGGTTGCCCAGCGTGAAGCCGATCCCCGCCGCCGCCCAGCCGGAATAGCTGTTCAGCATCGACACCACCACCGGCATGTCGGCGCCGCCGATCGGGATGATCAGCAGGAAGCCCAGCGCGAAGGCCACCAGCGCGATCGCCCAGAACAGCAGCGCGTTGCCGCTGGAGACGAAGGCCACCACCAGCACCAGCAACAGGATACCGAGGCCGAGATTCAGCCAGTGCTGGTTGGGGAGCGAGATCGGCGCGCCCGACATCCGCCCGTCGAGCTTCAGGAAGGCGATGACCGAGCCGGAGAACGTCACCGCGCCGATCGCCAGCCCCAACGACATCTCCACCAGCGATCCGGCGTGGATGTCGCCGGAATGGCCGATGCCGAAGCTTTCCGGCGCGTAGAAGGCCGCCGCCGCGACGAACACCGCCGCCATGCCGACCAGCGAGTGGAACGCCGCCACCAGTTGCGGCAGCGCCGTCATCTGGATGCGCGTGGCGACATAGGCGCCGAACGATCCGCCGATCGCCAGCGCCAGCAGGATCAGCGCGATCCCGCCGCCGCCCATGCCCGGCCGCAGCAGCGTGGCGACGATGGCGATGCCCATGCCGACCATGCCGAACAAGTTGCCCTGCTTGCTGGTCTCGGGACGCGACAGGCCGCGCAGCGCCAGGATGAACAGCACCGCGGCGACCAGGTAGGCAAGCGTCGTGAAGGTTGCGGCCATGGTCTCAGGCCTTCCTGCCGCGGAACATCGCCAGCATCCGCCGTGTCACGATGAAACCCCCGAATATGTTGACCGCGGCCAGCATGGCGGCGAGGAAGCCGAAGACCTGCGCCGCGAGGCTTTCGCCGAGGCCGGTCGCCAGGACGGCACCGACCACGATCACCGAGGAGATCGCGTTGGTCACGCCCATCAGCGGCGAGTGCAGCGCCGGCGTCACGTTCCACACCACGTAGTAGCCGACGAAGCAGGCCAGCATGAAGATGGTCAGCAGGAACAGGAAAGGCTCGGCGGCGCCGGCGGCCTGCTCTACCACGGGCCAGCCGCGCGCGGCCATCTCACGCGCCTGCTGCGCCAGCACCAGCGCGCGCTCGGCCGTGGCGGAGGCCTGGTTGGCCAGATCGGTCGGGTTCATCGGCTGTCTCCTAGGCCTCCTTGGCTGGCACGAGGCTGGCGTGGACCACCTGGCCGCCGCGGGTCAGCGCCACGCCGCGGACGATCTCGTCCTCCGCCGGCAGCTTTGGCGCCTTGGCGTCGGCATCCCAGAAGGTGGTCAGGAAGGTCAGCAGGTTGCGCGCGTACAGTTGCGAGGACGCCGCCGGAATCCGCCCCGGCCAGTTCGAATAGCCAAGAATCTTCACGCCGCCCGGCGTGGTGATGGCTTCGCCCGGCTTGGTCAGCTCGCAGTTGCCGCCGGCGTCGGAGGCGAGGTCGACCACCACGCTGCCCGGCCGCATCGTCTCCACCATGGCTGCGGTCACCAGGATCGGCGCGCGGCGACCCTGCACCAGCGCGGTGCAGACCACGATGTCCATCTTGGCGATGGCCACGGCAACCACCTCGCCCTGCTTGGCCAGGAATTCGGCGCTCATCGGCTTGGCGTAGCCGCCGCTGGTCTGCGCCGCGCGGCTTTCCTCGTCCTCGTGGCCGATGAAGGCGGCGCCGAGCGACTTGATCTCTTCCTTCGCCGCCGGTCGCACGTCGGTGGCGGAGACCCGCCCGCCGAGCCGCCGCGCCGTGGCGATCGCCTGCAACCCCGCCACGCCGGCACCCATGACGAAGACGTTCGCCGCCGAGATCGTGCCGGCCGCGGTCATCAGCATCGGAAAGCCGCGGTCGAAGGCCGCCGCCGCCTCGATCACCGCGCGGTAGCCCGCCAGGTTGGCCTGCGACGACAGCACGTCCATGCTTTGCGCCCGGGTGATGCGCGGCAGCAATTCTATCGAATACGCATCGATGCCGTGCTCGGCGTAGGCGGCGGCGTGTTCGGTGCCCAACTGCCCGATCAGCACCGCGCCGCGCGGGATCGCCGCAAGCTCGTCGACCTCGCCCTCGCCCGCCGCCAACGGCCCGCGGACCTTCAGCACGATGCCCGCCCCCGCCAGCGCCGCCGCCGCGCCCGGCGCGATCTCGGCGCCGGCCTCGGCATAGGCCGCATCGGGTATGCCGGCGCCACCGCCGGCGCCGGCCTCGACCGCCACCGTCAGGCCAAGCCCAAGATACTTCTTCACCGTGTCCGGCGTGGCCGCGACGCGCGTCTCGGCCGGTCGGCGTTCCCTCAGGACAGCCAGTCGCATACGGGGGTCCCCTCTCTCGCGCCGCAACATGATGAGTCCGGCCCGGAAGGGCAAGCCGGGCCTGTCGACCGCTAGCCGCCGCACGGCAATACGCTTGTGGATTGCATACCGATTGCAGCAGTACGTTCGGCAACGCCAGGACCAACCGGCGGTGGAGAAAACCATGTCCAGCCTGTTGATGCGGACGCTCGGCGTGCTGGCCAAGGTCCCGCCGCTGCAACCCCTGCTGAACCGCCTGGCGATCAACCTCTCGGTCGGGCGGACCCTGCCGCGGCCCTATCCCTACTCGCTGTGGTCGCCCGACCCGAAGGTGCTGGTCACGCCGGAACCCTACATCACCTGGCCCGGCCTGGTGGACCGCGGCTACACCGGCCGCCACCTGCCGCCGGCCCCGGCCGCCAGCCTGGACGGGCTGCCGGAGATCGAGCGTGTCGCGGCGCTGTTCATGCGCGACCGGCCGATCACCTCGGACCGCACCTCGGCGCTGTTCTGCTTCTTCGCGCAGTAGTTCACAGACAGCTTCCTGCGCACCGCCGGCGGCGACCGGCAGCGAAACACCTCGAACCACGAGATCGACCTCTGCCAGATCTACGGGCTGGACGAGACCACCAGCGGCATCCTGCGCGAACGCCGGGGCGGCCGGCTGCGGACCCAGGCGCTGCCGACCGGCGTGTTCCCGCCCTGCCTGTACGCGGAGTCCGGCGAGATCAAGCCGGAGTTCACTGGCCTGACCTACACCGCCGGCCAGGCCGGCGAGCGGATGGTCGACCGGATGCTGCCATCCGTCTTCAAGGAACGGCTGCCGCCGGAGGAGCTGGAGCGGCGCAAGCTGCGGCTCCACGCCACCGGCCTGGAGCGCGGCAGCAACACCGTGCTGTATGCCGCGCTGAACGCGGTGTTCCTCCGCGAGCACAACCGGATCGGCGGGCTGCTCGCCGCCCACCACGCCGACTGGGGCGACGACCGGCTGTTCGAGATCGCCCGCACCATCAACATCGTCCAGGCGCTGAAGCTGGTGATCGAGGAATACATCAACCACCTGGCCGGCGTGCCGCTGCAATTCCATCTCGACAGCAGCTTCGCCGATCGGCAGCCCTGGTACCGGGCGAACCGCATCGCCATCGAGTTCAACCTGGTCTACCGCTTGCACTCGATGATCCCCGACCGGCTGGAACTGGCCGACGGCAGTTCGCTCGGGACCGACGACTACCGCTTCAACAACGAACGGCTGGAGACGCTGGGCGCCGAAACGCTGATCGCCGCGGCGTCACGCCAGCCGGCTGGCCGGGTCGGTCTGCGCAACAGCCCGAAATGGATGTGGGAGGCCGAGGTGGCGGCGCTGAGGTTCGCCCGCGACTTCCGGCTGCAGCCGTTCAACGCCTACCGCCAGCGCTTCGGCCTCGACCCGGTCCGCGACTGGGACGGGCTGACCGGCGGCACCGAATTGTCCGGGGCGTTGCGGGAGCTGTACGGCGACGTGGACCGCCTGGAATTCGTCCCCGGCCTGTTCGCCGAGCAGCATGGCGAGGGCAGTTCCTTCGGCGAGCTGCTGCGCACCATGGTCGCGGTGGACGCGTTCAGCCAAGTCTTCACCAACCCGCTGCTGTCGGCGCAATGCTATGCCGAACGCGATGCCTTCGGGGACATCGGCATCGGGATCGTCGAGGGCACGACAAGCCTGGAGGACATCGTGCGCCGCAACGCCCCGCCGGGGGTGGAGGTGCTAGCGCGGTTCCACCTGTAGCCGCGCTACGCCGAGCCTGGGACCCCGGCCTCCCGCAGCGCCGCCGCTTGCCGTTCAGCCAAGGCCTGTTCGGAGAATCCCTCGATCATCTCCATGAACAGGCGATGCCAATTCAGCCGGCAATCCAGCCGTAGGAACACGCTGCCGAGGCCCACCGCCGCCCGGTCCATCAGCGGGAATTCCCGCGGCACCTTCACCCCGCCGGTGCGCTTCAGTCCCTCGTGCACCTTCTGCGCGATCTTGCGGCCATAGGCCGGGTCGTCGGAGTCCTGGATCTTCCGCACCCGGTCCTGCATCAGCGGCTCGTACAGGAAGCGCGCCCATTCGGTCAGCACCTGCGTGGTCTCGCGCGACAGGTTGCGGAAGCCCCAGCTTTCATAAGCTGCGTGCGCCTTGTCCTCGTCGCCGTCGCGCACCGCTTCGTACAGCATGATGACGCCGGCCACGAAGTGTGGGCGGAACACCCGGATGGTGCCGTAGTCCAGCAGGTTGATCCCCGGCCCGTCCTCGGCGTGCTGCCGCACCTGGTAATTGCCGAGATGCGGGTCGCCGTGGATCACCCCGTAGCGGTAGAACGGCCGGTACCACGCACGGAACAGAGCCGCGCCGTAGGCGTTGCGCTCCTCGACCGGCGGCGCCTCGTCGAGCCGGGACTGGATGCCGCGGCCCTCCAGCCAAGTCATGGTCAGCAGCCGCGTGGTGGTCAGCGCCGGCACCGGGAGCGGCACCCGCACCCCCTGCACGCCGTCCAGCATCAGCCCGTACAGCCGCATCTGCGAGGCTTCGCGCAGGTAGTCCAATTCCTCGCGCAGGCGGTCTTGGATTTCGGCGAAGACGTCGCCCTGGTCGAGGCTGCTGTCCATGCGCCGATACAGGCCGAGCGCCAGCTTCAACTGCCGGAGGTCCGCCTCGACCACGCTCGGCATGTCTGGGTACTGAAGCTTGCAGGCCATCTCCATGCCGTCCGGCAGGGTCGCGCGATGGACCTGCCCGAGCGAGGCCGCCGCCGCCGCCTCCCGCCCGAAGGTCGTGAACCGGCTTTCCCAGCCGGCGCCCAGCTCGCTGGTCATCCGCCGCCTGACGAAAGGCCAGCCCATCGGCGGCGCATTGGCCTGCAAGGTGGCAAGCTGCGCCGCGTATTCCTCCGGCAGCGCGTCCGGCACGCTGGAGAGGAACTGCGCCACCTTCATCAGCGGCCCCTTCAGCCCGCCGAGGATGGCCTTCAGATCCTCCGCATGGGCGGCCTTGTCGGTGCGCAGCCCGAGGAACCGCTGCCCCGCCACCCGCGCCGCGATGCCGCCCACCGCGCCCGAGGTCCGCGCCATCCGGCGCAGTTCGCCGAACAGCGTGCTTTCCTTCGCCGGGTCGTTCATGCGGAGGCCTCGAGTTCGTCGATGAAGCCGGAGATCACGTCCAGCCCTTTCTTCCAGAATTTCGGATCGGTGGCATCCAACCCGAACGGCGCCAGCAATTCCCGGTGCCGCAGCGTGCCCCCGGCCCGCAGCAGGTCGAGGTACTTCCGTTCGAAGGCCGGCACCGTGTTGTCGCGGTAGACGCCGTACAGCGCGTTCACCAGGCAATCCCCGAAGGCATAGGCGTACACGTAGAACGGAGAATGGACGAAGTGCGGGATGTAGGCCCAGTAGCAGCCGTAATCCGGGGTGAACTCGAAGGCCGGGCCGAGGCATTCCCGCTGCACCTGCAGCCACAATTCCGCCAGCCGTTCCTGCGCGATCTCGCCCTTGCGGCGCTCGTCGTGCAGCAGGGTCTCGAAGCGGTAGAAGGCGACCTGCCGCACCACAGTGTTCAGCATGTCCTCGACCTTGGAGGCCAGCATCGCGCGGCGCCGCCGTGGGTCGCGCTCGGCGTCCAGTAGCCCGCGGAAGGTCAGCATCTCGCCGAACACGCTGGCGGTCTCGGCCAGGGTCAGCGGCGTGCTGGACAGCAGGTAGCCCTGCTCGCCGGCCAGCACCTGGTGCACGCCATGGCCCAGCTCGTGCGCCAGCGTCATCACGTCGCGCGATTTGCCGTGGTAGTTCACCAGCAGATAGGGGTGCGCCGAGGGCACCGTCGGATGCGCGAAGGCGCCGCCGGACTTGCCCGACCGCAGCGCCGCGTCGATCCACGGCCGGTCGAAGAACCGCTGCCCGACCGCGGCCAGTTCCGGGCTGAACGCGCGGTAGCTGCCGAGCACTTGCCGCACCGCCTCCGGCCACGCCACCGGCTTGTCGTCCTCGTCCGGCAGCGGTGCGTTGCGGTCCCAGTGCTGCAGCTTCGGCAGCCCGAGCCACCGCGCCTTCATCGCGTAGTAGCGGTGCGACAGCCGTGGAAAACTCTCGACCACCGCCGCAACCAGCGCGTCCACCACCGGGTCCTCGACCATGTTGGCGCGGTTGCGCGACGATCCCGGCCGCGGATAGTGCCGCCAGGTGTCGAGGATTTCCTTGTCTTTGGCCAAGGTGTTGGTAATCAGCGAGAACAGCCGGATGCGGCTGCCGAACGCCTCCGACACGCCCTTGGCCGCCGCCGCCCGCACTGCGCGGTCGCGGTCCGACAGCTTGTTCAGCGCCGCCGAGACCGTCAGCTCCTCGCCGGAGACCGGCACCGTCATTCCGGCGATGGTCTCATCGAACAGCCGGTTCCAGGCGGCGCGGCCGGTGACCTCCTTCTCGTGCAGCAGCCGTTCAAGCTCGTCCGCCAATTGGTGCGGCCGGAAAACCCGGAGGTCGCGCAGCCAAGGCCGCCAGCGGGCCAGCGCGGCGCTGCCGGCGAACAGCCGCTCCAGATGCGCCTCCTCCAGCCGGTTCAGCTCCAGCGAGAAGAACAGCAAATGCGAGGAGATGGTGGTCACCCGCTCCTGCAGGGTTTGGTAGAACCGCCCGTTCGCCGGGTCCTGCGCATCGCCGGCGAAGACCAGCTGGCCGTAGCTCATCGCCCGGCCAAGGCCTTCTTCAATGCGTTCGTAAGCGGCGACCGCGGCGGCCAGCGCATCGCCGGACAGCGTCGCCAGCCGCCCGGCATGGCGCTTCGCGAAGCCTTTCGACGCCGCCTCCGCCGCGTCCAGGTCGGCCGCCAGCGCCGGGTCCTCCGGCGAGCGGTACAAATCCGACAGGTCCCAGACCGGCAGTGGCCCCGGTGAACCGGCGGCCGATCCGGCGGCTGGGGCATCGAGCGGCGAACGGGCCGCGGCCACGGCGGAACCCGCGGCGGCGCGCAGCATGGGTGGCTTGGGGGCTGATGAGGTCACCGCGTGCATATATGGCGAAGCGCCGCCAGGCCAAGCCACCGGCATGGCCCGACCGCCGCCGCCCGGCTAGTGTCCGGCCAAACGGCGGCCAGGGACGGGAAACGCGATGCCGAAGACGGGGGCCAGCGCCGCCACGCCCTGGAACAGCCTGCCCGAGATGCTGCTCGACCTGGCGCGGCAGCGCCCGGACCGCCCGATGCTGCGCCACTGGCGCGACGGTGCCTGGCGCAGCGTCACCTGGGGTGGGTTCGCCGACCGGGTCGCCAACCTCGCCGTCGGTTTCCGCGCGGCGGGCATCGCGGCCGGGGACCGCGTGCTGCTGGTCAGCGAGAGCCGCCCGGAATTCCCCATCGCCGACACCGCGCTGATGGCGATCGGCGCCGTCCCGGTGCCGACCTACACCACCAACATGCCGGCCGACCACGCCCACATCCTGGCGGATTCCGGCGCCCGCGCCGCCATCGTCTCGACCGCGGCGCTGGCCGACCGCGTTCTGGCCGGCGCCGCGCTGGCCTCCGGCCTCGACCTGCTGATCTGCATGGAGCCGCCGCCCGCCGTCTCTCCCGGCACCCGCGCCCTGGAATGGGCCACGCTGGAAGCCACGCCCGGCGACCTGCCCCGGCTGCTGGCCGAGGCCGAGCAGATCCCCATCGGGCGGCTGGCGTGCCTGATCTACACCTCCGGCACCGGCGGGCTGCCCAAAGGCGTCATGCTGCCGCACCGCGCCATGCTGGCGAACCGCGACGGCGTGGCGGCGCTGCTGGCGCGCCTCCCGGTCGAGGGCCAGCCCTATTTGTCCTTCCTGCCGCAGTCGCACAGCTACGAGCACACCGTCGGCTGCTTCCTGCTGCCCTCGCTCGGCCTGGAGGTGGTGTATTCGCGCGGCGCCGACCGCCTGGCCGCCGAGTTTCAGGAGGTCCGGCCGGCCATCGTCACCGCCGTGCCGCGGCTGTTCGAGGTGCTGCGCAGCCGCATCCTGGCGCAGCTTGCGAAGGAGCCGCCGTTCCGCCAGGCGCTGTTCCACCGCGCCCAGGCGCTCGGTCTCCGCCGCCTCGACGGCCCCCGGCTGAACCCGTGGGAACGCCTGCAGCACCTGGTGCTGGACCGCCTGGTGGGGGCGAAAATCCGTGCCCGGTTCGGCGGCAGGCTGCAGGTGCTGGTCTCCGGCGGCGCCCGCCTCGACCCCGACCTGTCGGGCTTCTTCCTGGCCTTCGGCCTGCCGCTGGTGCAGGGCTACGGGCAGAGCGAGGCCGGGCCGGTCATCAGCGTCAACCTGCCCTGGGACAACCACCGCCATGGCGTGGGTCCGCCGCTGCCCGGCGTGGAGGCCCGCATCGCGCCGGACGGCGAGGTGCTGGTGCGCGGCGCCCTGGTGATGGACGGCTACTGGAACAACCCGGATGCCACGTCGGCCGCCCTGCGTGCGGACGCCCCCGGCGAGCCGCCCTGGCTGCACACCGGCGACGTCGGCCACCTGAGCGACGGCCGCATCGCCATCACCGACCGCAAGCGCGACTTCATCAAGACGCTCGGCGGCGACATGGTCAGCCCGGCCAAGATCGAGGGCCTGCTGATGGCCGAACCCGAGATCGCCCAGGCGGTCGCCGCCGGCGAGGGCCAGGCCGCCATCGTCGCCATCCTGGTGCCGGCCGAAGGCCTGGCGGACCAGGTTCCGGCCGCCGTCGCCCGGGTCAACGCCCGGCTGACCTCCATCGAGCGGATCCGCCGCTGGGTCGCCGCGCCGGCCGCCTTCTCGGTCGAGAACGGGCTGCTGACGCCGACCATGAAGGTGAAGCGCCGCGCCGTGCTGGAACGCTTCCGGGGAGAGGTCGCGGCGCTGTACCGCAAGACCTGAGCAATCGAGGTGATTCGGCGCCGCGGCCGCTGCCGCAAGCGGTATTCCGGCGAAATTTTTTTCTGTCCGCGGTGTTGGAAACCGCCGTCCGTCCCGGCCTTTCTGACGGCGCCGGCGCAGTCCCGCGCCGCCAGGAGAATTCAGGCGATGCCGCAATTCGCAGCGACCATCAAGCACATGCAGGAAGGCGTGAAGGACTTCACCGTCAGCGCCGCGGTGAAGAACATCGAAGGCTGGGAGACCACGCTGGGGAAGCTCGAGGCGCCCGGCGCTAAGGGAATCATCCGTGACCTCGAAAGCCTGAAGAAGCGTCTGCAGGCCGACGAGATCGACGGCGACGCGGTGAAGACCCTGCTGGCAAAGCTGGGCAAGGAGACGGTCGCGCTGGCCGGCAAGTCCGATTCGAATTTACTGCCCAGGTGGATGACGGCGAGCGGCTTCCCGATCAGCACAAAGCGAAGCACGACCGATGAGCGAGTGGCGACGATGTCGGTGTAGATTTTGTGTTAC
>JAABUN010008864.1_pt1 | contig 10092 bp, 10 predicted proteins | sample 5559311 | NCBI WGS metagenome assembly JAABUN01 (sample SAMN10711877, study PRJNA513370) | rock metagenome | isolation source: Antarctica rocks | place: Antarctica: Victoria Land, Siegfried Peak sud
ATTATCGAAGATTAAGCAAAGATTACGAAAGGTTGCCGGAAACGAGCGAAGCCTTCATCCAAATAGCCATGATGCGTCTGATGCTGCTTCGCCTTAAACCTTTTTGAGTTTTCAAACAGCTTCTAAGCGAAATGGCAAACTCTAAACCGAAAGAATCGCTCCGCGTATTATTGTCCGAAATCGTCGATTACGCCGGACTTTTTCCACCTTCACAGCTTTCGATGAGCGAAGTCGTCGCCAACTACGCCGGTTATAAAATGGGCGAATATAACTGGATGCTCGGACGTTTTATCGTTCCCGTCGCGCGGCTCGAAGAATTTGCCGACAGCGGAGAAAAATTCTTTTCGAGCGGTGCGGAAGTTTGGAAGTTGAGCGTTCTGGCGGGCGAAAATATTTACGGAACAATCAGCGAAATCGAAGATTTCAACCGCGAATACGCGCCTTTTGCCGCGTGCGACGCGCTTGAAATCAAAGCCGAAACCGGCGCTCAAATCGAAGAATTTGCCGAATTGATTCCGCCGCATTTAAAGACGTATTTTGAAATTCCGATTGGCGAAAATCTGGCTGATTTGATAACGACGATTGCCATTTGCGGACATTGCGCCAAAATCCGCACGGGCGGAATTACGCAAACCGCTTTTCCGAACGGAGCGCAAATCACGCGTTTTATGCGAACGTGTCTGGCGGCGAACGTGCCGTTTAAAGCGACTGCCGGACTGCATCATCCGCTCCGGTGCGAAAAATCTTTGACGTATGAAAAAGACGCCGAAACCGGAATGATGCACGGTTTTTTAAATGTCTTTCTCGCCGCCGCTTTCCTGCTTCGCGGATTTAAACCTAACGCTTTACGCGAGCTTATGGAAGATGAAGAATCAAGCGGTTTTCAATTTGAAGACAACGGCGTTTTCTGGCGGGAAGAGCATTTTTTAAGCACGGCGCATCTGAGAATATTACGCGCTAAAGGTATAATTTCCTTCGGTTCGTGTTCGTTTGAAGAACCGATTGCGGACTTAAAGGAAATCGATTTGTTGTAATTTAGCTCCGTCAGGAGCGCAATGTTTGTAGAAACAGGTTGAAACAAATAACAGAGTTCCGTAAGGAACGGCATAATAAAAATGGCAAATACATATTCACAAATCTATGTTCAAATTGTTTTTGCCGTCAGTGGTCGCGCTAATTTAATAAAATCCGAATGGAAAGAAGAACTATACAAATACGTCGCGGGCATAATAAAAAATTACAAACAAAAACTTATCTCAATCGGCGGCGTTGCCGACCATATTCATCTTCTTCTCGGAATCGAACCGAATATCAAGCTGTCGGATTTGGTCAGAGAAATTAGAGCCAATTCAAGTCGTTTTATAAATGAAAAGAGATTTTTGCGGGAAAATTTTCGCGGCGGGAAGGTTTCGGAGCGTTTTCATATTCCCGTCCACAAATCGGCGCGGTTGTTCATTACATACAAAATCAGGAAAATCATCACGACAGGCAAAGTTTCAAAGACGAGTATTTAAGTCTTTTGCAAAAATTTGAAGTTAAATTTGACGGCAATTAGCTGTTTGATTTTCTCGAATAATATGCCGTTCCTACGGAACTCGAAAATTATTTACAAACATACTGCTACAAACATTGGCGCTCCTAACGGAGCTGAAAGAAATTATTTATGACTTACGAAACAAACGAAACACACGATATAAACTTAAAAAGCTGGATTGAATCGGCGAACGCGCCCGCGACGGATTTTCCGATTCAGAATCTGCCGTTCTGCGTTTTTACGCGTTCCTGCACGTATGAAAAAGTGCGCATCGGCGTCGCCGTCGGCGATTTCGTTCTCGACGTTTACGCCTGTTATGAATGCTGTCTGTTTGACGACGAATCTTTCAGCATTGCCGTAACCGCCGATAATTACTGTCTCGACCATTCGGTGATGAAGAAAAACAAGGCTTTGCAGAGCGCGTTTCGCCGTCGTCTGGTCGAGATTCTGCGCGACGATGCCGACGAAGAAACCAGAAAAAACGTCGAGCGAAATCTGATTCCGATAACGGAAGCGCAGTTCTATCTGCCCGCGCATATCGGCGATTACACTGATTTTTACTGCTCTATATTTCACGCGACAAACGTCGGCGCGATGTTTCGTCCCGATAATCCGCTGCTGCCGAATTACAAATTCGTGCCAATCGGCTATCACGGACGCGCGTCAAGCATCGTCGTTTCGGGAGCGGAAATCACGCGTCCGAAAGGTCAGAATCGCGCCGACGAAAACGCGCCGCCCGAATACGTTCCGTGCCGAAACCTCGATTACGAAATGGAAGTCGGATTTTTCGTCGGAAACGGCAGCGAATTGGGCGAAACGATTCCGATTGAAGAAGCCGAAGACCATATTTTCGGGCTTTGTCTCGTAAATGATTGGTCGGCGCGCGATATTCAATCGTGGGAATATCAGCCGTTAGGACCTTTTTTAGCGAAAAGTTTTGCGACGACCGTTTCGCCGTTCGTCGTCTCGCTCGAAGCGCTCGCGCCGTTTAGAACAAAGGCTTTCGAGCGCGAAGCGGGCGACCCGCGACCGCTCGATTATTTATCTTCTGAGGAAAACGAAAAAAGCGGCGGCTTCGACATCAATCTCGAAGTTTATATTCAAACCGAAAAGATGCGCGACGCTCAGGAAAAGCCGTTTCTGCTTTCTCGTTCAAATACGCGTGATTTATATTGGACAATCGCGCAAATGCTGACGCATCACGCCTCGAACGGCTGCAATCTGCAAACCGGCGATTTGATGGCGACCGGCACGGTTTCGGGACGTGAAAAAGATTCGCGCGGCTGTCTTCTGGAAATGACGTGGCGCGGCAAAGAGCCGATTCGATTGCCCAACGGCGAAGAACGGCGATTTTTAGAAGACGGCGACGAAGTAATTATGCGCGGCTTTTGCGAGCGCGAAGGTTTTAAAAGAATCGGCTTCGGCGAATGTCGCGGCGTCGTCGCGCCAGCCGAATAAGATTTTTAGCCGCGAACAAACACGAAAGAACGCGAAATAAAAATAAATTTTTTCGCACCCGTTTGTCTCTGTTCGCGGCTAATCTTTGTTAAACTGGAATTATGGATACAACAGTCGCATATCGCTACATTACGACGGACGAAAAAATTTTAAGCGGCGAGCCAATTATCAAAGGGACGCGAACATCTGTTCGTACAATCGTCGAAAATTGGCGGCTTGGTTACGCGCCGGAAGAGATTCCAACGCATCTGCCGCATTTAACTCTCGCGCAAATCTTTGAAGCATTGAGTTATTACAGCGACAATCAGGCGGAAATCAACGCCTATATCGAAAGAAATCGCTTTCCGAAAGAGATGATGCACCCGCTCGTCAGAGATTTATAAATGTTCGTTAAAATTTATCTTGACGAAAACATTTCTTTTATCGTCGCCGGAATTTTGCGCTCGCGCGGATTTAACGTAACGCCTGCTCAAGAAGCGGGAAACAAGGGTTTAAGCGACGACGAACAGTTGAAATTTGCTTCAAGTAATGGAATGGCGATTTTAATTCACGACCGCGTTGATTTTGAAGAATTGGCGATAGAGTATTTTGCAAATGATAAAATCTAACGCTGGAATTATCATCGTTTATCCTCATCCGCCGCAGGAAATCGCCCGCCGTTTGATTGTCGTTCTAAATAACATCACGGCGGACGAAATGAAGAATCAAATCATCTACATCTAAAATGAATTTCACACTCGACAAGTTCCGCGAAGAATGCGGCGTGTTCGGTATTTTCGGACACGCCGAAGCCTCAACCTTGACGAATCTCGGACTTTTCGCGCTTCAGCATCGCGGGCAGGAAGCGTGCGGCGTTGTGTCGAGCGACGGCGAAACTCTGCATCAGTTTCGCTCGATGGGACTTGTGGCGGACGTTTTGACCGAAGACGTTTTGAGAAAATTGACGGGCGCGAGCGCCATCGGACACACGCGCTATTCGACTGCCGGGCGAAATACGATTCGGGAAGTGCAGCCTTTTTCGGTCATCTGCCAGCACGGGCAAATTGCCGTTTGTCATAACGGAAATCTGCCGTTCGCGCCGCAGAAACGCGCTGAATTAGAACGCGCGGGCGCGATTTTTTCTTCGACTTCGGATACGGAAACGATTCTGCATTCGATTGCCAGATGCGAAGCCGACAGCGTTACCGAAGCGATTTCCAAAGTTTTGCGCGAAACCGAAGGCGCGTTCTCCTTACTTTTTCTAACGCCGAAAAGATTAATCGCCGTCCGCGACCCGCGCGGTTTTCGCCCGCTGAATTTAGGAAAATTAAACGATTCGTGGTGCGTGGCGTCGGAGACGTGCGCGTTCGATTTGATTGACGCCGAATACGTGCGCGAAGTCGAAGCGGGCGAAATGCTGGTTATCGACAAAAATGGCTTGCAGTCGTTTTACCCGTTTGAAGAAAAACCGAAATCGGTCTGCGCCTTTGAACACGTTTATTTTTCGCGTCCCGATTCGATAATCTTTGGCGGCTCGGTCAGCCAGTCAAGGCACAAAATGGGCGAGCGGCTGGCGATTGAGCATCCGGCGAAAGCCGATTTGGTTGTTCCCGTGCCGGATTCGGGCGTCGCGGCGGCAATCGGTTACGCGGCGCAGTCGGGAATTACGCTGCGCCACGCCATTATTCGCAATCATTACGTCGGGCGCACGTTTATCGAGCCGTCCCAAAGTATTCGCTCATTCGGCGTACGGCTTAAACTCAATCCGATTCGGCATTTGATTGAAGGAAAAAGCGTAATTTTAGTTGACGATTCGATTGTGCGCGGCACGACTTCCAAAAAAATCGTCCAAATGGTGCGCGAAGCCGGAGCAAAGGAAATTCATCTGCGAATTTCGTGTCCGCCGACGGTTTCGCCCTGTTATTACGGCGTCGATACACCTCGCAAAGCTGATTTAATCGCCGCTCAAATGGCGGTCGAAGAAGTTTGCCGCTACATCGAAGCAGATTCTTTGGGTTATTTATCTCTGGACGGAATGCTCGAAGCAATCGGATTTGCAGAAAATACGGCGTGCGTCGCCTGCTGGAACGGAAAATATCCGACGCCGGTTGCGGGCGGCGAGCCGACCATTGATAATAGTTAATAGTCGGAGCGCGGGCATCTTGCCCGCACCTGAACGCTTCAGAGCGTTCGCAAAGTTTTAGATAAAACTCAACATCGATTATCTAGTATTTTTAGATTGCTTTTGCAATCTTTGCGGGCAGGATGCCCGCGCTCCCGGTAAATTTTGGAGGAAATATGCGTTTAATTTTATCGTTTATGATATTTACCGTTTTCGGCTTTGCCCAGCAATCGTGTCAGAAACAAACGACGGCGACCAAAACCGAAACCGCTAAAACCAACAGCGGCGCGGCGACTGCCAATGCCGTCAATAATACCGCGCCGCCAGCGCCGGTTGACGATGCGGCGCGGATTTCGCTTGAAGACGCGAAAAAGGCGTTCGACGCCGGAGACACGATTTTTGTCGATACGCGCGCGTCTTCGGCTTACAGCGCCGAACACATCAAAGGCGCGATAAACATTCCGGCTGGCGAATTTGAAACGCGCTACACGGAAGTTCCGAAAAACAAGCGAATTATCGCCTATTGTTCCTGACCGGCGGAACATACCAGCGCCCGTGCGGTGCAGATTTTGAAGGAAAAAGGCGTAACAAACGCGGCGGCTTTACTCGGCGGAACGGCAGCCTGGAAAAATGCCGGTTATCCGATGGAAAGCGGCGGACAGAAATAAAAATACAAGAGTTTCAGCCGCGAACAAACACGAAAATTCACGAAAGGTTTTAAAATAATTGTTCGTGTTTGTTCGTGTTTATTCGTGGCTAACCCGCTTTTAATATCGCCTTGCAAATGCGTTCCGCCGTTCTGCCGTCCCAGAGCGGCGGGATTTTTTTGTCTTTTATTTGAGATTTTTGTTCTAAAATTTCAAACGCGGTTTGTTTGATTCGTTCGGGATTAGTGCCGACTAAAATGTTCGTTCCCATCGAAATCGTAATTGGGCGTTCGGTATTTTCGCGCAAGGTCAGGCACGGAATTGACAGCGCCGTCGTTTCTTCCTGAAGTCCGCCCGAATCGGTTAAGACAAGGCGCGCGCCCGAATAAAGCCGCATAAAATCTAAATAACCGAGCGGTTCGATTAATTTTATATTTGAATCTTTTACTCGTTCGGCAAATCCGAATCGTTCGATATTCGCCCGTGTTCGCGGGTGCGCGGGGAAAATAACAGGAAGTTTTTCGCCGATTTCGACAATCGCGTCGAGCAAACCGGAAAAGGTTTCGCGCTCGTCAACATTCGACGGGCGATGCAAAGTCAGAACGGCGTAATCATTGCCGTCTAAGTTTAAATCTTCACGAACGGACGAGCTTTCCGCTAATTTCAGACTGTAAAAAAGCGAGTCAATCATCACGTTTCCGACGAATTTTATTTTGTCCGGCGCGATGCCTTCGGCTTTTAAGTTTTCATCGCCGTCGAGCGAAGGCGTCAGCAGTAAATCAGAAATTTGGTCGGTTAAAATGCGGTTGATTTCTTCAGGCATTGCGCGGTCGCCGGAGCGAAGTCCGGCTTCGACGTGGGCGATTTTTATATTTAATTTAGCGCAGACGAGCGCGCAGGCGATTGTCGAATTTACGTCGCCGACTACTACAATCCAATCGGGCTTTTCGGCTAAAACGACCGGCTCGAACGCCGTCATAATCCGCGCGGTTTGAACGGCGTGCGACGCCGAGCCGATTTCGAGATGAAAATCGGGCGCGGACATTCCTAAATCCTTGAAAAACGAATCGGACATCGCGGCGTAATGCTGTCCCGTATGAACGACGAGCGGCAGAAAATCCGTTTTCCGTCGCTTCATTTCGCGGACAATCGGCGCAATCTTCATAAAATTCGGACGCGCGCCGACGATGTTCAGGATTTTTAACATAATTTTCTTTACCGAATATAAAAGAAAAATTAAAACACTTTAGCCACAGATTTTCACAGACGGACACGGATAAAAAAACAGATAATCTTTTAGAAAAACCTGTCTTTTATCCGGGTGAATCTGTGAAAACCTGCGGCTAATTTTCTTTTCAGGTTTTTTACAGCCGCACAACTTTAGCGCGTCCGCCGTCGCGCATCTCTTCCGAGAGAGCGTTGCGCGTATCGACGACGAGCGGCGCGAGTTCCAAAACCTTTTTATAATCGACGCCGCTGTGTTCGGTGCAGATGACGACGCAATCGGAAGTCTTGATTAAATCGTCGGTCAAATCCGAGTTAAAAAGCGGGTCGCCCGCGCCGATTGTGTATGAGTGGTCGAAATGAACTTCCGGCACGAACGGGTCGTGATAGACGACGTTTGCTCCCTTAGCTCTCAGCAAATCGATAATCGACAGCGCCGGACTTTCGCGCATATCGTCGATGTCTTTTTTATACGCAACGCCTAAGATTAAAACCTGCGCGCCTTTGACCGATTTTTGATTATCGTTGAGCGCGTCGCGGACGAGTTCGACGACGTATTTCGGCATTCCCGAATTTATCTGCTCGGCAAGTGAGATAAACTGCGAATCGAAACCGTGCTGACGGGCTTTCCAACTCAAATAATGCGGGTCGAGCGGGATACAATGCCCGCCGATTCCCGGTCCCGGATAAAACGGCATAAAGCCGAACGGCTTTGTAGCGGCGGCGCGCACCACTTCCCAGCTGTCGATGCCGAGCGCGTTGCAGACTTTCGCCATCTCGTTCGCCATTCCGATATTGATGGCGCGGAAAGTATTTTCCCACAATTTGCAGGCTTCGGCGACGCGAGCCGACGATACGGCGTGGACGTTATCGACAATCTGCGCGTAAAGGAGCGCGGCGACTTCGGTCGAATCTTTGCCGACGCCGCCGACGACTTTCGTGATATTGTGCGTTTGAAACTGCGGATTTCCCGGGTCGACTCGTTCGGGCGAAAAAGCGAGCAGAAAATCTTCGTCCAGTTTTAATCCGGCTTCTTCAATCATCGGCTGCAAAACTTCGTCGGTCGTTCCCGGATAAGTAGTCGATTCTAAAATTACCATCTGCCCGCGCCGCGCGTATTTTTTGATTTGTTCGCCAGCCGCCAGAATATAAGACATATCCGGGTCTTTGGTTTTACGAAGCGGCGTCGGGACGCAGATAATAATCACGTCGCATTTATTGAGTTCCGAAAAATCGGTCGTCGCGTGGAATTTATTCGAGTCGAGCGATTTGCGGACGTTTTCCGAAGGCACGTCGACTATGTGCGAATTTCCGTTGTTTAATTCGTCAACCTTTTTCTGGTCGACTTCAAAACCGACGGTCGGAAAGCCTTTGAGCGCAAATTCGACAATCAGCGGTAAGCCGACGTAACCGAGTCCGACGACGCCGATGCAGGCGGTTTTGTCAGCGATAAGATTTTTTATTTCCTCTTTTATCATTATTTCTCTTTTTAAATATATTATTTTTTACAATTAAAGATTTCTCTATATGGCAGGAATTTTTCTGTATTTTCCTATGATTGCCAGATTAAGTTAATGTTTTTTCTAAGTCAAGAATCGATTCATTTAGAAAAACGTTTATGTTAATATGTTTTTGCCCGAAACGCTCGCGGCGGCTGACAGCATTGTTCAACTTCTTAATTTCCAATTCGTTTCAATCTCCACCTGATTTATGAGTTTTGAAGTAAATTCGACAAATCCGGCAGTCGGCGCGATTATCGCGGGAACAGCGCCCAGACCCGCGCAGTTAGCCGCCGCGCGCGGAATTTTGCCGCTCTCGCAAATCGATTTGCTTGAAGTTCTTGTCGCGCTCGCCGGCGGCAGCGACGCGGAACTAAAACAAAGCGCGACTGATACACTCAAATTGCAGGACGATGCGGAAATTGAAAGCGTTGTCAAATCCGTTGAAATCGCGCCGCGTGTTCTCGACTATTTTGCCGGACAAAATAATCTGTCCAGAGAGATACACGAAGCGGTTTTGACGAACCCGAAAACGCCCGAATCGGCAATTATAAAATTTGCCCGAAACACTTCAAACGGCGAACTGCTCGAACTCATATCTTTTAACGAGCAGCTTTTAATCAAAACTCCGGCGATTATCGACGCCGTTATCAATAATCCGTATCGCACGGCGGAAGCCGAAAGAAAAGCGTCGGAAGTTAAGCGCGAGTTTTTTGAAAAAGCGCGAGGCGCACAGCAAATTGCGGGAGAATTGCGCGCGCAGGGCAAAAATGCCGCCGCCGAGTTTATCGAGCAAGCTGAGTTCGCCGCAAATTTAGCGGAAACTTCTTCGACTACAAATTTGAGTTTTGAAGACGCGATTCTGCTCGCCGAACATATCGAAGTTTCCGACGCCGACACCGACGACAGTTGGCTGTCGCTCGAATACATCGAAGAATTTTACGAGGAAACCGAAGAACAGAGACAATCAATCGTCAATAAAATCTTAGGCGAGCTTTCAGCCGAAGACGACGAGATTTCCGGCGACCGCGTGTCGATGATAAACCGCATTCTGCGAATGACGATGAAAGACCGCGTAAAGCTGGCGATGAAAGGCGACCGCGAAGCCCGCAATATTTTAATTCGAGACCCGAACCGCATCGTCGCCCAAGCGGTAATAAACAACGCGCGCATAACCGAACAGGAAATCGAAAAAATCGCCGCGATGCGCACCGTGCCGGAAGAAATTCTCCGCCAGATTGGAATTAACCGCGCCTGGGCGCGCAATTATTCGATTATGCACAATCTGGCGCGCAACCCGCGCACGCCGCTCGGCAACGTCATCACCATTTTATCGCGCCTCCAGCTGCGCGACCTTCAGGCGATTACAAAAAACCGCAACGTTTCCGACGCCGTGCGTCGTCAAGCGATGCGTCTTTCACAGGCGCGCGCCGGACGATAAAAAGTTTACAGATAGTTTCAGGAAGTTGCAGCGAGTTGTAGAGTTGGAGAAGTTATTTAACTAGGACTTTCGCTTTTTGAAAAAATATGATTAAACAGATGTTCAAATGATAACTAAAAACCAGTATATTGAATATCTGTTAAGTACGCCAATCAACTACACTTGTTCCAATTTATCCGAGCATCTGG
>JAABUN010008865.1_pt1 | contig 10092 bp, 8 predicted proteins | sample 5559311 | NCBI WGS metagenome assembly JAABUN01 (sample SAMN10711877, study PRJNA513370) | rock metagenome | isolation source: Antarctica rocks | place: Antarctica: Victoria Land, Siegfried Peak sud
GCGGTGACGCTGAGGAGCGCCCTGGCTACTGAAGTGTCAGGGGGCGTGGACATCCCGCTCACCACCAAAGTAAAGCTCTGGCGCGGCGGATTTAAGAGCGCCTCCTACGGGCTTTTTAATCTGGAGCATAACGACCCGCGTGACTACGTTTCTGATCTGGACGTCGCTAAAGCGGGGCGGATCAACGGTGCGTTCGGGCGTATTCTCAAAGATAAGCTGCTGTTTGTACCGATGTTGGCACCCTACGCGCAGGTACCGGACATCTTGGGCGTCGTCGAACGGGGGCTGGTCTACCCGCTGGCCGACCCTGAGCTGACCGGGGTGGACGCGCTCTTGGCGCGCGCCGGGGCCGGTGTTATCTTCAAGCCCGCGCAAGGTAACAAAGGTAAGGGTGTGTTCAGCGTCGCGGGTGGCGGTGTAGACGGCGTGCGCCTAAACGGTGTCCGCGCTACCCCCGCCGAGGTAGCGCGGAAAATAGCTGATTTAGACGGCTATTTAATTGTAGCCAAAGTGGAGCAAGCCGCCTACGCCCACGACATCTTTCCCGGTTCGGCGAACACGATTCGCATCGTCACCATGCTGGACCCGGAAACAGGCGAGATTTTTATTCCGGCAGCTATTCACCGTTTCGGTACCGACGCCACCGTCCCGACCGACAACTTTCAGACGGGCGGCGTCAGCGTCGCTATCGATCTGGCGACCGGCAAGCTCGGGCGAGCCGTGCAGTTTCCAACCTATACGGGCGGCGAACTCCGCTGGCTGGAGGCGCACCCGGATACCCGGACGCCGATCACCGGTGTGAACGTGCCGCGCTGGGATGAGGTCAAGGCCACTGTAACGAAGCTCGCTGAAATCTACCGTTTTCTTAAATACGTCGGTTGGGACGTGGTTGTAACGGAGGACGGTGTGGTCATCATCGAGGGTAACCACAACATCAATCTGGGATTGCAGGTACACGGACCCCTTTTGCAAAACCCCAGGGTGCGGCGCTTTTACGAACACCACAAGGTCATCAAGGCGCGTTCGTGATGATGTGCGCTTCGGCGGTGTTGTCCCGAATTAACTCGAGCGAAGATCGCAAAAGCAGCTGGGCACGACCGACGCACTCTAACTGTCGTCTGCGTCGGTCGTGGCTCGAGCTGAGGTGACTCGGTAGCGTTACGGCCGTGGCTGCTAAGTGCTCGCTCGCTCCCAAAAGCGTCCATCAAACCCCTTGGGTTTTACCTCCGTCCGCCACCTATATTCGTGGCGGCTGGGCGTTTGTTGGGAGCGGTGTGCTCACGGTCTTCCAACAGCTCGGTAGCGTCACGGTTGTAACGATAGTTGGCGCGCGCGCTGCTGCGTCCGACAAAGGTCGCGGCGAGGCCAAAGATGCGTACGCCGCTCCGCTGCAACAGCTCTACAGAGTCCGCGATCTGCTGTGGGTCGGTGTCTTGAAGGCTGGCAACGAGCACCGTGCCGGTGCAGAGCGGCGCGATAGTAAGCGTGTCGGCAACGTCTAGGAGCGGCGCTGAGTCGATGATGATCACGTCGTAGTCTTTTTGCCAGCTCTCGAGGCAGTCAGGGAACCCGAGGCTCAGGAGTTCGGTCGGTGAGGGCGCGGCGCGAAACGTCGGGATGATGTCGAGCGTCTGCGCCAGGTTGACGCCGACGTGGGCGGCTTCGTACGCGCCGTGAGGGTTCTCGAGGTGCGTCCGGAGCGGCATGTGGCGGTTGTCGTCCAGGTTATATTCGCGGGCGATTACCGGCTGGCGCAAGTCGGCGTCGACGAGGAGCGTGCGGTAGTTCGCGCGGGTAAAACTCTCGGCGAGGCTCAGCGCGACGCTCGACTTGCCCTCGCCGTTGCCGGGGCTCGTCACCAAGATGACTTTGGGGTGCGTGCTCTGGGTGGCTAACAGCAGGTTGGTCCGCAGGTAGCCTGCGGCTTCGCGGGGGAGACGGCGGGTTTTCTTGGCGGGTTTGGGGAACTCAGCCAGGATCGGCAAGCTGCTGACGGCCTCCAGGTCTTCGACGCTGCGGAGCCTTGTATCGAGAAGGTTACGTATCAGAAGGATTCCGTACGCGAGGAGCAGACCCAAAACCCCTGCGATAACCGCGTCGCGCCTCGGTTTGGGTGCAAAAGGGGCTGTGGGCACCGTGGCGGCCTGACTTATCTCGATACGGCTCCTCGAGGTTCCCACGACGGCTGTGGCTGCGGCCCGGTTGGTCTGCTGTGAGGCCAGCGTACTTTGCAACCCTACCAGCTCCTCCGGGGTTTCGCCGGAAGCCTCGAGTTCGGTGATGCGCCTCTCGGTGTCGGCAATCGTACGGTTGAGCTGGGTGATGTAGTCGGCGATATAGGTTTCGGCGCGCCCCCGGTCCCAGTTGACAAGGGCGGCGGCGAGCGCGTTGAGCGTCGTGGCGACGGCCTGGGGGTCAGCGCCGGTCAGCTCGAGCGTCGTCTGACTGCTGTCTCTGGACAGACCACCCTCCGGGGTGGCGAGATTGAGCCTCTCTCTGATACTGGCTACACGTTCCGGTGTCACCTCGACGCCGAGGGCCGTAAGCGCCGCCCCGATCACCTCTTGCCCCTTTACCGGCGCTTCATAAGCCTCGGGATTGATAGGTGGCGGGGTTACTATGGGAACGCTGAAACCTCCGAGATCGAGGTCGCCCAGCGTCACCAGCATCACGACGCTGGACTCGTACACCGGTTCTCTCCGGCTGCTGTTGAAGTAGGCGATAGCGGCTCCCAGAGTGGCGAGTAAGAGTGCCGGCAGTAAACCGCGCCTGATAAACCGGAAGATGTCACCCAAACTTACACTGATGTCTTGTTGCATAGCGTTCCTATCTGCTTTACCGGTGGGCGTCGCGCCCAAGGATAGTTGACCGAACAAAAACGTGCTCGGTGCTTAAGCGTTACTGTAACAGATATGGTTTGTCACCTTTAGGCAAGGTTCACAGCATTTACGTCGTCAGCTGGGTGGTTGACGTTCCGCACCTCTGAGCTTCGCCAAAGGTGCAGCGTAAAGACTATAAAGGTGCAGAAACGATTTGCACCCTGCGGGTAGAGCTGAAGTTGTGACGCAGGTCATAGGTTTTTCGTGGGGAGATGTCGACATCTATTTCCTTGTATTGGCTACTCACGCTGCCGACGGGTGCACTGTGGTCAGGGGAGCTACAGCAGGCTTTCGAGCCACGCCGCCGCCGCCGCGGCCTCGAGCGGTTCCATCCCCGGCTCCTTCTGAAACCAGGTGCGCTGCCGTTTGGCGTAGCGGAGGGTGGCCTGGGTGACGGCTTGGCGCGCGCTCACCAGGCTGTGCTGTTCTGCAAAGGCCGCGATCACCTCTTTATAGCCGATGGCCTGCCGTGCGGTGGTGGCGTCTGGATACCGCGTCCAGAGCCGTTCGGCCTCGCTGAGCAGGCCGCGCGCGAACATCTGCTCGGTGCGCGCCGTCACCGCGCGCTCCAACTGCTCGTGAGAGACCTCGAGTCGCCTTTTGCTGTAACGGTAACGGGGCTGTGTAAACGGAAAGTCGCTGGCCGAACGTCCGGTCCGGTTCCAGACCTCGAGCGCCCGAACCACCCGCCTCGGGTTGCGCTGCGCGCGGCCTGCGTCCTCGGGGCTGAGCGTGTAGAGGTCGTGCTCGAGGCCCGCTAAACCTTCCCTGGCGAACCGTTCCCAAAGGGGCCGCTGCGCCCCTGGGTCGGCTGCGGGGGTCGTGGGCAGGCCCTGGCTGAGCGCGCGGATATAGAAGCCGGTACCCCCCACGACCAGCGGCAAGGTGCCGCGGGCCACAACCTCCGCGATAGCCTGCTCCGCTAGCGCGACGTAGCCCGCGACGCTGAAGGGCTCGTCGGGCTGCGCCACATCTATAAGGTGATGACGTACTCGAGCCCGCGCCTCGAGACTCGGTTTGGCCGTGCCGATGTCGAGTTCCCGGTAGACCATCATAGCGTCGGCGGAGATGATCTCGAGTCCGAAACGCTCGGCGAGGGTCAGTGCCAGCGCACTTTTGCCACTGGCGGTTGCGCCACCCAAAATCGGAACTGTGAGGGTGGCGCGCCCCTCCGGTACCCCCTCGAGCAGACGTTCAGGCATGGGTGCGGGATGTACAAACGCCTGAAGCCAGCACTGGAACGGGTGCTAAACTCCGGTTATGGAGTTGGACAAACACGACGATACCCGGCGAGACCTGCATCAGCTGCTTATTTTGCGCGACCGGGTCAGTGAACTTGCAGACGGCGTAGCCCCGCAGAGCCTCGAACTCAAAATCGACCTGCTCGACCTCGGCGAAGCGTACCGGCTGATCGTCGACCTGCCGGGCGTCGCTCAAGACGACCTCGAGATCGCTCTGGATGGGCGGCAGCTTACCGTCGCGGGCCTCCGCGAGATGAACCGCAGCGACCAGGCGTTTGTGCTGCGCGAACGCCCCGGCGGTCACTTTCAGCGCTCGCTCGAGCTGCCCTCGGACGTTCACTACGAGGCGAGCAGCGCACACCTGCGCGAAGGTCTGCTGATCTTGCATCTGCCTAAAGCCTAGATTACAGGTTCTCATAAAAGCCTCGGTTGAGACCCGAACGTGCTTTATACCGGCGTCCTGAACCTCTTGTTATGCGGAGCACGCTCATCATTTTAGAAGTTACCTGTATCGGAAGCGGTTCCATCCGGTTTCTCTGGCTCAGGGGTATCAAATCCCGAGTCGTTCCCTCCCGTATCACCCGTTTCCGAACCAACAACTCCCGAATCCCCGGCTGACCCGCCGAAGCTGGGGAGCGTGGTGTCGTCCCCCGTGTCGAGTTCAAAGGTCGCCTCGATCCCCCCGCGCACCACCACATCGTTGCTGTCCAGGTCGTATTCGATGACCTGCCCCGCGACCACGCCGTCTTTGTTGCGGCTGCGCGCCGGATTGCCGCGCAGGAGGGCGAAGCCGGCCTCTTCGTCGAGTTCGAGAACGTCCGCTTCGCTGGTACGCCCCTCCGACTCGACCTTGACGTTTCCGCGCAGCGTCTGAATATCGTCGTCGATGTTGATAGATAGGCGGCTCGAGGACGCCGTCAACGCCGGTGAGTCGGCGGCGGCGCGGCGCTCTAGGGTGACCGGCCCGGTCAGGTCGCCGATTCCGGTCGCGTTTCTGATCAAGAGTGAGGTGCCGTTTACGGTCGTGCGCCCTTCGATGATGACGATCCTTTGTGCCTTGTCACGTTCTATGTCGCGTGGACAACCGGTCTCACTGTTCAGGCCCAGTGAGCCGCCGAAAAAGTCTAGCACGGCCCTGTCCTGCGCCTCCGCGCCGCCCTCCTTGGGCTGGCTACGCAAGACGACGCTCGAGCGGATAAGGGTGTTGTCTACTTTTGTCTCGACACGTTTGGGATCGGGCGCGTAAAAGAACGAGATGTCTTCGTCTTTACGGCAGTCTTTGCCGCCACGCGTGATAGCGATGCCCCCCTCATCATCCTTGGCGGTCTGCTGCACGGTGATGGGCCGCTCGCCCCGCTGAAGCTCGAATGAGGGCAGATTGACGTCCGCTTCCGGTTGCGCCGAAACTGCGCCGAGTAAAGCCAGCACTGCGAGAGGCCGCCGCATCGTCACAGCGTACTAGCCGCCCTCTCCCGGCGCCGCGTCTTCGCCGGTCAGCCGAAACTGCGCTGCGTCAAAGCTCGGCGTAGGATCGCTCAGCTGCTGCACCGAGTCGATGTCAGTACGCTGTTCGATGCGTCCGCCGCGGATGGTCGAGCCAAACGCCTCATCGACCGAAACCGCCGGGTTGCCGATGACTTCGGCCCTCGAGGCTTCGTCGTCGTAGTAGACCGTATCGCCGGTCGTGGTGGTGTCACCGTCGACAATAGATACGTTGCCGGCAGCTAGGAGCACGTCGGTTCCGGTCAGCACCCGAATCTCGTCGGCAGTGATGGTCAAGAAGGTGCCGTCGTCGTTTTCGCGCCTCGCCACGGCCTGACCGGCTTCGTCGGTGAGCACCGCCAAGTCGCGCCCTTCCTCAAAGACAAGTTTTTGCGCCTCGGCGCTCTGGTTGCCGTTGGTCAGGTTGACGTTGCCACGGCTGACGCTGGTGTCGGTATCGACGTTGAAGGCTACCTCGTTGGCCTGAATATCGACCTCATTGTCTTTAGCGTCAGCGGGCTGGACGACGATAGCGGTCTTTTGGGGCATCACGCCGCGCCCGGTCGCTTCGCTGTAGTTAAGCGCCGATCCGGTCGCGGTAAGCCGCCCGCGCTCGACCCTTACGCCGCCGGAGAAGCTCGCCTCGCGTTCGCCCTCGGCCTCGGCGATCAACACCTCGGCGGGAGCGCGCAGTTCGCCTCGCTGCGCGAAAATTTTCAGGTTCGAGACGCTGGCGGCGATCCCGTCCGGTTCGGGGTGCTCATAGACGTAGGGGCCGTAACGCAGATCGGGGCTATTGCGGGTACCGCCGTCGTAGGTGATGGTGATGATGCGCTCGCCCGCCCCTTCGGCGTTTTCGCCCTGCGGCTGGGCATTTTGAGGCGGGGTGCTCTGCGCTCGAGGGTTTAGTGACTGAGGGCTTGGTCGGGGGGCGGCATTTTGGGCGGATACCGCGCCCGCTACGAGTGCACCCGCAGCTAAAACGTAGAGAGAGGCGCGTCTTGCTGTCGTGTTCATAGGTAGGTTTGGCATCGGGTGTCTCCTCGAGAGTGTTTGGTAAGCATTTAGTCGGCCCTGTCTCTAAAGCTGTCGCTGTTTCGGGTACCTTCACCCCCCGACACAAAGTTTTTCAGATCGAAATCCATACCCGCGTCCTGAGCGCTACTTGCTACGTTGGGGCCGGAAATATCTAAAAAGGGTGCGCTGAACCGGCCCTGTTGTTGGTCGATCAGGACAGGTGTGCCGGGCTCGTTACGCATGTCGAGCGTCCAGTCGGCGTCGGGGATATAGACCTCGATCTGTTCACCCCGGAGGTTTTCCTGCGCGTCGATAGTGATGCGCTCCGATGCCAGGGTGAAATCGACCTCGCCGTCTACCGTGCGCGCCGCGTCACCGATAGCGCGCAGAACGGTTTCGCCCGAGTCGGGTTGGTAGTCGACGCGTTCGGCGGCGAAATTCCAGACGGCTGCCGGGTCAGCTTGAGGGTAGAGCGTGACCCGCGCGCCCGACAGCACGATGGTGCCACCCGGTACAGGACGCGTGCGCGCCGGTAGAAGCGACAAGACCACCAGCAGGGCCACGGTGACGCCGAGCGCGAGAAGGGCAAGCCGGAACACGGCCTCAATCTATCAGCCAAGGGCGGTGAGAAGCGTGATGGAGCCGTAAAACGAGGTTGGGCGTGGCGGCTTCGGGGAGCCGTATGCTATACTCCTGCCTTAGCTTGGCGGACCCAACCGGACGCGCCGCCTACGCCAGCCTCGAGCGATGTTGTGACCCTACCCAAATCCTGCGTACAATTTACTGTGGATAACCTAGTGACGCGCGACTTAACACGCGCAGCCCATACAATCTGCATAACCCCGCAGAACGTGGTTTTCTCTCTGCGTCTCAAGGAGGCAGAATGACTGAAGCGAACGTTAAAGTGAAGCCTAAAGCCAAACCCACGCGCGCAAAGGGAAAAGACAGCAAAACAGCGCCCGCAGCCGGACCGGTGTGGCTCGAGGTCCCAGCGATGCAGCGTCTTTTCGAGGCGGGCAAACGTGAGGGTTCGCTCAACACCGAAGAGATGACGACGGCTCTCAATACGCACAACGAAAACCTCCCCGAAGGCCAGTCCGAAGTGAGCTTTGACGACCTCATTAAAGTGGTCGAGGCGCAAGGTATTGAAATTGCCGACCTCACCGAAGAGGAAGCTGGCGACGACGGCGAGTTCGACGAGATCGGCGACTTGGGCGACTCCGAAGACTCCGAAGACGACACTGTCCGCGACCGTGAGGAGATGGAGGCGCGCGCCGAGGCGATGTCCGGGAGCCGCTTGTCGACGAACGACCCGGTGCGGCAGTATCTGCACGAGATCGGGCGCGTAAGTCTCTTGACGCTCGAGGAGGAAATTTCGCTCGCACGCCGCATCGAAGAGGGCGAAGCCGCCGAAAAACGCTTGGCTGAAGAGAGCGAAGGGCTGCCTGAACGTACCCAGCGCGGCTTAAAACGCGTTGAAGAAGATGGTGATATGGCGCGGCAACACCTCATCGAAGCCAATTTGCGCTTGGTCGTCTCGATAGCCAAAAAATACACCGGGCGCGGCTTGTCATTTTTAGACCTTATCCAAGAGGGCAATCAGGGCCTGATCCGGGCGGTAGAGAAGTTCGAGTACCGTCGCCGCTACAAGTTCAGCACCTACGCGACCTGGTGGATTCGGCAGGCGATAAACCGCGCTATCGCCGACCAAGCCCGCACCATCCGTATCCCCGTGCACATGGTCGAGACCATCAACAAGCTCACCCGCACGGCGCGGCAGCTTCAGCAAGAACTCAGCCGCGAACCTTCGTATGAGGAAGTTGCCGACGCGATGGGACCGGGCTGGAACGCCGAAAAGGTTGAAGAGGTCTTCAAAGTTTCGCAGGAGCCGGTGTCTTTAGAGACGCCCATCGGTGACGAGAAAGACTCGTTTTACGGCGACTTTATCCCGGACGATAACGTCGAATCTCCGGTCGATCAGGCGTCGAAAACGCTTCTGAGTGAAGAGCTCGAGAAAGCCCTCGACAAACTTACCGAGCGCGAGTCGATGGTCTTAAAGTTTCGTAAAGGTCTCGTAGACGGGCGCGAGCACACGCTAGAGGAGGTCGGCGCGCACTTCGGCGTCACGAGAGAGCGCATCCGGCAGATCGAGAACAAGGCGCTCAGAAAGCTCAAGTACCACGAGTCCCGCACCCGCAAGCTGCGCGACTTTTTAGACTGAAATCCAAAAGCTATTTCAAGGTTGGGGCTCGGCGGTAATGCCGAGCCCTTACAGTTTGGCAAACTCGGCGAGGAGTTCTTCAACTTGCTCGAGAATAGACTCTCGATAGGGCATCTCTGGAGCACGTTTGACGGAGAAGTAGAGTGCTCGCAAAAAATGCTTAAGGTTCAGAAACCCCCAGTAGCCTTCAGGTAGTGGGTGCTCTACAACATACTGCACACGTTCTCTAAAACTCTCGAGCCATGCCCGCACATCACTTTCCTCCAAAACGCCCCGTGAAAACGCTTGAAGGGCGGCTCCGGCGAGCCGCTCGTCCTCACCATGCGTATAGGGAGTGAGCATCGTGCTCGCCGTGTCCCGCGTAAGCTCGAGAAGTGAGTGTAGCGCACTTGCGTCTAACTCACGGCAGGTGGCTATAGCTGCAAGCGCGTCGGCGGTGTGTGCAGCCGCGTGCGCCCAACCCTTGCCGACGACGAAGCCGCGTAGGTCACGTTCTCGCTCCAGGTATGTTGTGAGTGTGTGCTGAAGTTCGGCAACTTCAGGTGAGCTGAAAAGAGGCTGCTGCCGATGGCGCGCCAAAATAAGAGGTACGAGCAGAACAGAGAACGTGCGGGTGAATACGCTGTCGCTCTCCACCTCTCCCAAACCCAGAAAGAGGTGCGCGTCATCTAGGACCGTATGTAGAAGCGCCCTTAACTCCTCCGTTGGATAAACCCCACGATCAATCCAGTGTACAAAGGTAGTGTAGATAAGTTCATCGCGTAGTTCACCATCAGGATGCCCCAGGTGCGCCAGCATGGCTGCCGTAAGTCTGGGTGTTTCCTCGGACGTAGCGTAGTCATGCTGCTTGATTATGTTCAGGCGAGCACGAAGCGTATCTGGTGTCATAAACTTCAACCTGGTTTACTCCTAAGGTTTACTCAAAGCTAACGTTCCCGTCCTATTCCTACACTCATTGTCATTGCTCGTTGCTTTTTTATTGCATGGGCTCCAGCATACGTTCGCGCAGCTTCCGCTGTGTTCCCTGGTTCAGCCCGCACGCCTCCAAGTACGGTTCGATACCGCCATACCGCTCTTCTAGGTGCAAAAGCGCACTGAGAATCGCTTCAGGTTTGGACGTCAACGGTTCTGCTAGACGAGCACGCGCTTCGGGGTCAACTTTTTTGGCGAGTATCTCGCTGTAGAGCGGGCCTAAATAGCTGTCGCCGAGCGCGTAATCCGCTGCGATGTCGGCGTCCGCTACGCCCACTGA
>JAABUN010008866.1_pt1 | contig 10091 bp, 6 predicted proteins | sample 5559311 | NCBI WGS metagenome assembly JAABUN01 (sample SAMN10711877, study PRJNA513370) | rock metagenome | isolation source: Antarctica rocks | place: Antarctica: Victoria Land, Siegfried Peak sud
GTACCGGACAGCAGCCGGGAGGTCTCGTTGGCCAGGGTATGCAGCTTGGCCTCCTGCGGTGCCTGCTTAGCGCGCACGCTGATGCCGGTCACCGGGATCCCGCTCTGGTTGCCGTAGAACCCGGCGACCAGCCCGGCGTGGGTGCCACCGGAGCCGCTGGAGCACACCACGTGCTCGATCGGCAGCGACATCTCGAAGGTCTGCGCGAGGATCTCCTCCGCGCAGGAGACGTAGCCCAGCGCCCCGAGGGCGTTGGAGCCGCCGCCGGGGACGATGTAGGGCGTGCCGCCGTCCTGGCGCACCTGCTCGGCGATCTGCTCCATACCTGCCGCAAGGTCGGTGCCGCCCGGCACGACCTGGATCGACGCGGCACCCAGCAACCGGAAGAGCAGGTTGTTGCCGCTGGAGTTCTCGTCGTAGGAGCCCTCGACCCGCTCCTCCAGGAGCAGGTGGCACTTCAGCCCCTCCTTGACGGCCGCGGACAGGGTGAGCCGGCAGTGGTTGGACTGCACCGCGCCGGTGGTGACGATGGTGTCGGCACCCTGCGCCAGGGCGTCGGCCATCAAGAACTCCAGCTTGCGGGTCTTGTTGCCCCCGCCGCTGAGGCCGAGTAGGTCGTCGCGTTTGATGTAGATATCGGGTCCGCCCAGGTGCTCGCTGAGCCGGGGCAGCGGCTCGATCGGGGTGCGACCGATGGTGTAGTGACGACGGGGGATGCGGGCCAGATGCATGGTTGCCTCTTTCTTCGGTGGTGTGCAGGTATGTCGTGTGCTGTGGTGCTCCGCAAGGCACCGGACCGCGAGGGCGGCGGGGTCGGGACCTATGCGTCGACGGTGGTAGCCAGCTCCTCGTCGGGGAAGTACTTGCTCAGCCGGACGTCACCGGCCAGGGCGTGACCCTCCATGCCCTCGATGCGCGAGATGCGGGCGGCGACGCGGCCGATCTGGGCGTTGGCGTCACGGGTCATCCGCTGGTAGGTGACGGTCTTGATGAACTTGCCGACCCACAGGCCACCGGTGTAGTTGGCCGCGCCGCGGGTGGGCAGGATGTGGTTCGGGCCGGAGGTCTTGTCGCCGTAGCTGACCGTCGTCTCCTCGCCCAAGAACAGCGAGCCGTAGTTGCGCAGGTGCTCCAACCACCAGTCCAGGTCGTCGGCGTGCACCTCGACGTGCTCGTTGGCGTACTCGTCGGCCAGAGTGGCCGCCTCCTCGCGGGTGTCGGCCACGATGACCTCGCCGAGGTTGTCCCACGCCTCTCGCGCCACCGACTCGGCCGGCAGCTTCTCGATGGCCTGCGGGATCAACGCGACGGTCTCCTCGGCGATCCGGCGTGAGGTGGTGATCAGGATCGTGGCCGAGTCGCGACCGTGCTCAGCCTGGCTGATCAGGTCGACCGCGAGGATCCACGGGTCGGCTGTGTCGTCGGCGAGCACCAGGGCCTCGGTCGGCCCGGCGACGACGTCGATGCCGACGCGTCCGAACAGCAGCCGCTTGGCCTCGGCGACGAACTGGTTGCCCGGGCCGGCGAGCACGGCCGCCCGGTGACCCGTGAAGTGGCCGAACGCCATCGCGGCGATTGCTTGCACGCCACCCAGGCACATGATGGTGTCGGCTCCCGCGAGGGCCATCCCGTAGATCGTGGCCGGGTGGATGCCGGTGCCGCCGCGGGGCGGGGAGCAGGCGACGATGTTGGGGACGCCGGCAGCCTTTGCGGTGGCAATGCTCATCGCGGCCGACGCCACGTGGGCGTAGCGGCCGCCGGGCACGTAGCAGCCCGCGGCGTTGACCGGGATGTTGCGCTGGCCCGCGATCAGACCGGGGTGCAGCTCGACCTCGAACTCGCTCATGCTCTCGCGCTGCCGGTCCGCGAAGGAGCGGACCTGGCGGTGCGCGAAGTCGAGGTCCTCCTTGACCGATGTCGGCAGGGATCGCTGCGCCGCGACGATCTGCTCCTCGCTCAGCACGAAGCTCTCCGGCTCCCAGGAGTCCAGCTGCCGGGAGTAGTCGCGCGTCGCAGACTCGCCCTCGGTCTCCAGGCGCTGGAGCATCACCTGGACCGTCCGGGTGGTGGCCGAGATGTCCACGGGCTCCGTGCCCTGAGCGCGCTTGAGGTAGGTGATCGACATGGGTATCGCTCCTGTCTGGGTGAAGATGTGAAGAAGAACGGTGTGCGGGTGCGGTGGGTTGTGTGGGGCTCAGGTCAGGAGGTGGACATGGCCTCGTGCACGGCGAAGCCGACGATGTCGGCCGCACGGCGGCAGTGCTGCAGCTGCATCGAGGGAGGAACCCGCAGGTCGCACAGCCGGGCCAGGATGGCCTCGGTCCGCGGCAGCTCCTGGACCGGATCGATGTAGTCCCACTGCGCCGGCCGGCTGGTGAAGCCGCGCATCGTCTCTTCGCCGTACCACTTCACGGGCAGGCCGTAGTCACCGCAGATCTGCACCACCCAGGCGATCTGCTCTCGGGTGAGGTCGGGCAAGGCGAACTGGAACGAGCTGCCGACATACTGCTCCTGGGCGGCGCGTCGACATACCTGGACATGCGGGACGTCGCCGATCAGCGTCTCCAGCTCGAGGTAGAGCCGGTTCATCGCCGCCACCCGCTCGGGGAGCAGGTCCAGCTGGGGGCGCAGCAGGGCCGCGGCCAGCGCGGTCATCCGCAGGCTGTAGTTGGGGACCTGCCCGCGCAATGGCTCGAAGACACTCATCGGCGGGCGGGCCCGGTGCTGCTCGTAGAGCATGTAGCTGCCTGAGTGCAGGACCGCCCGCGCCGCGACCTCGTCGTCATCGGTCACCACGAAGCCGCCCTCACCGGAGTTGAGGTGCTTGAAGGTCTGGGCGCTGAAGCAACCGGCCCGGCCAAAGGTCCCGGTCGGTCGACCGGCCCAGCGCGCGCCCAGGGTGTGCGCGCAGTCCTCGATCAGCTGGATGCCCAGCTCCTCGCACAGCGCAGCGACAGCCTCGAGGTCGGCCAGGTGGCCACGCATGTGCGACAGCAGCAGCGTGCGGGCACCCGAGCTCTCCGCCTTGCGACGCAGGTCGTCCAGGTCGATCGTGAGGTCGTCGGTAATCTCGACGAGCACCGGCTCCGCGCCGGCGTGGTGGACCGCGCCAGGGACCGGTGCCAGCGTGTAGCCGTTGAACAGCACCTTGTCCCCCGGCTGGACCCCGCAGGCTCGCAGCGCCACGAAGATCGCTCCACCGCAGGAGTTGACCCCGACGGCGTAGCGCCGGTCGACCAGCTCGGCGAACCGCACCTCCAGCTCGGCGGCGTCGTTGACCTCTTCGTCGCCGAACTCGGTGTAGCGGAACAGTCGACCGCTGCGCATCAGCTCGGTGGCCCGAGCGATCCCCGCCTCGGGTATGGGGTCGGGCTGGGTGAGGTCGAAGTCGAACGGTGCCGGTGCGGTTCGGGGGGATGACGGGTCGCCACCCTGCGGCGCGGGCTCAGTCCTTGACGGAGCGGACATGGGGGACACCTCCGTCGCGACGTGCGGACGGGCCGGCCAGGAGGGTGGCTGACCCGAACGGCCCTTCGTCCAGGAGCGCGGTGAAGCTGTCGATGACGCTCTCGTCGACACTCGGATCCCGCTCCACGACGGTGAGCGCGTTGCGGGCCGAGGAGGCCAGGTGCCGCCACGTCGACTCCGCAGCGGCCAGCGCGTCCTGGTCCCGGATGGCCTGGACGGTCTCGACGTGTTGCCCCTCCCAGATCGGCGGCAGCTCGCGGTTGGCCCAGGCCTGGTTGCGAGTGGTCAGCAGCGGAGGAGAGACCAGGACGTCGAGAAGCCGAAGCACCGGCTCGACCAGGAAGGTGTTGCGGCAGACCTGGGCCAAGGCACGATGCACCCGCAGGTCGGTCTCGCCGTGCAGGGTGGGCTCGTGCACGACCAGACCCATGCCTTCGATCAGCTCTTCGGCCACGTCCAGCTTGTTCAGGTCCGGGTCCCGGGCGGCCACCACCGCCACCTGGGTCTCCAGCAGGAGGCGCGCCTCGAAAAAGCGGAGAACACCCTCCGGCGTGACCTCATCCGGTGTCTCGGTGCTGGACAGGTGGGGGGTAAGGCTGACGACGCGGCTGCCCGACCCCCGGACTGAGTCGACGTAGCCCACGAACTGCAACGCGCCGAGGGCCTCACGGACCGAGGGCCGGCTGACTCCGAACTGGCGGGCGAGCTCGGCCTCCGACGGCAGCCGGGTGCCCAGGGTGTAGTCCCCCGCCTGGATGCGCGCCACGATCTGCTCGGCAATGCGGACCGCAATCGAGCGGTTGCGCTCGAGCGACTCGAACTGGGCCATCTACTCACCTCATCCTGCCAAGTTGTCAGGCTAATTTAGACAATTGAATGCTAGACGACGGTGGGGGTCCGGTCAACCGTCTCCCCCGCCGCCCTCCAGTGCGGCGGCAATGCCCGTCAGGACCCCCTCACCATGTCGGGGTCCGATCAGCTGGACGCCGATCCCTGCGCCCGAGTGGTCGCGGGCCCACGGGATCGTCAGGGCCGGATGCCCGGTCAGGTTGGCCAGCAGGGTGAAGCGAGACATCGCCGCTCTCGTCGACCACGCTCCGTCGCTGACGGTGGCCTCCAGCGCATCCAGCGCCGGCGCGATGATCGGCAGGGTCGGGAGCAGCACGACGTCAGCGACCATGAGCGCCGCGCTGAGCTGGTCACTGAGACGAGCGCGCAGCTGCTGGGCCCGCACATAGTCGGCGGCCTGGACGAAGGCACCGGCCTCCAGCCGGAGTCGGACGTCCGCCGGGAGGAGCGAGGCCCGGTGCTGCAGGAGCGTGCGGTGCACCTCCAGTGCCTCGGGTCCGATCGTGCACAGCATCACCCCCGGGGCACGGTGCAGGTCGGGGAGCTCGACCGGCCGGACGCGGGCACCGAGCCGCACCGCCGCCGCCAGCGCAGCCTCCAGCCCATCCCGCACCGGAGGGTCGAGACCTGCGCGGACCGCGTCACCCAGATCTGCGACGACGACACCCTCCAGCGACTCACGCGGGTTGAGTGCGGGGTCGAGCCGAGCCCCCGACATCACTTCCCACGCCAGCGCGGCGTCGCTCACCGTTCGGGCCATGGGGCCTACGTGGTCCAGGCTGGGGGCCAGCGGCTGCACACCGGTCATCGGTGCTTCGCCATACGTGCCCTTGAGACCGACCACCGCGCACAGGGCACTCGGGATGCGGATCGATCCCGCCGTGTCGGTCCCGACGGCCAGATCCACGGCGCCCATCGCCAGTGCCGCCGCCGACCCGCCGCTGGAGCCCCCGGCGACCGCGTCAAGGCGTCGAGGGTTGCGCACCGGCCCGCTGTCGCTGCTGGTGCTGAACGGACCGTAGGCCAGCGCGTGCAAGTTTGTCATCCCGATCACGACCCCGTCCGCTGCTCGAAGCCGGCGCACGACCTCGGCGTCACGATCGGCGAGTCGACCCTTGAAGGCTCGGGTGCCTGCCGACACCACCTGGCCGCGGACGGCCATGATGTCCTTCACGGCGATGCTGGCGCCGTAGAGGCGGCCCATCAGCTCACCGGAACGGGCCCGCTCATCGAGTATCCGGGCGGTTTCGCGCGCCTCCTGCGCCAGCACGCAGGTGAAAGCGTTGCCCTCCGCCGCGGCGTCGATGCTGGCCAGCGCCTCCTCGACCCGTCCGGCCATCGACTGACCCGGACCCAGCGCCCACGACGGTTCAGGGGGTGGAGACCTACGCCTGGGCGGGCGGGGCCGCCTGGGCGCTGGGGCCCGCCACCGCCCCTCGCGGAAGTCCGCGCCATAATGCCGCGCACTGACGTCCTGCCACCCACTGTCGTTGCTGCCGCCGACGCAACGGACCAGCTCGACCAGGGGTCGATCCTGAGCCAGCCGCTCACGCCACAGCGCCAGCCGACCACGGGTGTCCAGGCTAAGGCCGGCCGCGATGGCCTCCAGCGCCGGCTCAGTCACGGGTCGCCGGCTCACGAGGTGAGGTTGTGCTCACCTGCCCGTGGTCGGCATACCAGCGGTTCCAACCCGTGAGGATCGAGATGAGCAGCACCACGATCAGGATCCACGCGTAGGGGTTGAGGAAGGCCGAGGCGATCGAGGGCAGCGGCAGGTCGTACTGCGCTGCGGTGGCGACCATCGTGGCGTACCAGATGATGACCGCGTTGTGCCAGGGCAGCATGTAGAAGACGGTGTTGGCGGCGCAGTCCATCAGGTTGGCGATGCGAGCCGGGTGCAGATTCTTGTCCACCCCGAGCGGACGACCGATGGTGGGTCCGACCAGCAGGATCGCCGGAGCGTTGGCGCCGAGCGGGATGGTGAACAGCAGCGTGATCCCGGAGATCATCAGCTCGGCGCTGCGCACTCCGCGGGCCGCGCTCTTCTCCAAGCGTCGCAGCAGCTTGAGCATCAGGCCGCTTTCCGTCAGCACCTGAGCCAGGGCCAGGATGAACAGCACCAGCACGATGGCACCGGTGATGTTGGTGATTCCGTCCTCGATGATCCCGGAGGAGTCACCACGCTCTGCAGGGATGGAGAAGATCGCTCCGGGCTTGAGCAGACCGGTCGCGATGCCGATCACCACGGCCGACAGGCTCCCCCAGATCAGCGAGATGACGATGTTGTAGCGCCGCATGGCGAGCACGATGACGACAAAGAAGGGGATCATCATCAGCAGCCCCAAGGGGTTGGCGTCCACGTCGATGCTGTTGGGCGCTGCCGTTCCGCCGCCGCCGACGAAAAAGAGGACGACGACAGTGACAGCGGCCGAGATCAGCGCGAGCGGCAACCGGGACTTGACCACGTCACCCATCTCCGCCTCCGCGGTGAAGGCCGAGGCGATCGTGGTGTCCGAGATGGGGGCGATGTTGTCACCGAATGCCCCCCCGGCGATGATGGCGACCGCCAGCATCGTCGGATCCGCGCCCAGCGCTACACCCGTCGGATAGAGCACCGGGATAAGCGCCAGGACGGCTCCTACGCTGCTGCCCGTGCCGGCAGCGAAGATGCACGACAGCAAAAAGGCCAGGACCGCGTAGAGGGCACCCTTCAGTCCCGCTTCCACTCCGAACCAGAGCAGCCCGTTGACCAGGCCCCCATTGGCCAGCAGCTCACCGAAGACACCGGCGAAGAGGTAGGCCAGGATGATGACCGCGCCGGTGTGGTTGGACAGTCCGCGGACGATGCTGTTGGCGAACTCGCGGGGGGTCTTGGTGAGCAGAAGCCCGACGACCACCGCAGCCCAGCCACCCACCCAGAAGCTGGAGATGGCCGCACGCTCCGCCAGCGACAGCCACAGCAGCACACCCACCAGGACCAGGGCAGGTATCAGGGCTGTCGTGGGGCCTCCCCACATGTGGAGGGTGTGCTCCGGCACAGCGTCATCCGACGCCTGGCTCCTCGTCTCGGGTTCGGTCCTGTCGTCTGCAGACGTGCTCATCAGCGGTTCCAATCATCGGAAGGTGCGGGGTGGGCGTCGAATCCGGGGGGGATGGCCGGGCGTGTGCTGCAGCCAAGTTGCCTGACAATTACGTCGGGTTGCCAGGCAACTTATTCCCCTCCAGGTAAACCTGTCAAGGGGTAGCGTCGAATGTCGTGCCACCCGTCGCGGCCGGATCTGGTTCTCGCCCATGACCGTTGCGCGCAGGCAGGATGGGGTGTGCCGAGCTACCGGCTCAGCTCAGGATGTCCTTGCGGCCGAAGTGACGGTAGGCCAACGCCACGAAGACCGTGAAGTAGAGCGACGCCCACAGCACCCCGGGCAGCAGCGCAGCGTAGTCGGCGTCCTGAGCAAAGATGCCCACCCACTCGAAGGCGTAGTGGTTGGGCAGCGCGCGACGATAGTCACCGAGGGCGTCCAGCGAGTCCAGGATGGAGGAGACGATGGACGACAGCACAGCCACACCCACCGCGGCCAGCGGGGCGTCGGTGCGCACGCCCATCCAGAACGCGACGGCGGCGAACGGAAGCTGACTGATAAAGATGTAGCCCGCACCGATACCGAGACGGGACAGGGTCTGCGGCCAGTCCAGCACTCCGCCGGCGCGCAGGTTGAGCGACTCCCAGCCGTAGAACACCGCACCGACGACGAGCACCCACGCCAGCAGCAGCGTCATGGCGGCCGCGGTCAGCAGCAGGCCCACGAGGAGCTTGCTGGTGAGCAACCGCGCGCGCGGGACCGGTGCGGTGAGCAGGTAGCGAAGTGAGGACCACGAGGCCTCGGACGGCACCGGGTCGCCGACGAACAGTGCCCCCACGATGAGAAGCAGCAACGGCGCACTGACCAGCAGCATGAAGATCGCGAAGTTGCCGGCGCCGAGGGTCGCGAGATCGGAGAACCGCTGGCCACCCTGCTCGCCACCGTCGCCGAGCGCGAAAGCCCCGACCACAATCAGCGGGAGAGCCAGCAGGATGCCGAAGGTCCACCGGGTGCGCAGGCGACCCACCTGGCGTCGCGCCTCCACGGCCAGGCTCAGCGGTGCTCGGGTGCGCCGGCGCCCGTGGCGGCGCACCGGGTCCTCGTCGCGGTGCGTGGTGTCCTGCACGGTGCTGCTCATCGGGCCCGCACCCGGTTGAGGTGCTCGCCGCTGCCGACGCCGGCAATGGTGGACAAGAACACGTCCTCCAGGTTGCGCCCCTGCTCGACCCCCACCTCGGCGACCGACCCTGCGGCCAGCACCTTGCCGGCGTGCATCACCACGACGTGCGAGCAGGTCATCTCGACCTCAGCGAGCAGGTGGCTGGAGACGACGACGGTGCGCCCGCCCTCGGCATACCGGGCGAGCATCGGGCGCATCGCGGCGATCTGCGGCGGGTCCAGGCCGTTGGTGGGCTCGTCCAGGATCAGCACCTCCGGCATCCCGAGCATGGCCTGGGCGATGCCGAGGCGTTGCCGCATGCCCTGGCTGTAGGCCTTGACCGGCCGGTCGCCCGCGTCACCGAGCGCGGCGATATCGAGGGCCTCGTCCAGATGTGCCTCCTCGATCGGCCGCCCGGTCGCTGCCCAGTAGGCGCGCAGGTTCTCCAGCCCAGTCAGGTGCGGCAAGAAGCCAGGCCCCTCAACCAGGGCACCGACGCGACCGAGCACCGGTGCGCCGGCATACACGGGTCGTCCAAGCACGTGCACACTCCCCGCATCGGAGCGGATCAGGCCCATCACCATCCGCAACGTCGTGGTCTTGCCGGCGCCGTTGGGTCCCAGGAGACCGACGACCTGCCCTTGCTCGGCCCGCCAGCTCACGTCGTCGACCGCCCGGTGTCCGTCCGGGAACTCCTTGACCAGCCCCTGCACGACCAGCGGCACGTCGGTCAGGTCGTCGCGGACCGGATGGGGGGCGATCCGCCGGCGCAGCGCGGCCGCGCCGAGGAGCAGCAGCAGTGCCAGCAGGGCGACCGCCACGCCGATGGTCTCGGTGTCCCAGATGCTGTCAGCCGACGTGGGGGTGCCCGTAGCGAACGGGACGCTCAGCCCTGCACCGGTCACCGTGATCTGGTCGGCGCGGGCAGCGGTCGGTCCCCGGTATGCCGCGTCCGTGGCGGTCAGCAGGACCCGCCAGGTCGATCCGGCCGGCATCTCCCAGGTGCCGCCCGGCAGGTCGACCTGCACGGGGGTGGCAGCGCCCGGGGTGAGGTCCACCTGGACGGGAGCGACCAGGCGCCGAGGCAGGGTCGGCGCGCCACCCCGGACCTGCCACAGCGAGACGAAAAAGGTGCTGGTGGGCCCGGTCGAGGTGACTTCCAGGTCGAGGCGGGGCGCGCCGACCACGGTGAGCTCCTCGGTCAGCGGCTCGCTGTCGAAGGCCACCGACTGGCCGGGCAGTGCCGATAGCGGGTAGGTCGGCAGCCCGGCGAGCAGCCCGCCGACGCCGGGAAGGGCGGTGGTGGCTTGCGGGACCCCACCGGGCGGGTTGACCAGGGCGCTCGGGCCGGCTGGGGACAGGGCAAGCAACGTCCGACCCGAGTCGGGACCGGCGGGTGGATAGCTGTCGGTGTCGACGACCCGCTCGCCGTCGGGACCGGCGGGTGGCAGGGCGTAGCTGAAGGCGGGCAGCGGCAGCGTGTCCTGGGTCGCAGGGGTTTCCGCTGCCAGGGTGCCGTCGAGCCAGGTCAACAG
>JAABUN010008870.1_pt1 | contig 10087 bp, 6 predicted proteins | sample 5559311 | NCBI WGS metagenome assembly JAABUN01 (sample SAMN10711877, study PRJNA513370) | rock metagenome | isolation source: Antarctica rocks | place: Antarctica: Victoria Land, Siegfried Peak sud
GGATCATCGCCCGGGTCCGGGAGGCGCAGGCCGCACGCGCCCCGGCCGAGCGCGGGATCGAGCGGTTCGCCGCGGTGTATACCCCGATCGTGGTGGCCATCTCGCTGGCGGTGATGATCGCCCCTCCTCTGCTCCAGATGGCCACGGGAGGCCCGGTCGGGGCGGCCTTCTGGCGCGAATGGTTCGCGAAAGGGTTGGTCGTCCTGGTCATCGCCTGCCCGTGTGCCCTGGTGATCGCCACGCCGATCGCGGTGGTCAGCGCCCTGGCGTCGGCGGCGCGTCGGGGGATCCTGATCAAGGGGGGGCAATACCTGGAGGCCTTCGGCCGCCTGCGCGTGCTGGCCTTCGACAAGACGGGGACCCTGACGCGGGGCGAGCCCGACGTGGTCGAGGTCGTCTCGGCCGCAGGGCGGGCCGACGACGACTTGTTGCGGATCGCGGCGGCGCTGGGAGATCGGGGGGGCCACGTCCTCGGCCGCGCGATCGCCCGGCATGCGCGCGGGCTCCGGCTGAGCGTCCCCGTGGCCGACGACTACCTGTCCGTCCCCGGGCTGGGCGCCTCGGGGAGGGTTGACGCGGTCGAGTATCACATCGGCAGCCATCGCTATCTCGATGAGGCGGGCCTCTGCCCCCCCGACTTCCACGCGAGCCTCGGCAGCGCCGAGCGCGATATCGGGACCTCGGTGGCGCTGTCGGCCGAGTCGGGCCCCCTGGGCTGGATTCGACTGGCCGACCGGGCCCGGCCGGAGGCCGCCGGGGTGCTCGCCGAGTTGAATGCCCTGGGGGTCCAGACCGTGATGCTGACGGGGGACAACCCGCCGACCGCCTCGGCCATGGCGCGAGAGCTGGGCATCACCGATCAGCGCTCGGGCTTGCTCCCCGCCGACAAGGTCACGGCCCTGGCCGAGCTCGACGCGCGGCATGGCCTGACCGGCATGGTGGGCGACGGCGTCAACGACGCCCCGGCCCTGGCCGCCGCCCGCGTCAGCGTGGCCCTCGGCGGAATCTCCAGCGGCGCCGCGCTGGAATCGGCCGACGTCGTCCTGATGGCCGACGACCTGACCTGCCTCCCCTGGCTCGTCCGCCACGGCCGGGCCACCCTGGCCCGGATCCGCCAGAACATCGCCATCGCCCTGGCCACCAAGGCGATCGTACTGATCCTGGCCCTCTTCGGGCTCGCGACCCTCTGGATGGCCATCGCCGCCGACCTCGGCACCAGCCTGCTCGTCACGGCCAACGCCCTGCGCCTGCTGCGCGGCCGCGACTCCTGAGGGCGACTCCCTTCCCGAGCCTCCGGGTGTTCGCATGGCCGAACCACACAGTGTGGCCGGATGCGCCAACGGTTACTGGCGATCGGGGTGGCGGGGTCGTCACGACCCCGGCGGACCGCGCCCCCGGCGCCTTGACACGTGTCCGCGGACAGGTGGGTCAGAGGTGGGTCAAAGGTGGGTGAAAACAGGGGTCCGCGCGCCTTCGGGGGGACGGACGCCTCGACACTTGCGTCGTCAAAGTCGCCGCATTCCGCGCATAACCCCATGACGACCGGGAGAGTCAGGCCTCGGCCCCCGGACGGCCCGCAGACCGCATGCGTAAATGGGTGCATTCGTGTGTGGCCATGAAAACGTCCGGCACGGTCGGTTACCCCGTGAGATCATCGCGCGGGGGTGTATAATGGTCCCCGCCGCCATTCGCGGTGCTCATCCATTCCATCCTCCGTTTGACCCAAGCCCGAGAGGCGTATCATGGGGCGATTCTCCCGATTCCCGCGACGTCGAACGCGCAACCGTAGCCTGCTCCCGCCGATCGGTGCCCTCCTGTTCGCGGTCGTCTTGGGGGCCGGATGTGGGGGGGACCCGGGGTCGACTTCGACCGCGGGCGACGATTCGGGACTCATGCTGCCGCCCGGATTCAAGACGGTCGACCTCCCGATCGAGAGGCGCAAGGCGATCTTCGAGGATGCCCACCGCGCCCGCGCATTGGCCGTCCTGGAGGCCAACCAGAAGCTGCCGATGGATGAGGCCCATATGCCCAAGGGCAACGAGGCATTCGAAAAGCGCATGGCCGAGCACAAGGCCATCATCGACGGAATCCTCGAGAAGAACATCCCCGCGCTCGCCGAGCGGAAGAATATCTCCGTGGCGGATCTCAGCAAGATCGAGGAGGAGGCCAAGATACTACGCTGGACCCCGCCCGAGGATCCGAAATGGGAGGAGAAGGGGCCGGCGTCTGAGGAGGGCACGACGAAAGGGGAGTCGAAAGACGAGTCGAGGTGATCCGGGTTGCGAGTCGGGACCGCGGGACATGGTCGCCGTGCCCTGACTTGAAAATGCGTGCGTGCAATTAAGTATTTTCGAATAAAATATACTTGACAGGCGTTATTTCGGCCACCATAATGAGCGATGGGGCTCCCTCTATTCCGAATATGAACACTTCGCTACATGCATGCGGGCTGTCGAGTTGTTAGGCTGCGCACCTCCATAAGTGAAGCTTGGTGGTCAAGTTCCGGCGTAGAGGAGAGTGGGAGGCGGGCGGAATCGATCGGATTCGATCGGTCCGACTGTCTGCCGTGAGCCCCAATCCCCCTGTTCTCGTCCCGTCCTATTCATGCACCTCATCCCATTTCAGTCAACGCGGAGGTTGGAACAACATGGCAAGTCGAAGGACTCGCGGATTCACGCTCATCGAGCTACTCGTCGTCATCGCGATCATCGCCGTCTTGATTGGCCTGCTGCTGCCCGCCGTCCAGGCGGCCCGCGAGGCGGCCCGTCGGGCCCAGTGCGTCAACAATCTCAAGCAACTCGGCCTCGCGTCCCACACCTACCACGACGTGGCCGGCAAGTTCCCGACCGGGATGTATCTGCACCCGGTCTTCGGGCCGACGACCGGCCTGGCCTGGAACAACGCGAGCTGGCTGGTGCTGCTCCTGCCGCAGGTCGAACAGCAGCCGCTGTTCAACTCGGTGAACTTCAACATGATGATGGGCACGTTCATCGGCGGCGGCTGGCGCTGGAGCCCGATGTATTCCGTCGGCGACCCCAACAGCACCGTCCGGGTGACGGTCCTCAACTCGCTCATCTGCCCCTCGGACGACAGCCCGAACATCGACACCACGAATCCCGACGACATGAGCGGACTGTCTGCGGCGGGCACGTCGTACGTAGGGAACATGGGCGACAATTGCCTGCTATGCTCGAGACCGAAAAATATCGATCTAGGCAAGGTGATCCTCTGCACCGAAGACCTGGGCCTGCCTTGCCGGATCCCCCAGCTCGGCCATGCCATCATCACCGACCCGCAACAGAACAACGGATCCCCGGCGGGCAGCGGTATCTACTGGGCCTGGGGCTCGGACGTAGGGATTAACATGGTCACAGACGGTACGTCCAATACCCTCATGGCCGGCGAGCAGATCCGCAAGGTCACCCAATGGAATGCCTGGGTGGGCGCCAACGCGTCGATCGGCTCGACGGCGATCCCCCTGAACTACAAACACTTGAGCCCGACAACCAAGCTGCCCGAGGTCGGGAACTGGACCCACCAGTACACCTTCCGCAGCAACCACCCCGGCGGGGCAAACTTCTGCATGGCCGACGGATCGGTGAAGTTCCTCAAGAGCACGATCAACTTCAATATCTATCAAGCATTGAGCACTCGTGCGAACGGCGAAATCGTCTCGGCCGACTCCTTCTGAAGGGACCGGCCCGCATTGACGTCCGACCACCAGGGGCAGCCTCCGCCTGACGCCGGGGCTGCCCGCCTTTCGCTCAGCGAGCAAGAGACGAGGATACATTGATCGTGAGACGATTGCATTCGGGCATCCCGCGCTTTCGGATCGGGCTTGGCGTCGCCTTGATGTCCGCCTTGGCGGCGACCGGCTGTGGCTCGAGCGGCCCGACCATGGGGCGGGTCTCGGGGACGGTCACCTACAAGGGCAAGCCGATTGACAAGGGGACCGTGACGTTCATCTCGACCGACGGCGAGCGCCCCAACGCTACGGGCAGCATCAATGACGGGTCATATACGCTCCAGACGACCGAGCCGGGTGACGGGGCGGTCGCGGGCGAGTACAAGATCGCCGTCAGCGACATCGACTCGAGTCTCGGCAACACCGAGTTGCCCGGCATGCCTCACAAGGCCCCCAAGTCGGCCCTCCCGAAGAAGTATATGAATGCCGACACCTCGGGATTGACGGCCAAGGTCGAGGCGGGCAGCAACACCAAGGATCTCCCGCTGGATTGATTCGCCCCACTCTGACCGCGACGAGCTCGGCTTGAGACAAGGTGTATCCTCGGTCCGGCCGGCTCCCCGACGCTGGATCGTGCGTCGGATCGGGGTCGATCGACCCTTCTTTTCGATCAGGAATGATCGTCTCTCGCGAATGCCCGTTTCGGGGACCGGGCGTTTCGCGAGACGATGGAGCTTTCCCGATGTTCGGTGGGCGGCGCCATGCCCTTCCTCCCATTTCGGGCCCAGCACACCATTCGAAATCGTCGGGCCTCTTTCGATAGGTGATTGCGTGATGAGCACGATCCGATTGATGACACTGGCCGTGGCCGGGGCGACTCTGCTGGGACTGAGCGCGGCGACGAGTGCGGGAGAACCCGAGGCCGTGGAGTTGCCGGCCCCCGCGAAGGGGCGGGTCGACTTCGACGCCCAGATCAGGCCGATCCTCCAGGACCGCTGCCTCAACTGCCACGCCCGGGGCAAGACCAAGGGGGGGCTCTCGCTGGAGACGCGCGAGGCCGTCCTCCGCGGGGGCGAAGGGGGGCCCGCCGTCTTCGTCGGCAAGAGCGAGGAGAGCCCGCTCATCGAGCTCGTCGCGGGGGTTGAGCCCGAGCGCAGGATGCCCCTCAAGGGCGACCCGCTCTCGGCCCGGGAGGTCGGGCTCCTGCGGGCGTGGATCGACCAGGGCATGAGCTGGCCCGAGGGGTTCAGCTTCGGCTTCCGCAAGGCGTCGATTGCGCCACGGAATCCGGAGATTCCCGCCGCCCCGGCCGGGCTGGCCCTCGACAATCCGGTCGATCGATTCGTGGCCCGCTATGCCGTCGAACAGGAAGCCGCGATCGACTGGACGCCGGTCTCCGACCGCCTCTTCATCCGTCGCGCTTCCCTCGACTTGAAGGGGCTGCTCCCCACCCCGGAGGAGGTCGACGCGTTCGAGCAGGACACCCGGCCGGACAAGGACGCGCGGCTGGCCGAGACGTTGCTCGAGGACCGTCGCGCCTACGCGGACCACTGGCTCTCGTTCTGGAACGACGCCCTCCGGAACGCCTATCGAGGGACGGGTTTCATCGACGACGGCCGGAAGACGATCACCCCCTGGCTCTACAAGTCGCTGTACGAGAACAAGCCGTACGATCAGTTCGTCCACGAATTGATCAGCCCGGTCCCCGGCTCCGAGGGGTTCACGAAGGGGATCATCTGGCGCGGGGTGGTCAACGCCAGCCAGGCGCCGCCGGTGCAGGCCGCGCAGAACGTCTCGCAGGTCTTCCTGGGCACCAACCTCAAGTGCGCGAGCTGCCACGACAGCTTCGTGAACGACTGGAAGCTGACCGACTCCTACGCCCTGGCCAGCGTCTTCGCCGAGAAGCCGCTGGAGTTGAACCGCTGCGACAAGCCGACCGGCCGGATCTCATCGGTCGGGTTCATCTACCCCCAGCTCGGCACGATCGACGCCTCCGCCCCGCGCAAGGAGCGGATGAAGAGGCTGGCCGACATCCTGGTGAAGCCCGAGAACGGGAGGTTCGCGCGTACGGTCGTCAACCGCCTCTGGGCCCACCTGATGGGCCGGGGGATCGTCGAGCCGCTCGATGACATGGACCAGGCCCCCTGGAGCCAGGACCTGCTCGACTGGCTGGCCAGTGACTTCGTGGCGCACGGCCACGACCTCAAGCACACGCTCCGCCTGCTCGCCACGTCGCGGACGTATCGCCTCCCGTCGATCGGTCTCGCCGACCCCAATGACCGCGGTCCCTTCGTCTTCCGCGGGCCGCTGACCCGGCGGATGACCGCCGAGCAGTTCGTCGACGCCGTCTCGACGATCACGGGAGTCTGGCCGAAGCCGACCGGCGAGATGCTCAAGGCCGACGGCCGGGGCCAGGGGGGCCAGGTCGCCGCCGTCCGCGCCTCGATCGCGGCGGCCGAGGAGGGGGAATCCACATCCGAGCCGGCCGCGCCCCGGGTGAAGGCGCAATATGTCTGGAGTCACGGCGACGCCGAGAACGATCGCGGCGGCCGCATCCACTTCCGCAAGGTGATCCACCTCGACGCCGTCCCCGACCGCGCCGTCGCCGCGGCGGCGTGCGACAACGAGGTCGTCCTCCATGTCAACGGCCAGAGGGTCGGCCAGAGCGACGACTGGACGAAGCCGGTCGCGGTCGATATCAGCAGGCATCTCAGGGCGGGCGATAACGTCATCGCGGCCGAGGCCACCAACTGGCCCGACGCGAAGCACGGGCGTGGCGTGCAATTCTCCGGCCCGAATCCCGCGGCGTTCATCGCCTGGGTCGGCGGCTTCGAGGATGACAAATTGACCTGGGGCTTCGGGACCGACGCCTCCTGGCTCTGGGCCGAGGACGCCCGGGACGGATGGGAGGGCACCGGGTTCGACACCGCCGGCTGGGGTCACGCGGTCGAAATCCCCCGCGCCGCCCTGATCTACGGCGCACGCCTGGACCTCTCGGCCCTCGCCTTGCAGGCGCTTGCGCCTGACCAGGTCTCCCCGCTCCGCGTGGCCCTGGCCTTCGACGATCCCCTCCTCACCGCGCTCGGCAGGACCAGCCGCGAGCAGGTCGTGACCCACCGGGAAGCCATCGCGACGACGCTCCAGGCCTTGGAGCTGACCAACGGCTCGACCCTGGCCGACAAGCTCAAAGAGGGCGGTCTTCATTGGGCCCAGACGGACGGCGGAGATCCGGAAGCCCTCGTCCGCCGTCTCTTCCGGTCTTCGCTCGGCCGGGCGCCGACCCCGCGCGAGCTTGCGGCGTCCGTCGAGGTCCTGGGGACGCCCGTCACGCCGGACGGGGTCCAGGACTTGCTCTGGGCCGTCTTGATGTTGCCCGAGCTCCAACTTATCGAGTGATCCGAACACACCTGCCGGAAGTCGCGGGTGCCTTGTCTTATGCTTCATGCGGCGACCGCGGCCCTGCATCCGCGCTCGTCTTGAGGAGGTTTCCATCATGCGGAGGCACACTCTCTCGCGTCGCGACTTCCTGGGAGCCGCCACCCTGGCGGCCCTGGCCCCCCGGGCGCTTCGGGCCGAGGACGACGTCGACCTCCGCCGCCATGAGGCCAAGGCCGACGCCGTGATCGTGCTCTGGATGGCCGGCGGCATGCCCCATACCGAGACCTTCGACCCCAAGCGGTATACCCCGTACCGGGCCGGGATGAAGTCCCAGGACGTCGCCAGCACCTTCCCCGCCGTCCCCACGGCGGTGGACGGCATCCGCTTCAGCGAGGGGCTCGAACGGATCGGCCGGGTGATGGACCGGGGCACCCTGATCCGGACCCACACCGCCGCGGACCTCGGTTCGATCCTCCACTCGCGGCACCAGTACCACTGGCACACCGGCTACGAGCCGCCGGTCAACGTCGCGGCCCCGCACCTCGGCGCCTGGATCGCCCAGGCGCTCGGCCCCAAGAACTCCGCGGTCCCCGCCTATATCGACATCGGCCAGCGGTATGAGGGGAACGGCGAGGCCGAGGAACTGAAGTCGTTCCAGACCGGTGGCGTCCTCGGCAGCGAGTTCGGCCCGTTCCGCGTCCCCGACCCGGTCGACGCCGTGGCGGCCGTCCGCCCGCCGGCCGGCATGACCTTGAAACGGTTCCGCGCCCGCTACAAGGCCTATCAGGCGCTGCTCGCGGCGGGTCCGGCGAGCCGGCAGGGCACCGATTACCAGAGGGAGTCGCTGCTCAGGTCGCTCGAGAACGCCGACCGACTGCTGAACTCCGACGCGTCGAAGGCGTTCGACCTCTCGCTCGAGCCCAAAACCAGCTACGACACCTACAACACCGGCCGGTTCGGGCTGGGCTGCCTGCTGGCGCGCCGCCTGATCGAGGTCGGTGCGCGGTATATCGAGGTGACCACCGAGTACATCCCGTTCCTCAACTGGGACACCCACGACAACGGGCATACCCGCATACGCGACCTCAAGACGCAGGTCGACGCCCCCATCGCCCAGCTCGTCCGCGACCTCGAGGAGCGCGGGCGGCTGGACCGCACGCTCATCGTCCTGGCCAGCGAGTTCAGCCGGTCGGTCCTGATCGAGGGGAAGGCCGACAAGCTCGTCCCCAACCAGGTGATCCAGCCCGACACCCTGACGAGCCTCGCCCATTACGGCCACCATCGCCACTTCACGGGCGCGGGCTCGGTGCTCCTCTTCGGCGGCGGCGTCAAGAAGGGATATGCCCATGGCGAGACCGCCGAGGAGATGCCCGCCACGACCCTGAAAGACCCCGTCACGGTGACCGACCTGCACTCCACGATCTACCACCTGCTGGGCATCTCGCCCCGGTACGGGGTCGTCACCGAGGAGCGCCCCTTCTACGTCACGAATAACGGCTACGGGAAGCCGGTCGCCTCCCTGATCGCCTGACCAGACACCGGGACCGGAAATTCATCCGCAACCTCCGGCCCCGGTCCTCACGCCCCCGCCGCGGTCGCGAACGGATCGACGGGCTTCTCGTGGACCCGAGGCGCGCCCTGGGCCTGCAAGGCTTCGACCTCCGCTTCGACGGCGGCCACCTCGGACCGTGTCGCGACGATTTCGAGGGTCGTCTCGACCACGTAGCCGACTCCCTCGGCGAGGGACACGACGCGGTTGCGTGCCTTCTCGAACGGCTTGGGATTGGGGTAATTCGTCGCCGGTTCGAGGCCGGTGACGTAGCCTTCGCGGAGTCCGCCCGTCCTCTTCCAGAGCGAGAAGACGGGGAGCTGGGCCTTCGCGAACCGCAAGACCACCCCTTTGTCTCCCGCGTGGTTGCGGAGCATGGCCAGCGTGCGGCCATCGTCGGGCCTGGCGTGCAGCTCGAGGAAGAAGACTTGCTCCGGGCCACCGGGCTCGGGGCCTCGATAGACGTCGTAGTGGCCGATCGCCTCCTGTGCATCCTTGTTGCGGGGAACGAGCGTCTGGATCGGGGCGACGAAGCGCGACCCTTCCTCCAGGAGCGGTGGGCCGAAATTCCAGTGGTAGAGGATCTCCAGCTCGCTGGGCGTCTCCTTGAGGTTGACGAACTCGTCGCGGACGACCACCCGGTTCGAACCCGGCGTGGTGGTGATCCTGGTGATCATCCGGATGTGCGGCGCGAAGAGTCGCGCCTCGTCGACGTGGCCCTCGATGGTGATCTCGTGGGGCGGATCCTCGCCGACGTGGACGGCCACGTAACGCGCCGGGATGTTGGCGATCTTGCCGTGCAACCCGTAGGTGGTATGGCTCGCGGACCCGTCCGGGTTCTCCGTCTTGACCTCATAGGGAGCCCCGTTGTGTTCGAGGCCGGCTCGGGCGAGGAGTTCGTCGAAGCCTTCGAGCCACCCCAGCCCACCTGTGCTCATGAGGTTGACGAACGCCGGGTTGACCGGCCCATCGGTGATGGGCGAGTCCCAGCCGATCCGATCCCCGCGGAAATGCCCCTTCCAGAGTCCCATCCCGCGCGTGGGGATGATCGAGAAGGAAAGGGCCCCGTTATCGACCACGATCAGCTCCACCCCCTCGCGCCTCCCCCCGTGGAGCACTCGTTTCGTCACCGACCAGGGATGAGTGGCGGCGAGGCCCAAGCCCGTCGGAGTGATCGCGAAGTCCTCGACCCAAAGGTCGTGCGCAACGTCGGTGAGGATGAACGATGGCATGGGGTGCTGGCCCTGGAGAGATGACGCTCCGAGTCTCGACGCCCGAAGGACGGGCCAGCATAAACCCGCCACAACCTCGGGTCCAGCACCGGGGCCTCATCTGGTACGACCACGGCTCGCCCCACCTCCACTCCTGGGCCAACATCGCTCTCCGGGGCCCGCCGCGGACCTGATCCGAGGAGATGACGCCGACACGGTGATACCGGAGGGAACACGATGGGCCGTCAACCCGGAGGCGGACGG
>JAABUN010008871.1_pt1 | contig 10086 bp, 16 predicted proteins | sample 5559311 | NCBI WGS metagenome assembly JAABUN01 (sample SAMN10711877, study PRJNA513370) | rock metagenome | isolation source: Antarctica rocks | place: Antarctica: Victoria Land, Siegfried Peak sud
CGTCATGCGGGTTCTCGCGCCACGGCCCCACATCGTTCCCGTAGGAGTCGTGTCCCTTAAGGCTTATCGACACCTTGAAGGCTTCCAGTTCGGCAGTAAGAATTGCCCTCGCTTTAAGGCGCTCGGCTATGGTTAGACGGTCCGATTGCAGCAAGACTTGCACCACACTCACCAGGTCACGCTTTGGCACGCGGTACTCTTTGCCGTCTTGCGTTACGGCGTCGCCCCCCGTGATGGTGACGGCTATAGGGCTCAGCTCTGCCACTCTCAACATATCGACCACTGGACGCCCTACACCTGTCTGATCAACCACTAGCAGCGGTGCGGTATCTGTATCTGCCTTCAGACGGTCGTGTAGCTCTTTAATACGCGCTACCTGCGTCGGATAGGGCGTGCCGATAGCGAGACGCTCGAGGTAACGGGCGGCGAAGTGGTTCTCCGTCACGGCGCTATGGACCATGCGCTTTTCACCGCTGTACCCAGCAACCTCTATACGCCCTTCGGTGCGCCCGGTGTCTACCTCGGTGCGCTCGAGCACCACGAGGGCGGTGTAGTCCTGCGACTGCCCTAGATCGACGCCTAAAATGTAGTCTTTTTGCATCTTTAGCTATCCTCCCATAGCGGTAACACGTCACTACGGACGGCCCGCATGATCGACTCGTGCGAAAACACGCTATCTGTGCTCTCTCTAAACTTACACATGTACTCTTGGCTAAACCACCAGTCACCCATGCTCGTGCGTTCCTCTTCTAGAAACTCTGCCGAGATACGCGACACCCTCGAGGCTGGAACTTCTACCCGCTGCCAGGTGCTACCCTCCGACCACTCACGCCAGAAGTGCCCGCGCTTACCGAACGGCGTACTCATAAGGATTAGCCGACCACCCCGCACAGCCAGCATGGGCCGGATCGCCATATAAAGCGCGTCGTCCACTCGTGACGCTTCATCCTCGACAATTAAGGTAGCAGCGCTGTAACCTCGGATGGTCGCCTCACTACCGGGTAACGAGACGACCCGCCCACCGCCTCTAACAATCATGCTGAGCTTGTTGTCCTCTTCTAGTTCGGGTTCTTCGGGTAACAGCTCTTTAAGCTCAGTCACCTTCCTGAACAGTTCGCTGCTCTGCCGCTGTGAAGGGCTCACCAGGATGCTGAGGGACTTAGGCCGGTACAGCGCCTCGTGCAGCGCCAAGACCGCCGCGGCTGTGCTCTTGCCGCCCTGCCGGGTGACGTTCAGCAGGTCACGCTTGCCTGTCGAGGAGATGACACTCTGTTGCCACTCGTCTAGGTCTAAGCCGAGCACCTCGAGCGCAAAAGCTACCGGGTCGAGGGCATACCTCAGATCGTCCCTAAGCGTCACTCAGCGCCCTTCCTACAGCCCGCGCCACCTCCGGGTAGGGTTGCAGCGCATGTATGACCACGGCGCGCAAGCTGAGCCATTCGGGAGTGCTGTAGACGTTGATCGTCATACCCTCGGGTTGCAATTCGCCTAAAAGCTTGCCCTCTAGCTCGAGCTGTTTCTCTACTCGCGCAATCGCCTTGAGTGCAAGGTCATGGTTTCCGCCTTCCCTCGTCTCTTTAAGGATCGCCCTAGTCTCGGCGTTCAGTTCCTTGAGCCGGTCCAGGAGGGTATCGGCTTTCACTACCTCCGCGGCTTCGTGTGCTTTGGCGAGCTGGCCGGGCAGGTGATCTTTGTGTCGGTGTAGGGCTGTTGCGCTTGTTCCGAAACGTTCCGCTATATTCCGGAACGACTCCCCGGCGAGTAGCGCCAGGTCGATAGCGTCTCGCTGGGGATGAGTGCAGATGGTGCAGGTTCGGGGCACCTTAGAGGCTGACCGGTTTCGAGGCTTTGGCCATCGTTTCGGCGAGCTGTGCGGCCTCGCTTTTTAGCAGCTCAGCTCGGGTGAGTTCCTGGTCCTTGTTTACCTCAGAAGCCAGAGCGCTCATGATGAAACGCCCGAAGCGCTCGGGAGGATTAAAGCCATTGTCATATTGGTCGAAAACGGTCAAACGCCGGCCATCGTGCGGTGTAAGCACCGCCGTCATATCCGCCCCCCTCGCTTTCAGTTCCCGCAAGAGCGCTTGCGCCTTCGCGTCCTCTTCCGCTTCAGTCTGTTCGCTCATGCCTCTCGGGATCTCGATGCGTCTGAAGAGGCTCGAGCTACCCATAGCCTCTGCTACAAAAGCTTGGCGTTCGGCATTCATCCCTTCCCAAGCTGCCATGAGCCGAGTGACGTACTTTTCTAGTTCTTTATGGGCATCTTCAAGGGTACGGACGAATGTGGCCCGGTGTGAGGTCGAGCGTTTCGCATGTTTCACAAGGGTGCTAAGCATCGTCTCGTGGCGAACAGTGGCTTCAGCCCGTGCTACTTCTCTCTCTGCGTTCTCTATATCGCTCTGGTGCTGCTCGAGCATTTCTTTAGCTACTGATACCCGCCCTTTAGCCTGCGCCTGAGCATCGAGGCTCGCGCGGTCGGTTTTCAAGCGGGTGGCGTCTTGTTCGTTGTCGGTTAGTAGGGCGTGAAACTGCGGTAGGTCGTTTTGTAGCGCTGTCAGGTCGTCTCGGGCGGCTTTGAGGTCGGTTTCCAGGGCGGTTAGTTTGGTCATGTCTCAGATTAGCGAAAGGGCGCAGGGTAGCGCCCTTTCTCGTTCAGGTCTTGCAAGTCTTACTTTTCAAACATTTCTATCAGCGCCTCGAGCATCAGCTCGCCGCGCTCTCGGTTCGGATAAACGGATAGGAGGTCATCAGCGGGTATGAACCAAGTGCAGCGCTCGCCGCCAAGCTGGAAGGCGTTCGGAAATACTTTCGCTTGGCACTTTCGCGTGATCGTTACTTCCGACATCTTAAAAAAGCGAGCCGCTACCTTTACACTCACGTCTCCGCTCATGGTTTTGCCTCGAGCCCACACCTGACGCAACGCAAACGGATCGGGTTTGACCGGACTTCAACCCAGCCCGCGCAGCGAGGGCAGTAGATCGGCTGAATCCGGCGGCGAGTCGGGCTTGGCGAGGTCGTTAGGGGTTCGGGAAGTGTCCGATAATGGTCGTTATCGCCGGAGGTCGCAGGCGCACCTGTATTTAATACAGGTGCGCTAAACAACAGGCTTTCGGCGGTGCGGCGAGTCGTCATGATGACGCCTCCCTAGCTATCTGCACTTGTCTCAAACGGTTAAGTGCCTCGTCACGGTCGCCCACAAGGTAGCAACACGCCCAGGCCATCACGTAGCGGTTTATGTCGGGTACTCCATCAAAAGTAAACCCTGCCAAAAGGTTGCTACTTGCTGCGCTCACAAGTCGCTCGAGCGCGAACGGAAGCCCGGGTAGCGAGTTCCCCCGGCCTGCTATCTCTATTCCCTTTTTCTTTTCACTTGCCTCGATTCCTTGATTATTTTTTTCTGAGGATTCCCCCGAAACTGGCTTGACAGAATTGACAGAATTAGAGACGAGCGTAATTCTGTCAATTCTGTCAAGCGGTTTTCTAGGGTCATGCAAATATCTTTTTATATCGACGGGCCGAAACTCCGCCATTATGAGCCCCTCAGATCAGGGTGCAACCTGAGCACCTCTTTAGGACGCCCTGCTTTGCCGCCCTCAGGCTCGAGCGCCTCAATGCGCGACCGGTTACAGCGCTCTAAAGCAGCTATGGCATCTCCTACCTGTTCGGCCGTCTTGAGTCCAGGCCACTGGCGGCGGTAGATTTCTCGCAGGGGCGTGAGGTCCTCAACCTCGCCCTCCTTGATCTTTTCGGCTAGAGCGTGCGCTGCTAGCGCAGCGGTATTAAGTTCCGGAGCATAAATCTTTTTCGCGTGTTCCTCGAGATAGACGCACCACTGCACGGCCAGCTCCGCGGCGTCGAAGGAGACGCGGCCGGTGGCTTTGCCGTCAACAACATCAATGAGGTGAAAGATTAGCGCGAGCGAAGCAAACAGTGAGGGGTACTTCGCTAGGTGAGCTTGGAAGGCCGGGGTTCGGTCAATCTCGGGTGCTCTAATCCTGTGCATCAGTTCGTCACGCCAGCTGTCTGCAAGCTCCTGTGCATCCTCATCGAAGTGCAGCCCGGGGATCGCGTCCTCTTGCGCGTCCAGCCCTAGCGTCAGGACGTCCAGGCGGTCTAGGGCATCGTAAATCTCGAAAGCGCGGTTTTTGGCCTGGGTGTTCGGGTAACGGTCCACATTGACCCACTTAGGGGGACGGTCGGGCCATACGAACATCTGGAAGCGTTGTAGGAGGCCGTCCGCGCCGTCCTCACCGTCTAGCGCCCCGTAGATGTAGCTCATGAGCTTGGCGGGCTGTATACCGCCCAGAACGCCCAGCGTGAGCGCCGGGACAAAAAGGCTTCCGCGCCCGATCCGGTCGATACTGTGGCTACCTTTGCCGTTCCAAGCCTCGAGGTAAAAGGGGCGCTCATTCTCCCGGCCCGGCTTGTCGAGTGTCTTAAGCCAGCCGGTGAGTTCGTCACGCATCATCAGGAGCCCGCGCGGGTTTTCCCTAAGCAGCTCCCCTAGCTTTTCGATTGTGGCGTCGTTCGTCAGGTAGCGCTTTTCGGTCACGCCCTCTTCGGAGTCTTTAAGTTCGCGCATGAGCTGGGTCAGCTCGAGCCGGATGCTCGCCGGGTCTCCACGCTTGCCGGTGGCACTCTTTTTCAAGGTCGCTATCCGCAGCTTGAGGATTTCGGTGTCAGCTTCGCGGTCTGCCTCGGACGCCTCGAAAGCTTGCCGCTCGCGTACTGCGAGACGTCGCAGGTGCAGCGTGCCCTCCTCTAAGGCCATCGACTTCATGACACTAGGGGGGCCGACTATAGCCCCCCATAGGTTAGCCACCTCGAGCCAGTCGTCATAGCGTTTCGGGTATATCCCGACCGTGCGACCGATCAGGGAACCCGCCGAGACAATCGCGGGTATTGCTATGAACTCGCGGTGTACGTTCGCGCGCTCTGCCGCATCGTCGATCCAAGCTCTGAACGGCTCAGGGATGAGCGCGGTAGGTAGTGTCGGGACTTCCGGAGCTGTGGGGGGTAGCTCGAGCATCGGCCCCCAAGGTTCCTCGTCCTGTTCTGTAAAATTATTTTTTTCTGACGTTTCCCCTAGAATCCGCTTGACAAAACTGACAAAACCCTCTTTGCTCTCCGGTGTCCATTCGTCTGCGGCGCTCACGGCAGCGTCCAGATCATCGGTAGTTTTCCCGTTCGCTACCCAGTCGGTGACGTCGCCTTTTGGCTCGAGGCTGGGTAGCTTACTGATCCGCAGGCTGGTGACCTTGCCCTCGAGGGACAGTGCGGCGGTGCGGACGTGGTCGGTCCCAGGCTGGTCGTTATCCGGCAAGATGACGACGTGTGCGTTTTGAAATGAGTCGCTGTAATGGTCTCGCCACTTGCCCGCGCCCATAGGGTTGCAGGTGGCAACCTTCCCGAGCGCCTCAAGAGTCAGCACGTCCTTTTCGCCTTCAACGATGTAGACGGTGACATTCTCTTTCACCGCGGCTAGGACGTTCGGCAAGTTGTAGAGGACGGTCGTGACGCCCTTTAGATTCCATTCCCAGCCCTTGTCTTTGGGCTGCCGCTGCCTGAAGTCTTTGGGCTCGAAGCGGACGGCTTGGAATAGCAGCACGCCGTCCGCGTCTACATAGTCGTATGTGGCGGTGATCCTGCTTCTCGGAGCCTCTCTAGCTGCCCCTGCGCGGCGCTTGACCTCTTCGGCGGCTTGGGCGGGGCTTAGCCCGTGTTCTTTCATTAGGAAGTCATACGAGTTGCCCGCGCTCGCGGACCCGTGGTCCCGGTACATCCAAGCCCCGTGATCGCCTTTGAACACGCTACAGCTGGCTACCTTTTCATCGCGCCACGTCGCTTTGTAGGTCCCCGGGGTGTTAGCTCGAGCGCCACTATCCGGGTAGAGGTCGGCCATCATACCGGGGAGATCAACGGCGTTGACGGCCTCGGTAAGTGAGTCGGCGTTCATGCGGTCCGCCCTCCGGTATCCAGCAGGGCTAACCAGGGGGACCGGCGCGGCAAAAAGCAAAGGCTCGAGCGGCACTGAGGACAATCAGCGCGGAGGCTCGGGCCGCTGGGAGTAACGACAGGGACGACGCTCAGGGCGCAACGGGTGCAGGTCAAATGGGGTACGATGCTGCTAACAGCTGCCCCGCTGTGTTTTGCCTGCGCCCCCTCTAGTAAGGGGGCTTTTCTCATGCTGCCTGCGGGCTTTCGCCGCCAGCTTCGATCCAGCTTTCAACTTCGGCAAGCTTGAAGCGGATGGACTGGCCGAGCCGGACCACGCCAGGGATGCGATTCTCTTTGACCATCAGGTAGATGCTTGACCTGGGTTTGTCGAGGCGCTCGGCGAGGTAGCCAACCCTCACGAGCTTCGACGTAGGCGCTGTGCTGTCTTTCACGTTGTGTTCAGCCAGCGGTGCTGCTATCCTACACATATAAAACGTCCTTCCTCGAACTTAGAGGTTCATGGTTGAAGGGCTTATAAAACCGGAATCCGCATTGTGCCGAGCTCGCCAAAGTCAGTCACGCTGCGGATTTTTCTATAGTCTCTGTTCAGAGAATACCTTTCATGTTTCTAGGTGGCTCTCATTCATCTAGTACAAGCTAGCACGTCCAGATGTACTAAGCAAGCTGTTTTTAGACCGTTCAGCTCGGCACATCCACTATAGATAGAAATTCAAATATCAATTGTTTTCGCTCTCCGTCTCTTTAGCACCATAGAACAGAAATACGCCTCTGATTTTGTCGTCCAACACCTCATATTCCTGCTCGAGTGTTTTGAGCGCGTTGCTGATACCTAAGAAGTAAGGCCGAACGCCTTGGCGGTCTTTAGTAACACTTCCATGTCCATCCGATATTCGCAAGGTCGTGTATCCCTCCTCTGTGTCTGCCTCGAGTGCGGCTTGGATCCTAGCTTTTTCTTTCTTAAGCAGTTGCACGGCGTACCCCAATGCGGTCCACCGGTTCGTCTCAGCGGCTTCTAAGCTAGGTAAGACTGGCTGGCGGATTACATAGCCTTCCTTAAGATTTTCGGCAATCAGCCTGCCCGCCTTGGTAAAAGCCACGTGTGAGGTGCGACGCCGCTTACCTGGCTGCTCATCGGTACTGTCTTTAAGCAGAATTATGCCCCGTTTTTCTAAGCTGCTTAACGATCTGGAAAGCGCAGTGCTTTGGTTATTGGTTGGCTCAGTCCCGAGTAGACGCCTCGCGCTCCAAGGGATGTAGTTGATGTAAAAGTTTCCTTTTCGCTCTTTGTCCTCAAGGAAGGCTTTTTCTTTCTCGGGTAGAGAGGCATCTTTCTCTTCCTCTTTGTATATCCATATGAGGATCTGCTTTTGTTGAGCGCTGAACTTTAGAGTTTTCCAACGCTCAATCGATTCCCTAGAGATGCCCGCGAATGTGTCAGGCGCGTCCCCAGCAACTGTGTTCATCTCGTTACTCATTTCTTACCCCCCAACCGCCTCTGCGCTACTCGGTACACGTCGCGCTTGTCTCCCTCTTTGCGAATCCCAACGACCACCACCGTCACCACACCCTCGAGCGTCGCTACTTGGTAGATCACCCGGTAGCGCTGCCCTGCTGCCCGGACCGCTCGGTAATCCGCCAGGTCTTTACCAAGTGGCTTACCTTGCTTCTGCGGTTCTTGCTCGAGCCCGCGAATCTTGCGGCTGATCGCCTCATAGGTACGGGTGTCGGTGATCGCGTCTAGGTCCGCTTCGGCGTCGCTGTTGACAATGACGACAAAAGAGCTCGCCACTAGAGCCCGCGTTTAGCTCGCTGCTCCGCGTTTACCTCACTCCAGGGGCGTAGGGTCGTCTCACCGGCCTCAAATCGCCGGATGCGCTCACGTATATCGTCCGGAACACCGTCCGGGAACTCATACTCTGAATCGTCACGCTCGAGCAGGTCATTGACGCTCACCCGCTCACCCGTCAGCTTGTCGAGGGCACTCAGCACAGCGTCGAGTGTGCCCAGGTCCACCCGTGCCGGTTCTTTGTTGACGAGGTTATAAAGCGTGTTCCGCGGCACGCCTGACACATCAGCCAGCCGGTAAACGGTGATGTTGTGCTGCTCGAGCACATCTTTTAACTTCCAGTCAAGACTCATAACCGCACTATAGCACGATACCTTAGCCCACACTAGACGCATACCATGATAGCGTGGTATAGTAAGGCAGTTAGGGGCAATGCCCTGAGAAGCTTCCCCTAACTAGAACGGAGTTCCAAATGCAGCATACAGCCCCGAAACAGTGCAAACTCTTAGGCGCAACCGTGTGCGAGCTCGGCGTGATCGTCGCCGTCTCGAGCACGCTTCACTTCGGTTACGCCATCGTCGAAGGTGCCGACCGGATAAACCACCGGGTCGCCTTCACTGACCTTAAGTGTGATGAGGTCGCCTTCACTGACCTTAAGTGTGATGAGGTCGCTTTCCCCGCGCAGCCTCAGCCCTACGCTACTCGGGTCGAGCGGGTCAGCTACGGCACCTGGGATGAGGTTCACAGCCTCGTCCCGGCCCAGCCGGTCGTGTTGGCGATGGCCGCATGATGGCAGCTACACAGCGCTTTGTAGGCGCTCAGACGGCCTTTGGGATCATCACGCAGGTAAGCAACAGCGTCTATAACGCCCTGGCGACGGTCCAGTCTAAAGACGGCGGCTCGAGCACGTACCGACCGCCCTTCCTAATCGCGCTGGGTGTGACGCTGGGTAAGGTAGCAGCATGAGCGGCGCTAAGCACCACACCGTCACCCTCGAGGTCGACATGACCGAGCCTGCGCTGACGCCCGCAGCGTTTGACCTGCTCCGCTTAAACGCCCGCGCTTGCGGCCTCCCGGACGTTGGGCACATCTATATTCACCTGTCGGTCGAGGTCGCGGGCTTTACACACGAGGGCAAAGTGCAAGAACTGAAAGAACGTTTAGCGGCGCTCTGGTTTGGCGACGTTACGAAAGTCGAGGTGCAAGAGAGGCCCGGCGGGTAGTCACAAACACGTCACCTAAGCGTCACACCTTCAGGCTCGAGCTAACCCTCGAGCCTTTATTCGTGGCAGCCGATAATGGTCGTTATCGCCGCTTTGCAACCGGATCGCACGGCGCAAGACCGTTGCAAGAATGTGTTGCACCGCGCACATTTAACCCTTGCGATATAGCAGCCGCTCGAGCCTTTGTGCTGCCCAAACGAGTACGCCGGGGCGGGCTGCTGGGGTGCTGTCCTCTGGAGCTGTAGCGGCTTCTTGGCTTTTCAACATCTCAACTTCGAGCGCTCGGTCGATCCGCTCATGGTTGACGCCAGGCGGTAGTACCCGCTTCTCTATTAACTGCTCCATAAGGGCGTTTTGCTTCTCTACCTGTTCGCGCAGTAGTCGCACCTCATCGAGTAGCGGCTGAGTAGCTGCCTTATTTGCGGCTGTGAGCGCCTGTATTAACGAGTCGGCAGCGAGTGCGCTACTCTGCGCTAGGGCAACCGGTGCGGTCTCTAAGGGCTTCTCAAGAGCTTGTCTCACGGCGGTTTCAACGTCGGTGTTCGTCCGCATGACAAGCTCACGGGCTCGAGACAAGGCTTTTACTTGCGTTTCGGTAAAAAGCCGACCGTCTCTTTTATGCACAGTTATCTCGTCACCGCTCACCGCCTCATAGGTCGAAGCGTAGCGGCGCAACATAGCAGCGCCCAGACCCAATTGTGTAGCGACTTCACGAGCCGTATAGATCGGTTCGGGTTCGGACATTTGCGCTAACGTAGCACACCGCTACTGGGAGAGTAGCGGAATAGCTGGCTATCATGTTTGATAGCCGTGCGTAGCTATAGAGTGCGCTACGCAGTTATAGGTAGAATGAAACTTCTCCAAAGTACAGCCCTGTAGCACCCCCGCCCGGGGTCAAGGAAGTGTCTAAAACTGATAAACGCTCCGGCTTGGTCTTCGTACCGGCTCGGGCCGCTCGCCAAACCAACATGCCATTGCCACAGCTAGCACCATGTCGTCATGCGGGTTCTCGCGCCACGGCCCCACATCGTTCCCGTAGGAGTCGTGTCCCTTAAGGCTTATCGACACCTTGAAGGCTTCCAGTTCGGCAGTAAGAATTGCCCTCGCTTTAAGGCGCTCGGC
>JAABUN010008873.1_pt1 | contig 10085 bp, 9 predicted proteins | sample 5559311 | NCBI WGS metagenome assembly JAABUN01 (sample SAMN10711877, study PRJNA513370) | rock metagenome | isolation source: Antarctica rocks | place: Antarctica: Victoria Land, Siegfried Peak sud
TCGGTCAGCACGGTCAGGGTGGCCAGCCGTTCGTAGGTGCCGCGACGCTCGGCCATCAGCGCGAGCCAGCGCGCCCGGGGATTGCCGATCAGCAGCGGCCGGCTGACGTTGAGGCCGATGCGGCGGGCAGCGTCCGCGATGCCGACGTCCAGGAAGACGACGCCGGCTCCGTGCCGCGCAGTCTCCACCAGGTCACCCTGCGTCCGCGGGTCCAGGACGGCGCCTCCCCCCAGCGACAGCACCGCCTGTCCGTCCAGCGCTCGAAGCGCCGCTGCGACCGCGGTACGTTCCAGCTGCCGGAAGGCAGCCTCACCGTCCTCCACGAAGATGTCCGAGATCGGTTTGCCAGCAACTCCTTCCACGTCACCGTCGGTGTCACGCAAGGGCACCTGCAAGCGTGCCGCGAGCACCTGGCCGACGGTCGTCTTGCCGGACCCCATCGGCCCCATCAGCACGACCGGGCCTGATCGCTCGCTCGTCACCGCATGGTCTCCGGGATGGCGGCCAGGTAGGACTCCACGTTGCGGCGCACCTCGGCCACGCTGTCACCACCGAACTTCTCCACCGCGGCCTCCGCCAGCACCAGGGCGACCATCGCCTCCGCCACCACCCCCGCCGCCGGGACCGCGCACACGTCCGAGCGCTGGTTGATGGCGACCGCCTTCTCGCCGGTCAGCACGTCCACGGTGTCCAAGGCCCGCGGGACGGTGGAGATCGGCTTCATCGCCGCGCGCACCCGCAGCACCTCCCCGGTGCTCATGCCGCCCTCCACGCCGCCTGCCCGCCCGGTCCGGCGCCGCAACCGCCCGTCCGGGCCCGCCTCGATCTCGTCGTGGGCCAGCGAGCCCCTGCGTGCCGCGGTCAGGAAGCCGTCTCCCACCTCGACGCCCTTGATCGCCTGGATGCCCATCAGCGCCCCCGCCAGTCGGCTGTCGAGCCTGCGGTCCCAGTGCACGTGCGAGCCCAGGCCGGGCGGCAGTCCGTAGGCCAGCACCTCGACGACCCCGCCGAGGGTGTCGCCCTCCTTGCGGGCCGCGTCGACCTCGGCCACCATCGCGGCCGAGGTGTCGCCGTCGTGGCAGCGCAGCGGGTCGGCGTCCAGGGTGTCCACGTCGTCAGGGTGTGGCAGCTCGGCGCCCTCGGGGACAGACACGGGACCGATCGAGACGGTGTGGCTGACCAGCCGGACCCCCAATGCTTGGGCCAGGAACGACGCAGCCACCTGCCCGAGGGCCACCCGCGTCGCGGTCTCGCGCGCGCTGGCGCGTTCGAGCACCGGTCGGGCGTCATCGAAGCCGTACTTCTGCATCCCGACGAGGTCGGCGTGCCCAGGCCGTGGCCGGGTCAGCGGCGCGTTGCGGGCCTGCTCGGCCAGCACCTGCGCGGGAACCGGGTCAGGCGACATGACCTCGCGCCACTTCGGCCACTCGGTGTTGGCGACCTGCACCGCCACCGGTCCACCCTGCGAGAGCCCGTGGCGGACCCCGCCGAGGATGCTCACCTCGTCGGCCTCGAACTTCATCCGGGCACCCCTGCCGTACCCCAGCCGGCGCCGGGCGAGAGCCTGCGAGATGTCGGTGGTGGTGACGGCGACCCCGGCCGGCAGCCCCTCGAGGAGGCCGACGAGCGCGGGGCCGTGAGATTCACCTGCGGTCAACCAGCGGAGCATGCCGCGATCCTCCCACGGGCCAAGGAACGCCTACGGGGACGCCCAGGTCGTGGACGTCCCCGCGGGTGATCAGGGGCCACCTACAGGATCAGTGCCGTGCTCTCGAACTGGAAGATCCGGTAGACCGATCCGCCGACCTGCACCTGGACGTTCTCCGCAGTGGTCGGGTCAGCATCGGTGTCGAAGCTGTTCAGGAACAGCACGCTGCTCAGCGGGTTCGCCGGGTCCTCGCTGAGAGTGGTACCGATCTCGACGTTGTCGACCTCGACAGCGCCCACGCCCGGGATGCTCACCGTGAAGGACGCTGTCCTCGGGCCGGTCTCCGTGGGCAACGGGATCGACCCTTCCTTGAATGCCACCACCGCGAGCTGAGGCAGTCCGTCGTTCAACGCAGTCAGTGCCTCCTGGAGGGCCAGGATCTGGGCGTTGAGCTCGTCGATCTCGGGCTGGTTGTCCGTTCCAGGCGGGCCTGCCGGGCCTGCGGGGCCTGCCGGGCCTGGCGCGCCGATCGGGCCTGCGGGGCCCGCCGGGCCGACCGGGCCCGCGGGGCCGGGCGCGCCGTCCTCGCCGCGCGCGCCGGGCGCGCCAGCCGTGCCGTTCGTGCCGTTCGTGCCGTTCGCCAACGTGGCTGACTCCAGCTCCACGACCTTCGCCTGGAGCACGTTGATCTGCTCGGTGAGTGCGGTCGCCGCCTCATTGGTCGCTGACGTGGTGCCGCCCGAGCTGGTCCCTGCGCTAGGGGCGCTGCCGCTGGGGGCTCCTCCACTCGCGGTATCACCACTGGACACGACCGGCGCCGGTACGGCCGCGGGTTCAGGTGCAGGTGCAGGTGCCGGTGCCGGTGCCTGTGTTGGCGCCTGTGTTGGCGCTGGCGCTGGCGCTGGGGGGGCGACGATCGGCACCGTGGCCGGTGCCGCCTCACCGTCGCCTGCCACGACAAGTGCCGCGAAGGGGTTGCGTCCGTTGAGGGCGACGCTGGCGACCGGCGCAGGCGTGGTCGAGGCGGACGGGGTCTGCTGCACCTTGGGTGTGGTAGCCACGGGCTCGACGACGTCGTCACCGCCAGCGGTGAAGAGGAAGAGGCCGCCGCCGATCGCCGCAATCGCCGCAGCGCCGGCAAGGGCAAGCAACAGTGGCTTGCGGGTCGCCTTCTCCGGGGCGTCAGGGATCTCGGGAGTGGGCTCGGGCTGCACTGCGCCCCCGCCGAACTGGCTGGGCGTCGGAGCACCGAAGGGGCTCGTGGTCATGGCGTCAGGTCTCCAGGATCCGTGTCAGGGGGTGGTGGTCGGAGGAGTGACAACGGGCACGGCGACCACGTCAGCGGAGGGCTTGAGGACGAAGACGCTGCCGGTGAGCGTCACGGTCACGTCGCCGTTCTGGACGGCGGGCTTGCCGCCGGAGGCCTCGGCGGCCGCTTGCTCTGCGACGACGTTGAGACTCTGCACCAGGTAGTCGCGACCGAGCTCGGTCTGCACCCCCTTGACGAATGCCTCGGCAGCCTCGAAAGTGCCGACCACCGTGACCACTGTCGGAATGGCTACCAACGTCGCGGTCACCGGTACGACGGCAACTGGCTCCGGCGCAGGGGTACCTTCCGCGGCGTCAGCGGGTGCAGCGGCGTCAGCGGGCGCTACCACCACCGCTGCGGGGTCGATAAGAGCAACTGGACTACCGGGTGCCACGCTCATGAGCACGACTCCTGCCACGCCTGCCCTCTTCTCCAGCTCGCGCGTCAACGTAGGAAGCTGGTCGCTCTCTGGCAGGGCCTGCTTGATAGCGGCAAGCTCCGCCTCACGCTGGGGGAGCTCGGCGAACTGGGCCTTGAGCTCGGCCACCTTCACCTGCAGCAGCTGGTTGGAAGCCTGCGCGGTTTCCGTCTCAGTACGCAGCTCAGCCGCCTCGGCTCGCTTTGGGCCGATCAGCAGGAAGTAGACGGCGAGCGTCAGCAGCAGGCACAGCACTACCGTGCCGGCGATCCACGCCCGGGACTTGGTGATCGACATCTCAGCTGGCCTTCCGGTCGTATCGCTTCGAGAGGGCGTCGTTGGTCACGACGACCTGCGAGCTGAAGTCGACAAGGATCTGGCCGTCGACCTCGGTCAGCGCGGAGCTGGTGTAGTACGGGTCCGCGAAACCAGCTGTGGCACCCAGCACATCGAGCCAGGTGGCGACGTCCGCGTGGTTCCTGGCCGATCCGTTGAAGATGACCGTGCCGATCCCTGGTGTCGACAGCGCAGTGGTGGAAGGTTCTGCTGCCACCAGCTGGGGCGGGGCCACCGTCGCCGTCATGTCCTTGAGCCAGAGGTCTTGTGGGTAGGTAGCCGCCACCTGGTGCAGGTAGTCGTACCAGAGGACGTCGGTCGACATGGCGGTGGCTCGCGCGTTCTGCGCGTTCTCCACCTCTGCCAGCACTCGCGGAACCTCAGCGTACTTTGTCTCCTCCGTACGAAGTGCCTGCGTGCGCTGCTGCTCCACAACGAGCTCATCCTCGGCCTGGTTGGCACTGACCGCCGCCACAGCGAATCCACCGGCAAGCAAGGCAACCACACCAAGGGTGACTCCGCCCAGGGCGTACTGTGTCTTCTTGAACGCGCGCTCGGCCTCGATCTCCGGCGGGAGCAGGTTGACGCGCGGCACCGCGTAGGGCGTCCACGGCAGCTCTGCCGCCGTGGGCGCTTCGGCCTTGTCGACACTGACGCTCATGACACGGCTCCGAGGGCTAGGCCGACGGGAACCGCGGCCAGGGGCTGGACGGTGGACAGCTGGTGCTCGTTCAGGCCGGTGTTCCCGATGCGCATGTTCGACATCGGGTCACCGGCTACCACGTCGAAGCGGGTGGCGTTGGAGAGCCGCTCGGCCAGGCCCAGGAGCTTTGAGCCGCCCCCGGAGATGACCACGCGCTCGATGGGGAAGTCAGGGTTGGAGGCCGCGAAGTAGTCGAGCGAGCCACGGACCTCGTCCAAGAAGGTCTCGGCGGTGCTCTCGACGGCTCGCGCTGCGGTGGTCAAGTCGCCGCCAGCCCCTACCAGGCCGAGCTGCTGCTTGAGGCCCTCTGCCTCGTTCATCGGCACACCCAGCTTCTCGGCGACCGAGTCGGTGATGTCCTGTCCGCCCATCAGCAGGATGCGGACGAAGCGCGGGACACCATTGGTGTGCACGACCACGTTGGTGACCCGGGCGCCGATGTCGATGAGCGCCTCGGTCTCCACATCTGGGTCCAGCCGCGTTCCCACCGAGCGCAGCACAGCAAAGGAGGTGAGGTCCACCATCGTCACCCGCAGACCTGCTGCCTGGACGGCCTTGACGTTGGCCATCACGGTGTCGCGGGATGCGGCTACCAGCAGGCCGCGCAAGTGCTCACCGCCGTTGTGCGAGAACGTCTCCACCGGGTGGAAGTCGAGCACAGCCTCCTCCACCGGCATCGGTAGGTAGTCCTGCACCTGGAACGGCAGCGCCTTCTTCAAGTCGGCGGGCGGCAGTGCGGGCAGCTCGATCTGGCGCACGACGACACGCTGGTTGGCGATGCCGAGAACGACCTTCTTGTGCGAGAACTTGGTGGCCTCCCAGAGCTGGCGGATCGCCGCTGACACAGCGGCCGGGTCGAGCACCTCGCCGTCACGCACCGCACCCTCGGGCAGTGCGACCTGCCCGAACTTCTCCAGGGTCACTCCCGCCTTACTGGTAGACAGCTCGGCAGCGCGGACCCCTGAGGTGCCGATGTCAAGACCGATGGCGGTTGCAGCCACGTCATGCCCCTTCCCGTCGCGGACCCGTTCGGACCGTCAGGTCATTCATCGGGGGCAACAGGCAAGGTCTTGAGGGGTGAAGGGTTAGCAGTTTGGGCGTGTGGCCTCGTCACGGACGGAGCAGCGGGATGCCGCGTCATCAAATCCCGACAAGCCCCAGGTACCAGTCAGCCACGCCCTGGCCGAAGAAGATCCCTAGCCAGCCGCCCAGCAGCATGAACGGTCCGAAGGGGATCTTCGACTTGCGGCCGACCTTGCGAATCACCATGAGGAATCCCCCGACCACGCCCCCGAGCAGGAACGCCAGGAACGCGCCGACGACGACCTGCGGCCAGCCCAGGAAGCCCAGATACATGCCCAGCACGCCGGCCAGCTTCACGTCGCCGAACCCCATGCCCGAGGGGTAGATGATCGCCAGGACGAAGTAGAAGGCGTACAGCGCCAGGCCACCCGCGGCGAGCCGGACAACCACTATCGGATCGCCCTGAAGCAGTGCGACACCGCTCAGGAGCAGCCCTGCCACCGCATAGCTCGGCAGCACGATGCTGTTGGGCAGCCGGTGCACGTCCAGGTCGATGAGTGCGAGCGCGATGGAGATCGCCGCGAGGTAGAGGAAAGCCGGCAGCTCCCACGAGAGGCCGAAGTGCCACGCAGCCAAGGCAAAGACGATCGCGGTGCCCAGCTCGACCGCCGGGTAGCGGCCACTGATCCGCTCGCCGCAGTGTCGGCAACGACCTCGCAGCAGAAGCCAGCTCAGCACCGGGACGTTGTCCCTGGGGGTGATCTGGTTGCCGCACGCAGGGCAGGCACTGGGCGGGCTGACGACGGACTCGTTCCTCGGCACGCGCCAGATGACGACGTTGAGGAAGGAGCCGATCAGCAGCCCCACCAGAGCGGCGGAGACAACGAGGAAGGCGGTCACGATCGTGGACGATAGTGGTCGCGCTCTCGGCAGGGGACCTCAGCCCAGGTCGTCCCACCGGGTGGTGTGGTACCCGCCCGTGCCGATGTTGGCCAGCGCGTCGTCGTAGTGGAAGGCCCAGCCGCCCTGGTTGCCGCTGGTGATGCGCCCTACCGAGCCGCAGATGAGGGCCCCGTAGACGTCCGCCTGGGCGGCGCTCGGGTTGCCGAGGCATGCCGCGCGGGGGGCGTAGATCGCCGCGCCGATGTACGACTGGTTCCCGATCGCCACGTTCTGGGTGTCGTTGGAGGCGTCGTTGGGGTCGGCCGTCCCCGCTGAGAAGATCTGCAGCTTCGAGGCGCTCGGCAAGGTGGTGGGGCAGGACTGGCAGTTGACCCTGACGCCCGTCTCGAAGGAGACCGACTTCTTGACGAACAGGATCGCCGTGCCAGTCACCGTGGTGTTCACATCGAAGATGACGCTGTCGAAGCACTGGGGTGCGCCTGTGCCGATCAGGTTCGCGCCCCTGGCACTGGCCTTCCAAGTGCCGAGGGGACCTGCCGCCTCGCAGGCGGCGATCTGCTGGTCGATGAACTGCATGTTGGCGGAGCTCGACAGGTCGAGCTTGGGGCCGATCTTGGTCACGTTGTCACAGGCGGACGAAGCGCCGTTGACCGTGCACTCGTTCCCGCTGGAGGTGTTGTTGTAGAGCACCACGGCGTCGACGTTGGTGCTGGCACCGTTGAAGTTGACGTTGCTGTTGCTGCCGATCCGGCCGTTCCCCGTCAGGGTGGCACCGCTCGCACTGTTGTAGGAGTCGGCGCCGTTCGAGCCCTTGAGCTCTACACCGCTGTCGCCGAAAGCAGCGAGCGGGAAGCGCAGTGCCTTCTTCAGCTCGACACGGACGGTTCGCTTGGCGCCACCGATGGTGCCGGTTGAGTCGACCGTCCACCCTGTGACGATGGCTCCGGAGTAGCTGGCGGTCGCTGTCCACTTGTAGGCGGCGCCGCCGGCCGCGGAGCCGCTGCACGGGGTGACGTCCGTGCACGTGCTCATTTCACCGAGGTTGTTCGCCCGGAAGGTCGCATCCTGGATGCCGAGATCAGCGATCTGCAGCGCCTTCTGGCGATCCTGGTCGAACGACACGTGCCGGGTCTGGGTGACCATGATGGTGCCAAGGCCCGTGACGATGCCTGCCGCGATGATCATCGCCAGCATGGCCAGGGGGATCGAACCGCGTTCCGACTCGTGGGCAGCGCGTGAGGCCATCGGTCACTCCTGGTAGTTGCGAAGGTAGAGCAACGTCTCGATCTTGATCGGCTTCGTCTCGGCGGGGCTCGCGACCAGCGTGAAGGTCACCGATGCCGTCTTGGAGGCGACGGTGGTCACGGTTCCGTCCCGCATCTTGCCGACGAACACTGGCGTGGCCCCCATCGAGAGACGAGTGGCCAGCGTCCGCGTCCCGGTCGTGCAGGTGGGCGAGGTCACGGTGGCGTACGTGCAGACAGTGTCCGTCAGCGTGCCGGAGCTCGCCGTGTACTCAATGTCATGACGCTGCTTGGATCCGCCGGCGTAGACCGTCATGACGGCCCGGGTCGCGGTGAGCTGCTCCAGCGGAGCGGCGGCCCGCACCTGGCGGGAAACGGTGTCGGAGGCCGTGGTCAGGGCCTGCGTGGCATCGGCGCGATAGCCCGTTCGACGGCTCGCCCCCATGGCGTTGATCATGCTGGACGCGAAGACCGCGCCCACCACCATCATGATCACCATCACGACCATGAGCTCGGCGAGGGTGAACCCCTCGTCCTCCCTCTCGCGGAGCCTGTCCATCACGGTGCACATTCGGTGACCAGGTTCTTTCGCTCGATGGGGAAGCCGTACGTCGTGGTGGCCTGGGTCTTGTCGGGCCGAGTTGCCGTGACCGCCATGGTGGCCGAGGTGACCTGCCCCTTCCACCGCCACGAGGTGTCGATCGTCGTGGCGAAACGGAGCGCGTCAGCCGTGGTCGAGACGTACGTCGCGGTGACGCTGGTGTGGTTGGTGTCGTCGTTGAAGTTGAGCTTGACGATGTCGGTGGCGGCGATGCCTGAGACGTAGACATCCACGGTGGACGGTCTGATCACGCTGTAGGCGGAGTTCGCGTTCGGGTTGTTGACGTCGACGCACACCCCCGGCTTGATGGTCGCGTCGATGATCTTCACCGGGACGATATTGGGCGGGACGAAGTTCACCGTGGTCGTAGATGCGGCTGAGCCACTGGCACCCGTCAGGTTGACGGTGAACAGGTCGGCGCCGTCCGGGAAGGAGCCGGAGCCTATCGGGAACGTCACCGACGCTTCTTTGCCCGCGTTGGGCGCGGTCGTCTTCACGACCATGGAAACTGTCGCGGTCCCCCCGGTACGGGTGGTGTACGAGACGGTGCCGGAGGTGATCGTCCCGTTGGCCGAGGCCGACACGGTGAAGGCCACCTGGGAAGCGCCGCTGGCGCCGATGTCCACCGAGTTGGGAGTGGCGGTGGCCGCGTTGGCGACCTGCATGCTGCCGGACGTGTTCGCAAAGCTCACTGTGACGTTCTGGGATGCCTGGTCGCCGGCCGGGCCGAAGACCTTGATCGTGAAGGTCGTCCCCGTGGGGTTGAACGGGCCCGACCCGGTTGGCAGGGTGGCCACGTATTGGTTGCTCGACGCCCCCACTGACATGTTGAGCATGTACGGGATGCCGGCGTTATCGGTCCAGGTGAGCTGGGCCAACGAGACGGTGCCGGAGGTCGTCGCCAGGAACTGCACAGCCGAGGTGGTCTTCCCTGAGTTGTTCAAAGAGCCGCTCGAAGGACTCGCCGCCGCAGCGGTGATGCGAAAGGTGTTGTTGCCGCTGCCGGTCTTCGGAGCGACCTCGGATGCCGTGGGTGCCCTTCGGCCCGTCACGCTGGACGACTTGGGCTTTCCCTTGTCGACCCACGCCACCGTGACGACGACCTTCTTGACGTCCTGCGTGCCATCGAGGTCCGCCGCACCAAGCAAGTCCGTCGGGTCGTCCTCCCAGTGGACGCAGGTCAGCACCGAGAACTGCACGGTGTCGATCACCCTGGTCTGAAGTGCACCGGTGGGAACTCGCGCGTCCGCCGGCGTGAGGGCTGCGAGCTGTACCAGCGGTTGATTGGCCTGGGCACCGGACGCAGGGCAGTTGGAGGTCGCGGTCGCCATCGACGCCGGATAGAAGCCTGCACGCTCCCACGGCAGGGCTCTGACCTGCTCCACCGCCTCCTGCGCGAGCTGGGTGGCTCGAGTGCGTGCTTCTCCACCGGTCTGGGCCTTGATTGCGGTTAGGAGGAAAGACGCGAGCGCCGAGAGGACGATGCCGAGGATCACCAACGCGACGGAGACCTCAACCATGCTCATGCCTTGGTCTTCCTTGGCGCGCAGTCGGTTGCGCAGGCTCTGGATGCTCACGGCTGATGTCTCGGCATGGCGCTTGCCTGACTTGAGCACCGGGTCGGGAGGTCGCCCACTTGGGTGAGCCGCAGCGTGCTACGCAAGAGAGGCGGGACCCTGTCGGGTCCCGCCTCTCAGTCAAATCAGATCACGGGCAGGCAGTGCCCTTCTTGGCCACACCGTCAGCGCTGTTGATCGCGTAGATGTCGGTGGCCTTCGTCAGCTTGGCGTGCTTGACCTGCAGGCAGTAGCCGGTGCTGGTCCCGCCGCCACCGACCTTGACGATCGTCACATCCTCGGAGAGCTTGACGTTGTAGGGGTCGACGAGCTGGGCCTGGGTC
>JAABUN010008874.1_pt1 | contig 10084 bp, 9 predicted proteins | sample 5559311 | NCBI WGS metagenome assembly JAABUN01 (sample SAMN10711877, study PRJNA513370) | rock metagenome | isolation source: Antarctica rocks | place: Antarctica: Victoria Land, Siegfried Peak sud
TGGCGATTGCCAAGGGTTACCGGGCCAGGGTCCGGGACGAGTTCGAAATGCTCGGGCTGGTGAATCAAGGGTGGATCACGGGGCCGGCCGACAAAAAATACGGGTCGACCGGCATCATCATCGACTGTGCGGTGGCCATGCGTCTGCTCTGATCAATTCCGTCTCGGACGGAGAATGTTCAGCCGTGGCGCCTCGGCGCCACGGCCATTCACCTGGTACGTCGGATCCGGCATCACCCGACCACGAGCGAAAAGAGTTCCACTGCCGCCTGGCAATGGCGTTCTGATCATAGCGTTGACGGGACGGACCCTTTGCGGGTCACCCGACTGAGACACACGACGTCGTTCCCAGGAAGGTTCGGCCATGATGGTGTCTCGAACAAACGTTCCGGTTGCCCTCGAGCTGCTTTTTACTCGTATCCTTAAAGACTGCAACAGGCAAGGGGTTTTGCCTATTTGAGGTAAGAGGTCTGGGCCCGAAAGCCCCGGAAATGGGGGCACCCTCCTTCAGCGTAAGCGGTCGGAGGTTCGAGCCCGATCTCCTGCTTCACAGGGAGTTCATCGAATGACAGACAGTGGCCACCGTTGGGAGAGGCCACCTGGGTACAACTCACCAGAACACGGGAACCATATCGCCATAACGGGTCCCGAGAACCGCATTCTCAGCCCGCATGAACGGGTTCCGACGTGAGATTCGAACGAAAATAGGCGAGAGACCTCACACGCCGGGCGTCACGCGCTCAGTTCTCCTTAATCCCCCGGAGCATGCGCGCCCGGGGCATCGATTCGGTCTGTGGCGCTGAAGGCACGAGATGCGCCGGCGTGAACTGCGCGTGCTTGCGGCGGAGATCGTCGGTATTGAGGTTCACGTACACCAGGGTTGTCTCGATGTGCTTGTGTCCCAGAATCCGCTTGAGGTGAAACGGATCCATCCCCTGCCGGATGTAAGAAAGGGCCATTGTGTGTCGCAACCGGTGGGGACTGAAGACGAACCCAACGTCCCGGCTGATCTTGCGGCAGAGCTCCTGGATGCCGGTGCGCGCGAGCTCGAACGTCTTGCCCCGCCCCTTACCACGGACCTCGATCGGCTCCGCGTTCCGCCGGTCTATCCAGGTACGGATGAGCGCCTCCGTCTCTCGACTGACTGGGACGTACCGCTCCTTGTCTCCCTTGCCCGTCACCACGACAATACCGTCGTCCCAGGAGAAATCCCGGTCCTCGATCCCCGCCACTTCCGCCACCCGTAACCCGGAGGTCAGCATCAGGGCCAGAAGCGCGCGGTTGCGTGCGGACTGGGCCGATTGACCCGTCAGGTAGTTGCTTTCCCAGAGTTTGCCAACCTGTGCTTCGGTGAGGGATTCACGAATCTGTTGGGGAACGGACGGCAACTTCACGACGAGCGACGGATTGGTCAAACCCTCTGCTTGCAGCCATCGTACGAGAGCCCGGAGTTGGCGGAGCCGCACCAGTAGCCCACCTGAGTTGCGTGTGGTCCGGCCATTGCGCGGCTTTCGCAGCGGCGCTTGCCGGAGCCACACGGCGATGTCGCGCAGGATATCATTCGTCAAAGAATCACCTCGAAAGGAAACACCTCGTTCCTGTTCGTAACGACGGAGTTCAATGAAGAACTGGCGGTAATTGCGAATGGTATAGAGTGAGAGATTGCGGCTCTCCTGCGCGAGAATGAAGCGGGATTCGATGTTGACGAGATCGGTGGTTTCCATGGTGGCACTCCTTGCGTGCCGATAGCGTGGCATCTGCCTCCTCCTTCGTTGAGGGTCCAAGGGACTTGAACCGTTATGCCCTCCCTTGGAGCACCGTTATTCCAAAACAGGCAGAGGTAACAACGGGAGCAGAACCAAATGACACGTACGTACGCGGGTTCTCGGCAAGTGCTGATCTTCGATGCCGACGATACGCTATGGGAAAACAACGTGCTCTTTGAGCGGGTGGTAGACGATTTCGTCGAGTGGCTGGCGCATCCGGCACTCGATAATGGCGCAATTCGAGATATTCTCGCCGACATCCAGGCGGCCAATGCCGTCACCCACGGATACGGTAGCGGAATGTTCATTCGTAGCCTCGGGGAGTGCTTCGAGCGCCTTCGCGAGCGGCCGGCCACCGTTGAGGAACGAGACGACATCGACAGACTGGCGATTGCCCTGCACGACGGTCGTGTCGAATTGATCCCGGGCGTTGCCGAAGCACTCCACGAACTCGGCACCCGTCACGATCTGCTCCTGCTCACCAAAGGTCATCCGATCGATCAGCAGCGCAAGATCGACGTCTCCGGTTTGGCGCACCATTTCAGCAGTCTTCATATCGTTGCCGAGAAGGATGCGCAGGTCTATCGGGATCTCGCCGTGAAACTCGAACTGTCGACGGATACAACGTGGATGATCGGAAACTCGCCTAAATCGGATATCCTTCCCGCGCGGCAGGCCGGCATGAATGCGGTCTTTATCCCGAATGCCAATACCTGGGTGCTTGAACACGCCGACCTCGATTCCGGCGACGATCGGGTGCTTCACCTGAGTCGTTTCCCCGAACTCCTCGATCACTTCTAGTCACGAAGGCAATGCTGTCATGAGCGATCCGACCGTCCCGATCCAGCAATCCCGGCCACCGGGACCGTCTGTCTCGTGTGTCTTCATTTGCCACGACGCGGACGGCCGCATTCTGCTGGCTCGCCGGGGTTCCGGCGCACGAGACGAACCGGGTACGTGGGACACGGGCGCCGGTGGCATCGAGTTCGGCGAAACGTTCGAGGAGGCAGTCTCGCGGGAAGTTCGCGAGGAATACGCAACCGATGCGCTGGAGATCGAGACGATCGGTGTCCGCAATGTGCTGCGCTCGAATCCGGCCACGCACTGGATCGCAGTGCTTTTCGCCGTCAGCGTCGACCCGGCGACGGTGACGATCGGCGAGCCGCACAAGTTCGATCGACTGAACTGGTTTGCGCCGGATGCCCTGCCGAACCCGTTGCATTCGCAGACGGCAGCCGGGCTGGAATTGTTCCGTGTCTGGAAGGCTCAGCGCTGATTCGTGGCACGACCACGACCCTTGTGGCGGAGGTGGCGGAGCTACCAGAATGACAAGCGAAGGGAACCTTGCCTGAAAGGCTTCACGCGAGTGGCGCTGGTCCACGCAAACGGCGGAATACGCTGTCGAGGATGCGCGGTCGAGACAGAGACATACTGATCGATCGCATATTCTCGATCGGTCCGTTGCCGAAACCGTCCCCGGGGTCGATCATTTCTCAATCTCGCCGTGACCGCATCGGTGCAATACAAAGCCCCGACGGGTTGACGCATAGTCTTCCGCCACGTTACCTTGGAACCTGGTGAACCATCGTCGCGCTGGGTGACGATGGTACCGGCACTCTTCAGAAGCACGCAGGTAACAGTCGACATGTTCTTCCACATGGTTGGATACCGCTCCAAAGGCGCAACTCGGGACACCACGTGGGAGAAGTGCGCCCTGTTGAGCGGTCCTCTGGTGACAGACACGATCTGAAATCGGGCCCAGCCAGCACGCGACCGCACACCAGCTCCCTTCGATTCACTATCGATGGGGGCTTTTTCGTGCGTCATCAGCAATGCAGCGACAACGCAGCGACAACGCAGCGACGACACAGAGACAGCGTAGCAGGCAGACAAGGGGTCACCCTTTACGGAGATCAGTCGGAACGGAGCCACAGATCATCATGGCGATTCTCATTCAGGCCGCGAACGTCTCTTACTCTTACGGCGGCAACCAGCTCTTCACGGACCTCAGCTTCGAATTGAAATCGGGCGAACGCATCGCGCTCGTCGGGGAAAACGGCAGCGGCAAAAGCTCGCTCTTTCGCCTGCTCGCCAGACAGGACACGCCCTACAAAGGCGCGATCACGCATCAGCGGGGAATAACTCTCGGCTATCTGGAGCAGGATGTCCGTTTCGATCCCACCCGTTCGGCGCTGGAATTGATCGGCGAGGGCGTCGGCACCCCGGACGCAATCGCGGCCCAGCTCACCACGCTCGAAGCGAAGATGTCCGAGCCGCTCGATGACGACGAGTTGGCCGATGTCATCGACCAGTACAATCACCTGCTTGCGCGTGAGGAAGAGATGAAAACGGGTGCCGCATCCGCAGAGGATCCGGTGCTCGAAATCCTGACCGGGCTTGGGCTGCCGGAAGCGATCTGGGACCAACCGTTCGCAAACCTGAGTGGTGGCGAGAAGAAGATGGTCGGCATCGCCCGATTTCTGACCGCTCAGCCGGATGTCCTCCTGCTCGACGAGCCGGACAACCATCTCGACGTGCGGGCGAAGGCATGGCTCGAGCACTTTCTGGTCGCCTATCCCGGCGCGGTCGGGATCATCACCCATGATCGTTACCTGATCGATCGCGTCGCGACGGAGATCGTCGAGCTGGAGGATGGCGATGTCAAGTCATGGCCTGGCAATTACACCGCGTTCCAGAAAGCCAAGCGCGCCCAAACCGTTCGCGCCCTGCAGCTTCGCGAGATCGAAGAGCGAGAACTTCTGAAACTCAAGGCCAGCTCGGAACAATTGACGCAGTGGGCTCGCCAGAATCCGAAGTTCGCATCGCGTGCCGAGAACGCGCGCCGGAGGTACCACGAGGAACGGGAACGTCTCGCGAGTACGCCGTGGCCAAAGCTCGACCGCAGCCAGATCAAGGTCGAATTCGCGACCGAACGCGGCGGCACGCAGGTCGTCGACGTCGTGGGCGTCGGCAAGCGATTCGGCGATCGAGAATTGATACGTCCCTTCGACCTTTCGATTCGTCACGGTGAACGAGTCGGCATCGTCGGTCCCAACGGCGCCGGAAAAACAACGTTCGTGCGAATGGTGCTCGGGCAGGACGTGCCGACCGAGGGCACGCTACGCGTTGGCACCTCGATCATCCCGGGATATTACGCCCAGGAACATGAGGAGCTGGATGGGTCGATGGCTCCGATCGATCTCGTCCGTCGCCTCAAGCCGCTCAACGAGCAACAGGCACTCTCGGCCCTCGTCGCCTTCAAGTTCGATCGGATCGACGCCTTCAATCGGATCGACGCTCTCAGCGGTGGCGAGCGCAGCCGTCTTCAGATCGCGTCCCTGATCCTGACCGGCGCCAATTTTCTCGTGCTCGATGAACCAACGAACAATCTCGAAATTCCATCGGTCGAATCCCTGGAAATGGCATTGCTCGATCTCGACGGGACGATCCTGACGATCTCCCACGATCGCTATTATCTCGATCGGATCTGCACCCGCATCATCGAGTTCCAGGATGGATTCGTGCGCGATTACCAGGGCGGCTTCACGTATTACCAGGAGAATCGGGACAAGGGGACGCTGCTCACCCGGATCGCCCCGGAACCGGTCGCCAGTGCATCGAACAGACGTTACCGGAAGGGATAGCACGGTAGGTGACGGCAGGGGGAGGGGGAATCGCTGGCACGGCATTCGGACGTGAAGTATTCGGAGTCTTGCTCGGCTAAATCCAGACTCACGATTCAGGGCAACCTCGCTACGCATGATGCGTCGAGCGCTCCCCTGAATCCTGTTGCCAGTCTACTCAGTCGTCTGCCATGGAGCGAATCAGGACGTCTGCGCTTCGGCAGGCCAGCAGGCCAGGCGAAAACGCCAGACGCCGAAGACTTCTCGAGGAGGTCGCCGCCGTCTGGGCACATCATACGATACGGGAAACGAGGATCAGTGCTCAATGGGCCATCGACGCGTCGTCGTATGACGGCTGTTTTGGCAGAAACCCCGCCGCACTCGACAGGATCAGGATGGCGACCATCACCCACAACGTCAGTTCGTAGCTCTGGACGAATGCGTCCTGCGATTTCTGCGGGTTGCGCGCAATCAGCGAATCGAGCCTGCTGAAGAAGACCGTCCCCAACGTCGCGATGCCAATCGCTCCTGCCAGCTGCTGGACGGTGTTGTACAACCCGAATGCCGGTCCGGCCTGACTGACCGGCACCTCCGAGAGGACGAAGATGCCGATCGGCGCGACGACCATGCCCATCCCGGCTCCGCCAAGGAAGAGCCCTGCCACCAGATGCCATGACGTCGTTTCGCCGCCGTTCGCGCGCACGACGAAGGTGAGCGCGACGAGCCCGACCGCCATCAACAGGGGGCCGATCTGAAGAACCTTGCGGCCGAAAATGCCGACCAGCTTCGCCGCCGACAACCCGGCGAAGAAGGAAACCGCAATCGAGAACGGGATCATCGTCAGGCCAGCCCGCAGGATGCTGTATCCCAACCCCAGTTGGAGAAAGAGCGTCTGCACGAGGAAGAAGCCGTTCATGGCGAGGAAGAAGACCGTGATCATGAAGAGACCCGCCGAATAGGCCCGGATCCGGAACAGCGACAGCACGACGAGCGGCTCACCACCGTGCTGCTGCTCGCGATACTGCAACAGGATGAACCCGATCAGCACCAGCACGCCAAAGGCCATGCTGACGAAGGTCCATGCCGGCCAACCTGCCTCCCGTCCCATTACCAGCGGATAGAGCACGGCCACGAGTCCGACGGCAAGCACGATCACCCCGGCGAAATCGAGCTTTGGACGGCGCGGTGCGTAGGATTCCGGAACCAGCCGGGCTGCGGCGACAACCGCCACGACTCCAACCGGAATATTGACGAGGAAGATCGAGCGCCACCCCCAACCAAACAGGTTGGCGTCGGTCAGGATCGCGCCGAGGATCGGCCCCGAGACCGCGGCGACACCAGCGAGCGCCGAGAAACCGGCCAGCGCCGAGCCTCGCTCCGATGGCTTGTACATGACCTGGATGCTGGAAAGCACCTGCGGGATCATGGCCGCGGAGGCGAATCCCTGCAGCGCGCGCGAGAAGATCATCATCTCCGGATTCTGCGCCAGGCCGCACAATGCCGAAAAGAGCGTGAAGCCAACAAGCCCGATGATAAACAGCCGCTTGCGACCGTAGATGTCACCCAGGCGGGCGCCCGTCATGAGACCCACCGCCAGCGCCAGCGTGTAGGCAGCAATCATCCACTGCTGCTCGCCCCCATTCGCGCCGAGCGACTTTTCGATCGAGGGCAGCGCGACGTTCACGATGGTCGCATCGAGCAGTTCCATGAACAGCGCGAGGAACAGGCTGATCAGGGCAAACGTGCGAACTCTTCCGTGAATTGGAGGCTCGGCTTCGAACTCGGACGACATCTACATTCCTTCAATAAAACACGAAGCGCCGCTCCAGATAGCGCACTCCGTCGACCACTTACCGTATCTTACATTGGAAGATAGTTCCGTACGCACACATATCGGACACCACTGATCCTGGCACACAAAGGAATAGGTAATTCCCGATGAACACGTTCATGCTCATCCGCATGCTGGGGATTCCAAACCTTCGGTCGATGACGATCTCAATCGACAGGATCGTGCGCTTTTCGTTCAAACCCTCAGTCACGAGTTCTCGGGACAGCATGCGGCAACCATGCTTCTCGACAGCGCCGTGGCCAATCTTGTCGGTATCAACGTTTCCGACATGCACCTACTCCACGTCACCACGGAGTTGGGTGGCTGCAGCATCGGCACGATCGGAGACCGCTCGCGACCGACCAGTGGCGCGGTCACGAAAATGGTCGACCGTGTTGAGATCGCGGGATATGTCTATCGCGCATCCGACCCCGACGATCGTCGTCGGTCGATCGTGCACCCCGTCGTCGCGCGCGTCGAGGAATCGGTCAACTCTACGATGCGTTCTCAGACCGCCTGATGACATTTATCGGTGCCCTGAGTGCCGAGCGCATACAACTCGCGAGAGATTTGGACCAACCACGGTCGCCAGGCCGCATTCGATGAAACCGAACGGATCGGAAATCCGGGCGGGTCCTCCAACCGTTAGGAATAACCTGACGTGGTTTCCTTGCGGTTCGTCCAATAAAGCCGCGCCCCGTCACTGTAATCGTCGTCAAATCCACCCGACCAAGCGACGGTGGCACCATCCTCTCGATCTCAACGTTGATGCCTTCCTCGTGAGACCGTCGCTCACCTGAATCACCCGGCATCGACGCCAGCGGCTTCTGCCTGGCAACCTGGCGGGGAGTGGCTGCGTATCAGGGCACGCGACTACGTATGTGATCGACCTCGGTCTCGTCGACAATGATTTTTATGCTTTGCGTTCAAGACGACGTGGCGCGTCCGGTTTCCCGGTGGCTCCCAGTGGCGATGCCAACCCAGATCATGTCGGCTCAGGGCAATTGGAGTACCCTCCTGACCAGGCCAACATCACGCCAGTTCGGGAGTCGTTTGTCGAACCAGCCGAACAAGCAGGGACCGTGACAGACAGGTCGTGGTACATCCTCTTGCCGCGGTCGGGGAGCTTCCCGCCACGACCCTCCTCGAAGTTGATCACGCCCCGGTCGCGTTGCCACTCGAAGCGCCACGCCCTCGCGCCGTCATAAGGATCGAAACCCGGCAAACATCCAGCCATTGCCAGCAGCGCAGCAGACAATCAACATTGGGACATCTCGGCGACCGTACGGAACACGAACACCTATGGTTATTGACATTAACCGTATAGGTACATATACTCACTTTATGGATACATCAACTCACCATTCCAACGCTACCGGATTCACCAATCGTCCCATCTCGAGAATGGCCACGGTTTCGGCCGCTGTCCTGTACAGCGTCGTCTGGATCGTCGGTCTGTTCATCCCCGTGACTGCCATCGCCAAGGATTCCTCCCAGAAGGAGACGTGGGATGCGAACGAAGGCAACGTCACGGCCTTCGTGCAGACCCTCCTCATTCATGGTCTGGCTGCCATCTTTCTGGCAATCGTCGCGATCTCTCTGGCGAGATCCGCACGATCGCGATCTGTATCCCGGTCGCACTGGATATCGATCGCGGGACTGACCGCTGCAACGATCTCGCTGGTTCAATTCGTTCTCGAAACCGCGATGGTGGCAGGAAGGCTGGGCGTGAGTGAAACCAACGCTCACGATTTCTGGCTCGCCGTCGCGGTCCTCGACGGTATCAAGATGTTTGCGCTCGCGGCATTCGTTGGCGCGGTCGCCCTGGTTGGAGCCATGGCGAGCAATGACACGCCCTTCGTATCCAAATGGCTGCGTAACGTCGGGTTTGCGACCGTCGCCGCCCTTGTCCTCTCGGGTGTTGGGTATACCATCCTCAATGAGCCACTCATGTTGACGGCGGCGCTCTCGCTCCCGCTTCTCCTGATCTCGGTCACGTTGATGGGGATCCTGGCTTCACGCCCTGATGGCCTCCATGTCGAATGACGCGGCGCGAACGCCAGCGGTTACAGCAGCAGCCACGGCAGCACAACAAGCATCAGCAATGCCAGCACCGCGCCGAGCGGTAACAAGGACCCGCGTGATCGCCGAAGCCGCCAAGATTGCCGATGAGGTTGGTCTGGACCACCTCACCCTCGCAGCCGTCGCGGCCAGACTCGGCATCTCCGTACCTGGTATCTACAAGCATGTCGGCAGTATCGATGCGATCCGGCGGGAAATGGCGATCCTCGGTCTTGAGGAATTGATCGACCGAATCTCGATCGCGACGGTCGGCAAGTCGAATGCAGATGCCCTGCGCGGTGCAGCCCGCGCCTACCGGGATTACGCCAAAGACCATCCCGGCCGCTATGCGGCCAGCGTGATAGCTCCCCCGGCAGACGACGAGCGGCATACCGCGAACAGCGATCGCCTGCTGCAGATCATGTTCGCGATTCTTGGCGGCTTCGATCTCACCCGGCACGATGCGATCGACGCGATTCGATCGTTCCGGGCGATCACCCATGGCTTCGTATCGCTCGAACTCGCCGGTGGCTTCGGCCTCCCGCAATCGGTGGACGCATCATTCGAGAGACTTGTCGATACGTTCATTCGGGGACTCGCCTTCTGGCACGAACCCGGATAACCACCTTGCCCATGCACCCTTCCATCCCGCCGGCCTGACCCGGTTCACGTGTTTTGCCCTAGTGCAGAGTCACACGTCAAATGCTGGGGAGCGGCGGCGGAGCGTGATGCGGGCATCGGCGGTCGTGAACTGCCAGTCGATCGTCCGGATCGCCGCGTTCCGGCGCGCGGCCCACGCCGTGA
>JAABUN010008875.1_pt1 | contig 10084 bp, 5 predicted proteins | sample 5559311 | NCBI WGS metagenome assembly JAABUN01 (sample SAMN10711877, study PRJNA513370) | rock metagenome | isolation source: Antarctica rocks | place: Antarctica: Victoria Land, Siegfried Peak sud
ACCCTGTCGCTCGGGAACATCGACCCGGCGACCGGCCAGCCGCTCCAGCAGACGGGCGGCCTGAACCTGCTCACGGCCGCCACCTACGGCCGCGGGGCGTTCGTCATCCGGCTGGAGGACTTCGCCACTAACCCCAACCCGGCGATCGCCAACATCGCCAACTTCCAGGTCGTCCGGCAGTCCGGCCCGCGGGTCGTCGGCGTGAACGTATTGTCCAACCCGGTGCCGTCCATGCCTGCCATGCCGGGGTCGCCGGCCGTGCCCGCGGTGCCGGGCCGGCTGCGGGTCCAATTCGACTCGCCGGTCCTGGCCGACACGTTTAACCTGTCGGACATCACCATCCGGGACTCGGCCGGGAACCGGCTCACCATCGTGAGCATTACCCCGATCGTGGACCGGGTCGGGCCGACCAACCGGCCGACGCTGCCCGCCCCCGGCAACCCGACCGACTTCCACGACCTGTTCGAGGTCGAGTTCCTCCCGGCGGACCCGGCGGCCTCGGTTCCGGCCGGGTTCGCCGAGGTCATCATCGGGCCGTTCATCGCCGACTTCGGCGGGTTCGGCATGAACCAGAACGGCAACGCCCGCAACGGCGAGACGTTCCCCGACCCGACCAACGGCGGGGCACCGGCCGACGCCTACCGCGGGTTCGTGACCCTGCCGCGGGACACGGCCACGGCCGCGACGCTGTTCATCGACCTGCCGACGGTCGCCATCGCCGGCGAGCCGACCCAGGTCATCGTGTCGGCCCTCGACCCGGCGACCGGCCAGCCGCTGACCACGTTCGCCGGGACCGTCCACTTCACCACGTCGGACCCGCTCCTGGCCGCCGCCGGACTGCCGCCGGACTTCACGTTCACGGCCGCCGACCGGGGCACCCGGTCGTTCACCATCGTGTTCAAGACGGCGACCCAACCGCCGGCCCAGACCCGGCTGAGCGTGACCGACACGACCGGCGCGGCCGGCCCGGCCCAGGCGTTCGTCTCCGTCCGGGCCGGTGCCCCGGCTCTGTTCACGCTGTCCGACCTGCCGAACCCGATCATCGCTGGGCAGCCGGGGTCGTTCAAACTGGTCGTCACCGATGCGTTCGGGAACGCGACCTCGAACTACACCGGCACGGTCACCCTGACGAGTACCGACCCGCGGGCGACCTTCACCCCGGTCACGTACACGTTCCAGGCTGCGGAGAACGGCGTCCACACGTTCACGAACGGGGTGACACTGCGGACGGCCGGCACCCAGACGGTGACGGCGACCGACGCTACGACCCCGTCCCGCGTGCTGCGGGGGTCGCAGACGGTGTCGGTCGCCCCGGCGGCGGCGAGTACGTTCCTGGTCAACGGGCTGCCGCCGTCGGTGACGGCCGGCCAGGCGGCCGGGTTCACGGTGACCGCCTTCGACCCGTTCGGCAACGTCGCCACCGGGTACCTCGGGACGGTCACGTTCAGCAGCTTGACGGACGGGCGGGCGACGTTCGCCCCGCCGACGTACACGTTCACGGCCGGGGACGCCGGGCGGCGGCAGTTCACCCTCCCCGACGGCGTCACGTTCCGGACGGCCGGGGCGCAGACGCTGACGGTTTCCGGCGACGGCGGCCTGTCGGCGACGAGCGCGGCGGTCGAGGTGACCCCGGCGGCCGCGTCGCAGGTGACCGTCGACGTGCCGCCGGTGGCGACGGCCGGCCAGCCGGTGTCGATCACGGTGTCCGCCGCCGACCCGTTCGGCAACCCGACGCCGGGGTTCACCGGCACGGTGTTCCTGACCGGGTCGGACCCGCGGGGGTCACTGCCGTCGTCGTACACGTTCCGGGACTCCGACCGGGGGACCAAGCAGTTCCCCGGCGGGGCCACCTTCCGGACCGCCGGCACCCAGACCGTGTCGGTCACCGGCAGCGGCCTGGCCGGGTCGCAGGACTCCACCCAGGTGTTCGCGGCCGCCGCGAGTGCGCTGCGGCTCGACGGCCTGCCGCCGTCGGTCGTGGCCGGCCAGGCGGCCAGCTTCACCGTCACCGCCCTGGACGCCTTCGGCAACCTGGCCACCGGGTTCAACCAGACGGTCACGTTCAGCAGCAAGAACGACCCGCAGGCGACGTTCGCGCCGCCGGCCTACACGTTCACGGCCGCGGACAACGGCAGCCACTTCTTCGGGAACGGGGTGACCCTGCGGACGGCCGGGTCGCGGACGATCACCGTCACCAGCGGCGGCCTGTCCACCACGCAAACCGTCCCGGTCCTCGCCGCGGCGACGGCCCGGATCACCCTCCAGGTGCCGGCCAGCCCGGCGCAGGTCGGGGTGGCGTTCCCGGTCCGGGTGGCCGCGGTCGACGAGTTCAACAACCCGACGCCCGGCTACGACGGGACCGTGGGGTTCTCCAGCGACGACCCGCAGGCCAGCCTGCCGCCGTCGTTCACGTTCGGCCCGGCCGACCGTGGCGTCCGCGACTTCACCGTGGTGCTGCGGACGCCCGGCCCGCGGGCGTTGACGGCGGCGGACAACGCCGGCCGGTCGGCCACCCAGGTCGTGTCGGTGGTCGCGGCCCTGGTCGCCCCGCAGACGCCGGCCCGGTTCGTCCTCAGCGGGTTCCAGCCCCAGGCCCAAGCCGGTACCGCCCGGACGTTCACGGTGGTGGCGGTCGACGCGGCCGGGGCGGTCGTGACCGGGTTCTCCGGCCCGGTGACGTTCTCCAGCAGCGACCCGGCCGCCGCGCTGCCACCGACTTCGACCCTGACCAACGGGGTCGGCACGTTCACCGTCATCCTGAACACGCCCGGTACGCAGACGGTGCGGGTGGCCGCCGCGGCCAACCCGGCCGTGGCCGGTACGCTGACCGGCGACGTGACGACCGGCCCGGTCGTCCCGCCGCCGCCGGTAGGGACGACGCCGCAGAACTTCGCCGTCGGGACGGACGCCACCGGGGTGTCCACGGTCAACCTGGTCAACCCGACCGGCCAGACCGTCGCCTCGGTCCTGCCGTTCGGGGAGGGGTTCACGGGCGGGGTCCGGACCGCGTCGGCCGACTTCAACGGCGACGGGGTTCTCGACGCCGTCGTCGGGACCGGCCCCGGCACCACCGCCCTGGTCCGGGTGCTGGACGGCAAGACCAACGCCGAACTGTTCGCCATCCAGCCGTTCGAGTCCAGCTTCAACGCCGGGGTGTTCGTCGCGGTCGGCGACCTGACCGGGGACGGCGTCCCGGAACTGATCATCACCCCGGATGTGGCCGGCGGGCCGCGGGTCCGCATCTTCAGCGGGAGGGACTTCGCCCAGGTCGCGGACTTCTTCGGCATCGACGACCCGGCCTTCCGGGGCGGTGCCCGGGCGGCCGTCGGCGACATCAACGGGGACGGCCGGCCGGACCTGGTCGTGGCCGCCGGGTTCGGCGGCGGGCCGCGGATGGCCGTGTACGACGGGCCGGCCCTCGGGTCGACCGGCGGGCCGAAGCTGTTCGCCGACTTCTTCGCCTTCGAGCCGGAGGTCCGGAACGGGGTGTTCGTGGCGGCCGGGGACACGAACGGGGACGGGTTCGCCGAACTGGTCGTCGGCGGCGGCCCCGGTGGCGGGCCGCGGGTGCTGGTGCTGGACGGCCGGACGCTGTCCGGCAACCAGCCGGGGGTGGCGGCCGGGACCAAGAGTGCCGTCGCCGACTTCTTCGCCGGGAACAGTTCCGACCGCGGCGGCATCCGGGTGGCCGTCAAAGACCTCGACGGCGACGGCCGCGGCGATGTCCTCGCCGGGGCCGGGGCGGGGACCGGGTCGAAGGTCCGGGCGTACAGCGGCAAGACCCTGACCCCGGCCGGCACGCCGCCGGAGTTGCTCGACTTCGACGCCTTCCCCGGCTACGCCGGCGGGGTGTTCGTCGGGTAGGGCTGACAAGCGCGATGTGACGAGCGAAGCCCGGGGACAGGTGTCCGCGGGCTTTTTGCATTCAACGGGTGGTGGAGAGCTGGCTAGTACGCGGTCGGGGCAGGCCGGTTAATGGCGAGCGGGGGGTGTCAGCCCCTTGAGTCTCGGGCCGCTTGAAAGACTGAGCGTCACCCATCACAGGCCCGGACCGCCTCGGCCAGCCCAATCCGCGCGTCCCGCGTCGGGATGAACTCGTGGCCCACGTACCCCGCGTACCCCTTCGCCACCAGCTTCTTGATGACGGCCGGGTAGTGGATTTCCTGCGTCGCGTCGAGTTCCCCGCGGCCAGGGCAGCCGGCGGTGTGGATGTGGCCGATCAGGTCGAACAGTTGGTCGATGCGTCGCACCAAGTCGCCGTGCATCACCTGCACATGGTAGATGTCGAACAACAGCTTCACCCGCGGCGACCCGACTTGGCGCAGGATGCCGGCGACGTAGTCGAGGTCGTCGCCCTGGTAGCCGGGGTGCCCCTTCATCGGGTGGGACGAGTCCCGCGAATTCAGGTGTTCGACGCACACCGTCACGTTCGCCTTCTCGGCCACGCCGGCCAACTCCTTCAATGCCGCCACGCAGTGCTTGGCCCCGTCGTCCCGGCTGATCTCGCCCGACTTCGGGTCGGCCGGGTCGACGTGCGACATGCCGGTGAACGCGATCACGCTCGGCACCCCGGCGGCCGCGCACGCGCCGATGCGCTTCGTGGTCGCGGCCACCACGTCCTTGTTGTGCCGGGGGTTGTTCAACCCGTACATGAACCCGGTCTTCGGGTAGCCGTTGCCGGCGATGGCGCACGTCAGGCCGTGCTTTTTGAGCGTCGGCCAGTGTTCCGGCTCGATCAGTTCGACCGACTTGCAGCCGAGTTCGACTGCGACTTGGCACATCGTGGCGGCGTCCCATTTCTCGCCGGCGGCATGGTAGCACCACCACACGAGGGAGTGCTTGACCTGGCCCGAGGGGGTGAACGGCGGGGCGGCCGGGGCGGGGGATTCGGCGAGCAGCGTCGCGGCGGCGGCGGCCCCGGCGGCGAGGGCGGTGCGGCGGGTCGGGTCGGGCATGGCAGCGGCTCCGGGGGGATGTGACCCTGTGGATGTAGCCGGCGGGCGGCCGTCCGGGAATACCGGCCCTGGCGGCCGGCCGGCCGGGGCGGGTATACTAACCGCTCCGCCCGACCCGCCGTCTCCCCCGGCCCCCTTCCCGTGAGGTCGATTCATGCCCGTCCGTATCCTCGCCGCGCTCCTGTTGGGCGCGGCCGCCGTCGCCGTGAGTGCGGCCCCACCTGGCCAGCCCGCGGCCCAGGCCAAGCCGAAGCCGCCGGCCAAGCCGCGGACCGAGGCCGCCGCCACGCCGGCCGCCGCCGTCAAGGCGGCCGCGGGGTTCCGGGTCGATCTGATGTACTCCGTCCCGAAGGAGTCGCAGGGGTCGTGGGTCAATCTTTGTGTTGATCCGAAGGGCCGGCTGATCGCGTCCGACCAGTACGGGGCGCTCTACCGGGTCACGCCGCCGGCGGTCGGGGCGAAGGGCGAGGCGAAGGTCGAGAAGCTAAACATCGACATCGGCATGGCCCAGGGGCTGGTGTATGCGTTCGATGCGTTGTACGTGGTCGTCAACGCCTCGAAGAACCCCGGCCTGTACCGCGTCACCGACACCGACGGCGACGACGTGCCGGACAAGGTCGAGCTGCTCCGCAAGTTCGACGGCGGCGGGGGCGGCGAGCACGGCCCGCACGCGGTCCTGAAGCACCCGGACGGCAAGCGGCTGACCGTCGTCTGCGGCAACCAGACGCCGCTCGTCAAGCTGGATTCGACCCTCGTGCCGAAGGTGTGGGGCGACGACCACCTGCTGCCACGGGTGCCGGACGGCAACGGGTTCATGAAGGGGGTATTAGCGCCCGGCGGGTGCATCTACAACTGCGACCCGGACGGCCAGAAATGGGAACTCGTGAGCATGGGGTTCCGCAACCCTTACGACGCCGGGTACAACCGCGCCGGCGAATTATTCACGTTCGACGCGGACATGGAATGGGACATGAACACCCCGTGGTACCGACCGACGCGCGTCTGCCATGTGGTGCCGGGGGCCGACTGGGGGTGGCGGAACGGGGCCGGCAAGTACCGCGAGTACTACGCCGACACCCTGCCGCCGGTCGTGAACGTCGGCCCGGGGTCGCCGACGGGCGTCTGCTTCGGGTACGGGGCCAAGTTCCCGGCCAAGTACCAAGATGCGTTCTTCATCAGCGACTGGAGCTACGGCAAACTGTATGCGGTGCATATGACGCCGCAGGGGGCGAGTTACACCGGGACGCTCGAAGAGTTCGTCACCGGCACCCCGCTGCCACTCACGGACGTGGTCATCAATCCCATCGACGGCGCGATGTACTTCGCCGTCGGCGGCCGCAAGACGCAGTCCGGGTTGTACCGCGTCACGTACACGGGGAGCGAGTCGACGGCCGCGAGTCCGGCCCCGCCGGTGGCGACGGCGGAAGCGGCGTTGCGCAAAAAGCTCGAAGACATCAGCGGCAGCCCGAGTTTCGCCGTGCGGAACCGTGGCGTCGAGCAGGCGTGGCCCCACTTGGCGAGTCCAGATCGATTCATCCGGACCGCCGCTCGGAACGTGCTGGAGGGGTCGCCCAGCGACTCCTGGCACGCCAAGGCGTTCGCCGAAACCGACCCGCGGGCGGCGCTGACCGCCCTGTTGGCCGTCGCCCGGAAGGCTGCCCCGTGCCCGCACCATGTGCCGGCGGCCCCCCCACGGCCAGGCGCGAACAACGTGGCCGACATGATGGCGGCCGTAACCAAGGCCCGCGTGCTTCACGAGCGGGCGTCACTGCTGGGATCACTCGGCCGGCTCGACTTCGCCGGGCTGTCGACCGACCTGAAACTCGACCACCTGCGCGTCCTGAGCGTCGCCCTGCACCGGTTGTCAGCCGATCCGGCCGAGCAGCAGGCCATCGTCGCCCGCCTTGACCCGCTGTTCCCGACCGGTAGCCGGCCCGTCGATGTCGATATTCTCAACGTCCTCGTCTACCTGCAAGCCCCGTCGGCCGCGGTGAAGGGAATGGCGCTGCTGGCCGTCGCGCCGACGCAGGAAGAACAGATCGACATCGTCATGGCGCTCCGCATGGCGAAGGCCGGGTGGACGCCGGAGTCGCGTACGCAATACTTCCAGTGGTTCGTTCGGGCCGCGGGTTACAAGGGGGGCAACAGCTTCCAGGGCTTCCTGCGCTTGATCAAAGCCGACGCCGTCGCCGCCCTGTCGGCCGAGGAAAAGGCGGCGATCAAGCCCGTCCTCGACGCCAAGCCGACGGCCGGGGCCGTGGCGACCGGCCCGGCCCGGCCGCACGTCAAGAAGTGGGTTCTCGCCGACCTGACCCCGCAGGTGGAAACGCTGCTGGCCGCCGGCCACCGGGACTACGACCGGGGCCGCAGGCTGTTCGGGGCGGCCAACTGCTTCGCCTGCCACCGGTACGACAACGAGGGCGGCAACACCGGCCCGGACCTGTCCGGCGTCGCCGGCCGGTTCAACACCAAGGACTTGCTCGAATCGATCCTCGACCCGAGTAAGGAAATCAGCGACCAGTACGCGGCCGTCGAGATCGCGACCCTGGACGGCCGGGTGGTGGTCGGGCGGATCGCCAACCTGAACGGGGACGTGATCATGGTCAACACCAACGGCCTCGACCCGGACGCCCTCGCCAAGGTAAACCGCAACGACATCGAGATGATGAAGCCGAGCCGGGTGTCGATGATGCCGGCCGGGCTGCTCGACACATTGACGGCCGACGAGGCGGCCGACCTGGCGGCCTACCTGCTCAGCCGCGGCGACCGGCGGGCGGCCGTGTTCAAGAAGTGAGGCACCCGAAAGCCCACCGATAACCGATCGTCGGTGGGCACGGCCGGCAAGAACCAATCGATTGGGTGAGGCGGGACTCGAACCCGCACGCCCCTTGCGGAGCAACGGATTTTAAGTCCGTGGTGTCTGCCATTCCACCACTCACCCGGCCGAACATACTACTACCGGGCCAGCATCTTGATCAAGGCCTGGAGTTGGGTCGGGCCGACCCGCGACATCAAGTCCCGGATGGCGGCCAGGTCGCGGAGGCCGATCGACGTATCCGGCCCGAGACCCCGGCCGCCGGCGGCCGCACCGCCGTCCCGCTTCTTGATGTTCGACTTGTACGACGAGATCATCTGCGCCGAGATCTCGACCCCGTGGTGCTTGGTGATGTACTCCTGCATCGCGCCCGGCTTGACCTCCCCGAGCGCCGACAGGGCCTCCTCGACCATCTTCCGCTTGCTGACCTTCCCCTCGACCTTACCGCGTGCCATGTCAGTCTCCGGTTTCCGAACAGTAGCGCGGGTGCCGCACTACCATTCTCCACTATAGATTGCACATCCGTTCCCGGCGAGGCCGGCGCAAGAAAAAATACCAGACGGGAGGCGTGTATTTCCGGCACGCCTGTCATGCCGCCCCGGCCGGCACTCGCCCCGGGCCGGAGGGAGCCGACGGGGCGGCCGGGGCCGGCAGGACGCCGGCGGCCGGCAGGTCGGCCAGGGTATTGAGGCCGAACGCCTGGAGGAACGTCTTGGTCGTCGCGTACAACTGCGGCCGGCCGAGGGACGCCTGCCGGCCGGCCGGCCGGACCAGCCCCTTTTCCATGAGCACGCGCAGAGCCTCCGTCGCCGCCACCCCGCGGACGGCTTCCACGTCCGCCCGCGTCACCGGCTGCTTGTAGGCGACCACCGCCAACGTTTCGAGGTTCGCGGGCGTCAATCGCAAATCATGGCCGGACCGCCGTAGGCGTGTGAGCCACGGGTGGTAGACCGGCCGGGTCAGCAGTTGGAAGCCGCCGGCCAACTCGTGGATGAGGAACGCGGTCTGATCCATTTCATAGAGCGCCTGCAACTGATCGATGAGCGGCCGGATGTCCCCGTCGGCGACCCCGACGGCGGCGGCCAACTGCCGGGCGGCGAGCGGCTCGTCGGCCAGCACCAGCGCGGCTTCGAGCAGGGCTAGGCGGGGGGGACGGGTGCCGGGGTCGGCGTCCGGGTCCGGCCCCGGCGGCGGGAGGGGGGCGACGCGGTAGACGGCCGGGGCGCGGGCGTTCCCCGGCCGGCCGGTCATCCGCCGCGCCGCCGCCGGCCCGAGTTGCCGCCCGAACGCTCGCATGACCTGGCATGATGCCGACACCCGGCCGCAGCCGCCAGCCCAACCACAACCCCGCCCCCGGCCGCTACTTAACGACGGCGACGCGGATGTCCTTGAACAGCAAGTCCGTCGTCGGGTCGTGCCCCTGCAGGCTGATACAGCCGGCCGCGGTCCGCAGCCCCTTACGCGGGTTGTCGTCCGGCTGACGGTCGTCGGTCCACACCACGGTGGGGTAGCCATTAACCCACGTCGCGATTTTCGGCCCGACGGCCAAGACGGTCATCGTGAACCACTCGTTGTCGTTGCTGACTACCTTGCGGGCGGCAACGCGGCGGTAAACGGCCCCGGTCCCGAAATCGGTCGGCTTGGTCCGGTCGCCGTCCTTGGTGCCGTTGTGAATCTGCGCCTCGTACCCGTTCTGGTACTCGCCGGGGACGCAACGGAAGAAGACGCCGCTGTTGAGATTCTTGCCCTGCGTCTTGCACCGCAGTTGCAGGCAGAAGTCGGCGAACTGAGCGTCCGTTTGCAGGTCGCCGGGGCCGCCGACGATGCGCAATTCCTTTTCGGGGGTGACGCCGAACTTCGACTGGGCACGCTTGGGGTCGCCGGTGTACATGGTCCAGGCGGCACGGTCGATGCCGTTGAAGAGGGGTTTGGCGTCAAGGGGGCGGACCTTCAGGGACTTTAACTCGTAGGAACTGTTGGCTGATGCGCGAAATGCGACTAACGGCGGCGGGACGGCACCGACGTTGGCTACGGTCGCGGTTTGCTCAGTCATTTGCCATCTTACAGCCCATCTGTCGCCTGTCTTGACGGCAGACGCACGCATGGGCTTGTTCTCGGCGGCCGAGGTCAGGGTGAACACGGGCGATGCCTGATGGGCAGACTGCCGAGCTTTCGTTTTCACTTCTACTAGGAGTTACGCAGTTGGCCGCGGTTTCCCCTTGCGCGGTATCTCCCCGGCCGGTAGGTTGCGCGGCATGAACGCCGCCCGCGCCGACGCCGAGGACTACATCCAGTTCCTCATCGCCACCCCGTC
>JAABUN010008877.1_pt1 | contig 10083 bp, 10 predicted proteins | sample 5559311 | NCBI WGS metagenome assembly JAABUN01 (sample SAMN10711877, study PRJNA513370) | rock metagenome | isolation source: Antarctica rocks | place: Antarctica: Victoria Land, Siegfried Peak sud
TGCCCGGTCGCTCGCCCCTCGCTACCGCCGTGGTTGCGACTCCGTGGTCGTGATCACGACCAGTTCCTCACCACCACGACGGTAGCCACGCCGGCCCGGACGTCGGCCCCGACCGAGCCGCGGTTCGCGCACCGGCCGCCGGGCGACGACAGTGGGGCGCATGAGCTCGCCATCGCCGACCACCCAGCGCACCGCCCTGGTCACCGGCGCCACCGGTTACATCGGCGGCCGGCTGGTCCCGCACCTGCTGGCCGCCGGTTACGTCGTCCGCTGCCTGGCCCGCAACCCAGGCAAGCTGCGCGACCAGCCGTGGTTCGCCGACGTCGAGGTCGTGAAGGGGGACGTCGGCGACCGCGACGCCGTGCAGCGAGCCGGCCTGGGCGCCGACGTCGCCTATTACCTGGTGCACAGCCTGGGCGCCGGCAAGAGGTTCGAGCGGCGCGACCGCGACATGGCGCGGGCCTTCGCCCGCGGCGCCCGCGGTGCCCTGATCGACCGGATCGTCTACCTCGGCGGCCTCTACCCCGACTCCGTCGACCTCTCACCGCACCTGGACTCGCGCAAGGAGGTCGGCGAGATCCTGCTCGACTCGGGCGTGCCCACCGTCGTGCTGCGGGCGGCGGTGATCATCGGGTCGGGGTCGGCGTCCTTCGAGATGCTGAGATACCTCACCGAGCGGCTGCCGGTGATGATCACACCGCGCTGGGTCGACAACCGGATCCAGCCGATCGCCGTGCGCGACGTGCTGCGCTACCTGGTCGGCGCCGCCGACGTGCCGGCCGGCGTCAGCCGCGGGTTCGACATCGGCGGCCCCGACGTCCTGACCTACAAGAAGATGATGGTGCGCTACGCCGACGCCGCGGGCCTGGCCAAGCGGGTCATCCTGCCGATCAACGTGCTGACGCCGAACTTGTCGAGTCACTGGGTCGGCGTCGTCACCCCCGTCCCGAACAGCATCGCCCGGCCGCTCGTCGAGAGCCTGGTGCACGAGGTGGTCTGCAAGGAGAACGACATCGCGCGATACGTCCCCGACCCGCCGGAGGGCCTGATCGGCTTCGACCAGGCCGTGCGCCTGGCGCTGACCCGGGTGCAGGAGTACGACGTCGCGACATCCTGGTCGTCGGCCGACTCCCCCGGGTCGCCCAGCGACCCGCTGCCGACCGACCCTGACTGGGCAGGGGGGTCCCTGTACGTCGACGAGCGGGCCAGCGTCGTCAGCGCCTCGCACGCCGACCTCTGGTCGGTGATCGAGGGGATCGGTGGCCAGAACGGCTGGTACAGCTGGTCTTTGGGCTGGCGGGTGCGCGGCATCATGGACAAGCTGACCGGCGGTCCGGGCCTGCGCCGCGGCCGACGCAACCCCTACGACCTCGTCGTCGGGGATGCCCTGGACTGGTGGCGGGTCGAGGAGATCGAGGACGAGAAGCTGCTGCGGCTGCGTGCCGAGATGAAGCTGCCGGGTCTGGCCTGGCTCGAGCTGCTGGTCGAGGACGACGACAGCGGGCGCACCGTGTTCCGGCAGCGGGCGCTGTTCCACCCGCGCGGGCTGATGGGCCAGCTGTACTGGAAGGCCATCTCGCCGTTCCACGGCATCGTCTTCGGTGGCATGCAGCGCAACATCGCCAAGGCGGCCGAGACCGCCGGCCAGCAGGGGGCGCCGGCCGGGTGGCGGCCTTCGGGGCGACCGGCGGCCTGAGAGACTGGCGGGGTGAGCCAGCAACCCACCTTCTACGACCAGGTCGGCGGCCACGACACGTTCGTGCGCCTGGTGCGGCGCTTCTACGAGGGCGTCGCCGCCGACCCGCCGTTGCGGGCGCTGTACCCGGACGCCGACCTGGCCGACGCCGAGCACCGGTTCCTGATGTTCCTCGAACAGTACTGGGGCGGGCCGACGACGTACGGCGACACCCGCGGGCACCCACGGCTGCGGATGAGGCACCACCCGTTCGCCGTCACCCCCGACATGCGCGACCGGTGGCTCACCCACATGCGTGACGCCGTGGACTCGGTCGAGCTCAGCCCGGCCGACGAGCTGGTGCTGTGGGACTACCTCGAGCGCGCCGCCCACTCATTGGTCAACTCCCCCGACTGACCGCGCGCGCTGCTGCGGGTAGACCGTCTCACCACGGGCCAGCATCGCCACGAACTGCTCGATCCGCCGGGCGCGGGTCTCGGGCCGCTTGGCCCCACCGACCCGGAACAGCACGGCGTACCGGTTCTGACTGGTGAGTATGGCGAACATCGCCTGCGCCGCCGGGTTCGCCGCCAGAGCCGCTGCCACATCATCCGGCACCTCGATGGTGGCCGGGCCGGCGTACGCCGCGTCCCAGCGGCCGTCGGCCCTCGCCCGCCGGACCTCGGCCAGCCCGTCGGCCCTCATCTGCCCCCGCTCCACCAGCCCGGCGACCAGGTCGACGTTGCGACGCGACCAGATGCTCCGGGCCCGGCGGGGGGTGAAGCGGATGACGTAGGTGGCCTCGTCGCGACTCCTGACCTGACCGTCGATCCACCCGTGGCACAACGCCTCGACCACCGCCTGGTCGTAGCTCAGGCTGGTCGGCGACGTGGTCCCCTTTTTGGCGAGCAGCAGCCACACCCCGCTGGGCTGACCGCTGTGCTCGCCCAGCCAGGCGCGCAATGACGCCGCGTCCGGGACGACCAGCTCGGGCAGGTCCTCAGCCATCGACGGCCTCCCCGTAGGGGGTGGGGGTGCGGTTCGGGGGGCGCATCGGCTGCATCGGCGCGTCGCCCGTGCGACGCGGCCCGGTCCAGGGCGCAGGAACCGCGTCGAGCCGGGCGGTCAGGGCGTACGCGATGGCCTCGTAGTTGACCCGCCAGCCGCGAAAGTCCGGCCAGGCCTGCTCGGGGGATCGTTCGACCCGGAACGACGTCGAGGTGATCCGCTCGATGCCCACCAGGTATTCCTCGTAGGTCAGGGCGATCTCGGCGTCCGGATCGGGGTCGGGGTCGACCTCCAGGCCAAGGGTCTCAGCGACGGCGCGAAGGGAGCTGAAACCCATCCGCAGCGCCAGCCTGGCCTCCTGCACCGGTGCCGTGGAGGGCGCCAGGGCTAGCCACAGGGCGGCGGAGTCGAGCACCGCCACCAGGGCCACCAGCCAGGAGGCGAGCTTGGCCGGTGACCTGAACCGGGTGAGGACCGGGTAGTTCGTGTGGCTCTCGGACACGTCGGCGGCCCAGCGCTCCCAGTTCAGGTAGAACTGGTCCATCACCGCGCCGTCGTCCTCGACGCCGATTCCGAAGCGTGTCCGGGCCAGGATCTCGGGCCCCCAGGCCGGCGAACCAGCCCGACCCGACAGCAGGGTGACCTCGGTCTCGCGACGGTTGAAGGCGCCGTACAGCGTCGGCAGGTAACCGATCTGCAGGGCGACGACGACCAGCCCGCTCGCCGCAGCCAGGTAGTCGATGGCGGTCAGCGTCCCGCTCTCGGGCCCGACGTACCCGAGAGTGAACAGCGACGAGCCGGCCTGGGCGAGCGCGTGCCCGAAACCCAGGTCGTCGAAGGGCAGCATCATCAGCCCACAGCCGAGGTACAGCAGCACCAACCACACCGCGAGCTGCACCAGGATCGTGGTCGACGCCTGCCAGGCGAGCCGTTGGTCGCGGACCGCGTAGTCCCTGGACCGGGCCGTCGCCGTCGCATAGCACCAGGTGACGGCCAGGTCGACGGCGTGGCTGATCCGGTCGCGCGAGCGCCGCGGCACCACCAGGGTGCCGATGATGCTCGACCAGGTCACGACGAACAGCACCAGCCCGACCAGGGCGAGAAGGACGCTCACGCCACGATGGTGCCAGCACCAGTCCACTACGGTGGTCGACCGTGACGTCGACGACCTCCCTGCCCCTCGTCCACCAGGCCGACCCGCCCGGCGCGCCCTGGTGGCGCAGCGCGGTCATCTACCAGGTCTACCCCCGCTCGTTCGCGGACGGTGACGGCGACGGCGTCGGTGACCTGCCGGGTGTCACGAGCCGGCTCGAGCACCTGGTCGAGCTCGGCGTCGACGCCGTGTGGCTCTCACCGTTCTACCTCTCGCCCCAGGCCGACGCCGGCTACGACGTCGCCGACTACCGCACGGTCGACCCGGTCTTCGGCACCTTGGACGACGCGGATGCGCTGCTGCACCAGGCACGCAGCCTGGGGCTGCGGGTCATCGTCGACCTGGTCCCCAACCACACCTCGGATGAGCACGCCTGGTTCCAGGCCGCGCTGGTCGCCGGGCCCGGCAGCCCCGAACGCGACCTGTACGTGTTCCGCGACGGTCTCGGCCAGGACGGCGAGCTGCCGCCGAACGACTGGAAGTCGGTCTTCGGCGGTGGCGCGTGGCAGCGGGCCACCGAGCCCGACGGCACGCCGGGCCAGTGGTTCCTGCACCTGTTCGACGTCAAGCAGCCGGACCTGAACTGGCACCACCCCCGGGTGCGCGCGGAGTTCGAGTCGATCCTGCGGTTCTGGCTCGACCGTGGTGTCGCCGGGTTCAGGATCGACGTCGCGCACGGGCTGGTGAAGGCACCCGGCCTGCCGGCGTACGGAGCAGAGCACGAGATGCTGCCCGGAGGCCACGACGACCGGCCGCGGGCGCCGTACTGGGACCAGGACGAGGTGCACGACGTCTACCGCTCGTGGCGCACGATCATCGACGAGTACGACGGAGACCGGGTTCTCGTCGCCGAGGCCTGGGTCGAGCCCGCCGAGCGCCTCGCGCGCTACGTGCGCAAGGACGAGCTGCACCAGTCGTTCAACTTCGCCTACCTGGTCACCCCGTGGGACGCGGGCGCCCTGCGCTCGGTCGTGACCTCTTCGCTGCAGGCCACCGACGCCGTCGGTGCACCCACGACCTGGGTGCTGAGCAACCACGACGTCGTGCGGCACGCAACCCGCTTCGGCTACCCCGTCGGCGCCGTCCTGCCGACGGGCATCGGCGCGGCCGACACCCAGCCGGACGCCGTGCTGGGGCTGCGCCGCGCCCGCGCCGCGACCCTGCTGATGCTGGCTCTGCCCGGCTCGGCCTACCTCTACCAGGGTGAGGAACTCGGCCTGCCGGAGCACACCACGATGCCGGACGACGTGCGCCAGGACCCGACCTGGCCGCGCTCAGGTCATCAGCACCGCGGTCGCGACGGCTGCCGGGTGCCCCTGCCGTGGCAGGCCGATGCCCCGTCGTACGGCTTCGGGCCCGGCCCGCTGTCCTGGTTGCCACAGCCCGACTCCTGGCGCGAGCACGCCTTGGACGTGCAACGCGACGTCCCGGGCTCGACGTACGAGGTCTACCGGGCGGCGCTGACCCTGCGCCGCGCTCAATCCCTGGGCACGGGCTCGCTGACCTGGCTGCCGGGGTGGCCGGACGATGTGGTCGCCCTGGCCAACGGCCCAGTCGCCGTGGTGGCCAACGTCGGCAGCTCGGTGCTGACCTTGCCTGCGGACGCCGTGGTACTGATCGCCAGCGGCGAGCTGCTCGAGACGGTGGGCGTGGTCGGTGTGCCGCCGGACGTGACCGTCTGGGCCCGCCTGCCACAGGCCTGAGCGCCGGCCTCACCCGCCGAGCGGGACGCGGGTCAGGACGTGCCCGCGGGACGTCGTCAGCCGGCGCCACGCACCTGCGGCGTACAGGGCCACCGGCTCGTCGGCGCCGACGAAGCCCAGCGCCTCCAGCGCGTATGCCGCGCCCGCCGGCACCTGCGGGACCCCCGGCAGGTCGCGCCCCCACACCAGTGCGCGCAACCGAGCCACCGCCGCCGACCCCGCGCCGTCGGGCACACCGGCCGCGACCTCATCGACACCGCTGCGTGCCGCGGCGAGCAGCAGCTCACGGTCGACGGCCGACACCACCTCCCACCCCGAGCGCGGCGGCGACATCCCGGCCCAGGTCGCGTCCCTGGCCTGCATCGGCGGCACCTGCAGCTCGTGGGACGACGGTCCTCGGGCGAAGCGGTCGGCCAGTGCCGCGAGCGGCACCGTCGTGTCGAGGTTCGCGTTGTCGACGTCGGCAGTGTTCGCGAGCGGCACGACCCGCAGCCCCAGCACCGTCGGGCCGCCCCCACCGTGCACCGGTGAGACGTAGGCGGCCAGCACGCCGACGCGGGCCACCAGGCGGGCGGCGCCCTGGGGGTCGACCCGCTGGGCCCGGCCGACGTAGGTGACCAGGTCGGCCAGCGTCCCGTCGTCGGGCAGCCGCAGGGTGCTCACGAGGCCCTGCGGCGGCGAGCCTTGAACGGCACCGGCTCGCCACGCAACCCGTCCAGGCGGGCGATGTCGGCCTCGCTCAACCGCCTGGGCCGTCCTGCCGCCAGGTCGTAGCTCACCAGGGTCGACTCGGCCAGGGCGTAGCGGATCCGCTCACCGTCGACCGGCTGGTCGTAGACCTCGTACCCCACCTCGACCATGGCGCCCTTGAGGGTGGTGATCCACAGGTCGATGTGCACCGGCTCGGGCCGCCACCGCAGCGGCTTGAGGTACTCGATCTCGTGCCGGGCCACCAGGATGCCGGTGTCGAGCATGCTGCCGTCCTGCTCGCCGGGCTCACCCGCGCGGTGCACCCCGAACGCCTCGATCCGGGCATCCTCGAAGAAGCGCAGGTACTGCACGTTGTTGACGTGGCCGTAGGCGTCCATGTCCGACCAGCGCATCGGGTAGTCGCAGCGGTAGTGAGCCATGGCGCACATCCTGCAGGAGGCCGCCGTCGTCCGGCACACTCGTGCTGCGGATGCTCGGGACCGGCCCGGCGTCGGCGCGACCACGGAGGCCCGGTGACCACGTTCGACCCCCCCGAGACCGCTGACGGAGCCCGGCTGCTGCGCGGGCTGCTCGACGTCCTGGACCTGGTGCCGAAGGGCCAGGACGAGCAGGGCCAGGAGCTGTACGTCGGCGCCAGCCAGCCGCAGCCGCTCGGCCGCGTCTTCGGTGGCCAGGTGCTCGGGCAGACCCTGGTCGCGGCCGGGCGCACCGTCGATCCCGACCGCCCGGTGCACTCGATGCACGGGTACTTCCTGCGGGCTGGCGACTCCGACGAGCCGATCACCTTCGCCGTCGAGCGCCTGCGGGACGGCCGCTCGTTCAGCGCCCGCCGGGTGCACGCCATCCAGTTCGGCAAGCCGATCCTGTCGATGATCGCCTCGTTCCAGGACCAGGCGCCCGGGTTCGACCACCAGGACACCATGCCCGACGTCCCCGCCCCCGAGACGCTGCCGACCGTGCTCGACCTGTTGGGACACATCGACCACCCGGTGGCGCAGTACTGGGCGCGGGCGCGCGCGATCGACCTGCGGCACGTCGAGGCACCGATTTTCTGGCAGGCCGGCGCCGAGCGGGTCGCTCACCAGGCGGTCTGGATGCGGACGGTCGCGCCGATGCCGGACGACCCGCTGCTGCACCGCGCGGTGCTCGGCTACGCCAGCGACTACACGCTGCTCGAGTCGGTGCTGAGACGGCACGGCGCGACCTGGGCGATGCCCGGGCTCAAGGCAGCGAGCCTGGACCACGCGATGTGGTGGCACCGCCCGGCGCGGGCCGACGAGTGGCTGCTCTACGCCCAGGCCAGCCCCTCGGCGTCCGGTGCCCGGGGCCTGTGCACCGGGCGGATCTTCAGCCGGGACGGGCGCCTGGTCGCGACCGTCGCCCAGGAGGGGATGCTGCGCCCACCCGCGCCGTGAGGCGCTAGTCGCGGGTCAGCTTGCGGTAGGTGACCCGGTGCGGGCGGGCGGCGTCGGCCCCGAGGCGCTCGAGTTTGTTGGCCTCGTAGGAGTCGTAGTTGCCCTCGAACCAGTACCACGCGGCCGGGTTCGTGTCGGTGCCCTCCCAAGCCAGGATGTGCGTCGCCACCCGGTCCAGGAACCACCGGTCGTGGCTGATGACCACGGCGCAGCCGGGGAACTCGAGCAGCGCGTTCTCGAGCGAGCCCAGCGTCTCGACGTCCAGGTCGTTCGTCGGCTCGTCGAGCAGCAGCAGGTTGCCGCCCTGCTTCAGCGTCAGCGCCAGGTTCAGCCGGTTGCGCTCACCGCCGGACAGCACGCCTGCGGCCTTCTGCTGGTCCGGGCCCTTGAAGCCGAAGGTCGAGACGTAGGCGCGGGAAGGGATCTCGGTGTTGCCGACCTTGATGTAGTCCAGGCCGTCGGAGACGACCTCCCACACGTTCTTCTTCGGGTCGATCCCGCCGCGGGTCTGGTCGACGTAGGAGATGTTGACCGTCTCACCGACGCGAAGCTGCCCGTCGTCGATCGGCTCGAGCCCCACCACCGTCTTGAACAGGGTCGTCTTGCCGACCCCGTTCGGGCCGATGACCCCCACGATCCCGTTGCGCGGCAACGTGAACGACAGGTCGTCGATGAGCACCCGGCCGTCGAAGCCCTTCTTCAGGTCGCTCGCCTCGATCACCAGGCTGCCCAGCCGCGGGCCGACGGGGATGGTGATCTCCTCGAAGTCCAGCTTGCGGGTGCGCTCGGCCTCGGTCGCCATCTCCTCGTAGCGGGCCAACCGCGCCTTGGACTTGACCTGGCGGCCCTTGGCGTTGGACCGCACCCACTCGAGCTCGTCCTTGAGCCGCTTGCTCAGCTTGGCATCCTTCTTGCCCTGCACCTGCAGGCGCTCCTGCTTCTTCTCCAGGTAGGTGGAGTAGTTGCCCTCGTAGGGGTAGGCCCGGCCGCGGTCGAGCTCGAGGATCCACTGCGCCACGTTGTCCAGGAAGTACCGGTCGTGCGTCACGGCCAGCACCGCGCCGGGGTACTGGGCGAGGTGCTGCTCGAGCCACTGCACGCTCTCGGCGTCCAGGTGGTTGGTGGGCTCGTCGAGCAGCAGCAGGTCAGGCTTTTGCAGCAGCAGCTTGCACAGGGCGACGCGACGGCGCTCGCCGCCGGAGAGCAGCGTGACGTCGGCGTCCGGCGGCGGGCAGCGCAACGCGTCCATGGCCTGCTCGAGCTGGGAGTCCAGGTCCCACGCGTCGGCCGCCTCGATCTGTTCCTGCAACCGGCTCATCTCGTCCATCAGCTCTTCGCTGTAGTCGGTGGCCAGCTCGGCGGCGATCTCGTTGTAGCGGTCGAGGACGGCCTTGATCTCACCTGCCCCCTCCTCGACGTTGCCGAGCACCGTCTTCGACTCGTTCAGCGGGGGCTCCTGCTGGAGCATCCCGACGGTATAACCGGCGGCCAGCATCACGTCGCCGTTGGACGGCTGGTCCAGACCGGCCATGATCCGCAGGACCGTCGACTTGCCGGCGCCGTTGGGCCCGACGACGCCGATCTTGGCGCCGGGCAGGAACGAGAGGGTGACGTCGTCGAGGATCACCTTGTCGCCGTGCGCCTTGCGCGTCTTGCGCATCGAGTAGATGTAGTCAGCCATGCCGCCAGGCTATCGGCAGTGGGCAGATCCCTCCCTACCGTGAAGCCGGCTCAGGCGACCGCCTCGCTCATGGCTTCCGCCTGCGGGGCCTGGTGGGTTTCAGCACTTGCGGCCGGCGGTGTCGGCCGCCCTGCCGTCCAACCCTGGGGCGGCTTGGTGAAGGTCGCCCGGCCCCGGCGCAGGTCGTGTCCAAGGGTGCGCACCACGAGGTCGACCTCCCTGCCCTTGCGACCCTCGGCCTCCCAGTCGCGCACGGTCAGGACGCCGGTGACCACCACCGGCTGACCCTTGAGCACGCAGGCGGCAGCGTTCATCGCCAAGGTGTCGAAGCAGGTCACGTTGACGTAGCTGGTGGCACCGTCGTCCCAGCTGCCGTCGGGCTGACGCCTGCGCTCGGTGCTGGCGAGCCGGAACGTCGTCCGAGGCTTGCCGGTGCTGCCGACCACGTGCTTGGGCTCGGTGGCCACGTTGCCGCTCACCGTGACGCTGATCTCGCTCATGCCGTGCTCCTGACCTCGGGGCCGGCGATCTGCCGGCACCACGACGCTGCCGCGCCGTACGTCAGGGCGCCAGAGGCCGGCCGCGATCTGTGGACAGCGCCCGGATCGAGTGTGCTGTGGACGGACGGCCCCGGTCACCTAAGGGCTCGCGCATGAATAAGCCAAGTTTGTGTGAGACGGAAGCCATAGTGTTGTGCTATGGCGATTTCGGTTCAGGAGCAGGAACGGCTGGTGGGC
>JAABUN010008878.1_pt1 | contig 10079 bp, 13 predicted proteins | sample 5559311 | NCBI WGS metagenome assembly JAABUN01 (sample SAMN10711877, study PRJNA513370) | rock metagenome | isolation source: Antarctica rocks | place: Antarctica: Victoria Land, Siegfried Peak sud
CGAGCAGTTTGGTCGCGGACAGCACCTCGAGCTGTAAAACATAGCCCTCAGCGTCGATGTCCAGTTTGAGATCTATTCCTTCAAGGTTGAAAGGAAGCGTTTCCCGATACTCTCCGGAACGCTTTCAGAAGCTCATGGCGTCCACCGTAGCGTCGAACGTCAGGGTTGTGTCCGTACGCCCTCCCTCCTGCAAAGGTCACAAACTAAAAAATCTTCCCCTGCGAACTCGAGGCTCGAGGGGAAGTCTGTATCTCTGGCGGAGAGGGTGGGATTCGAACCCACGGTGAAGGAAGCCCCCACAACGGTTTTCGAGACCGTCCCATTCAACCGCTCTGGCACCTCTCCAAATGGCGGCGAAGGGGAGTATACCCTACTTTTCGGGCGTTGTCACGTCGTCTTGGGGAGTTTTGACGGCTCGCCGCGTACTGAAAAAGCCTTGCAGCAACCGCTCGGCGTCACTGGCCAGAACGCCGCCCTTGACCTCCACAGTACGTTTCCAAGGTTGCCCCCGCAGGTCGGTGGTGCCGCCTAGCGCACCTTCGCGTTGGTTGGTCGCGCCGTAGACGACGCGGGGCAGATGCGCGCTCAGGACCCCGCCAAAACACATGGGGCAGGGCTCGAGCGTCACAAAAAGTGTACACCCCCCCAGCCGCCAATCCCCGAGCACGCGCGCCGCTTCGCGCAGCGCCTTGAGTTCGGCGTGGGCGGTCGGGTCGGCGTCAGAGCGGGTGGTATTAAACGTTTCTGCGACGACCTCTTGAGCGCACACGATGACCGCACCCACCGGTACCTCACCGGCTCGAGCCGCCGCTTCAGCCTGGATCAGTGCCCGCTGCATCCAGGGTACGTCCGGGTCAGCCCGAGCGACCCGGACATCAGTCGCTACGCCCTCGAGCCACAGCACCTCGGATGGTCCGACCGGAGCGGTCGCCAGCACCATCAATGTGTCCCGGCGCGCACGCGGCACTTTGCGGTCGATCAGCAGGTCGGAGACCTTTTTGCTGCCCCCCGGCAAGCGAATACGGTCGCCGGGGGCGCGGGTGCGAAAGTAGAGCGTTGGAAACGCCGCCAGTTTTTCCGGGTCTACTTCAGCGGGCAGGGTTTCGTGGAGCATTGGCGTGGATAGCGTCGGTGTGGGCGCGGTGAGCGAGGCGACCTCGAGCCGCCCGTAAGCGATGCGGGCGTGTCGACCACGTGGCAGCGAGACCTGCACTGGTTTTTCAGCGTCCAGCTGACGGCGTAACGTTTCGATATGATCCGTGTCCAGAGGCACCCCGGCTTGCGCCAGCAGCGTGGCGATAGCGGCGCGTTGCAGGGCGGGTGGCTCGAGCTGCAACCGGGGTAGCTCGAGGCCGCCCTCACGCAAAAACCCCGCCGCCTGCGCCGCAAAAACGTCCGCCTGGTCGCGTTGAAGCTCGGCGTAACGCGCCAGCTTCTCCTTGACAGTGGGGTAACGCTGCGCCAGCAGCGGCAGCACGTCATGCCGGAGCCAAGCCCGCGTGCGGCGGGTGTCGGTGTTCGTGGGGTCGTCGAGAAACGGTTGGTTCAGCCCGTGCAGATAATCGCGGAGCTGCTGACGAGAGACGCCGAGCAGGGGCCGCACGACCTGACCACGGCGCGCCGGAATACCACCCAGATGTGCTGCGCCGCGCAGGAGTTGCATCAACACCGTCTCCGCCTGGTCGTCCTGGGTGTGCGCGGTGAGAACTGCGTCGGCTCCGACGCGGCGGGCGGTGCGGGTCAAGAAGTCGTAACGGAGGCGTCTGGCAGCGTCCTCGAGGTTCCAGCCCTTCTTTTGGGCGACGCGGGCGGCCTCCACGCGGACCCCGTGGTAAGGCGTCTCTAACGTTTCGGTCAACGCTTCTACGAACCGTGCGTCGTCGGCTGAACCGGGCCTCAGAGCATGGTCGATGTGGGCGACCTCGAGCCGGTAGGGGCTTTCGCTGAGGAGCCGCAGCAGCGCCACCGAGTCTCCCCCGCCCGACACCGCCACGAGCAGCGTGCGCGCGTGCGGCGCGAGGCGAGCGAGTGTCTCGAGGGTGGTAGCGGCGTCTGCCCTGCGGTCGTCCATACGGCTATTATGTCGTGCTGTGGGTGAGGGGGTCGGGTAGCGTCATCGGTGTAGTTTTTGTATCAGCGGAGGAAGTAGTCAGTGCTCAGGTCAGATGTCGGCCGCTGGGTACACGAGCTACGGCTAACTGGGGATCCTAGGCGCTCAAGTACGAACGAACAGCTTGGAACTCGGCTCGAGCTGCACCCCTTAGCGCAGACCAAAGCTCGTCACGTACCCGCTATACTGGGCGGATGACCGTCACCCTGATCGTGCTCGATTCCGTCGGTGTCGGCGCACTCCCCGACGCTGAAGCTTTCGGCGACACCGGCGCGCACACGCTTGACCATACGCTGGCAGAAACCGGCGCAGACCTTCCGAACTTCTCCGCACTGGGCTTGGGACGAATCGCGGGCGTCACGTCGCTTCCCCAGCCCGAGAACCCGCTGGCGTCGTACGGCAGACTCGCCGAGGTCTCCCCCGGCAAGGACACGACGACGGGGCATTGGGAGTTTATGGGCGTGACGCTGACGCATCCTTTTAGAACGTTTGAGCGGTTTCCGGAGGGGGTGATGGACGCATTCGACGCACTGACCGGGCGCGGACATCTCGGCAACGTTCCGGCTTCGGGCACGGCTATTTTGGACGAACTGGGCGAGGCGCATTTGCAAACGGGCAAGCCTATCGTCTATACGAGCGCGGACAGCGTGTTTCAGATCGCCGCGCATGTAGGTAAGGTGCCGCTCGAGACACTGTACGGGTGGTGCGAGGGCGCGCGCGAGTTGCTCGAGGGTGACACCGCCGTCGCCCGCGTCATCGCTCGTCCCTTTACCGGCGTACCGGGAAACTTTCACCGTTTGGGCGAGGCGAGGCGCGACTATTCGCTGGCCCCACCGCACGAGACCGTGCTCGACGTACTCAAAGCTGCGGGCAAGGCGGTCATCGGTATCGGCAAGATTCCCGACATCTACGACCATCAAGGTTTTACTAAAGAGGTTCACACCGACTCGAACGACGACGGCGTAGACAAAACGCTTCAAGCGATGCGGGGGCGTCCAGATGGTCTAGTATTTTGCAACCTGGTCGAGTTCGATTCGCTTTACGGGCATCGCCGCGACCCGCATGGTTACGCGGACGCCCTCCGCGCTACCGAGGCACGGTTGCCCGAGCTGCTGGCGGCGGTGCGTCCGGGCGACTGGCTGCTGTTCGTCTCCGACCACGGCAACGACCCGACGCACACAGGTACCGACCACACCCGTGAATATGGGTTGCTTTTGGCCTACAGCCCCGATATGGAGGCTAAAGACCTCGAGACGAGGGCGAGCTTCGCCGACGTGGGCGCGACGGTAGCCGACCTGTTGGGTGTGGCGTGGGACGGAACGGGCTCGAGCTTCGCCCCCTTACCCCGCGGAAGCTGACGGACAAGACGCGCAGCACGGCGAGGGCTGACCCGAGCGCGGCGAAACGCAAATAGCTGCCGAACGCTACGCTGTTGGCCTCCGACCACGCACGCACGAGTAGATCGAACTCGTCCTGACCGAGAGTGACGAGGCGTGTCACTATCACATCGGGGGTCCGCGCCTGGAAAATGTCGCTCGCCGAGCCCGTGTACCGCCTTTCGGGTAGCGTGGTATCGGGATCGGCGTTCGGCACGAATGACCCTACCTGCGCTGCGCTGACATAGGTATACGAAGCTGCCGGAAACCCCTGGTATGTCTCCGGGTCTAAAAAACGGGCCTCGAGCCCCAGCAACACGTACCCGGACGCGGTAGCGCAATCGGTGCGGTAGAGGACGCCTTTCGAGTCGTACCTGCATCTCTGCAAGGACCTGCTCTGCAACCGCCGGTGGCAGGATTTCGGCCTCGAGCCTAACCTGTACCGACGAAGGGTCTACAAAGAGAACGGTCCCGACCAACTGTGGCGCGGGCGCACCGTGGTCGGCCCACGCAAAGGTGAGCATAAGCAGGACCAGAAGTACTCTCAGGTACAGCTTGCAAGACGCAAGCAAAATAGCCCCCGAACGCCGAGAGCTATTGTAGTTTTGTCGTAGCTTCATACCCAAACAGGTGCGAAAGCCAAACACCTAACCTGGACCCGAACTAGGTCAGCTTGTGCTCAGGCTGCTTCGGCGTCCGCGACGAGTTCGATCAGCGCCTCTTGCGCGCCGTCGCCGCGGCGGGTCTCGAGGCGGTAGATACGCGTATAACCGCCCGGACGGGCGCTGAACGACGGGGCAATCTCGTCCATCAGTTTACGTACGACCACCATGTCGTGAATCTCTTTAATTACGAGTCGGCGAGCGTGCAGGTCGCCGCCCTTGGCGGTGGTGATGAGTTTTTCCACGTAAGGCCGCAGGTTTTTGGCTTTGGCAAGCGTGGTTTTAATACGACCGTGACGAAACAGCGAGGTCGCCTGCGACCGGGCGAGGGCGATGCGGTGGCTGCTGTTACGGTTGAGCTTGCGCCCGCTGGACATGTGTCTCACAACTACTCCTTAAGTTCAAAGCCCTGCACGTGCAGGCGCTCTTTAATCTCTTCGAGCGATTTGTCGCCAACGCCGCCGACCTTTTTAAGGTCGCGCTCAGACAGCGCCAACAACGCGTCGACCGAGTCGATACCCTCTTCTTGCAACGAGTGCAGCACCCGGCTCGAGAGTTCCAGACTTTCAAGCGTAACCTGCGCGCTTTCACCGTGGCCCGCTGCGGCGGGTTCCGCAGCGGCGCTGCTCGCTACCGAAGGCATCGCCAGAACCGGCGTCGGTTCCTCGAAGTCGCCACCACTAAAGACGGCAAGCTGATTTCGGAGCGTCTCGACGGCGCTTTCGAGCGCCTCTTTGGGGCTGATGCTGCCGTCGGTCCAGACGCGCAGCACGAGTCGGTCGAGGTCGGTCTTTTGCCCGACGCGCGTATCTTCGACGCGGTAGGCGACGCGGCGCACCGGCGTAAACACGGCGTCGACGGGGATCGAATTGATCCGGTCTTTCGTCGCGTGAACCTCCGCCGGGACGTAGCCGACGCCCGGTTCGACGCGCACTTCCATCACCAGTTTGCCGCCTTCGGTCAGCGTCCCTAAGCGCAACTCGGGATTGATGACCGACGCGCCCATTGGAACCTCGAAGTCAGCGGCAGTAACTGAACCGGCGCGTTCGGCGCGCAGCGTCAGGGTAACGGGTTCGTCGTCGTGCAGCTTGACGACCAACTCTTTGAGGTTGAGGATCAGCTGCATGACGTCCTCTTTAACCCCTTCAATAGTCGAAAACTCGTGGAGCACGTCCTCGATATAAACGCTCGTCACGGCGGTACCGGCGACCGACGAGAGCAAAATACGCCGCAAGGGGTTGCCGATGGTGACGCCGTAACCGCGGGGCAGTGGTTCGACGACGAATTCACCGTACTGTTCGCCTACACGGGCCTTAAATTCAGGTGTGATCTGCACCGTAAACTCCTGTTCTCCAGATCGGGTGTCTAGGCGCTAGCGTGAGTAGTACTCGATAACCTGAAGTTCGTTGACAGGAACGCTCAGGTCTTCGCGGGCGGGTAGGCGCTGAAACTTGCCCTTGAGGTTTTCGGCGTCGAACTCGAGCCACGGGCTGATGCGGCCCCGTTTGCGCGCCTCGACGTTGGCTTTAATGATGTCATTGCTGCGGCTACGAGTGGCGACCGCCACCTCGTCACCGGGTTTGACACGAAATGAGGGCACATCGACGGGTTTGCCGTTGACGGTGATGTGTTTATGCGAAACGAACTGACGCCCCTGGCGGCGCGTGTGTGCAATCCCCAGACGAAAGATAACGTTGTCCAGGCGGGACTCGAGCAGCTGCAAAAACACTGCGCCGGTCGCGCCTTCTTGCCGCACCGCTTCGTCGAACAGGGTGCGGAACTGCCGTTCGCTCATGTTGTACAGTCGGCGCAGCTTCTGCTTTTCACGCAGCCGCACCCCATAGTCCGAGATCTTGCGGCCCCGGCGCTGCCCGTGTTGTCCCGGAGGGTAGGGGCGGCGCTCCATATATTTTTGAACTTTCGGCGTCTCCGCTAAGTTGATCCCTTCGCGGCGACTTAGTTTAACAATCGGTTCTCTTTGACGGCCCATAGTGCTCCCTTAGTGCTGTACTTACTTGAGACGCTGGCGTTTGGTGAGGCGGCAGCCGTTGTGCGCGACCGGCGTGGCGTCGATGATCGAACGGACGTTGACGCCGGTTGCCTGAATTGAACGAATCGCCTGCTCACGGCCCGAGCCGGTTCCGCGAATGACGATATCGAGCTGGCTGACGCCCATGTTCTGCGCTTTGCGGGTGGCGTCGGCGGCGGCGAGCTGCGCGGCGTAAGGGGTACCTTTTTTCGAGCCCTTATAGCCGATGCTACCTGAGCTCGACCACGCCACGGTGTTGCCGTCCATATCGGTAATGGTGACAATCGTATTGTTGTACGAGGCGTGAACATACACCTTGCCTTCGGCAAGGTTGCGTCTGACGCGCTTTTTGGTTTTGTTTCTAGCGGTTTGTTTGCTCACAAAAACCCCTTACTTCTTCGCGGCTTTCTTTTTACCGGCGACGGTGCGGCGCGGACCCTTACGGGTACGGGCGTTGGTTTTGCTCGACTGGCCCCGAACCGGCAGCCCACGGCGGTGACGAAGGCCACGGTAGCAGCCGATGTCCATCAGCCGTTTGATGTTGAGCTGAACTTCGCGGCGCAGATCGCCTTCGACCTTAAAGGTCTTTTCGACAATCTCGCGGAGGCGGGCGACTTCGGTTTCAGCGAGGTCTTTAACCCGCGTGTCGGGGCTTACCCCGGCTTCAGCCAAGACCTGTTGCGAACGCGACAGACCGACGCCGTAGATGTACGGTAGCGCGTACTCGATACGTTTGTCACGCGGGAGGTCGACACCGGCAATTCGCGCCATCTTTAACCCTGCCTTTGCTTATGCTTCGGGTTGACCGAGCAGATTACGAATACTTTGCCGTGGCGACGGATGACTTTGCATTTGTCGCAGATCGGCTTGACGGACGCACGTACTTTCATAAGTCTCTCCTGCCTTCTATTTCCGGTAGACGATACGGCCCTTTTCAGGGTCGTAGGTGCTGATCTCTAAAACTACCCGGTCGCCGGGGAGGATGCGGATGTAATGCCGCCGCATCTTGCCGCCGACGTGGGCCAAAATCTCGGGTCCGGCGTCGAGCTGGACCATAAACGTTGTGTTAGGACGCGCCTCGAGCACAACCCCTTCGGTACGGATTGTATCTTGCGTCGTCTCTTCCGGGCGTTCGGGGCGCTCTTTAGGCGGCCCACGCCGTCCACCACCACCTGATCTTCTACGCGCCACGTCCACCTCCTAGCACTGCTGCAAAAATGGGCGCGCCCGCCTGCGTGAGCACGCGCGGCCCGGCTTCGGTAAGGGCGACAGTATGCTCGAAGTGAGCTGCGAGCGAACCGTTCGCCGTCGGCGCGGTCCAGCCGTCGCCGAGAATCGTAACTTCTGTCTGGGACGCCGTCACCATCGGTTCGATAGCCAGCACCAAACCGGGGCGGAGCCGCGGACCGGTTCCTGGATTGCCGTAGTTGGGCACGTCCGGCGCTTCGTGAAACGACCGACCGATGCCGTGACCGACGAACTCACGAACCACCCAAAACCCGGCGTCCTCGGCGGTGCGCTGAACCGCAGCTGCGACGTCACCCATACGGTTGCCCACCTGCGCGGCTTCGATACCCGCGTAAAGGGCCCGCTCGGTGGCGCTGAGCAGCGCACGGACCGGCGCGGAAACGCTGCCGACCGCGTAGGTTTTAGCCATATCCGCAGCGTAGCCCCGGTAAAAGGTACCGATGTCGACAGATAAGATGTCGCCGTTTGAGAGTGGTTTGCGGTTCGGAATCCCGTGAACGACGATCTCGTTGACCGACGTGCAAAGAGTTGCCGGAAAACCGCGGTAGCCCTTAAACGCGGGCGTCCCACCACGTGAGACTATAGCATCTTCAGCGGCCTCGTTAAGTTCGGCGGTCGATACCCCGGGGCGAACGAGGGGTTCAATGGTTTCCAGCGCCTCCCGGTTGATCACCGCCGCGTCGATCATCATGTCAATTTCGCGCGCCCGCTTCAAGATCACAGCAGCACCCCCGTCACGGCAGCACCTCGGAGATGTGGGCAAAAACCTCTTCGACCGCGCCGATACCGTAAACGCTGCGGAGTTTGCCACGGCCCTCGTAGTAGCTCACGAGCGGCGCAGTCTGATCGGTATAGACCTGCATCCGGGTACGGATGGTGGCTTCGTTGTCGTCGGCGCGCCCCTGCTCTTCGGCGCGCTTCAGAAGGCGGGCGACGAGTTCGTCGATATCGACCTCTAAAAGCACTACGGCGGTGATCGCCGTTCCGAGTTCGGCTAGAAGCGCGTCTAAGGCCTCGGCCTGGACGACCGTACGGGGAAAACCGTCGAGCAGCACCCGGATGGGTTGGTCGCCCAACCCGGCGCGTACCATTTCGATGATCAGCTCGTCGGATACGAGCTGGCCCGCGTCCATCGTAGCTTTGGCAACGACCCCGAGGTCGCTGCCGCGGCCTACGTGGTCGCGGAGCATATCGCCCGTCGAGAGCTTTTTGAGACGGCGGGCACGCGCCAGTTTTTCGGCCTGGGTACCTTTACCGGCACCCGGCGGGCCGACGAGCAGAAGTACCTCAGACGAGGTCGGGCCGTTAGTCATTAAAGACGCCTCACTAGAAACGCCGCCCGCGCCCACGGATTCGCCCCTTGCTGACGAAACCGTCGTAGTGACGCATCATCAGCTGCGACTCGAGCTGCCGCAAGGTGTCAAGCGCCACGCCGACGACGATCAACAAACCGATACCCGAAAAGACCAGCGACAGTTGCCCCTGTCCGGTAATCCAACCCAAAAGCTGTGGCAGGGCGTTGACCAGACCTAAAAAGAGCGCGCCCCAGAGGGTGATTCGGCTGGTGATCCGGGTGAGGTGTTCGGTCGTTGCCTGACCGGGACGGACACCCGGCACGAAACCGCCGTACTCACGCAGGTTTTCCGAGATGCGTTTGGGATCGAACGAAATCTGGGTATAGAAGTAGGTAAACGCGACGATTAGAAACGTGCTGACGATCAGGCCCTGCCAGTTCGCCGGGTTAAACCACACGCCCGCCGCTTGTAACCAGAGCACGTTGGGAAACGCGGCGATCAGGGTACTCGGAATGACCAGCACCGATACCGCGAAGATAACCGGAATCACCCCGGCGGCGTTCAGGCGCATCGGAATATAGGTGCTCTGACCGCCCATCACCCGCCGACCGACGACCTTGCGGGCGTACTGAACCGGGATACGGCGTTCGGCCTGCTGGATCAGCACCATCCCGGCGAGCGCGAACACAAGCAGCAGAAAAAAGATCAGGATGCTGAAGATGTTCGATTCGCCGGTACCGATCAGGGCGATGTTGCGCCCGATAGCTTGAGGGTAAGAGGCGACGATGCCCGCGTAGATAATCAGCGAAATCCCGTTACCGATCCCGTACTCGGTGATCTTTTCACCCAAGTACATGACTACCGCGATCCCGGCGATCTGGGTAATCATCACCGTCAGCCAGAAAAAGGGGCCGTTACTCCAACCGAGCCGGAGCGCGCCCGAGGGTCCGATCAGCGAGGTTGCCAAGAACAAACCCTGCACCGCGCCGAGCCCGAGGGCCGCGTAACGGGTGTACTGGGTAATCTTGCGCCGTCCCTCTTCGCCCTCTTTTTGCAGTTTCTCTAAGGGCGGGTAGATCGAGGTCAGGAGCTGAAAGATAATGCTCGCAGTAATGTAAGGAATCACGCCAAGCGCAAACACCGAAAACTGCCTGATGTTGCCGCCGGAGATAAACCCCAACAGCTCGAAGACGCCCCCCTGAAGCTGACCCTGAAGCGCCTCAGGGTCTACACCGGGCGTCGGGATAAAGACCCCCAGACGGTAGACCGACAGCAAACCCATGACGACGAGCAGCTTGGCCCGCAGGTCGGGGATACGAAAGGCGTTTCCGAAAGCTGCCAACATCTAGTTCGGCTCCT
>JAABUN010008879.1_pt1 | contig 10079 bp, 9 predicted proteins | sample 5559311 | NCBI WGS metagenome assembly JAABUN01 (sample SAMN10711877, study PRJNA513370) | rock metagenome | isolation source: Antarctica rocks | place: Antarctica: Victoria Land, Siegfried Peak sud
ACAGGAAGATGGTCAGGGAGAACATCGACGCGGCGCTCTACAGGGGCAAGCCATACGACTTCGAGCATCGCATAGTCAGGCCGGACGGGGAGGTGCGAGTGGTCTACCGCCGGGCCGAGGTGATCTTCGACGAAGAAGGCGAACCCTGGCGCATGATCGGCACCGTCCACGACGTAACCGAGCATGAGCGAGCGGAGAAGGCGCTTCAGGAATCGGAGGCACGGCTTCGCACGGTGGTCCAGAGCCTGGGCGAGGGATTGCTCATCACTGACCCGCGAGACGTCATCTTGTACGTTAACCCCCGCCTTACGGAGCTTACCGGTTACACCGAGGAGGAGGTGCTCGGACGCCCGGCCTACGAGTTGCTCCTACCGCCCGAGCAGTGGCCGGAGATGCTTCGCCGCGACAAAGAACGGATGGAAGGCGTGTCCGAGCGCTACGAGGTGCATCTCAAACGGAAGGACGGCAGTTTCTTCTGGGCCGAGACCAACGCGACTCCCTACCGAGACGCCTCGGGTGAGATAGTAGGTACGCTTGGCGCCATAACCGACATCACCGAGCGCCGGCTCACCGAGGAGGCCCTCAAAGAGAGCGAGGAACGCTTCAGGCAACTCTTCGAGCAGTCCGTGGATGCCGTCTTTGTACACGATGAGAGGGGTCGCCTCGTTGACTGCAACTCCCAGGCGTGCCGTCTGCTTGGATATACCCGCGAGGAACTGCTCGACCTTACCGTGCACGACCTCTCCCACAATATGCTGACCGAGGAGGAGCGAGAACTAAAGGAGAGGAACGGCGGCACGCTCTGGCAGCGCGTGACCACCGGGGAGCCGGGGATGTTCGCGTTCAGCCACGAGGAGGTGAACCAACGCAAAGATGGTACGACCTTCCCGGTGGAGGTGCGTGTTGGATCGGTCGACTACGGAGGTCGCCGGATGATACTAGCCTCGCTTCGCGACATCACAGAGCGCAAGATGTTTGAGGCGCAGTTGACCTATCAGGCGCTCCACGATTCATTGACCGACCTACCGAATCGAGCCCTGTTCCTGGACCGTCTGGAGCAGGCTATCGCCCAGACGCGGCGCTACGAGGAAGTCATGGTGGCAGTGCTGTTCATGGATCTAGACAACTTCAAGAACGTCAACGACAGCCTGGGACACGAGGTGGGGGACGAGTTGCTGAAGGCGGTCGCCAACCGCGTTCAGGGATGCATGCGTCCCGGAGACACCGCGGCCCGGCTCGGCGGAGACGAGTTCGCTATTTTGCTGGAAGACGTCAAAAGTGTAAGGGATGCCGTCTGGGTCGCGGATAGGCTCATCGATGTTCTGCGAGCTCCTTTCAACCTGAGGGGACATGAGGTGTTCGTCACGACGAGCATCGGGATCTCCTTGAGCGCCTCCGGCCAGGACCGGGCCGAGGCCATGCTGCGCGATGCCGATCTTGCCATGTATAAGGCCAAAGAGAAGGGGAAAGCGAACTATCAGGTGTTCGACCCGGTCATGTACTATCAGATCCTGGAGCGCCTGAAGCTGGAGAGAGATCTACGCCGCGCCATAGACCAGGATGAGTTTGTGATCCACTACCAGCCGAAAGTCTCGCTGAAGACCGGTGGGATGATAGGCGTCGAAGCTCTGGTACGCTGGAAGCACCCGGAACGGGGCCTCGTTTCCCCGGAGGAGTTCGTGCCGGTAGCGGAGGAGACCGGATTGATAATCCCGATAGGGTACTGGACGCTGGAAGAGGCCTGCCGGCAGGCGAGCGAGTGGCAAGAGCGCCACGACAGGGACCTCTTCCAGATAATGAGCGTGAACGTTTCGGCTAGCCAACTCCAACTCCCCGAGTTGCTCGAAGAGGTCAGTTCGATCCTGGAGAAGACGGGACTGGACCCGCGCAGTCTGATCCTGGAGATCACGGAGAGCGTGGTCATGAGTGAGGCGTCATCCAACATCGTGCTTCTCGACGAGCTTCGGAAGCTGGGCATAAAGCTGGCTATAGACGACTTCGGCACCGGCTACTCTTCACTCGCCTACCTCAAGCGCTTCCCGGTCAGCTACCTGAAGATCGACCGCTCCTTCGTCGATGAGTTGAGGGAGGACCCTGAGGATACGGCGGTCGTCGCGGGGATGATAGCGCTGGCGCATACCTTAGGGATGGAGGTCATAGCAGAGGGAGTGGAGACTTCCGAGCAACTGCGGATCTTGCGAGAGATGGACTGTGACATTGCCCAGGGGCACTATTTCTCGGAGGCGCTTGCTCACGAGGCGCTCTCGGACTTCCTGGCGGCAGATCCGCACTGGTAACGTTGCCCTGTTGGACTGAGGTTAGAAACTCTCCAGCGACGGACGCAGGTCTAGCTCCAGCGTCCAGGCTGTCAGCTGCTGTTCGTGGAGTCGCCAGTAATTATTGGCGATAGCCTCGGGAGCGAGCATGGTATTCTCGTCGCGGTCGGGGGACGTCTCGCGAACTCTGGGAGTGTCGATCTGGCCGTCTATGACGACATGCGCGATGTGGATACCCCGCGGCCCGAACTCCCGCGCCATCGACTGCGCCAGCGCCCTCAACCCGAACTTGCCGACCGCGAGCGCCGAGAACTTTGCCGAGCCTCGCAGAGAAGCCGTAGCCCCGGTAAGGAGTATAGTGCCGCGCCCGGCTTCGACCATCGCGGGCAATACCTGCTGGGCCGCGTAGAAGGCTCCAGCGCAGTTGGCCTTGAAGCATTCCTCGAACTTTTCCGGCGAGAGGTCCAGGATGCCGCCCATCTGGAAGGCTCCGGCGTTGTAGACGCATACCTCCGGAGCGCCTAGCTCGCTCCGCACCTGCTCGAAGGCTGACGCCACAGAGGCTGGGTCGGTAGCGTCGGTGGAGACAAATAGTGTCTTGCCACCGGCGTCTTCGATCCCGCGACGCGCGTCCGCGACGCTCTCTCCGCGGCGCGCCAGCAACGCCACCGCGAAACCCTCGTCCGCGAAGCGCCGCGCTACCGCCGTTCCGAGCCCCGGTCCCACTCCGAGGACTGCCGCTACCTTACCGTTCATACGCTGCTCCTCTCTCTATCGGCCCACACGTTGCCCGCCGGGAACTCGAATTCATCGAGGGATTCCGGCTTCATCTCGATGCTGTAGCCGGGAGCGGTCGGGGGCATGTAGCGACCGTTTTTGATGTTCACCGGGTCGAGGAAGTGCTCGTGCAGGTGATCCACGTATTCCAGGATGCGATGCTCCAGCGAGGCGCTCACGTAGATGTAGTCGAAGATGGAGAGGTGCTGCACGTACTCGCAGAGTCCGACGCCGCCCGCGTGCGGGCAGACCGGCACGCCGAACTTGGCGGCCATCAGGAGCACGGCGAGGACTTCGTTTACTCCGCCGAGTCGGCAGGAGTCTATCTGGCAGAAGCTAATGGCGTTCGCCTGGAGGAGCTGCTTGAAGATGACGCGGTTCTGGCAGTGTTCGCCGGTGGCGACACCTATTGGTCCGACGGCGCGGGCAATGGTGGCGTGTCCGAGCACGTCGTCGGGGCTGGTTGGCTCTTCGATCCAGTACGGGTCGAACCGCGAGAGGCGCTGCATGTTGGCGATTGCCTCGGGTACGTCCCAGACCTGGTTCGCGTCCATCATCAGCCTGCGGTCGGCGCCGATCTCCTCCCGGATCAAAGCCGCCCGCCGCGCATCGTCCTCCAGGTCCGCGCCGACTTTCATCTTGAAGTGAGTCCAGCCCGCCTCGACCGCCTCGCGGCACAACCGGCGGAGTTTTTCATCCGAGTAGCCGAGCCATCCGGCGCTCGTGGTGTATGCCGGGAAGCCGTCTTTAAGCATCTCCGCCTCACGGCCGGCTTTCGTTGCCTCGTTGCGCTCCAGGATCTCCAGAGCCTCCTCGGTCGCCAGGGCGTCGGTTATGTAACGGAAGTCTATGCAGCGGACGATCTCCTCCGGGCTCATGTCCACGAGGAGCTTCCACAAGGGCTTGCCCTCGCTCTTGGCGTAGAGGTCCCAGACGGCGTTCACTATCGCCGCCGTCGCCAGGTGGATGACGCCTTTTTCGGGACCGACCCACCGGAGTTGACTGTCGCTGGTCATGTGGCCCCAGAAAGCACCCATGTCTTGCGTGAACTCCTCCAGGGTCTTTCCGAGGACGAGTGGAGCGAGAGAGTTTATGGCGGCGACACACAGCTCGTTACCGCGACCGATGGTGAAGGTCATGCCGTGGCCTTCGAGGCCGGTGTCGGTCTTCAGGGTCACGTAGGCCGCCGAGTAATCCGGGGCCTGGTTCATGGCGTCCGAGCCGTCCAGGTTCTCGGAGGTCGGGAACCGGATGTCGCGTGCTACAACGTCGGTTATCGTGATCGGCATTTTTCCTCCCTATATTGGTTTGCGGACGAGGACCCAGAGCCAGGTCTCTTCGTCGTCTCCAGCGCCGCGTCCGGTGCGGGGCTCGGCGGTATGGATCCCGAACCCGGCGTCGCGGAGCATCTTTACGTTGGTCTCTCTGCCGTAGTGGCTCCAGCGCATGGCCGCGCCCCAGCCTTCCCAGTCGGGGTCCTCGCCCTCGAAGTCCGTCATGGTCAGGGTTGCCAGGAAGAGGCCGCCGCGCTTTAGCCAGCGATAAATACCGGCCAGCAATCTTGGGTGATCCTGGCGGGGAACGTGGATGATGGAGTGCAGGGCGACGACCGCGTCGAAGCTGTCCGGGGGGAAGTCGAGTTCGGTCATATCCGACTTTATGAAAGTTGCGCCGGGGGCGAACCGCCGCGCGAGATCCAGTTGTCTCGACGAGAGATCCACGCCGGTCACGGAGAATCCCCGCTCTGAGAGCCAGCGTGTCGCCGGTACGCCCGCGCCGCATCCGAGGTCGAGCATTTTTGCGCCGGGCGGCAGGTCGCGTGCCAGTTCTTCGAGGGCCTGGAGCGTCAGCGGGTCTTCGGGATCTTTGGTGGACAGGTAGGATTCGGCCATCCGGTCGTAGCCGACCTCAACGATCCGGTTGTGGTTGCCGCTCACCGGGCGGTCATGCCGCCGTCCACGACCATGCACGCGCCGACCACGGAGCCGGACTCGTCGGAGGCCAGGTAGGCGGCCATCGCGGCGATCTCCTCCGGCTGCACGAAGCGTCCGTGCGGCTGGCGGGCCTCCATCCTGGCCCGCGCCTCCCCGGGGTCGTCGTAGCCGGAGGTTATCCGGTCTATCCAGGGCGTGTCCACGGTTCCCGGCGCTATGCAGTTCACCCTCACGCCTTCCTCGATGTGGTCGATAGCGGAGGCTCGCGTCATGGCGAGGATCGCCCCCTTCGCCGCGCAGTAGATGGCCCGGTCGTTGAGGCCGACGAGTGCCGCGATGGAGGACATGTTGACGACCGACCCCCCGCCCGACTCCCTGATCGCCGGGATGGCGTACTTCATGCCGAGAAAGGTCCCGCGCACGCACACGTCCATCATCATGTCGTAGTCTTCTTCGGCGGTGTCGGGAGCGGTCGCGGCCATGCCCACGCCGGCGTTGTTGACCATCACGTCCAGACCGTCCCATTCACCGGTGACGCGGGAGACGAGGGCTTCCATGTCGGCGGCGCGGGTTACGTCCGCCTGGTGGACCAGGCTCTCTCCGTCTAGCTCCGAGGCGACGTTCTGGACGGCCGCTTCGTCGAGGTCGGCCAGTACGAGCCGGGCGCCTTCGTTCGAGAGCCGGGTCGCTATAGCGCGGCCTATACCGGAGCCGGCGCCCGTTACTATGGCTCTTTTACCATCCAAACGCTTCATCGAACCACCACCTGTCCGGTCGATTTCCCCTCGGAAGAATCATTATAATGACGCCCGCGTGGGCGGCGCAAACTGTCGAGAACGATATAATGACGCCCGCGTGGGCGGCGCAAACTGTCGAGAACGATAGGAGAACAGCCACGATGAACCCTTATGCGGCCTGGATCCAGGCCCTCCCGCAGGTAGATACTCCCTTTACCGGCCTCGAAGGATGGCTGCTCTCAAGCCCCGAGGGCCAGACCGTTTTCTTCCGCGCCGAAGAGGATCTCGAGGTGCCGTCCCACTCCCACGGCGCCCAGTGGGGCATAGTCGTGACGGGGACGCTCCACCTCACCATAGACGGCGATTCTAAAGAATACGAACCGGGCGAGACCTACGACATCCCCGCCGGAGCGGAGCACGCCGCCCGTCTCGAAGCCGGCTCCTGCGTCATAGACGTGTTCCAGGACCCGGACCGCTACAGCCCGAAGTAGAATGCTGGAATCCTGCTGTCCGCCACATGCGCGGACGCGTCGAACGTAGAATAATTAAGGGCGGAACTCACAACGGGAAGGTGGGAGCATGAAGGGAATCGTCTGGCACGGGCCGGAGCGGATGTCCGTGGAAGAGGTGCCGGAGCCGATGGTGGGACCGGGGGCCGCCAAGGTGCGGCCTACGGCGACCGGCATCTGCGGCTCGGAGGTCGAGGGCTATCTCGGCAAAATGGGCAACCGGACCCCGCCGCTAGTCATGGGCCACGAGTTCGCCGGGACCGTCACCGAGATCGGGGACGGCGTGGATCGGGATCTCGTCGGCCGGCTTGTCGCCGTGAACCCGCTGTACGGGGACGGCACGTGCCGCCTGTGCCGGGCGGGGTACACGAATCTCTGCAGGGACCGACACCTCGTCGGCATCCATTCCTCCGGCGGCTTCGGCGAGTACACGCTCGCCCCGGCGGCGAACGTCTACCCGCTACCGGAGGGTGTGGATGCGCGCGTCGGGGCGCTCGCGGAGCCCCTGGCGAACGGCGTCCACGCCGCGCGGCTCGGGCTCGCGGGCCGCGCCGTGGAGAACGCCGTCGTAATCGGGGCGGGAACCATCGGCCTGATGTGCCTGCAGGCCGCGATCCTCGACGGCATCCCGGAGGTCCACGCCGTCGAGCCGGTAGCGGCGCGCCGGGAGCAGGCGCTCGCTCTCGGGGCCAGCGCGGTCCACGAGTCCGCCGCGCAGGCCCGCGAGGCTCTGGACGAGGCGACGGAGGGACTCGGCGCAGACCTCGTGATAGACGCCGTCGGCGCTGAAGCGACGCGGCGCATGGCGGTCGAGGAGTTGCTGCGTCCGGGCGGGCGGGTCGTGTATATCGGGCTGCACAGCGACGCGACGACGCTCGGCTTTCACGACATCGTGCGCGGGCAACTCGACCTTCAGGGGTCGTATGCCTACACGGCCCCCGACTACGAGCAGGCGCTCGAATGGCTCGTTGCCGGGAAGGCCGGGATCGGGGAGCTTCCGCCGGTGTTGCCGCTCGAAGAAGGGCCGGACGCCTTCGCGGAATTGGTGCGCGGGCCGTCGGCCCGGATCAAGATCTTCCTCGCGGAGCCGGGCGAATGATGCAAGACGCAGCCCTCGCGGGTACGTCGGCGCTCATAATCGGGGCATCCAGCGGGATCGGGCTCTCTACAGCCAACCTCTTCGCCGACTCCGGCGCGAAGGTCCACGCCGCCGCCCGCCGCTCCGAGGCGATACGGGAGGGCGCCGGGGATCGCGCCGTTACGGCCCACGCCCTGGACATCTCCGATGGAGCGGCGGTTCGGCGGACCGTGGAGGAAGTTGGGGAGTCGGACGGCATAGACGTCCTGGTCGTCGCGGCGGGGATGAACTTCCCGGAGCGGCGGCTGGAGCAGCTAACGCCCGAGAAGTGGGACGCCATGATCTCCGTGAACCTCTCGGGCGCGTTCTACGCGATCCACGCCGCGCTCCCGTACTTGCGGGCCTCCCGCGGACTCGTGATCCTCATCAGCAGCGTCTCCGGTCGCTGGCCCGACGCCTCCGGCCCGGCCTACCAGGCGTCGAAGGCGGGTATGACCGAACTCGCCCATGCGGCGGGCTTCGAGGAACATCAGAACGGCGTCCGCTTTACCGCTGTCCTGCCCGGCATAGTGGATACGCCCATCCTGGACAATCGCCCCGAGCCACCGCCAAAGGAGGTCCGGGACCGCGCGCTCAAGCCCGAGGATGTGGCGTCGGCCTGTCTGTTTCTGGTGACGCTGCCGCCGCACGCTTACGTACCGGAGCTAACGATGGTCCCGACGGCGATACAGGCGCTCGGCAATACCTCGACGGCGACGCCGCCCATGCGGAGCGGGGGGTAGACGTGGCCGACGGTCAGACGCGACGGTTCCGTTCGCGCGACTGGTTCGACGACCCTGAGCGGTTGGATCAGACGGCGCTGTATCTCGAACGGTTTATGAACTACGGGATCACGCCGGACGAGTTGCGCTCCGGCAAGCCGGTCATCGGCATAGCCCAGACCGGCAGCGACCTTTCGCCGTGCAACCGCATCCACGTGGAACTCGCGCGGCGCGTTCGGGATGGCATACGCGACGCGGGCGGAATCCCGATGGAGTTCCCGGTGCATCCGATCTTCGAGAACTGCCGCCGTCCGACCGCCGCGCTCGACCGGAATCTAGCGTACCTCGGGTTGGTAGAGATCCTGTACGGTTATCCCATCGACGCCGTGGTGTTGACCACCGGCTGCGACAAGACCACGCCGTCCGGGATCATGGCCGCCTCGACGGTGGACATCCCGGCCATCGTGCTCTCCGGCGGGCCGATGCTCGACGGTTATTTCGAGGGCGAGTTGGTCGGCTCTGGTACCGTAATCTGGAAGAGCCGGCGGCGCCTGGCCGCCGGACAGATAGACGAGAAACAGTTCTTCGACGCGACCCTGGCCTCCGCGACGTCCGCCGGGCATTGCAACACGATGGGGACGGCCTCCACCATGAACTCCGTGGCCGAGGTGCTCGGCCTGTCGCTGCCGGGATGCGCCATGATCCCCGCTCCCTACCGCGAGCGCGGCCAGATGGCCTACGACACGGGCCGACGCATCGTCGAGATGGCCCACGAAGACCTGCGGCCCTCGAAGGTCCTGACTCGCGGGTCCTTCCTGAACGCCATCGTCGCGGTAACGGCCATAGGCGGGTCCACCAATGCCCAGCCCCACATCATGGCGATGGCGCGTCACGCGGGAGTGGAGATCGAACCGTCCGACTGGACGCACGGCTACGAGGTGCCGATGCTCGTCAACATGCAGCCCGCCGGAGAGTACCTGGGCGAACGCTTCCACCGTGCCGGAGGAGTGCCCGCGGTGCTATCGGAGCTTTTGCGGGCGGGCAGGGTCGACGGCGAGGTTCCAACCGTCACCGGGCGGACGCTGGCCGAGAACGTCGCGGGGCGTGAGAGTGTGGACCGCGAGATGATCGCGGCCTACGACAAGCCCTTGCAGGAGCGGGCCGGTTCTCTGGTCCTCTCCGGCAACCTCTTCGATTTCGCGATCATAAAGACTAGTGTGATCTCCGAGGAGTTCCGCGCCCGTTACCTCCGCGATCCCGGCAACGAGGGTGTCTTCGAGGGCCGGGCGGTAGTCTTCGACGGCTCGGAGGACTACCATCACCGCATCAACGACCCGGAGCTGAATCTCGACGAGCGTAGCATACTCGTGATCCGTGGGACCGGTCCGATCGGGTGGCCGGGTTCGGCCGAGGTCGTCAACATGCAGCCCCCGGACGCGCTTCTGAAGCGTGGTATCAACACCCTGCCCACCATCGGCGACGGGCGGCAGTCCGGAACCGCCGACAGTCCCTCGATCCTCCACGCCACGCCCGAGAGCGCCGCCGGCGGCGGCCTCTCCTGGCTACGAACTGGCGACACAATACGCATAGACCTCGGCGCCGGACGCTGCGACGCTCTGGTGTCCGAAGAAGAGATCGAGCGCCGTAAACAGGAGGATGGCGTCCCGGCCTTCCCGGAGAACCACACGCCCTGGCAGGAGATCTACCGCGACTCCGTGAGCCAGCTCGACGGCGGGGCGGTCATAGAAGCGGCGCTCAAGTACAGGGGTGTCGCGTCCAAAACACCGCGTCACAACCATTGATGGGCGAGATCGCATGGGGATTGACTGGAACTTCAATGAGTTAGCGTGCGAGTCTTCGAGCGCGGAGCGTATGCGGACTGAGAAGAAGCTTCTCTCGCGCATCGGGATATATTTCTAGAAAGGAGACGCAGATGGAAGTAGTTCGGATAGACCCATCAACCGGATTCAAAGTGCTTGTGGGGACGGAGCGTTCGCAGGCGGCCAC